>Ga0190271_10000630_pt1 | contig 18323 bp, 15 predicted proteins | sample Popmic356T_FD_133747 | JGI IMG/M metagenome (GOLD analysis project Ga0190271, IMG submission 133747) | Populus adjacent soil microbial communities from riparian zone of Weber River, Utah, USA - 356 T | ecosystem: Environmental > Terrestrial > Soil > Riparian zone | place: USA: Utah | collected...
CGCTCCGCCTCTTGTTTTGCGTATCCAGGCGGGGAGGAAAGTCCGGGCTCCATGGAAGCACGGTGCCGGATAACCTCCGGCGGGGGCGACCCCAGGGACAGTGCCACAGAAAGCAAACCGCCCTCCGAAGCCTCGGCCGAGGAGGGTAAGGGTGAAAGGGTGCGGTAAGAGCGCACCGCGTCGTTGGCAACAAGGACGGCACGGCAAACCCCACCGGGAGCAAGACCGAATAGGGGCGGCGCGGGAGCGGGAGACCGCTGCCAGTCGGCTTTCAGACCAGTCGCCCGGGTTGGTTGCACGAGGCGCGCCGCAAGCCGCGCCCGAGATGAATGGCCATCGTCCCTCACGGGACACAGAACCCGGCTTACAGGCTTGGTGACATGCTTACGGCCGGCGCGGAGGTGAACCCCTCCCGCCGGCCTCCAATTTTCACCCGGCACGAAGTTCTATTCGCGGCTTGCACGCGATGATTATTGCTTGGCGGCGTTCGAGAGCAACGAACCGCTGAGAAAGCCCCGGATCAGATCGAGTGTCGATGCCGGCTGCTCTTCCTGGGGCATGTGCCCGCAATCCTCGACCAGCCGCAAGGTCGAGTTGGGCAAGGTCCGTCTGAGCTTGAGGCCCACTTCGAGCGGGACGATGCGGTCATGGTCGCACCACAGGATCAAGGTGGGGAGCTCCATGGTCTTGTAGCGCGCGGAGAGCGCGGCAATGTCTTCGGGCACGATCTGCCGCGCGCTATGGATGATGGCGTGCTTGCCTGCGGCCGTCTTCAGCGGCGCGGCATAGGCCTCGATCTCCTCCGGCGTGATTTTGCTGTCGTCGAAATAGGCGATCTTCAGCGCGACCCGCGCCTGCACCGTCGGCGGCACCATGCGGATCCCCAGTTGCGAGACGACCGGCATATCGAGCATCCGGAAGAACACGGGGATGTTCTGCGGATAGGCGATCGAGTCGAGCAGCACCAGGCGTTCGATGCGCCCTTGCAGCCGCTGCTTTGCCTCGAGCGCGAGCAGCAGCGCAATTCCGCCGCCGAAGGAATGACCAACCAGAGTCAGGTTGCGGAGGTCCTTGTCCTCGATGAGCTGAGCCAGCAGCTCGGCTTGGTCGTAGGCCGAATAGCGTTCGTCGAACGGCTTGTCGGATTGGCCAAATCCCTTGAGATCGACGGCGATGACGCGGTGATCGCGGGCAAGGTCGGGCGCCACATGCCGCCAGGTGAAGGTGCTTGCCCCGAAGCCGTGGATCAGGAGCAGGGGCGGCCCACTGCCTTCTTCCCGATAGAAGAGCTTGACCGGAGCCTCGGGCGGGCCGAGCCGGGCATAGGGTCCCTCCAGCGCATCGCCGGCGCTGAGGCCGCAAGCGCCGAGCGCAAGCGCGACGGCTGCAAGGCCGAGCGTTGCCGCAAGCTTCGTCTTAGCCATGGACGACCAGACCCGCGGTCCCCTCGTTCTAGGCAAACGGGTTAGCGGAACCCGGCTTGCCGGCTCACGCGCCCCGCGAATCAGCAGCGGAAAACGTACGCCACGCCTCTCTTGCTTTGTACCTTGCTTCGGCGGGAAGCGGCAATCCGCGCGATTAACCAAATCCTAAGACAAACGCGCGGTTTCTGTCGGGTTATCCCCTGCGGGGCAGTCTGGACCGCTGCTCTCCATTGACGCCCATATAATCCCATGCTATCCCATATTTGCCCGTTCGGTGAGTAAGTGGGAGAGGTTGGCCGCGCTCCTTAGAGGCCACGGGGGGATCTGCGCCGCCTCTCCCACCATTTTTCGGGCTTGAGCCTGCACCTGCAGCTCTTGAACTCGTTCCGCGGCGGCTCGGGTGCGTGAGGGGGAGATGGACCAGTTTGTCTCGACTTTCACCAATAAGATCGACACCAAAGGCCGCGTTTCGGTCCCGGCTTCTTTCCGCACGGTCCTCGCCAAAGACGGCCTCGACGGCATCTACTGCTATCCTTCTCTCGATGCGCCCGCGCTCGACGCCGGCGGCAAGCGGCTGGTCGATAAGATCAACGCTCTGGTCGAAGATCTTGCGCCCTATTCCGACGAGAAAGATCAGCTTGCTACGGCTCTGTTCGGCACAAGCGAAGTCCTCACTATCGATCAGGACGGTCGCACGATTCTTCCGGAGCGCTTGCGTGAGCACGCCGGCATCAGCACCCACATTACCTTCGTCGGCCTCGGCGAGAAATTTCAGATGTGGGAACCAGAGCAATTTGAAACTCATCTCGCGGAGGCTCGCCAGAAAGTGCGCGACCTTCGCAAACTACTCGGCGCGGGGCGCCGCGGAAGCGGCGGGCCAGAGGGAGCACGGGAATGATGGCGGGTCGCGGCAGCACGGCTGCCGCCGGCGGACCGGCCCGCCACATTCCCGTGATGCTCCCGGAGGTGCTTGGCTCGCTTGAGCCGAAGGACGGCGAGATCATCGTCGACGGAACCTTCGGCGCGGGTGGCTACAGCGAGGCGATCCTCGAGCGAGCCGACTGCAAGATCATCGCCATCGATCGCGATCCGGAGGCGTTTCGCCTGAGCGGCCTGCTTGCCGGACGCTATCCCGGCCGGCTGATGGCCGTGCTCGGCCGCTACAGTGAGATGGAAGCCGTCGCCGCGAGCGAGGGCTTCACTGCTGTCGATGGCGTGACGCTCGATCTCGGCGTCTCCTCGATGCAAATCGACGAACCGGAACGTGGCTTCTCCTTCATGCAGGAAGGCCCGCTCGATATGCGCATGGGCGAGGGGGGGCCGACCGCTGCCGACATCGTCAACACGTTGCCCGAACAGGAGCTCGCGGACATCATCTTCAAGCTTGGCGAGGAGCGGCGGGCGCGGGCCATCGCCAAGGCCATCGTGGCACGCCGCGCCGAGCAGCCGATCACAACGACGAGCGAGCTAGCCGACATCGTGGCGCGCGTGCTCGGCCGCAAACGCGACGAGACCAAGCACCCGGCAACCCGCACCTTTCAGGCGCTCCGCCTTTATCTCAACGAGGAGCTGGACGAGCTGGCGCACGGCCTTGCCGCGGCCGAGCGGCTGCTGAGGGCCGGAGGGCGGCTCGCGGTGGTCACCTTCCATTCGCTGGAGGACCGCATCGCCAAGCGCTTCCTTGCCAGCCGCAGCGCGCCGCCGCCGCGTGCCTCGCGCCACCTGCCGGAGGTACGAGCCGAAAATATCGCGCCAAGCTTCCGGCTTCTTAACCGGCGTCCGGTAGAACCGAATCGGGCCGAGATTGCGCGGAATCCGCGTGCCCGCTCAGCGCGCCTCAGGGCCGCCGAGCGCACCGAGGCTTCCGCCCATCCTCTCGACCTCGTGGCACTGGGGGTGCCGCGGCTCGGCTCGAGCATCTGAGGGTCCGTTTCACTTCGCGAGTATCGATATGCTGCGCTTCGTCAATATCTGCCTTGTGCTGGGCCTGGTCGCCCTGGCCTATGTCATCTATCAGGTGAAATACGAGACCCGCGGCCTCGATAGCGAGATTGCTTCGCTCACCAGGAAGATCGACGAAGAGCGGGACGCGATCGCGGTGTTGCGCGCCGAATGGAGCCTGCTCAACCGGCCTGAGCGCATCGAGCGGCTCGCCAAGAAATATCTGAAGCTTGCCCCGGCGAAGCCGGTCCAGCTCCTTACCATCGACACCGTCACGGACCGCGACTTCGACCGCACCCGGCTCGAACTCGCCGCCCCGGCCCCGGCGCCGGCGGCGAAACCGGCTAAGGCCGCCGGCAGACCTGCCGCCGCGCAGGCCGCGTCCGCCGCTGCGCCATGGCCCGAAGCCGAGATCGTCAGACCGGCGCAAGCCTTAGCCGAATAGGCCGCCAGCACCCGTGCGCGACACCGCAAAATCAGACGCCGCCACAGCCCGCGCCGAGCGTGCTTACCTTGCGCGCAGCCGCTACCGCTTCCGCCTTGCCTGCCTCGCTTTCGTGCTGTGCTTCATTCTGATTGGCGGCCGTCTTGTAACGCTCGGTTTCGCTGGCACCGGCCCGAGCGGCGGGGGCCTCTACGACATCTCCTCGACGGTGCATCGCCCCGACATTTTCGATCGGAACGGCAGGCTGCTCGCGACCGACATCAGGGGCGCCACGCTCTACGCCGACCCCGCCAAGGTCATCGACATCGACGAACTGGCCGAGCAAGTCACCAGCGTGCTGCCCGACGTCAAGGCGCGCGATCTTCGCGCCAGGCTGAAGGCCGGACGCCGCTTCGTGCGCATCAAGCGTGAGCTGACGCCGAAACAGCAGGCCGAGATTCACGAGCTCGGTCTCCCCGGTCTCGGGTTCATCGAGGAATATCGCCGCGTCTATCCGATGGGCCCCACCGCAAGCCACGTGGTCGGCCTGGTCGATGTCGACAACAAGGGTCTCGCCGGCATCGAAAAATTCATCGACGACAATCCCCAGCTCGCCATGAGCGGCGACGAGGCGGTGACGATATCGCTCGATCTCGGCGTGCAGCACGTGCTGCGCGAGGAGCTTGCGCGCGCGATCGCCACCTATCATGCCAAGGCGGCTGCCGGGGTCGTAATGGACGTGCACTCGGGGGAGGTGGTGGGCCTCGTCTCGCTTCCCGATTTCGATCCGAACCGTCGCGAGCAGGCGCTCGACAAGGACCGGCTGAACCGCATCAATTTCGGGGTCTATGAGATGGGCTCGGTGTTCAAGGTGTTCACCGTCGCCGGAGTGCTCGATCTCGGCCTCGCCTCGATGCGCTCACGATACGATGCTTCGAGCCCGATCCACTATGCCTCTTTCACCATCAACGATTTCCACGGCAAGAAGCGCAGCTTGAGCGTGCCGGAAGTCTTCATCTATTCATCGAATATCGGCGCGGCCAAGATGGCGCTGCACATGGGCGTGGACCGCCACAAGGCGTTCCTCAAGAAGCTCGGTCTGACGGGCCGCATTCCCACCGAACTCGGCGAGAGCGCCGCGCCCATCGTGCCTCAGCACTGGCAGAAGCTGAACACCATGACCATTTCTTTCGGTCACGGCCTGTCGGTGACGCCGCTCCAGCTCTCTGCCGCCGCGCTCCCTCTCGTTAATGGTGGCACCGCCGTGACCCCAACCTTCCTGCCGCGCTCGCGCGAGGAGGGCATCCGGGGCGGCCAAAGAGTGCTCAAGGCGCAGACCAGCGCCGCGATGCTGAAGATGATGCGGCTCAATGTGCTGAAGGGTACCGCCAAGCGCGCCGATGCCGACGGCTACCGCGTCGGCGGCAAGACCGGGACGGCCGAGAAGGTGGTCAAAGGCCGCTATTCGACCTCCGCCTTGCTGACCAACTTCCTCGCCGCGTTCCCCACCGACGCGCCAGAATATTTCGTGCTTGTGATGCTCGACGAGCCGCAGCGGGTCGCGGCTTCGAGCAATCAGGCGACCGCAGGCGTCAATGCGGCGCCCACCGCCGGCAAGATTGTCGAGCGTATCGGCCCCATCTTGGGCGTGGCCCCGAGGCTTGAGGCTGACCAGCGCAAATTTGACGCCAGGGTGCTCGCCTCCTATTAAAAGATGCCAGCCGCCAATTGCTGGCCAAATCCTTGCGATTCCAAGGAAACGCCGTGTTTTGGGGCGCAGATCGACTATGACTCTGGGTGAGCTGTTTGAGGCGAAGCTGCCTGACGGCTTGTCGCGCGTGCCGATCAGCGGCCTTGCTGCCGACAGCCGCGAGGTGAAGCCGGGCTATCTGTTTGCCGCTTTACCGGGGGTCAAGACCGACGGCGCGCGCTTCATCCGCGAGGCCTTGTCACGCGGCGCGGCGGCGATTCTGGTGCCGCAAGGGGCAAGACCGGAGGCGGGCACGGCGGTGATCATCGAGGACCGCGATCCGCGTCGGCGCCTCGCCCTGATCGCCGCGCGCTTCTATGGCCTCCACCCGAAGACCGCCGTCGCCGTCACCGGCACCAACGGCAAGACTTCGGTCGCGTCATTCGTGCGGCAACTTTGGGCGGCGCGGGGGCTGAAGGCCGCGAGCCTCGGCACTGTCGGCGTGGTGAGCCCCTCCGGCACGCAAATCTTGACCCACACCACACCCGACCCGATCGAGTTGCACGCCATCCTCGCCGCATTGGCCAAGGACGGCGTTACCCATCTCGCGCTCGAAGCCTCGAGCCACGGGCTCCAGCAACGCCGCGTCGACGGCGTGAACTTCCTTGCCGGCGCCTTCACCAATATTTCGCGCGATCATTTGGATTATCACGCGAGTTTCGAGGATTATTTCGCGCAAAAACTGCGCCTGTTCACCGAGCTTCTGCTGCCGGGCGCTAGCGCCGTGGTCGATGTCGACAGCGACGAAGGCGCGCACGTTGCCGCCGCCGCCGAGGCACGCGGGCTCGCACTCATCACAGTGGGACGGGCGGGTAAGGGCTTGCGGCTGGTCTCGTCCGGGATCGACGGTTTCGCGCAGTCCCTCGTGATCGAGCATGGGAAACAGCAATACAAAGTCCGCTTGCCGCTGGTCGGCGCCTTCCAGGCCTCCAACGCGCTGGTCGCCGCGGGCCTCGCGCTCGCAACCGGCGGCAACGCGGCGACGGTGCTGCCGATGCTGGAATCGTTGCGAGGCGCGCGCGGCCGGCTCGACCTGGCAGGCAAGGCGCGCGGCGGCGCTCCGATCTTCGTCGATTACGCCCATACGCCCGATGCGCTCGCCAAGGCGCTCGACGCTCTGCGTCCCTATGTCGAGCGCCGGCTCGTCGTCGTGTTCGGCTGCGGCGGCGACCGCGACAAGGGCAAACGCCCCGAGATGGGCGCCGTGGCGGTCGCCAAAGCCGATCTCGCCATCGTCACCGACGACAATCCTCGCAGCGAAAATCCCGCCGCCATTCGTGGCGCGATCTTGGCCGCTGCCCCCGGCGCTATCGAGATCGGCGACCGTGCCCAGGCGATTGGCGAGGCCGTGGCCCGGCTGGAGCGAGGCGACGTGCTGCTGGTGGCGGGCAAGGGCCATGAGACGGGACAAACCATCGGCACGACGGTGATCCCCTTTTCCGATCATGAGGCGGTGGATGCCGCGCTGAAGCAAGAGGCGCGTTGTGGCTGAGCCGCTCTGGAGCCTAAGCGAGATCGTGAGCGCCACACGCGGCAGCAGTCTCGGCGCGCCCGATACTCCGGTTACGGGCTTCTCGATCGACACACGCAGCCTCGGGCGCGGGGAGGCCTTTGTCGCCATTCGCGGGCCGAACCGCGACGGTCATGGCTTCGTCGCCGCGGCTCTCGATCAGGGCGCGGCCTGCGCTGTCGTCGACACGACGTTCCCTCCTGGCAACGAGGAGAGGCTGGTCCGCGTAGGCGATACGCTCGAGGCGCTCAATGCTCTCGGGCGCGCGGCCCGCGCCCGCGTCACGGACACGGTGGTTATCGCCGTCACCGGCAGCGCCGGCAAGACCGGGACCAAGGAGGCACTGCGGCTTGCCCTGGCTCCGAGCGGCTCGGTGCATGCCTCGGCCAAATCGTTCAACAATCATTGGGGCGTGCCGCTCTCGCTCGCCAACATGCCGCAAGCGGTTCGCTTTGGGGTGTTCGAGATCGGCATGAACCATGCGGGCGAAATCGACGCGCTGACCCGGCTGGTCAGGCCGCATATCGCCATCGTCACTACGGTGGCGCCGGTCCATCTCGGTTTCTTCCGCTCGGTGGAGGAGATCGCCGACGCCAAGGCGGAAATCTTCCGCGGCCTTGAGGAGGGGGGCGCCGCGATCGTCAATCGCGACAGCCCCTATTTTGAGCGGCTGGCGGCGCATGCGCGGGAACACGGAGCGAAAATTGTCGGCTTCGGTGATACCCAAGATGTGGAGGCGCGACTGATCGAGGTCGAGTTGCTGCCCGACGGCTCCGATGTCACGGCCGACATTCTCGGAGACCAGGTCAGGTATCGCGTCGGCGCGCCGGGGCGTCACATCGTGCAGAACTCGCTGGCGGTGCTCGCTGCGGTGAAGCTGGCCGGTGCCGATCTCGCGGCGGCTGCCGGCGCACTCGATGGATTGCAAGCCGGAGCGGGCCGCGGCGCCCGTACGCTGGTCGAGACTGAGGGCGGCCGGATCGCCATTATCGACGAGGCTTACAACGCCAATCCGGCCTCCATGCGCGCGGCGCTGGCCACGCTCGGTTTGACACCCCGCAGCGCGTTCAAGCGGCGTGTAGCCGTGCTCGGCGACATGCTCGAGCTTGGGCCCCAGGGGGCGAAGCTTCACCAAGATCTTGCGGAGTTCATTGACGGGGCGGGGGTAGATGTTGTCTTTGCCTGCGGCGAGTTGATGGGCTCGCTGTTCGAGGCGCTGCCGGCAAGCCGCCGCGGAGGCTACGCCAAGACCGCCGAGGAGCTTGGGCCCAAACTGATTGGCGCCGTCGGGCCCGGGGACGCGATCATGGTCAAAGGCTCGCTCGGCAGCCGCATGGCGCCCCTCGTCGAGGCGCTGAAACGGCGGTTCGGCATGGAGGCCGCGTCGGCATAGACCGGCGGGAGGGGGAAGACGCAAATGCTTTATTGGCTGACCGAGTTCGCCACCAGCTTTCCCTTTCTCAACATCTTTCGCTACATCACCTTCCGCACCGGCGGCGCGCTGCTCACCGCGCTGCTCTTCGTGTTCCTGTTCGGACCGAAAGTGATCCGGTCGCTGCGCGTACGCCAAGGCAAAGGCCAGCCGATCCGCAAGGACGGACCCGAACGGCACATCCTGCAGAAGCAGGGCACACCCACCATGGGCGGGCTGATGATCCTGTCCGGCGTCACGGTCGCCGTGCTGCTCTGGGGCAACCTGCAAAATGCCTATGTCTGGGTGGTGCTGTTGCTCACCCTGGTTTATGGCGCGGTCGGCCTCTACGACGACTATCTCAAAGTGACCAAGCAGTCTGCGGAAGGCTTCCGCGGCCGCATCAAGATCGTCATCGAGGCCGCCGCCGCCGTGGTCGCCACGTCGGTCATCGTCTATGTCGGCCAGGAGCCGCTGGCGACCTCGCTCGCCATTCCTTTCTTCAAGAGCGTGCTGATCGATCTCGGCTGGCTGTTCATCCCGTTCGGCGCCTTCATCATCGTCGGCGCCGGCAATGCGGTGAATTTGACCGACGGCCTCGACGGGCTGGCCATCGTGCCGGTGATGATCGCGGCCGCAACCTTCGGCTTCATCTCCTATCTCGTTGGCAACGTGCTGTTCGCCGATTACCTGCAAATCCACTTCGTGCAGGGCACCGGCGAGCTTGCGGTGATCTGCGGCGCGCTGGTCGGCGCCGGCCTCGGCTTCCTATGGTTCAACGCGCCGCCGGCGCTGATCTTCATGGGCGATACCGGCTCGCTGGCGCTTGGCGGCGCGCTCGGCACCATTGCGGTGGCTACCAAGCATGAGCTGGTGCTCGCCATTGTCGGGGGATTGTTCGTGCTGGAGGCGGCCTCGGTGATCGTCCAGGTCACGTCCTACCGGCTATTCGGCAAGCGGGTGTTCCGCATGGCACCGCTCCACCATCATTTCGAGCAGAAGGGATGGCCGGAATCCACGGTCGTGATCCGGTTCTGGATCATCTCAGTGGTGCTTGCTCTTGCTGGCCTTGCCACCCTGAAATTGCGCTAAGTTCTCTCCTTATGATTCCCGTGACGATCTTCGCCGGCCGGGACGTTGCGGTCCTCGGCCTTGGTCTGAGCGGTCTTGCCGTCGCGCGCGCGCTGAAGGCGGGCGGCGCCAGTCCCATTCTTTGGGACGACAAGCCGGCCGTACGGGACGAGGCTGCGTCCCAAGGTTTCGTCGTGAGAGATCTGGCCGCTGCCGATTGGTCTAGCTTTGCCGCGCTGGTGCTGGCCCCTGGGATACCGCTGGCCCACCCTGAGCCGCATTGGAGCGTCGGTCGCGCGCTGGAAGCGGGCGTCGAGGTGATCGGCGACATCGAGCTGCTCTTCCGCGAGCGTGCGCGCAGCACAACCCAAAGCAAGGTGGTTGTCATCACCGGCACGAACGGCAAATCGACCACCACCGCGCTTACCGCCCATCTGCTCGAAGCTGCGGGCAAGCGGGTGGCGCTGGGCGGCAATATCGGCAAGGCGGTGCTCGATCTCGAGCCGTTCGCCGACGATCTCACCTATGTGATCGAGCTTTCCTCGTTCCAGATCGAGCTTGCGCCCGGGATCGTGGCCGACACGGCGGCGCTGCTCAACATCACCCCAGACCATCTCGACCGCCACGGCACGGTCGAGAACTATGCCGCCATCAAATCGGCGGTCTTCGCGCATCTCGCTCCGGACGGGACCGCCGTGATCGGCATCGACGATGTACCCTCACGCGCCATTGCCGGCAGCCTCGAGGGACCATTCGCCGTGAAGCGCATCGCGGTCGGCCGTCCCGTCGAGACGGGCGTCTACGCGCAGGACGGCGTGCTCCACGAAATGGACGGCGGCGCTGAGCTGGCAAAGATCGACCTGGCAGGCGTCGGCTCGCTCAGAGGCGCGCATAATTGGCAGAACGCCGCCGCAGCTTACGCGCTCGCCCGCGCACAAGGGCTAAGCTCAACCGAGATCGCTGCTGGGCTCAGGAGCTTCGCCGGGCTTTCCCACCGCATGGAGCAGGTGGCGCGGCGCGGCAAAGTGCTGTTCGTCAACGATTCCAAGGCCACCAACGCCGACGCTGCCGGCAAGGCCCTGGCCAGCTTCACCGATATCTTCTGGATCATCGGCGGCAGGCCGAAAGAGGGCGGGTTAGCGGGTCTTGAACCTTTCTTCCCGAGAATCGCCCGCGCCTATCTGATCGGGGAGGCGGCGGAGGCCTTCGCCCGCCAGCTCGGGGGAGACGTCGATCATGTGCACTGCGCGACCCTTGACCGCGCTATCGAAGCGGCCGCGGCCGATGCGAGCCGGTCCCCCGGAAAAGAGCCGGTCGTGCTGCTCTCCCCCGCTTGCGCCTCTTACGATCAGTTCGCCAATTTCGAGAAACGCGGCGAGGCGTTCCGCCGGATCGTCATGGCGTTGGACGGCGCCGAGCAGGTGAAGCCCGAGCAAGGAAAAGCGGCATGAGGCTTACCCGCGCCGACAAAAGCGTGCTCTCCGACTGGTGGTTCACCGTCGACCGGCTGATGTTCTTCGGCCTCTTGCTGCTGATGGGCGCTGGCCTGGTGCTGTCGCTTGCCGCCAGTCCACCGATCGCCGCCAAATTCGACGTCGAGCCGTTCTACTTCGTCCGCCGCCACGCGGCTCTGCTGCTCCCTGCGATAGCGATCATGTTCGCGGCCTCGACCTTGACGTCGAAACAGATTCGCCGCGTGAGCTTGGTCATCTTCGTCGTCGGTATCGCGCTGATGGCGCTGGTCCTGGTGCTTGGCCCGGAGGTCAAGGGTGCCAAGCGCTGGCTCCAATTCGGCGCGCTGTCGATTCAGCCGTCGGAATTCGTCAAGCCCGCCTTCGTCGTGTTGACCGCGTGGCTGTTCAACGAAAGTCAGAAGCGGCCCGACGTGCCGGGCATCCAGCTTGCGGTTGCCCTTTACGCCATCTTTGCGACGCTCCTCATTATGCAGCCGGATTTCGGCCAGACTCTGCTCGTGACGCTGGTCTGGGGTGCGCTGTTCTACATGGCCGGCATCAACATGGTCTGGATCGCGGCCTTGGGCGCCGCCGGGATTGCCGGCATCGCCACCGCCTACTTTCTCGTGCCCCACGTCACCTCGCGCATCGACCGCTTTCTCGATCCGGCCTCTGGCGACACCTACCAGGCCGACCGCTCGCTCGACTCGTTTCTGCATGGCGGCTGGTTCGGGAGGGGGCCCGGCGAGGGCACGGTGAAGAACGTGCTGCCGGACTCGCATACCGACTTCATCTTCGCGGTGACGGCTGAAGAATATGGATTGATCGCCTGCCTGATCCTGCTCGCGCTGTTTGCCTTCCTTGTCCTGCGGGGCCTGTCCAAGGCCTCGCAGGAGCCGGACGGCTTCATCCGGCATGCGGTGGCAGGCCTCGTCATGCTGTTCGGCCTGCAGACGCTGATCAACATGGCGGTGAATGTAGGCCTGCTTCCCGCCAAGGGCATGACCCTGCCGTTCATCTCCTATGGCGGCTCCTCGCTGCTCGCCATGGCGCTGACTATGGGCTTCGCGCTCGGCCTCACCCGCAAGCGTCCGATGGCCGGAGGGCTCAAGCGGAACAGTGAAGTGCAGCCCGACTCCGAGGCCGCTGGCATCAGGGAACAGGTCGCTTGACAGCCCGCCCGATCCTGCTCGCTGCCGGGGGCACGGGAGGACATCTCTTTCCGGCCGCCGCCCTGGCGCAGGAACTGAAGCGCCGCGGCTACGAGGTCGAGCTTGCGACCGACGAACGCGCGGAGAAGTACGGAACCGAGTTTCCCGCCCGCGCCATACACCAGGTTCCGTCGGCGACCTTCGGCAGCCGCTCGCCGATCGCCATGGCCAAGACCACAGCCAAGCTGTTCCGAGGCTATTTGAAGGCGCGAAACGTGCTCAGCGAGGTGAACCCGCTGGCGGTCATGGGCTTCGGCGGCTATCCGACCATACCCCCGGTGATGGCCGCCCGCTCGCTCGGCATCCCGACCGCGATCCACGAGCAGAACGCGGTGATGGGCCGCGCCAACCGCTTGCTGTCGCGCTTCGCCGATCGCGTTGCGCTGTCCTTCACGCCGACCAAGCGGCTGCATCCAAGCGCCGAGAGCAGGGCTCTCGTGACCGGGACCCCGGTGCGGGATGCCGTGCTGGCCTATCGCGACGTGGCCTATGCCACGCCGGAGCCGGCCAGCCGCCTGCTCCTCCTCGTGTTCGGCGGCAGTCAAGGCGCGCATTTCTTTGCCGAGGTGGTGCCGCAGGCACTGCTCTTGTTGCCGTCGCCGCTGAGGTGGCGGCTTACCGTCGTGCAGCAAGCTCGCGAAGAGGATCTCGGCGCGTTGCGCGAGGCCTACAAGGAGGCGGGCATCGCGGTGCATCTCGGCACTTTCTTCCCCGACCTCCCGGAGCGCATCGCCACGGCCAATCTGATCGTCGCCCGCGCTGGAGCCTCTACCGTCGCCGAATTGATGGCGATCGGCCGTCCCTGCATCCTGGTGCCCCTGCCGCATGCCCTTGACAACGATCAGTTGGAAAACGCAACCCGGCTGCAAGATGGAGGCGGGGGCTGGTGCATCCGGCAGAACGAGTTGACGCCGCAGCGTCTGGCAAGCGAGCTTGAGGGCCTGTTCACCTCGCCCGAGCGCCTTGCCGACGCGGCGGCGAAAGCCAAGGCGATGGCTCCGGTCGACGCCGTGAAAAAGCTCGCCGATCTCGCCGAGGAGTTGGCGCGAACCTAGCCACAGTTAGTGTAGAGTCCGGCCATGCATCTCCCAGACCCCGACCAGGCAGGCCTGTTCCACATCGTAGGGATCGGCGGCATCGGCATGAGCGCGATTGCCGAGGTGATGCACACGCGCGGCTACCATGTGCAAGGCAGCGACCTCAAGGACGGTGCCAATCTCGAGCGCCTGCGCGCGCATGGCATCGCCTGCCTGATCGGCCACGACCCGGCCAATGTCGATGGTGCGGGGCATCTCGTGATTTCCAGCGCGGTGAAGGCTGGCAATCCGGAATTCGAGGCGGCCAAGGAGCGCGGACTGCCGATCATTCGCCGCGCGGAGATGCTGGCAGAGCTGATGCGCCCCTGCGCCACCGTGTCGGTCACCGGCACCCACGGCAAGACCACCACGACCGCGCTCATCGCCGAGCTGTTCAAGGGGGCCGGCCTCGACCCGACCGTGATCGCCGGTGGCATCATCAATGCCTGGGGCACCAATGCGCGCATCGGCAAAGGCGAGTGGATGGTGGTCGAGGCCGACGAGTCCGACGGCACGTTCCTCAAGTTGCCGACCCAGATCGGGGTCATCACCAATATCGACCCCGAGCATATGGACTACTGGCCGTCGCTGGAGGCCCTGCACCTGGCCTTCCACCAGTTCGTCGACGCCATCCCGTTCTATGGCCTGGCTGTCGCCTGCATCGATCACCCGGTGGTACGGGAACTGCTCGCCAAGCTCGGCGGCGCGGCCAATGGCCGCCGCACCCTGACCTATGGGGTCGCGCGCGACGCCGATATCCGGCTCGTCAATCTCCGTCCCGACCACAACCGGGTCACCTTCGACGCCGATCTCGGGCCGGCGGTGAAGGGCGGCGCACGCAAGCTCGAGGACCTCAACCTGCCGGTGCTCGGGCACTACAATGCCTTGAACGCGCTTGGCGCGCTTGCCGCGGCCACGGAAGCAGGCATTGGCGACGAGGCGATCCGTCAGGCGCTAGCCGCATTTTCCGGAGTGAAGCGGCGCTTCATGCGGGTTGGCGAGTGGCAAGGCGTCGCTGTCTATGACGACTACGCGCACCATCCGGTCGAGATCGCCGCCGTGCTGCGCGCCGCGCGCATGGCCGGCAAGGGGCGCATCGTCGCCGTGGTGCAGCCGCATCGCTATACGCGGCTCCAGGCGCTGTTCAACGAATTCTCCGCCTGCCTCGACGACGCCGATATCGTGATGGTGACGCCGGTCTACTCGGCCGGCGAGGCGCCGATCCCCGGCATCGATCGCGACGAGCTGGCCTCCGGCCTGCTCCGCCACGGCCACGCCAATGTCGTGACCGTCGAGGACGAGGAGAGCTTGGTCCAGACCGTTGCTTCCATGGCCAGGCCGGGGGATCTGGTCGTAGGGCTCGGCGCCGGCACCATCACCGATTGGATCAACGCGCTGCCGGGCAAGCTCGAACGGCACGGGGGGAACTCTTGAACGGTGCCGGACTTCAGGCACGGCTTGCCGCCTCCCTGCCAGAGCTCAGAGGGCGGCTAACGGTCGAGGCGCCGCTCAAGGACTACACTTGGTTCAGAGCGGGCGGCCCGGCGGAAATCCTCTATTCGCCCGCGGACGAACCCGACCTCGCTTATTTCCTCAAGCAGACGCCGGCCAATATTCCTGTGACCGTGATCGGGCTCGGCTCGAACCTGCTGGTGCGCGACGGCGGCATCCAGGGCGTGGTGATCCGTCTTGGTCGCGGCTTCGGCGAGATCAAGATCGAGCAGGGACATCGTCTTCGCGCCGGCACCGCGGTGCCCGACGTGAAAGTCGCACGCGCCGCGGCGGATTCCGGCATTGCCGGCCTGTCCTTTTATCGCGGCATACCCGGCTGCGTCGGCGGCGCGCTGCGCATGAATGGCGGCGCGCATGGCCGCGAGACGAAAGAGGTGCTGGTCGAGGCCCGCGCCGTCGATCGCCAGGGCGGCATCCACGTCCTGCCAGTGGCCGAGCTTCACTATGCGTATCGCCATTGCGGCGCGCCGGAAGACTTCATCTTCACCGAGGCGTTGTTCCAGGGCGAGCCGGGCGATCCCGCCGCCATTCTCGCCGAGATGGACGAGATTGCCGCCTATCGCGAGGAGGTGCAGCCGATCAAGAGCCGCACCGGCGGCTCCACCTTCAAAAACCCTCCCGGCAAGAAGGCGTGGCAGTTGATCGACGCCGCCGGCTGTCGCGGGCTTGCGGTCGGCGACGCCAAGGTCTCCGAGATGCACTGCAACTTTCTCATCAACGAGGGCAACGCCAGCGGTGCCGACCTCGAGACGCTGGGCGAGACGGTGCGCGCGCGGGTCAAGCAGACGAGCGGGGTCGAGCTCGAATGGGAGATCAAACGCCTCGGTCTACCCGTTTAGCGTGACCCGTTCGATTGAATGCGTCATGCCCGGCCGAAGTGCCGGGCATCCACGAATTCTCTATAAGGTCGAAAACGTGGATGGCGGGACAAGCCCGGCCATGACCATTGAGAGTATTTCTGCAGGCAGCATTTCTGAGCGCGGGGTTCACATGGCAAATAAGCAAATCCACGTCGCGGTGCTGATGGGAGGGCTGTCCTCGGAGCGCGAAGTCTCGCTTCGCTCCGGCGCCGCCTGTGCAGCCGCGCTTGAAGCCCAAGGCTATCGCGTGAGTCGCATCGATGTCGGCCGCGACGTGGCGGCGCGCCTCGCCGAACTCAGGCCCGACGTCTGCTTCAATGCTTTGCATGGCCGCTACGGCGAGGATGGCTGCATCCAGGGCCTGCTGGAGACCATGAGCATCCCCTATACCCACTCCGGCGTGCTTGCCTCGGCGCTGGCGATGCACAAGGAGCGCTCGAAGCCGGTGCTTGCCGCGGCCGGGGTGCCGGTGGCGGAGAGCCGCGTGGTCTCCCGCGCCGAGGCCGCACGCGCCCATGTCATGTCGCCGCCTTACGTGATCAAGCCGCCGACGGAAGGGTCCAGCGTCGGCGTTTATATCGTGCGCGCGGACCAGGCCCATCCCCCGCAGGAACTGACATCCGCCGAATGGACCTTGGGCGAGGAGGTCATGGTAGAGCGGTATATCCCGGGACGCGAGCTGACCTGCGCGGTGATGGGGGAAGAGGCTTTGGGGGTGATCGAGATCCGGCCCGCCGAGGGTCTCGCCTTCTACGATTACGACGCGAAATACGCCCCTGGGGGCTCAATTCATGTGCTCCCGGCGCCGCTTAAACCAAATGTTTACCAATTGGTACAGAAGCTGTCCTTGGCGGCTCATAGGGCACTGGGCTGCCGTGGGGTCAGTCGCTCCGACTTCCGCTACGACGACCGGCCAGAGGGCACGGGGGAAATGATCTGTCTCGAGGTCAACACCCAGCCCGGCATGACGTCGACTTCGCTGGTGCCCGAGCTTGCTGACCATAGCGGCCGCTCGTTTGGCGAGCTGGTGCGCTGGATCGTGGAGGATGCGTCGTGCGATCGGTGAACCCCGCGAAGGGGACAGTCAGGAGGAGGAGCCAGCCGGAGGCCCTGTTGGCGCGCGGCATTGCCGCGCCGCGCAAGACCACCCGCCTGCCGGTGATCGCCAGGACGCGGAACCTGATCATGCGCAGTCCGAGCTCGATCCGCCTCGCCCGGCTCGGTCAGGATCGCGTGCGCGGCAAATGGCTCATTCTCTGCGCGCTGGTCTTCTCGAGCGCTCTCGCTTATGGCGCCGTCATCGGCGGCCAGACCGCCCGCGCCTATGACGCTCTGACCGGCGGCATCGAGCGCCTTGCCGTGGCGGCCGGCTTCGGCGTGAAGCGCATCACCGTCAATGGCAGGCTGCATGCAACCGACGCCGCCATAACCGCTGCGCTCGGCGCCGGCCCGGACACCATGATGCTCGGCTTCGATACCGACGCCGCCAAGCAGCGGCTCGAAGCGGTACCGTGGATCCGACATGCGCAAGTGATGCGCCTGTTGCCCTCGACGCTCCAGGTCTTGATCGAAGAACGGACTCCCTATGCCGTCTGGCAAAACCAAGGTCAGACCTATGTCGTCGACCCCGAGGGCGTGGTGCTCGCACCAGCCTTGCGCGAAGCCTATGCAAGCCTTCCATTGGTCGTCGGCGAGGGCGCGGCGAAGAACGCCGTGCAGCTGTTCGATCAACTGACCCCTTATGGCGAACTGACCAGAGACGTCGTCGCGGCGATCCGGGTCGGCGACCGGCGCTGGACGCTGAAATTGGCCTCGGGTGTCGAGGTCATGCTGCCCGACGACAATATCGGCGCGGCGTTGACCTCGTTGAGCAAGCTCGAAGGCGAGCGCGGCGTGCTCAAGCGCGACATCGCCGCGGTCGATCTGCGGCTGCTCGATCGTGTCACGCTGCGCCTGCGCGACGCCACGACGGCAAATCCGCCGGGTGCGCCGCCACAGGCGGAGGTGCCGACGGCGAGCACCAAGACGGCTAAAGGCAGGACCTGAGAACACGGGGGTTTGAGGGCAGGGGATGGGCTACACGACGACGATCAGGAGCAAGCGCCAGCGCATCGTGACCGCGCTCGACATCGGCACGAGCAAGATCTGCTGCCTGATTGCCAAGACCACGCCCGCACCGGATTGGTTCGAAGGCAAGGGCGACGCCCTGCAATTCGAGGTGCTCGGCTTCGACCATACCCGCGCTGAAGGCCTGAAGGCCGGAATGATCTCCCATCTCGACAGCGCCGAAGCCTGCATTCGCTCGGCTGTCGATGCGGCCGAGCGCATGGCGGGGATCACGGTCGAGGACGTGCACGTGTCCGTCACGTGCGGGCGGCTGAAGAGCGAGAGTTTCTCGGCCAGCATCGCGCTGCCCTCGGGCGCCGTGCGCGAAGAAGACGTCATGCGGCTGCTCGCCGGCGGCCGGCAATATGCTGGGCGCGAGAAGCGCAACGTCCTTCACACGCTGCCCCTGAGCTACCGCCTCGACGACAATGGCGGCATCAGCGAGCCGCAGGGCATGTGCGGCGAACGCCTTTCCGTCGATCTGCATAGCGTCACCGCTGACGAGGTGGCGATGCGCAACGTGATGCTCTGCGTCGAGCGCTGCCATCTCGGCGTTGCGAGCCTGGTAGCAGC
>Ga0190271_10000631_pt1 | contig 18300 bp, 20 predicted proteins | sample Popmic356T_FD_133747 | JGI IMG/M metagenome (GOLD analysis project Ga0190271, IMG submission 133747) | Populus adjacent soil microbial communities from riparian zone of Weber River, Utah, USA - 356 T | ecosystem: Environmental > Terrestrial > Soil > Riparian zone | place: USA: Utah | collected...
ACGCGAAGCGCCAGCAGGGCCGGCGCATGTACGCGGGCCAGACGAGCCATCTGCCGTTCAAGATCAACATGTCGGGCGTCATCCCGCCGATTTTCGCGTCGAGCTTGATTCTGTTCCCGGCGACCATCGCGGGTTGGTTCGGCACGAGCCAGGCCATGGCGTGGCTCTCGCGCATCGCGGCGAGCCTGTCGCCGGGCCAGCCGATCTACATCCTGATGTACGCGTCGCTGATCATATTCTTCTGCTTTTTCTACACGGCGCTCGTGTTCAACTCGCGCGAGACGGCCGAGAACCTGCGTCGCTCGGGCGCGTTCATCCCCGGCATTCGCCCTGGCCAGCAGACGGCCGAGTACATCGACAAGGTGCTGACGCGCCTCACGTTCTGGGGCGCGCTGTACATCACAGCCGTGTGCCTGATCCCCGAGTTCCTGATCCTGGAGTTCAACGTGCCGTTCTACTTTGGCGGCACGTCGCTCTTGATCATCGTCGTCGTGACGATGGATTTCATGGCGCAGCTCCAGGCTCACATGATGACTCACCAATATGAAGGCCTGCTCAAGAAGGCGAATCTCCGCGGCTATGGGAAGCCGGAGAAATAGGGCGGCCGGAGCTAAGCAATGAAAGTCAGAACATCAGTCCGCAAGATTTGTAGGAAGTGCAAGATCGTGCGCCGCCGCGGGGTGGTGCGCGTGATTTGCGAAGACCCACGGCACAAGCAGCGCCAGGGCTAGAGGTTAGAAACTATGGCACGTATAGCGGGCGTCAATATCCCCACCAATAAGCACGTTGGGATCGCGCTGACGCATATCTTCGGCATCGGCCGTAACCGCGCGATCATGACCTGCAAAGCGGCAGGCGTCGACGCGACCACGCAGGTCAAGGATCTGACGGAGCCTGAGATCGCGCGCTTGCGCGACGTCATCGCGAAGTTTCCCGTCGAGGGTGACTTGCGCCGTGAGGTCGCGATGAACATCAAGCGTCTCATGGATCTCGGTTGCTACCGGGGCATTCGGCATCGCCGCGGCTTGCCGCTGCGCGGCCAACGCACGAGGACCAATGCGCGCACGCGCAAGGGTCCGCGGCGCGGCGTCAAGAAACTCGGAGGCTAAATGGCAGCTACACCGCCCGCAGCAGCAGCAGCTGCAGCAGCTAAGGTTCGCAAGAAGGTCAAACGGCAGATCCTCGACGCCGTTGCGCACGTTCATGCGTCCTTCAACAACACGATCATCAGCATCACGGATCGGCAAGGGAACACGCTCGCGTGGGCCACGGCCGGCAATTGCGGCTTCAAAGGCTCGCGCAAGAGCACGCCGTACGCTGCTCAGGTCGCGGCCGAGAAGGCCGGCAACCAGGCCAAGGAATACGGCGTGAAGAGCCTGGAGGTCCGCGTCAAAGGCCCGGGTCCAGGGCGCGAGTCGGCGGTGCGCGCGCTGAATGCCGTCGGTTTCCGAATCACCGAGATCGAAGACGTCACTCCGATTCCTCACAACGGCTGTCGTCCGCCGAAGAAGCGGCGGGTCTAAGCGGAACAAAACATGGCGAGATATAGAGGCCCAACCTGCAAGCTTGCGCGTCGCGAAGGCACGGACCTGTTCTTGAAGAGCGGGCTCAAGCCCCTCGAATCCAAGTGCAAGCTCGAAGTGCCCCCCGGCGGCGCCGGTCAACGGCGTACGCGTCTGTCGGACTACGGCGTGCAGCTTCGCGAGAAGCAGAAGCTGCGCCGCATGTACGGCGTGCTCGAGCGGCAATTCCGCAACTACTACAAGAAGGCTTCGAAGGTCAAAGGCTCGACCGGCGAAAACCTGCTGCGGATGCTCGAGGCGCGGCTCGACAACGTCGTGTATCGCATGGGCTTCGCGTCTACGCGCGCCGAAGCGCGCCAGCTCGTGGGCCATCGCGGCATCAAGGTCAACGAGCAGATCGTCAACATCCCGTCGTATCAGCTGAAGGCGGGCGACAAGATTGCCGTTCGGGATCGCGCAAAAGAACAGCTGCGCATCAAGTCGGCGTTGTCGATCGCGAGCCAAGTCGGGTTCCCCGAGTGGGTCGAGGTCGATGACAAGAACATGCAGGGGACACTGAAGAACCTGCCCGAGCGAGACGAGATTCTCCCGGACATCAACGAGAACCTGGTCGTCGAGCTCTACTCGAAGTAACGAGAGGAAACCTCTTAATGACATCAGCAACGGAATTCCTGCGGCCGCGGGCCGTCAAGGTTCAGCCCCTCGGCACCAACCGGGCGCGCGTAACGGTCGAGCCGTTCGAGCGCGGGTTCGGTCACACGCTCGGCAACGCGCTGCGCCGCGTCCTGCTCTCGTCGATGCCCGGCGCCGCCGTGGTCGAGGCCGAGATCGAGGGGGTGCTGCACGAGTACACCAGCATCGAGGGCGTCCAAGAGGACGTCGTCGACATCCTGCTGAACTTGAAGTCGATCGCGATCAAGATGCATTCGCGCGAAGAGGCGGAGCTCCAGCTCTCGAAGAAGGGCCCTGGCCCCGTGCGCGCCGGCGACATCGTCGTCGATCACGACATCGAGATCGTGAATCCGGACCTCGTCATCGCGAACTTGACGAGCGCGGGCGAGCTGCGCGCGTTCTTGAAGGTCGTGCGCGGCCGCGGCTATCGCCCGGCGACGCAGATCGCGCAGTTCGAGGAGCAGACGCGGCCGATCGGCCGCCTGCAGCTCGACGCGTCGTTCAGCCCGATTCGCCGCGTGACGTACACCGTCGAGCGCGCGCGCGTCGAGCAGCGCACCGACTTGGACAAGCTCATCGTCGACATCGAGACGAACGGCACGATCGACGCCGAAGAGGCGATTCGCCGCGCCGGCCTGATCTTGAAGAACCAGCTCGACGTGTTCGTCGATCTCCAGGGCGAGGACGAAGTCGGCTTCGGCCGCACCGAGACGCAGGTCGATCCGATCCTGCTGCGTCCGGTCGACGAGCTCGAGCTCACCGTGCGCTCGGCGAACTGCTTGAAGGCCGAGAACATCAACTACATCGGTGATCTCGTGCAGCGCACGGAAGTCGAGCTGTTGCGTACGCCGAACCTCGGTAAGAAGTCGCTGACCGAGATCAAGGAAGTGCTCGAGCAGCACGGCTTGGCGCTCGGCATGCGGCTCGACAATTGGCCGCCGGCGGGGCTGCGCAGCGAGGAACCGTCCACGCCGCCGACCTCGTCGATGGCGTTCTGATTTGACCGGAGTGCTCTTCGATGCGTCACAGAAATTCGGGCCGTAGGCTCGGCCGCAATTCCCCGCACCGTCGGGCGATGTACCGCAACCTTGCGGCGTCGCTGCTGGTGCACGAGACGGTCCGCACCACGCTGCCGAAGGCCAAGGAGCTGCGCCGCGTCGTTGAGCCATTGATCACGCTCGCAAAGGAAGACAGCGTGAGCCACCGCCGGCTCGCGTTCGACCGCCTGCGCGACGACAAGGCCGTCGGCGTCCTGTTCAAGGACCTCGGTCCGCGCTTCAAGAGCCGCCCGGGCGGCTACCTGCGGATCCTCAAGATCGGCTTCCGCGCTGGCGACTCGGCGCCGATGGCGATCGTGCAGCTGCTCGATCAGCCCGCGAAGGTCGTAGAGCCCAGCGAGCCGCGCACGACCGCCTAGCAGGCCTCGTCGTTCGACGATTCGAAGCCCGTCGTGCCGAGAGGCCGGCGGGCTTTTTCGTCGGCGCCTTCTGCTGTCATAGAAACGTTACGCAAGCCGGATATGGTGCTTGCCGGCCAGGAAGCGGGCGAAAGATCCGTGCGTTATCTCACCCAGTCGCGCCTCATGCTCGAGTCCGAGCAGGTGATCAATGGCTTTGCCAGCCACAGCCCGGCCGTGCCGCAGCGTGTCTGTGCGCAGTTGCTGAGTGTGCCGACGCGGTATGCGCTCTGGCACGTGCGCCACGAGCAAGCGATGGGCGCCGTCGCCGACGCGCGTCTGCGTCAGCGGCAAGTGCTCGCCTTGCGGGCCTTCGCGCTCGGGCAAATCCATGGCAGCGCGTTGGTTCGATACCTACGCGACTGCCAAGTCGTCGGCGCCGCACGCGACTGGACGTTGCGCGACTTTTTCGGCGTCACCGACCCTCGCCATGCAACGCTGCTCGCGCATCGCGCTTACCTCTTGGCAGCGTCGAGCCACGTCTGCGCCGTGGAGTTGCTCGATCTCGCAAATGATGGCCGCGGCGTCGAGCTGCTCGTGGACTACGAGCAGACCTACGGCCAATTTTTCAGCATGTTCTGCGACTATTCGCGCGCGAAGCAGAACGGCGAATCCTGCGTGCTGGCCAGTCTCCTGCCCGAGGTGCGTGCGGCCGCGGCCACTTTGCGCCGTCGCATCCTCGAGGGCGATTCGCGGCGCGCGCGCCGACCCAGGATCGACCACCTGCCGCGCGATCGCACGCTGACGATCCAGGCGCACACGCTCGTTCAGCATCCGCACCGCCCGTAGCGCCTCGTCACAGAATCCCTCCCCGGAGGGACGCTGCCCGACGGCCAAATTCCTAGAACGGGAAGCTTGAACCGACGACCCCCAGCCTGTCTCGAGGAGGCTGGCTCTGGTACAGAAATTGCTAGGTCATCCTTACTGCTCGAACGGGAGGATTCATGACGTCCGGCATTCAGGTCGAGAACCAGGCCTTTCAGCACAAGCGAACCGAGACCGCTCGGTTGAAGGATCGTGTCGGACGCTTCCTGAAGCGCTACGCACCGCTGCCCTTCTATATGCTGCTTTATTCGCGTTCGTCGTCAAAGATACGCTCGGCCGTCAGCCGCGAGCATCTCTTCCGGGACTTTCTGGCGCAATCGTCCGGGCCGTGCCTGCAAATCGCCGTTAAGAGCGAGATCGGACGCAAGTTCGGGGACAACTGGATCAGTGTGGACCGGTACGACCATAGCGCGGTCATCGACCGCCATGACGACATTCACGCGCTTGGTTTTCCCGATGGGCACTTCAATTCCATCGTCTGCTGGTCAGTGCTGGAGCACGTGCCTGAGCCGGAGCGCGCCATAGCCGAAATGCGGCGCGTGCTCAAACCCGGTGGAACCATCTGGGTCCAGTTGCCGTTTCTCTTTCCCTATCATGCGGACCCGCATGACTTCTGGCGCGTGACCCCTCAGGGTCTGCGGCAATGGATGCGCGATTTCGATGAGGTCGCCTGCGGAGCCGACTATTGGGCGCGCACGACGATCATTACCGCATCGTTCTTCTGGGGCAGAAAGCCGGCGCTTCCCTGATCACGGACGGCGAACACCGCCCAGACCGTTTCGGGGCTTGAGCGCCCAGTCGGTCCATCGCCACGGCGAGATCCCCACAGCGAGATCCAACTAGCTGTAAATCCCCGTCGCTTCTAGGCGACGTGCGTCGCCTGAGCCGGCGTCCGATCCTTTGCCGGCTGAGCCTAATCCGTCATTGTGCCGGGGTTAACTCGGGGCTGAGCCACCGAGAGCGCCGAACTGAGACGTGGGTCCGTTCGGCGCGAAAGATTTGCGTTGCAATTCCCATGCCGCAGCGCACTCCCTAGCAGCCGCCTGTCGCTGCGGCGCGACGTGTTGGCGTTTTTTCCAAACTTTGTAACGCTGCACGCACTTTCGCCCAAGACTAGGAAATCTGAATGCGCGTTAACCTAGCTCATTTTCTCTTGATCGTCGGCTTCGCGTGCGCCTCATCCGCCGAAGCCGCGACCTACTACGTCCGTAACGGGGGGAGCGACTCAGCCGATGGCCGGTCGCACGGGACGGCGTGGGCCTCGCTGGGCAAGGTGAACGGCTATTCTTTCGCGGCGGGCGATCGCGTCCTGTTCTACGAGGGGCATAAATGGGCAGGAGTGCTCTCGATCGACTGGGCTGGCACGGCATCCGAGCGGGCCGTGGTGGGCGCGTACTACCTCGATGGAAGCACGCCGGTACGGGGCTACCGCACGTCGCGGCCCATCATCGATGGCGAGAGCCGCCTTCCCTCGGGCCCCTGGGATTCGCTGGTCGTCGTTCGCGCCGATCGTGTACGAGTCGAGAATTTGGTCCTCCGGAACTCCCTAGGCCGCGGCATCAGTGTCGCCGCCAACGAAGCCGAGGTCATCGGCTGCAGCGTTTCCAACGTCTATACGAGCGGCGTGCATTTCATCAAATCGCAGGGATCGCGAGCCGAAAACAACTTCGTGACGGGCGCCGGCATCGGCAACCAAGTCACAGGCATCGCGTGGGCCGCCTCGATCGATATCGCGTCCAGCACGTCGACCGTCGTTCGCAACAACACGGTTAGCGAGGTTTGGGGCGAAGGGATCAACGCTCATAGCGGCTCGCGGTATACGTTGATCGAGAACAATCGCGTGTTCGGCGTTCAGGCCGTCGGCATTTACGCCGATGCGGCTCCGGACACGACGATTCGCCGCAATATCGTCTTTGGCACAGCGAACAGCGCGTGGTGGCGCACGAGCAGCAGCGTCGGCGCCGGTATCGCGCTCAACAACGAGAACTACCATTACCCCGTCGGCGGGGGATCGATGGACCCCAGCGTACAGACGCAGCGCACCAAGATTTACGGCAACTTGGTTGCTTACACGAGCGCCGGCATCACTCTCTGGAGCAACTTGGCGGAGTCGACGTACGACGGCGTCCTGATCTACAACAACACCTTCGTCGACAATAACGTGCAAGTGTCGATGAACACGAAACCGAAACCGGGCGCCAAATTCTTGAACAATATTTTGCTGAGCATCAGCAGCGGAACGCGCGACGTCGAAGGGACGAACCTGAACGGCATGCTTGCCAAGAGCAACTACTTCAGCCAAGGCAATCCGGGCGGCGACTATGTGCACGTGGGCAACCGCTTTACGGGCCTGAGGATCGCCAAGATGTCAGGTTGGCGTGCCGTGACGAACCGTGACCAGATCAACTGGCGCGACTTTGTGGTGGCGAGCGGCTCTTCCGTGCTCGGTGCCGGAGACGACGAACCGTCGCGCACCGCGACGAGCGCTCACGACTATCAGCTCGATCACAACGCAGCGGAGCATGGCCGCCCGATGGACATGGGCGGGCTCACCTTCGCGACGCCTGTCTCGCGGCGGCCGATGCCGCCGACCGCGCTCTCAGGTACCTGACGGGGCCACGCGGCCGGCGCCTACTTCGTGTCGCCGTCGCGCCGGGCGCGCCAGCGTTGCCGCGGCCGCCGCAGCGTGATCGTTTGCCACGGGACGCGCACGGCGCGCGCGAGCCGCTCGATCAGCAGCGGCCGATAGATCGCCGCGTCCTCGGTCGACAGCACGCCGCGCTGCGTCTCGGGATCTACGCGGCGCCCGTACTTGAGCTTGATCCAGGCGTTCAGGTCCATCTGCTTCAGGCGCGCGAACACGACGCGATTGAACAAGCCGTTTCTCGCGCTGCGCCGCACCGCGATGCCGAAGTCGATCAAGTACGGCCGCTCGCCGGCGCCGACGATGATGTTGTCTTTGCGTTTCAAGTCGCCGTGCGCGACGCCGGCCGCGTGCATGGCCGTTACCGTCGCCAGCAGCTTGGCGAAGAATGCCTCGCGGTCGGCGAGCCGCTGCTCGTGCTCGCGCAGCGAGGGTCCCGCGACGAGCTCGAGCGCCAGGTATTCGCCCGCAACGAGCCCGAACGAGCGGGGGATGCCGGCGATGCCGTCGAGCCGTTCGTAGACGGCCTGCTCGCGCTTGAGCAGCGACCGCCACAACCAGCCGAGCGGCCCGCCGCGATGCGGCTTCTTGACGACGACGTCGCCGGCAGACGTTCGATACGCCTGCACCGAGGCTTGATACCCGCTGCCGAGCTCGCGGCCCGCGCCGGCATCGATGGCGGCGGCGATCTCGGCCGTCAATTGTGGAGACGCGCGAGGGCCGTCAGCCACGGCCGCTCGCGTGGCTCAGAAGAACGCTTTCCACGAGACCCAAGCGGCGCAGATCAGCGCGAACACGACGAACAAGAGCTCGCCGTGCCTGTTGCTGACGGCAAGCGCCCAGCGCCGATCGCCTGGGTTGACCGAGGCGGCGCCAAAACGCGGCATCAGCGCCGGCGTGCGGGAGGACCACGTCTCCCACGCCGCGCCGAAGATGCGGCGCAGCTTACGGTCTTCGTACTCGATCGCCGTCGGGTAATAGAACCAGAAGAAGAACAGCGCGAGCGGCAGACCCCACCAGCGGGAGCCCGCGAGCGCGAAGCCGACGACGAGCAGGATGTTGCCCGTATAGAGCGGATGGCGGACGAAGCGGTAGGCCCCGTCGGTTGCGAGCTCCTGATTCTTGACGATGAAGCCGCTCGCGTAGAGCCGCACGAACGCACCGGCGAGCCCTACGAGCAGCCCGACGGCGGCAAGCAGCGGGATCGGCGCGGCCGTCACGGTGTAAAGCAGGACCAGCACGACGGCGAGCCCCTGCCGCGCGCCCTCGAAATATCGCAGCTCGCGAATGACGTGGGCAATCCCGGTCAGTGGCGGCAAGTCGGCGGTGCGGTGAGACATCGTGCAAGAGCTCCTCAGTGGCGGGTTGCGGCCGCGATGAACGCGTCGCGTGTCAGGTTGCGATGGCCGTCCGCCGTCACCTCGACATTATCCTCGATGCGAATGCCGCCGAACGGCACGAGCCGCTCGATCACGGCCCGGCTGAGCCTCGACTCGTGCTTGGCGAGCAGCGCCCGCAGCAACGACGGGATGAAATAGAGTCCTGGCTCGATCGTGACGACGACGCCGGGTTGTAGCGTGCGCGTCAAGCGCAGAAACGGATCCTGCGCCGGCGGCTCGCGCTTCTTGCCCGTCGTGTCGGCGAGGCGGCCGCCGGCGTCGTGGACCTGGAGACCGAGGAGGTGGCCGAGCCCGTGCGGCAGGAAGCCGCGTGTGATGCCCGTTGCGACGGCTTCGTCGGCGCTGCAAGTCACGAGCTTATGCTCGCGCAGCACGTTGGCGAGCTGCCGGTGCGTGAAGGCGTGCAGCACGATGAAGTCGACGCCGGGCTTCACCTCCTCGCAGATGCGCTGCTGAAGCGCATCCATCGACGCGATCAGCGCCGCGAAGTCGTCGGTCGCCGAAGCCGAGTAGGTGCGCGTGATGTCGGCGGCGTAACCCTTGAGCTCGGCGCCCGCGTCGATCAGCAGTGAGCGCGTCACTGTCGGCGGCTCGGCGCGCATGTGCTGGTAGTGCAACGTCGCGGCATGCTCGTTCAAGCCGATGATGTTGGCGTACGGCAGCTCTGTCTCGCGTTGGCCGCTCGCGGCGAGATACGCCTGATGCAGCTCGAGCTCGGTCGTCCCCGACTTGAATGCGGCGGCAACGGCGACGTGGCCGCGAACGGCCATCGCTTGTGCGCCGCGCATGCAGAGCACTTCGTACGTCGTCTTGACCGCACGTGTGAAGTCGAGGTGATTCAGAAAGCGCGGATCGTTGATCGCGGGCTGAGTCGCCGTGCTGCTGCCGCGCACGGTGCGCTCGGCCGCGGAGCCGATCGCAACCCAGCGCGCGCCGCTGCCCGAGAGCTTGCGCGCGTCGGCGTCGGTCTTGGCCACGCGTATGTCGAAGTGCTGCGTCCAGTAGCCTTCGGGGTCGCTCGGCGGCTCGTGCCAATAGTCGTCGATCTGCTTGTAGACGAGCATCGGCCGCTGCCCCGGCACCAGCCGCAGGAAGGAGCCCGGCGCCCGCGTCAGGGGCACCCACGCCTTGAAATACGGCTCGACGCGGAACGGGTAGGTCTGATCGTCGCGGAACACGACTCGCTCGTCCCCGGCGAAGATGACGGCGCCGTCGAATCCCGTGGCCCGCAGCGCCTCGTCGAGCCGCTGGTCGAGGATCGCGAGGTGGGCGCCGTACTCGCTCGCGAGCCGCGCCTCGAGCTCTGCGCGCGAGGCGAACGGGACATCGGGGCTCGAACGGCTGATCGTGAGGGTGCTGCTCAAGGGTGCTCGCGCGGCCGGCTTGGTATTAGGCGGGAATCATAGACGGCCGGCGCGCGGAAGCCCAAGCCTAACGCGGAGGTCGGCGCTTGACCCCTGCGGGCACGCCACGGAGACTGCCGCTTCGCCTCGTGCCCCGGAGGAGCGCGTCATGAGCCAAGCTGTCGAGTCCTTGCTGACTTACTACGAGTCCGGCCGCCTGAGCCGCCGTGAGCTCGTGGGGCTGCTGGCGGCGCTCGCCGCCGTGCCGCGCGTCGGCACCGCTCAACCTGCCGCCGCCCTCAGGGCCGCAACCCTGAATCATGCGAGCCTGATCGTCTCCGACCTCGACCGTTCCGTGGCGTTCTACCAGCGCGTGTTCGGCTTACCCGTCAAGAGCACGCAGCAGGGTGGGGTCAATCTCGCCGTCGGCGACGCGTTCCTGGGCGTCTACCAGGGCGGCGCCGACGCGATGCCGCACATCAATCACGTCTGCTTCGGCCTGCGCGATTTCGATCCCGCGGCGACGGTCGCCGCGCTCGAGGCGCAGGGCCTGCCTGCCGAATCGCGGACTCGCGACGGCGTGACGCAGGTCTACACGGCCGATCCCGACAATCTGCGCGTTCAGCTCCAGGACGTCAGCTTCTGCGGCGGGCTCGGCGCGCTCGGCAACGAGTGCCGCGCCTAGCGGCGCCAACACGGAACGAAAGTCATGGAAGTCGTCCTGACGGGCATCAAGCCCACGGGCCAGCCGGGCATGCTCCACATCGGCAACTACGTCGGTGCGATGAAGCCTGCCGTCGCCGCGAGCAAGAACGAGTCTGCACACTCGTACTTCTTTCTTGCCGATTACCACGCGATCGGCGGCGACGCGGACGCGATGGCGCACTCGACGCTCGAGATCGCAGCGAGCTGGCTCGCCGTCGGTCTCGATCCGAGCAGAGTCATGCTCTATCGGCAGAGCGACATCCCGGAAATCCCGGAGCTCGCGTGGATCCTGCACAGCGTCACGGCCAAGGGGCTCATGAATCGCGCGCACGCGTACAAAGCCGCCGTCGCCGAGAACGAAGCGACGCCGGGGCGCGATCCCGATCAAGCGATCATGATGACGCTGTACTCATACCCGATCCTCATGGCCGCCGACATCTTGATGTTCAAGGCGGCCAAGGTGCCCGTCGGCAGAGACCAGAAGCAGCACGTCGAGATGGCGCGCGACATCGCGCAGCGCTTCAACCACCACTTCGGCGAGACGTTCGTGCTGCCCGACGCCGTCATCGGCGACAACATCGCAACGCTGCCCGGCCTCGATGGCCGCAAGATGTCGAAGAGCTACGGCAACGTGATCCCGTTGTTCGCCGGCGAGAAACAGCTGCGCAAGCTGATCATGAAGATCAAGACGAACTCGCTCGAGCCGGGGCAGCCGAAGGATCCGAACGATAGCGCGCTATACGACGTCTATCGCGCGTTCGCGACCGAAGCGGAAGTCTCGGCCGTGCGTGCGCGCTACGCGGAGGGCATCGGCTGGGGCGACATGAAGCAGCTCTTGTTCGAGCGCATCAACGCCGAGATCGCGCCGGCGCGTGCCGAGTACGAGCGGCTCGTCGCGAATCCGCGCGAGATCGAGGACGTGCTGCGGCACGGTGCGGAGAAGGCCCGTGCCGTGAGCCGTCCGTTCCTTGCGGAGATTCGCGACAAAGTCGGCATCCGGCCGCTCGCGCGCTGACGTGTCTTATGCGAGCGGCGGCCGGCGGAGGCCGATCTTTGTCGCCTGCTCGAACGCGTGACCGAGCTGTAGCACGCCGAAGTCGTCGCGATAGCGGCCGACGATCTGCATGCCGACGGGCAGGCCCTCGGGCGTGAAACCCGCGGGCACTGAGATCGCGGGACGGAACGTCGCCGTGATCCAGTAGCAGGATTTCTGCCACGCGATGTAGTGCTCCATCTGCACGCCCGCGATTTCCTTCGGCCAGTCGAGCTTCGCGTCGAAGGGCGGCAGCTGGTTGACGGCGCACAGCGTGAACGCGTAGCGCTCCTCGAACCGGCGCATGCGGTCGAGCAGCTGGCCGTGACGCACCATCGCCTGCGCGACGGCGGCCGTCGTCAGCGATTGACCGAGCTCGACCTCGGCGATGGCCTCCGGCTTCAGCAGATCGCGGTACTGCGCGAGCAGCGGGCCGTACGTGGCCGCCGAGCGGAACGCGCGGATCGTGAGAAAGATCGACTCGGCGTCCGTGAGGTCGGGCGCGGCCTCCTCGACGACGAGACCCAAGTCTTCGAACGTCTTGCGCTGCGCATCGAGCACGGCGCGCACGCGAGCATCGAGCGGCAGGCCTCCGAGATCGGGGCACCATGCGACGCGAGCGCCGCGGAAATCGCGTGCGAGGGCGCCGCGGAACACGGCCGGATCGGCCGGCAGCAACGAAGGATCGCGCGCGTCGGGTCCCGTCATGACGCTCATCAGCAACGCGACGTCAGCGACGGTGCGCGCGAGCGGCCCGTTGACCGAGAAGCCGAGCAGAGGGAACGACGTCGGCCACGTCGGCGTGAGCCCGACGCTCGGGCGAAAGCCGACGATGCTGTTGAAGTTGCCGGGATTGCGCAGCGAGCCTGCGAGATCGCTGCCGTCGGCGATCGGCAGTAGGCCCGCCGCAAGTGCCGCGCCGGCGCCGCCGCTCGAGCCGCCCGCGCTTTTCGTCAGGTCGTAGGGGTTCACGGTCGTGCCGTAGACCTTGTTATAGGTGTGCGAGCCCATGCCGAACTCGGGCACGTTCGTCTTGCCGATCGGGATGACGCCGGCGCGGCGCAGCCGCTCGACGAACACGGAGTCCTCGGTCGGCATCGCGTCCTTGTAGACCAGTGAACCGCGCGTGTACGGGAAGCCGACGGCGGACTGCAGGTCCTTGAACGCCGTCGGCAGGCCATGTAACGGCGGCAGGCGCTCGCCGCTCGCGGCGCGGCGGTCCGCGGCGTCGGCAAGCGCGAGGCATTCGTCGTCGTCTAGCTTGGCGACGATCGCGTTCAACGTCGGGTTCACGCGCCCGATGCGCTCGAGATGGGCGGTCATGACCTCGCGTGCCGAGACTTGCTTCGCCTGGATCAGCCGCGCGAGCTCGGTCGCGCCCATGAAGCACAGCTCCTGCGAGGTTTGTGCGGCGGCGCGCAGGCTGGCCGTGGCGGCGACGGCGGCTACCGCGCCGGCGGCCGCGATGAGCTCGCGGCGATCGAAATACTCGTTCGGCATTGGCCTTGGTCCCTGGACAAGACATCCACGCTACAGGGGGGCAGAATGGCGTCAAGCCCAGTGCGCTTCGGGGGAACGCCATGAGCCGCCATTTCAGCGCTACCTCTTTGCTCGTTGCCGTGGTCGCGATGGCTGCCGCAGGCTCCGCGCCGGCGCAAGCGCCTGCCGCACAGCCGCCGCTGCCGGATGGCTACATGCGCGCACCGGCCGTCCAAAAAGGCCTCGCGCCGCAAATGCGTGCCACGGAGACCACGACTCCTGCGCACGTCTTCGACGTGGCCTTCACGACCGGCGACGAAATTCTCTCCGGCCTGACCGACCTCGCCATCGAGCACAAGATCACGTCGGGCTACATCACGGGCCTCGGCGGCCTCTCGACGGCGCTGCTCGGCTTCGGCGATCCGCCGCTCAACGCGTTCCGCAGGATCCCGGTCGACGAGAAGAGCGAGCTCGTCTCGTTGACCGGCCACATCCAGTCGCGCGACGGCGTCCCTACCGTGCACCTGCACGCGGTCGTGGCGCTCAAGGACGGCAGCACGAAGGCGGGCCACGTGTTCGAAATGCACGTCGAGCCGATCGCCGAGATTACCGTCGTCGCGACGTCGATCGGCGGCGCTGGTCACTGACCGAAGGAGACTCGCATGGCGAAGCTGCTCGCGTTACTGGCTTTTCTGGCTGCCGCCGTGGCCGCGCCCGTGGCGGCGCAGAGCGGCGACCGCGCCGCCGACGAAACCGCGATTCGCGCCGCGATCCAAGCCTTTCTCGACACGCGCGAGGCCAATGACGCGGCCGCGCTCGGCGCGCTGCTGACGGAAGACGTCGACCAGCAGCAGACCTCGGGCAACGTCCGTCGCGGCCGCGAGGCAGTCGTCACGGGGTCGCTCGCGACGCAGCAGAGCACGGGCGGCCGGCGCACGATCACGGTCGATTCGTTGCGCTTCGTCAGCGCCGACGTCGCGATCGCCGACGGCCGCTACGACAGCGTCGGCCGCGCCGACGGCACGGATCAGCGCATGCTGACGTCGATGGTGCTGCGCCGCGAAAGCGGCGCGTGGAAGATCGCGGCCATCCGCAACATGCTGCCGAGCGACCCGCAGCGCTGATTCGATCCTTTGCTTTTCGGCGCGCGCGCCGGCTTGGCTTGGGCTCGGTGCTCGGGTATCTCGCGGCCGGCATCGTCATCGGACCCAGCGTCCTCGGGCTGACGGACGAGGCTGCGGACGTCATGAGCTTCGCGGAGTTCGGCATCCCGTGATGCTGTTCCTCGTCGGCCTCGAGCTGCAGCCGGACAAGCTGTGGGGATCTCCGCAAACCCATCTTCGGCCTCGGCACGTTGCAAGTCGCGCTGACGGCTCTCGAGCTGCCGCGCCGGGTCGAGCTTGACTCTCCTATGGTCTAGAATTATCGTTATTTCAGTTAATACAGAAATAAACGCATGCACCTGACCCCCGTCATGACGCGCTTCATTCTTCACTGGGGCGAAATGGGCACCCGCTGGGGCGTCAATCGCACCGTCGCGCAGATCCACGCCTTGCTCTATCTGGCGCCGGGCCCTCTGCCCGCCGATGAGATCGCGGAGACGCTGAACGTCGCCCGGTCGAACGTCAGCACGAGCCTGAAGGAGCTCCAGGGGTGGGGCCTTGTCAGCCTCGCGCACGTCATGAGCGACCGCCGCGACCACTTCACGACGCGCTCCGACCCCTGGGACATGCTCATGGCCATCATGGAGCAGCGCAAGCGGCGCGAAATCGAGCCGACGCTGAATTTCTTGCGCGAGTGCGCGCGCGAGCTCGAGAACGATCGCGATACTCCGAAGGAAGCAAAAGCGCGCATCGAGAACATGCTCGGTTTCCTGACGAACATCACGACGTGGTTCGACCAGATGCTCGCGCTGCCGAGGGCGACGGTGCTGACGCTCATGAAGCTCGGAGCCAAGATCGCGAACGTCGTGCCGAAGGGTGCGAAAGAGGCCTGAGCCGCGCCGCAACCGCCGCGTTCCCGCGCGGCTAGGAGCCCGTGAGATCGAGCGCCGTTTCGGGGATGGCGGCGTGGATACGCACGCGCGCTTTGATCGTCGCGGCCGTCGGCCGCCAATGCACGAGATCGAGCTCGCCCGCCTCGTCCTCGACGAGCGCCGTGCAGCTCTCGACCCAGTCGCCGTCGTTGCAGTAGAGCAGGCCGTCCACCTCGGTGAACGCGGCCCGATGGATGTGCCCGCAGACGACGCCGTCGACGCCCGCTTCGCGCGCAGCGGCGAGCGTCGCGTCGCGGTAGCGATCGATGTACGCCTGTGCGCCGGGAAAGCGCGCCTTCATGTGCTGCGCGAGCGACCAATACGGCCGATCGAACACGTCGTGCAGCCAGTGCACGAAGCGATTCAGCGTCAGCAGGCGCCGGCAGGCGAAGCCGCCGAGCCGAACCGCGAGCGACCGGCGGCGCACGACGTCGTCGAACTGGTCACCGTGCGCGACGAGCAGGCGGTGCCCAGCGCGCGTCGTATGGATCGCGTGGCTCGCGATCTCGATGTTGCCGAGCTTGAGCCCCGCGAGCGCGTGCAGGTCGTAATCGTGGTTGCCGGGAATGTAGACGATCCGCGTCCCTTCCTGGCTCTTCTTCAGCAGCAGGCGCAGGGCTTCGGTGTGACTGGCAGGCCAGTAGAAGCTCTTGCGCAGGTTCTCGAGATCGATGATGTCGCCGACGAGATAGAGGACGTCGCAGCGCGTATGGCGCAGGAAGTCGAGCAGCAGATTGACTCGGCACTCGCGAGAGCCCAGGTGGACGTCGGACAGCCAGACGGTGCGGAGCGCCTGATGGCGCGGGGTCGAAAGCAAAGCGTCTCTCCTCCCTGAGAGGGCGCAGAGTGTACGGGCGCGAAGCGTACGGCGTCGACGTGGATCGCAAAAACCGTCGCCGATGGGCGACGCCTTGGCGTTCTGTGAGGGCCGTCGCGGCCCGTATAAGATGTGCCCACAATCTCAGGGGATACGACATGAACAGACTGACCTCGGCGCTGCTGGCCGCCGGCCTGGCGCTCGGCGCAGGCGCTCCGCTAGCAGCCCAAGACCTCACGATCACGAATGCCCACATCGTCGTCGGTAACGGCACGGTCATCGAGCGCGGCTCGATCGTCGTCCGCGGCGGCAAGATCGAGTCCGTGACCGCGGGCGCTCCGCCGCGCACCGCGGGCCAGGTCATCGACGCGAACGGCATGAGCGCGATGGCGGGTTTCATCGACGCGCACCGGCACATCAACACGGGGCCCGAGGAGAAGGCGCAGATGCAGCGCCAGCTCGAGGCGGGCTACACGACGATTCTCTCGGGCGGCGGCCCCGGGGACGGCAACCTCACGCTGCGCCAGCACATCGAATCCGGGCAAATCAACGGTCCGCGGGTCATCCCGTCCGAGCGTTTGCGCTTGGCGCAGCTCACGCCGGAGTCCGCGCGCGAAGCAGTTCGCGCCATGAAAGCGGCCGGCATCGACTACACGGGCGAGATATCGCTGACGCCCGTCCCGGGCCCGACGCCGCAGGAGCTCGAGGTGCTGCGCGCCGTGCTCGACGAAGGCAAGAAGGTCGGCGTCAACGTGCAGGTGCACGCCGTGAGCTCGCCCGCGATGAACGCGGCCGTCGAGATGGGCATCCCGCTGCTCGTGCACTTGCCGAACAAGGATTGGGTCAGCAAGGCCGACGCGCAGAAGCTGGCGGCTGCGGGCACGAAGATCCTGATGACGATCGGGTTCGGCGCGCCCGTGTTCGGCGTGTTCGCCGACGACAACAATCCGCGCTTCCGTGACGGCAAGCCGTGGCCCGACGGCATCGTCGACGGCGTCGGCGGCGGCGTCGAGGCCGGCTACGCCATGGTCAACGCGCGCACGATCTTCGACGCGGGCGGCATCATCGGCTATTGCACCGACACGACCTACGACGCGCTCGCGGGTCTCGAGCACGAGCTGAAATCCATGAACGTCGTGTTCTCGATGCAGGACATGGTCAAGATCATGGGCCCGAACACGGCCGCGTATCTCGGCATGGAAGACCAGCTCGGCACGATCGAGGTCGGCAAGCTCGCCGACATCGTCCTGCTCGACGGCGATCCGCTCGAGGGCTATTGGAACTGGCTGAAGACGAAGGTCACGATCAAGGAAGGCAAGGTCGTCGTCGACGTGCGGTGAGATCTAGCTGGTCAGTAGACCGGCGACACCCGCCGAGTTTCGGTGTACACCCGGTCCGCATCGAATGGCTAGAATTCCGCGCAAACCGGACCGTTGAATCCTACGGTTCGGGTAATCGTGCGAAGGGCCTGAATCGACCCAAGGACGGCGCTTGAAGGGCGTGTTCGGCCCGGCGCTTCACGCGGCGCGCATCGATCCTAACGTGCTGCTGCGAAGTTAGGCGAGAAATCCTACTGGCACGGTGTTGCGAGCCGACGGTCGATCTCTTCGGCGCGCGGCTTTGCTTCTTCAACTGTCGGCACGCCCGTCCGCTGCGGGAAGCACCAGAGCTGGCGAGCGATCGCATCGTTGTTCAAGAAGTCCACCCATGACCGAACGTCGTCGTTGGGACGCACGCAGTTGTTGAGCTTGCCGTAAGGACCCCACGGCTGCTTGCGGCCGTCCGGCATCACCAGCAGATGTCCGTGCATGGACGGCGGCAGCGCGGCGCCGGTTTCGGCTTGAGCGGCTACCTGGCTCTTGTAATGGAAGCCGCAGACTTCGACGACGTCGCCGCGCTTCAAGAGACTCTTGTCAACACCCATTCGTTGGGCTCGGCCCGGGTTCGGTCCGTCGATGGTCCACCGTACGGTCCGCCCGTCTAGCGTCGTCGCATCGAGCTCGATCATCGTGTGCGGATTGCCGATCTCGTAGCGGACGACCGTGCCCTTGACCCAGACTGGCGTCGTGATGTCGACCGTGCTGATCGAGTGATGCGCACCGAGCGGGCTCGCGCAAGCGAGCGCGGCGACCGCGCCCATCGAAGTGGCCATTCTGCTCATCGCCAACCTCCCGATCTCTACGCGCGTAGAAATATTACATCTACAGACGTAGAGAAAGGCCAAGAAATCCGAAGCGTCTTGCCGCGTCAGCCGCCGCCCCTAGCTTTGACGGTTTGTTGGCGTCCCGCGGACGATTCATAGGCCAATTGTCGAGTGTCGCTTGTTGGCCGAACCACGACGACTCCGCGGAATCGTTCGCCGAATGCG
>Ga0190271_10000632_pt1 | contig 18292 bp, 19 predicted proteins | sample Popmic356T_FD_133747 | JGI IMG/M metagenome (GOLD analysis project Ga0190271, IMG submission 133747) | Populus adjacent soil microbial communities from riparian zone of Weber River, Utah, USA - 356 T | ecosystem: Environmental > Terrestrial > Soil > Riparian zone | place: USA: Utah | collected...
CAGTCGCTGACTCGTCCTGGTGCTCCGGGAGATGACCCGGGTGACGTCCCGGGTCGTCGCGCCGCTCGCAGTAACGCTGCCAGGCGAGCTCGACCGGGCACTCGCAGTACACCTGCACCAGCGGGCGCCCGAGGCCGCGAAGGTCAGCCTCGGCGACACCACGATGGAAGTGGGCCTCGATGATGACGTCGCCGGTGAACTCCCGGACAACGTCGAACATCACCAGGTGAGCGGTGCGGCTGAGCTTCGTCGCCCACACACGATCGCCCGTTCCGAGGCCGTCCATCATGGCTTCTTTGATCGTGTCCTTGGAGATCATCGGCATCGCGGTCGCGGCCGAGAGTGCGCGTGCGAGCGTCGTCTTGCCGCTCCCCGGAATTCCCGAGATGACCACCACCGCCACGGATGCAGCTTGTCACGGTGCGAGTGAACCGTGTCACGACCTTCCGGCGAGGAGCCGCACCAGGACGTCGGCGTGGCACGGCTCGGGAGCGCACCAGCACGCGAGCGCGCCGGCGCCGGCGAGGTCGTGAAGCCACGCCGGATCGGCCTCGATCTGCGTGTGCGCCCACTCTTCGTAGAGCCGGAGTGACTCGGCAATGCCGTAGCGCTTGACGGTGTAGCGATTGGCGTACTTGGAGCCAGCCAGCGGCTCGCCCCGCGTGCGGGCCGCGGGGACGGCACGGCCCACGTAGACGGCACCGTCAGGCACCCGACCGCTGCGACCGGCCATCGAGATCACCTTGACGGTCATGATCGCTCGACGGTCACGTCAGCGCTTCCGATCCGGTGCCCTTCAACCTCACCGGTCAGCGCGAGCGCCTCGCGCACAGCCCGCTCACACGGTGAGTACGCGCCGTCGGCGCGCTCGTAGCGGAAGCCGTCGTCCGTGGGATCGTGGTGGATCCCCGGCTGGCCCATGAACCGGGGTCCCTTCCCCCGGTGCGGCCACGATGCCGAGTGCATGAGGAACGGATGGCACAGGTAGGCGTCGCCCGCACGGCCGACGGCGGCGGCCACCGGTCGGGCCAGGGCTGCGCCGCTGGCCTCGGTGACATCGGTGAACCGCCCGCCGGTTTCACCGAACCCCCCCAGGGCACGGGCCACATCGTGGTGTGACCCGACCCGGATCCTGGTCGGAGCGTCGTCGGGGCCGACATCGGTGAAGAGCATGAGCAGGAGCAGCGCTCGCTGGCGGGAACGCAGGTTGAGGCCGTAGTTGAACGGCGGTGCCGCGCCGTCGACCTCGAAGCTGCCGTCGACGTGCCAGCCGGCGTCCCCGGGATCCTGCTCCGATGGGAATCGCACCGGAAAGGTGCCGTAGCCCATGCGGCGCTGCCAGCGACCGGGTCCCACCAGTCGATCGATCGCGCCGCTCAGGCGAGTCGTGTTGATCGCCGCGACCAGCGGCGGAGCCCCCGAGCCCTCGATGCGGACCACCGATCGGGTCCACGACGCCGGGTTCGAACGGTCGACGCCGCTCAGCGCCCACAGCTCGTCGACGCAGGCGTCGGCGACATCAGACGGGAAGGCGCCCTCGAGGCGGAGGAAACCTTCGCGGACGAAGCGCTCGATCTCCCGGTCGGTCAGTTCGGGTTCCTCGGTGGTGTTGGCCACGGAGAGAACGTACGGGCCGATCCTGGGCCGAACGCCCGAATTTCGAGGATCCGTCGCCCGGCATGTTCATGACGACCCTGGCCACAGATGTGGAACGGGGGAGTGAGGCGCACCACTCGAAGTCCGTGATCACGACGGCCGTGGTGGCAACACGGCTACCTTGCCGACGCGGCGGTTCATGCGGGATCGCCACGGCGATTCGGGGGTGAGATGTCTGGAACCACCGTCGGATACCCGACCAGCACCCTTGCTGCTGGATCGTGCGAGTCATAGCCTTTTGGCCGCAGCCAGGGGGGCTGCCTCGAGTAGTGGGGGGCACGATGAAGCACCGAGTAGCAGCCGCGATCGCGGCGACAGTCCTTACGGTGGCTCTCGGAGTCATCGACGTCGGGCCGGTGGGCGCCGAGGAGAGCGGCACCACCGAGGGGTGCACCCCCGGCTACTGGAAGAACCATCCCGAGAGCTGGCTGGAGACGCCGACTGACACGATCCCCGTCTACACGCCGAGCACGCCGCTGAACACGATCTCCGCCGGGTTCGACACCTACCTGCCCGGCTTCACGTTCGGTGCCGCCCTCGAGGGCGGCGGCGGCAAGGGCGTCACCGGCGCGGCCCAGATCCTGGCTCGGGCGGCGACCGCGGCCTGGCTGGACGCGACGGTCGAGATCGCCTTCCCCTACCGGCGCTTCCAGCCCGGTGAAGGCGGCGTCGACAGCCTCCACAACTTGGTGACGAACGCGCTGGCGAGCGGCGACCGCGCCACCATCCTGGCTCTCGCGCGAACGCTGGACGCGGCGAACAACCTGGGTTGCCCGCTGAACTAGCGGAACCCACTCTCGCCGCGGACCCGCCGCGAACACCGACGCGAAAAGTTCCGACGCGACGTTCGCGAACGTCGCGGCCCCGACTCTTTGGCGTTCAGGAGCGGCTGGCTGCCCGCATCGACGGCGAGAACGGAGCCTTCTTCAGCGGTCATCTGGAGACGACGTCCTAGGCCCGTCCTTGATGGGCGGCGAGCAGCCCGCATTGGCTGTGACCAACGAGTCGCATTCGGGCGGTGAATCCCCATGTGCAGTGGGGGATAGTGCGAACCTTCCCTGACCCGGCACCAGGCCGGTGATGTAGGACGGAACTACTGCGGCACAGGTGGGAGCCTGGGAAGGGTGAACTCGATCAGCCTCTCGGCCAGCTTCGACATCGGCACACCCCGACGCTCGGATTCGTCCTTGAGTCGCTGGTGCAGGTCGTCACTGATCGACACCCTGATCATCACCCTGTCCGGCATCGTGATCTCCCAGCTCGTTTGGTGGATCACGTCGTAGCGGAATCACATCGCTGGATGTCGCGTGACGTGAGTTCGTAGATCGGGCAGTTGAGTAGCGGGTCGGCGATCCCGCAAGGGTATTTGGACCCTGTTTCGCTCCCGGTGCGGCGCGGTACGGATGAGCGGCACCGATTCGGGGACAGACCCGGACCAGTGAAGTCGTCGGGGGGTGTGACTTCCCTCCCGCCCTCCGGCGCACCAATCGTTCGCTGTCCCACCGCCTGACGATCCTCTCGGTGATGTATTGCGAAGAGTGCGGCCAGATGTTTCTGCACGACGACGACATCGTGACGGTCCCGGAGTACGTATACGACCGTTCGGTTGAGTTCGTCGGCCGTCGGCGGCAGCTTCCCGGTCTGGTGAAGGTCCACCCGCAGTGCGCCCGGAACCATCCTCACCGCTTCGCCGAGTACGTCCCCGGAGCGGGGCGACTCATCGATGAGTCATGAGTTATCCGTGAGTAGTTTCGGCCCCCTCAATGGGCCAGAACCCTTGTGGGAAAAGGGTTGTGCCGGTGAGCCAGCCTGTAGGCGGGGTTCTGTTCCCCGGTCCCTTGCGGGGGTCCGGTTCGGTGACCATCCATCTATGCGGCCTACCCGAGGGTCGCCCGGAGGCGGACGGGCCGTCCATGCCCTCTGCTTGGCCTTGCTCCGGGTGGGGGTTACCGAGCCGCCGAGGTCGCCCTCGACGCTGGTGCGCTCTTACCGCACCGTTTCACCCTTACCTGTGCCGGTTGCCCGGCCATCGGCGGTCTGCTCTCTGTTGCCCTGTCCGTCAGATCACTCCGACCTGGCTCTCGCCAGCACCCTGCCCTGAGGAGCCCCGACCTTCCTCAATGCCCGAAGGCACCGCGGTCACCCGGCCGACTCACCGGCAGGTTCAGTGTGGCACAGGTCCGACGCGCCACCACCGGTGACCTCAACCGCAGGGTCGACTCAGAAGTCGATGCCGGACAGGTCCTCGTGCCAGCGGCTCGATCGCCGGACCGCCTCCGCCCAACGATCGCGGTCCGTGGGCGCTCCGGGCTCGATGACCCGGGCCGGTCGCCACGACGACGCCAGGTCGTCCCATCCGCCCCATGTGCCCACCGCCAGGCCGGCCAGGAACCCGGCCCCCAGCGTCGTCGCCTCCCGCACCGGACAGACCTCGACCGGACGCTGCGTCGCATCGGCGAGGCGTTGGGTGAAGAACCCGTTCTTCGACATCCCTCCGTCCACCCGGAGCGATCCCAGCGACAGATCGCAGTCGGCCTCGATCGCCTCGACCAGGTCCGCACCCCGCTCGGCGACGCCCTCGAGCACCGCGCGGACGATGTGGGCGCGCTCCGAACCGCGTGTGAGCCCGAACAGCGCGCCGCGGGCGCCGTAGTCCCAGTGCGGCGTGCCGAGACCGAGCAGCGCCGGTACGTAGGCGACCCCGTCGGTGGAGTCGACCGACGCCGCCACCTTCTCGGACTCCTCGGCGGTGGCGATCAGGCCCAGGTCGTCGCGCAGCCATTCGACGTTCGTTCCGGCCGAGAGCATCACCGCCTCGGCGCCCCACACCACCCGGTCCGGGTCGCGCCAGCACACGATCGGAAACGTTCCGGCCGACCCTCGGGTGTCGAACGCCGGGCGTTCCTCACCGAGGCACACGTCCATCATCCCGCCGGTACCGAACGTGACCTTCGCCAGACCCGGCCGGACGCACCCCTGGCCGATCAGCGACGCCTGCTGGTCGCCGGCGACGCCCGAGATCACCGGCGCGCCCGCCAACGCGGTCGCCGGGCCGATGATCCCGGTCGAGTCGACGATCCGCGGCAACATCGAGGCCGGGATGCGGAGCCGATCGAGCGCCGTCTCGTTGTAGTGGGTCCCGCCCTGGGCGAGCAGGCCCCACACCGCGGCGTTCGACAGGTCGGCGACGTGGTGGGCACCCTCGGTCAGCTGCCAGATCATCCACGACTCGGGAGTGCCGAAGCACAGGTCCTGTCGGCGGTCCGGGTCGACCGCGTCGAGGATGTTGGCGAGCTTGGTGGCGGACTGGTTGGGAGCGAACCGCAACCCCTCGGCGGCGAGAACGAGGCAGTCGCCCACCGTGCGAAGGTCCTGCCAGCCCTGCGCCGGCGCGACCGGAACACCAGTCTTCCGATCCCACACGATGGTCGACGCCCGCTGGTTGGCGACCCCCACCGCCTCGACCGGTCCGAAGCGACCGAGCGCCTCGCGGGCGCAGTCGAGTGCGGCGTCCGCATACGCGGAGGCGTCGAACTCGACCAGGCCCTGCACCGGGGTGTCGGGCAGCGTCTCGCGTCGGACCTCGATGTCGACGGTGGCGTCGGGGTGGACGATCGACGCCCGCACCGAACTGGTGCCCATGTCGATCACGAGAATGCTCATGCGACCTTCCCCCTCCGCGGTGGACAGTGCGGAACGTTCAACCGTCGAACTCGTCGCCGTCCTGACGAGGATTCTGATCGTGCCAGCGGCGGCCGAACATACCGCCCAGCATCCCGCACATCGCCATCAACGACGCCAGGAACAGGTAGCCGAACCAGCTGAAGTCGTCCGGCCCCCAGATCAGTCGCTTGACCACCCCGAGGCCCTGCACGACGACATAGGCGAGCGCCGCGGCACCGGCGGCGTACGACAGCGGCGCGGGTCGAGACAGCCGGATGACCGCCCAACCTCCGGCGGCGCCACCGAACAGGATCAGCACCACGAACAGGATCGTCGCGGGTGACGCCTCGTCGATGTCACCGCTGTCGACGAGCACCTGGTTGAAGACCCCGACCGGCAGCGCCACGACCAACGTGGTGATCACGCCACGCCAGAACGCCTGCTGCGGGGTGAGCTCGGGCAGGACCTGAGGTCTCATCAGAGCGGTTGGACCGTGGGGAGGTCCGGGAGGCCCCACGGCGACGGGATCCCGAGCTTGCCGGGGTTGAGGATGTGGTTCGGATCGAGCACGGACTTCATGGCGATCAGGAGTCCCATTCCGGCTCCCAGTGCCTCGTCCATGAACCGGGATCGATTGAGGCCGACCCCGTGGTGGTGGGACAGCGAACCACCGGCCCCCAGCACGGCACGGGTTCCGGCGTCCCACACGGCCCGGTAGTACCGGTCCTTGGCGGTCGGTGTCGGCCTGCCGTCGGCGCCGACATCGGTGGGCCGGCCGGCGAACGTGAAGTAGAGGCACGCACCGTCGGTGTAGCTGTGACTGCAGTGCGCCGACACCGACAGGGTCTCGTCGAACGAGCCGATGGCCTCCATCGCAGCCGCGTACACGGCCGGCAGGGTCGACCATCCGCCCGACACCTCCATGGTGTCGACGACGATCCCCCCCGAGATGAGTGACTCGAGTTGGGACACGTCGTTGCGGTGTTCGAGCCAACGACCGACGAACACCGGATCCAGCGTCTCGGCCTCGGCCAGTTCCGAGTCGACCACCTGCCACATGCCGTCGATGACCGCCGGGTCTCCCTCGTCGAGGACGATCACCGCACAGCGTCCGTCGCCCAGGGCAAAGTTCCGCTTGGATTCGGTCGGGTCGTAGAGCCGGAGCACGGCCGGCGTCGCCCCGCGCTGGAGGATCCGGCGAAACGCGTCGAGCCCGTCCTGGAGTGACGCGACGGACCACGCGCCCCGCAACTCGGTGACCGGTGCCGGGTGGGTCCGGAGCCGCACTCCGGTGATCACGCCGAGCGTTCCCTCGGATCCGACGAAGAGCTGGGTGAGGTCGGGACCGGTGGCGGTCCGCGGGTAGCCGCCGGTCGTGATCGTCGTGCCATCGGCCAGCGCGACGTCGAGGCCGACGACCATGTCCTCGATCTTTCCGTAGCGGGTCGAGAACTGACCGGCACCCCGACAGGCCACCCAGCCGCCGACGGTCGACAACGTCATCGATTGCGGCCAGTGCCCGCACGTCAGACCGTGGTCGGAGCGCAGCGCGGCCTCGAACCGGTCACCGAACGTCCCGGGCCCCACATCGACCACCAGTGATGTGGCGTCGACGTCGCGGATGCCGCTCAGACCGCACATGTCGAGGATCACGCCGCCGAAGATCGGCACCGTTGCGCCGCTGACCCCGGACCGCCCGCCCGCTGCGGTCACGGGAATCTTGGCGATGTCGCAGACGTGCAGCACCTCGCCCACCTGGGTGGGATCGGTCGGCTTCACGACGGCGCGGGCCCGACCCGCGAGCTCGCCCTCGAGCGCCCACGTCATCGCGAGGGGCCACCAATCCCGTGAGGCGTCACCGACCTCGTCCTCGTCGGTGCTCACCTCGCAGATGGAGCGGAGCCGATCGAGGACCGTTCCGGTGACACCGACCCGGCCCCGGGTCGGGTGGGGCTTGGCCGCGGCCGGACCGCCCCTGAACGGGATCGGGATCGTCGGGACCCCCGGCCCCGGTTCGATGTCACCGGCGCGTCCGGTTGCGGGCACGGCTCCAGCCGTCCCGCTCGAGCTGTCAGACATGGTCACGCTCCGAGCAGTGTCTCGAGGTGGGTCTCGGGAAGGTTCGCAGCCTCGCGCTCGTGGCGCACCGATGCCCGGTACTCCTCGACCGAGGCATCGAGCTCGTCCGCGCTCCAACCTTGTTCGGCGGCAACGAGGGCGCCGACCTCGGCCGCTGCGAGCGCCGAGTCGTCGCGGGCCAGGAGCCGGGCGCGGGTGCGTCTCGACAGCAGGTCGTCCACCGACCGGGCCATCTCGTGGCGGACGGCGAACGTGGCCTCGGCGCGGGTGTAGGGGAGACCCGCAACGATGGGGTCGGCGAGCGTCGGATCGGACTGGATCGCCGCCATCAACGCCCGTGCCTCGCCGCCGTAGCGGGTCCCCAGGTGGTCGACGAGGTCGGGGGGAACGTCGGTGAACGCACGCGCCGACTCGGCCAGGGTGTCGTACCCGGCGGCGCCACGGAGGCGGAGCTTGCGGGTGGCGCTCTTCGGGAAGCCGGCGAAGCCGATCTGTCGGGCCAGCACCTGCTCGATGACCTCGTCGACCGCTTTCGCCGCCATGTCGCGGTAGGTCGTCAGCTTTCCGCCCGTGATCGTGATGACGCCCGAGCCGGATCGGGCGATGTGGTGCCGTCGTGACAGGTCGGCGGTGCGGCCGATCTCAGCCGACTTCACCAGCGGCCGCAGTCCGGCCCAGGTGCCGACGACATCGGCGGTCGTGATGGTCTCGGTGGACGCGGCGTTGATGGCGCTGAGCAGGTACTCGACGTCGGCCTCGGTGCACTGCGGGTCGTCGACGGGGCCGTCGTAGTCGGTGTCGGTGGTCCCGATGTAGGTGAACCGGCCGGCCGGGACGACGAAGACCGAGCGTCGGTCCTTCGGGACCGGAATGACGGCGGCGATCTGGTTGCGCACCTTGTGCCAGGGGACGGTGACGTGGACGCCCTTGGCCGGTCGGATCGAGTCGGGGTCATGGCCCTCGTCGAGCGTCCGTACCTCGTCGGCCCACACCCCACCGGCGTTGACGATCGACCGCGTGCGGATGGTGAACCGCTCACCGTCGGCCGGGGCACCGACCGCCACCTCGACCCCATCGGCTCGACCATCGCTCGACTTGGAGATCCCGACGGCCGAGACATCGTTCGCGATCACGGCTCCGTGCTCCAGGGCAGCGGTCCGCAGGATGGTCAGGACGAGTCGGGCGTCGTCGGTCTGGGCGTCGAAGTAGAGGTAGGCCGAGACCAGTCGGTCCTCGGGCAGCGTGGGCATGTACGCGAGCGCCTCGTCCTTGTCGAGTCGCTTGTGGGTCTGGCCGACCCGCCACCCGCCGGTGAGGTCGTAGCCCCACATGGCGGCGCCGAGGATGCGGGAGATCTTGGAGGGGATGACCCCGCCCTTGCCGAACATCGGGATCAGGAACGGGAGGACACGGACGAGGTGGGGTGCGTTCTGGAGGAGTCGCTGACGCTCGGCCAGTGCCTCGTACACCAGTCGGATCTCGCCCTGCTGGAGATAGCGCAGGCCGCCGTGGACCAGCTTCGACGACTTGGAGGACGTTCCCGACGCGAAGTCGTCACGCTCGATCAGCGCCGCCTTCATGCCCCGCGATGCCGCATCGAGCACCACGCCGGCGCCGGTGACCCCGCCGCCGACCACCACGAGGTCGAAGGTCTCGGTGCGCAGGGCGTCGAGCGACGCGGAGCGCACGAACGGTCGCGACGCCGAACGCGCGAAGGGGCCTGTGGTCACGCCGCCACACTAAAGGGTCGCTCGGATAGGCGAACGTCTGTGCTGTCTCAGTCTTCGTTGCACCTCGTTCCTCGGCGCAACACCGCCGCTCTGCTCATGGGTCGCCTCGACGAACAGGCCTCGTTCCTCGGCCTATCCGCTCGGCTCCTAGGGGGTCGGCCCCGACAGGTGGTCCCGGTGCGGGTCGCCGGTCGACCACCGGGAGTACCCGTTCTCGACCGCGCTCAGCGTCGAATCGGTCTCCGAGCTCATCTCCGACCTCCTGGCACGACGAGAGGCACGTGAAACACTCCGTTCGCACGATCACTGAACTGTCGATCTCGCTTGGACATCGCGAAGTGCCTTGGGCAGAATCGCCCGCCATGGACCGCGGTTGGCTGAATGGGGCCGCCTGCAAAGGGCTCGATCCCACGATCTTCTATCCGCAGACCGATGAGGATGCGGATGCCGCGAAGGCCGTCTGCGCTGAGTGCCCGGTGCAGACGACCTGCCTGGAGCACGCCATCGGCCACCGCGAGCACAACGGTGTCTGGGGTGGGCACACCGAGGCCGAACGTCAGCGCATCATCCGCCGGCGTCGCCGCCAGCGGGCCCTGGCGAACACCGGTTCGCGGTAGCGCCGCGCAGGCCCTGGGAGGCCGGAGATGGGAGTGTTCGCAGATGCAGGGGCCTGGCCCGGCGTGCTCGCCGAGCTCAGCGCCGGTCGTGACCTGTCCGCCGACGTCGCCCGCTCCGCCATGGAGTGCATCCTCGAGGGAGCGGCCACCCCGGCGCAGATCGCGGCCTTCATCGTGGCGCTTCGGGTCAAGGGCGAGTCCCCGGCCGAGGTGGCAGGACTTGTCGACGCCATGCTCGAGGCCGCCGCACCCCTCGATCTCGCCGATCCCGAACGCACCGTCGACCTGGTCGGCACCGGTGGCGCCACGCCATTGCGTGGCCGGGCGTTCAACGTCTCCACCATGGCCTCGCTTGTCGCGGCGGCATCGGGGGCGACCGTCTGCAAGCACGGCAACCGAAAGGCGTCGTCCACCTCGGGCTCGACCGACCTCCTGGAGGCGCTCGGGGTCGAGGTCGAGCTCGACGGACCGCGGGTGGCTCGGTGCGTCGACGAGGCCGGCGTCGGGTTCGCGTTCGCCCGGATGTTCCACCCCGCGATGCGACACGCGGCACCGGTGCGCGCCGAGCTGGGCGTGCCGACGGTCTTCAACGTTCTGGGCCCGTTGTCACACCCTGGTCGGGTGGGTCGTCAGGTTCTCGGGGTGTCCGACCCGCGACTGCTGGATCTGGTTCCGGCGGTGCTCGTGCGTCGAGGCATCACCCGCGCCTGGGTCGTCCATGGCTCCGACGGGCTCGACGAGCTCACGACCACCGACGCGACGACCGTGATCGAGGTGCGCGACGGGGAGATCCGGCGCTTCGAGGTCCGACCCGAGGACGTGGGACTCCCACGAGCCACCCTCGACGACATCGCGGTGGGAGACCCCCAGAAGAACGCAGAGTCGGCCACCGAGGTGTTCGAAGGCCGATCCGGGCCGTTGCGTGACATGGTGGTGCTCAACGCGGCTGCGGCGTTGGTGGTGGCCGATGTGGTCGACGACCTCGGTGCCGGCGTGGAGCGCGCCGGCGCGGCGATCGACTCGGGCGACGCGGCGCGCACGTTGGGCGAGTTGGTCGCGGTCAGCCGGGCGCTGCTGTCGACGGACGAGGACTGACCGGCCGCACGAGCTGGGTGGTCCGTCGGCGGGGCTCGAAGCGCTCGACGGCCGGGAACGGCGAGGCCAGCGCCCCCTCCACGTCGACCAGACCGATCCGTGTGGCGTGGCGATCGAGCCAGGACGCGACGCAGGTCAGCTCGTCAGCCAGCTCACGGGTCACGGGCTGGACCGGGTCCGGCGGTGCCTCGGGCTGCATCTCGACCCGGCGGGGAGGGTCGTCGACGGGTGACCACAGCGCCATCGGCTCGTCGGACCTCGTCGACGGTGCCGGCCACATGTGCCACAGGACACCCCGCCGCAGCTCCGCCCGTTCTCCGGTCTCGACCGTGATGACGAGGCGCTCGCAATCGAGCAGCTGCCGGAAGCGTCGTTGTCGTCGGAGGGCGGTGGTGAGTGCAACCAGCCGGTCGCGGGCGATGGCCGCCTCCTCGAAACGTTCGGCCCGGGCGAGTCGCTCCATGCGGTCCCGGAGCGGCTCGATCAGGAGATCGGGCCGGCACGTCAGTCCTGCGACGACCCGGTCGACGTCGCGGCGGTAAGCGGCCGGATCGACCCCGCCCGCGCAGGGGCAGTGTGCGACTCCGAGCTGGGCAGCCGCGCACGGAGCCTCCCGCGACGGCGTGCGCCCGACCGGCTGGGTGCATCGACGAAGCGGAACCACCGACTCGATCGCCTCGACCACCCGCTTGGCCATCGCCTGGGACGGCAGCGGGCCCAGGTAGACCGCCCCGTCGTCGCGCACGGAGCGAACGACGGACAGTCGGGGGTAGGCCTCGCCGAGCGTCAGCTTCAGGTACGGCGCCCGCTGCCACCTCGTCCCGGCCGAGTTGTAGGTCGGCAGGAGCGTCCGGATCAGTCGGGACTCGAGGACGGCGGCCTCGAGCGTCGATCCACACCGCTTGTGGTCGATGCGGGCGGTGTCGCGCAGCAGGGCGCCGATCTTGCGGCGGTCGTCGGTGGAGAAGTAGCTGCGCACGCGGGCCCGGAGGTTGGACGCCTTGCCGACGTAGAGGACCCGCCCGGTTCGATCGCGGAACAGGTAGATGCCCGGCGTGCGGGGGAGCCGGGTGGTGAGGCCGAGCTTGTCGGCCTGGGGATGGCGGGCCATGCCCGGCAGCGTGCGCAGGTCGTCGAGGCCGAGAACACCGAAGGCGGCGGCGCGCTCGAACAGGAGGTGCAGGAGGTCTGCCGTGGCGAGCGCGTCGTCGAGGGCCCGGTGACTGGGTCGGTGCGAGAACCGGAAGCGTTCGGCCAATGTGCCGAGCCGGCAGTTTGGGACCTCGTCCCGGACGAGACGCCGAGCCAGGGCGGCGGTGTCGACCGTCGGGTTGTCGAGCAGCGGCCGCCCCGCTCGTTCGAGAGCGGCCTGGAGGAACCCGACGTCGAAGCGGACGTTGTGCCCCACGATGACCGCGCCGCCGACGAACTCGAGCAGCGATGGCAGCACCGTCTCGATGCGGGGAGCGCGCACCACCATCGACTCGGTGATCCCGGTGAGGACCGTGATGGTGGGCGGGATGGCGCGACCGGGGTTCACGAGCGTCTGGAAGGTGCCGAGGCACTCACCGCCCCGCACCTTCACGGCGCCGACCTCGGTGATCGTGTCGGTCTTCGGTGCTCCACCGGTCGTCTCGAGGTCGATCACCACGAAGGTCGTTTCGACGAGTGGACGACCGAGGTCGTCGAGGCTCGTCTGGTGGAACGAGCCCGGAGTGGTCGTCGGTGGGGGAACGTGCACGTCGTCGGACACGTGTCGAACTGTGTCGAACAGGTGTTCGAATGTCAAGGATCGCCGACTTGGGCGTTCGTTAGGATGCCGTCGATGTCCGACTCCTCGATCCTCCGACACCCGGCATGACCCGCTACCGCTGCACGGCCTGCGGGAACCTCACCCGGTTCGACGTGACCACGACCCGGCGCACCAAGGCGTTCCATCACTACTCGGTCGGCGGCGACCTCACGATGGAGGACGTCGAGGTGCTGAGCGAGGACATCGAGTCGGTCGAGTGCCGGTGGTGCGTCAGTGCGGCGTCGGTCGTCGAGATCAACGACGACGACGTCCCCGACGCCACCGATGTGACCGACGACCGCGACCGTCCGATCGCTGAATCCGCCACGGGGGACTGAGCCATCCACGCTGCGGTCGGTCTGGTCAACGAGGCGCTCGAGGCCGCGTTCGCGGTGGCACGCCGCGACGCCGCGAGCCCCGTCGGTCCGCCGCCCCCGACCGCGCTCCGACCCGTGATCCGCTTCAACCGGCTCCCACAACGGGCGCTGTCGACGGTTCGGGATGTCGTGGATCACGACGAGGCGTTCCGAACGCACGTCGCCGACAGCACGGACCTGTCGGGCCTCGACCGACCCTCGCTGTTGTTCCTGACCCGTCCCGACGGGTGGGTGGAGGAACTCGAGCTGCTGGCCGATGCGGCGGCCGAGGACACGGCGCGGGAGCGGGCGGAGCGGGACGAGGTGTCGGCGCTTCGTCGGGTCGACCAGCTCGAGGAGCTCGTCGCGAGGTTGCGGGACGAGGCGGCGACGGCGCGGACCGAATCCGACGCTGCCATTGCGTCGGCCGAGTTCGAACGGAAGCAGCGCCACATCGCCGAAGGCCGGCTGGTCGAATCCGATGAGCGGGCCGCCGCGATCGAATCGGAGCGACAGCGCGCGGTCGCCCAACTCAAGGCCGCGGAAGCGCTCGCCGACAACCGGCTCGCCGAGCAGCGCCTGCTCTCCGGTCGGGTCGAGTCGCTCAGGGCCGAGCTCGCAGCTGCCGACGCGGCCCGTCCGCAGGTCGAGCCGGAGGCGATCGACGAGCGTTCGGACGATTCCCACCACCCGCTCGGTCGCCCTGACGCGGCGAGCCCACCGATCGACCGGGTGCAGCTTGGCGAGATCGTGGGACGTGCCGCCGGCGCGGCATCGGAGCTGTCGGCCGCGCTGGAGGCTGCCCGGGCCCTCGTGTCCACCGATCGTCCGGCACCGGCGGTGGCGGACGAGCCGCTCGGCCCGACACCGGGGCCACCGCGCGCGCCGGCGGGAGGTGCCGCGGCGCGGCGCCGCCCCGTCCGCCTCGTCCGGGGGGTGGTCGACGGCACGGTGGAGGCGGCGGACCAGCTCCTTCGGTTCCCGAACGTGGTCGTGTTCGTCGACGGGTACAACGTGTCGATGTCGGCCTGGCCCTCACTCGACCGCGGCGGGCAACGGGACCAGCTCGTGACGGTCCTGGCCAACCTGCGGCGACGGACGGGGGCCGAGATCCACGTCGTGTTCGACGGCGACGACGACGGCGCTCGACCGTCGGTGTCACAGCCACTGCCGGTGCGGGTGCATTTCAGCGCTGCGGATGTCGAGGCCGACGACGTGTTGATCGAGTTCGCCGGTCGAATCCCCCCGGACCGGCCGGTGGTCGTCGTGTCGTCCGACCGGCGGGTTCGTCAGGGGGCACGGGCGGCGGGTGCGAACGTCATCGGATCCGAGCAACTCCTCGAGTTGGCGCGCTCGTGATCCCCGGCTCGGCCGGTCGAGGGTGACCCGGCTGCTCCACATCGTCGACCGCAGCACCTGGGCCGCCGTGCCCGACGACGAGGACTACCGACCGGCCGACTACGCCGAGGTGGGCTTCATCCACCTCTCGACCCCGGAGCTCGTCCTGATCCCTGCCAACGCGTTCTACGCCGGCCGTGACGACCTACTGCTCCTCGACCTCGACCCGGATGTGTTGGGCGACGCCGTCAGGTTCGAGCCGGGAGTCCCTCCGTCGGGCGACCTGTTGTTTCCCCACCTGTACGGGCCGATCCCGCGTGCCGCAGTGCTGGGCGTGATCCCGTTTCCCCGCGACCGCGCCGGCCATTTCGTCCTGCCCCGCGGTCTCTGATCTCAGACGATCTCTGATCAGCTCGACCGCGCCCGGCCTACTCCTCGATCGCTGGTCGACCGCTGGTCCGAACGGCCGGGCCGAACCGCAGCACCCAGGCTTCGGGCAGCGGTGGGGGCGTTCGAACCGGCGGTTGCGACGGAGGGATTCGATTCGCCGGAGCCGGAGCCGGAGCCGGAGCCGTAGCCGGGCGCGGGGGAGTGGCAGGGGCGACGACAGCCTCGGCCTCGGTCGACCCACTCGGTTGGCGACGCTGGCTCTCGACCCGTTGGAACAGCCGTGGCCACGACTCGGCGACCATGACGACCACGACCAGCGCGATCAACCCGCCGAACAGGGCTGCAATGGCAGCGAACGAACCCATGTCCACCCATCGTCCGAACCGGCGCCGAGTTGAGTGGCCCGGTTGAATGTCACAGCGCGTTCGTATCGTGAACTTCACCAAATCGACCTGTGTCGAGAGCTGTCGGGAGCGAACGTGGACGTCATCCGAATCGATTGCGACGAGTGCGACCACCAGCACTCGACCGTGTATGACGACTGCCTGGTGACGTTCCTCTGTGAGCGGGACGAACAGCCGGGCGCCGTGGTGATCCCCTTCGAGGAGATCAGGACGGTCCGGATGTTGCAGGACGCCGGACTCGCTCCTGCGGTCCGGCATCGCCGAGACGGGTCGGTTCGCGTCAGCATGGGTGGGTGACCGACGCGGCAACCGATGCCCATCCTGAGACGCGCCGGGCTCGGATCCTCGAGCTCGGTCGATCGGTCGGTCTCGATGCCGTTGGCGCCTGTACCGCTGTGCCGTTCGAAGGCACCCGGGTCGTCCTCGAGGATCGACGGGCCGCCGGGCTCGACGGTGGCATGCAGTTCACCTACCGCAATCCGGCCCGGTCCACCGATCCATCGGCCACGCTCGCCGGCTGCCGCTCGCTGGTGGTGGGCGCCGTGGCGTACCCCGCAGATGTTCCGGCCGCTCCAGATCGGCCGCACGCCCGGGTGGCCCGGTATGCCACGACCGACCACTACTCGCGGTTGCGGCGCGCCCTCGACCAGATCGCGCAGGTGCTGCGCGACGACGGCGAGAAGGCCATCGTGGTCGCGGACGAGAACGGCCTGGTCGATCGGGCGGCCGCGCACCGGGCCGGGCTCGGTTGGTACGGCAAGAGCGCCAACCTGCTCCTGCCGGGGCGCGGCAGCTACTTCCTGCTGGGCTCGGTGATCACCACCGCCGATCTCGGTGCCGACCCCGAACCGGTCTCCGACGGATGCGGATCCTGTCGGCGCTGCCTCGACGGGTGCCCGACCGGGGCGATCGTGGCACCGGGCGTGGTCGACGCGGGGCGGTGCCTCTCGTGGTTGCTCCAGCGAACCGGCGAGTTCCCGCGCGAATACCGGCACGCCCTCGGGGCGAGGATCTACGGGTGCGACGACTGCCAGGAGGTGTGCCCCCCGACCCGTCGCGCCGCCGGCCCGGCGGTTGGCGCCGCGGCCGGGACCGCGTGGATCGACGTCGCGTGGCTCCTGACAGCCACCGACGACGACCTCATGGAACGGGTCGATCGTTGGTACATACCTGATCGCGATCCCCGCTACGTCCGCCGCAACGCTCTGGTTGTGCTCGGCAACGTCGGCGACGGGCATGATCCCGAGGTCGTGTCACTGCTTCGAACCCACCTCGGTGGGTCCGACGAGCTGCTGGTGGGTCACGCCGCGTGGGCTGCCATCGCGCTGGGCCGATCCGACCTGCTCGACGACCCGCGATGGTCGGTTCATCCGGCCGTTGAACACGAACGCGCGGCGGCCGCGGCGTCCGGCGTGGGACAGGATGGTGCGACATGAGCCCTCCCCGGCCCGGGTCCGACTCCACTCGTCCGCAGACGGTGGCAGAAGCGCGCGCGGAGGTCGAGGCGCGTCGCTCCGAGGTCAAGGCCCAACGCCGTGCCTCGATCGCGGCCGCCTTTCCCGGCCCGGTCCCCGGCCGGACCACGATCGTCGTGTCGTGGGTCGCGACCGGGGTCCAGATCATCACCACGGTGTTCGCCGCCATCGACCCCGATCGCTTCATCGGTCCGTTCTTCGGGGTCATGGTGATCTGGTTCGGGCTCGGGACGGCCCTCTTCGTCGTCGACCTCGTCCTGGCGGCCGCCCGGAGCCGCGACGACGCGATGGGCATCGGCGGGCTGTTCTTCCTGGCCGGGTCGGCGCCGCCCGCCGCCCAGCGAAACCTGCTGGCGTCGCTGATCCTGTCCACCGTCGCGGCGGTGGCCGGAGCCGCCCTGCGACCCTTCACGCCGCTGGCGTTCGGCGTCCTGGCCCCGATGCTGCCGTTGGCGCTGTGTGGTTGGTGGGCCGTTCGTCACGGTCGGTTCCCGCCGACGGCGCCCGAGCCGGAGCCGTCCAGACGTGGCGCGCCGCGGTCGAGATGACCCGGGTCCTTCTGTTCACCGGCAAGGGCGGAGTCGGCAAGACGACGACATCCGCGGCCACGGCGCTGCACCTCGCGGATGAAGGTCGGAGGGTGGTGGTGACGTCGGCCGATCCCGCGCATTCGCTCGCCGATGCATTCGACCGCGAGCTCGGGTCCGAGCCCCGCCCGGTGGTCGCGAACTGCGATGCTCAGCAGCTCGATGCGCACGCACGATTCCAGTCGGGTTGGGGCGAGGTGCGGGACTGGCTGACCTCGGTGCTCGAGTGGATGGGCGTCGGCGGTGTCGAGGCGGAGGAGCTGACGATGCTGCCCGGCCTCGAGGAGCTGGTCGCGTTGGCCGAGTTGGAATCGCTGTACTCGTCCGGTCGGTATGACGTCGTGGTGGTCGACTGTGCTCCGACGGCGGAGACGTTGCGACTCCTGTCGCTTCCCGACGTCGCGAGCTGGTACCTCCGGCGGATCCATCCGAACGCGCGCCGACTGAATCGGATGGTGAGCCCCGTGCTCCAGCGCCTCACGTCGTTGCCGACGGCCGACGACGAGGTGTTCGTGGCCGGGGAACGATTCGCTCAGCGGCTCGACGCGGTGCACCGCATCCTGGCCGATCCGGGCACGACGACCGCCCGCCTGGTGATGAATCCCGAGCGCATGGTCGTCGCCGAATCACGTCGGACCTTCGCGTCGCTCTCGCTGTTCGGCTATGCCGTCGATGCGATCGTCGTCAACAAGACGCTCCCCGCAACGGTCACCGACCACTGGTTCGACCGATGGCGAGCTGACCAGCAGGCCACGATCGGTGCCATCGAGGCCGACTTCGCGCCGACACCGGTCCGCACCGCCGACCTGTCCGACCACGAGATCCAGGGGGTCGAAGCGCTGCGCTCCCTGGGTAAGGACCTGTGGGACGGCGTCGACGCCGCAGCCCGCCTGGTTGATCGCCGACCGTGGCGGGTCGAGTCCGCCGGCGCCGACATGGTGTTGACCATCGAGCTCCCCAACTCGCGCGCATCGGAGGTCGGGGTCGACCGGGTCGGCGACGAGTTGATCGTGACGTTGGGACCGCACCGTCGCACCCTTGCGCTTCCGGATGTCCTCGCCCGACGCGGGCTGGGTGCGACCAGGTTCGACGATGGCGAGTTGGTCGTGA
>Ga0190271_10000633_pt1 | contig 18292 bp, 17 predicted proteins | sample Popmic356T_FD_133747 | JGI IMG/M metagenome (GOLD analysis project Ga0190271, IMG submission 133747) | Populus adjacent soil microbial communities from riparian zone of Weber River, Utah, USA - 356 T | ecosystem: Environmental > Terrestrial > Soil > Riparian zone | place: USA: Utah | collected...
CAAAGAGGGCATCGAGGTGCAGACCCACCCGGTCGAGGGCGACCCCGCCGAGGGGATCCTCACCGTCGCCGAAGAGACCAAAGCCGACCTGATCGTGGTCGGCAACAAGGGCATGACCGGCGCCCGTCGCTTCCTGCTCGGCAGCGTCCCCAACAACGTCTCGCATCACGCTCCCTGCAGCGTGATCATCGTTAGAACGACCTGACCTGAGGGTCCTCAGGGGCCGGGGGAGGTAGCTGCGGCGGCGTCGATGAGGCCGGCTCCCTGCTGAATTCGCGGCAGGCCGAGGCTGCGGGCGGTGTGGCGGAGCTGGCGGGCGACGGCGTTGACGCGGGCCTTCGCGCCTGAGGTGGGGCCGTAGCTGTTGGCGGCCAGGACCATCGCCGCCACGGCGGAGACGTGGGCGGCGGCCATCGAGGTGCCGACGTAGTCGCCGGGGATCGCGAAGGCGTTGGTGCTGCCGCGGCGCAGGGTCACCTGGTAGATCGGCCGGGCCGAGATCGAGGGACAGGTGGCGACCGGCCGGCCGCCGCCGGGGGCGAGCAGGTCGATCCCGGTCCCGGACAGCGAGTAGGCGCCGAGGCAGCCGCCCTCGGTGGTGCCGCCGACCCCGATCACCCGCGGGCCGGTCGCCGGCGGCGAGACGCAGGTCTCGGCGCCGAGGTTGCCGACCGAGCCGACCGTGACGACGCCGCGGGCGTAGGCCTGGCGCAGCGCTTCGTCGACCTCCGGCACCGGCTTTTCGCAGCCGAAGTTGAAGCTCATGTTGATCACGTCGGCGCCGTGGCGGGTGGCGAAGCGGATCCCCTCGGCGATCTCGCTGGCGCGGCCGCGGCCCTGCGAGTCGAGCACCCGCACCGGCATCAGCTTGGCGTTGAAGGCGATGCCGGTGAGGCCGATCCCGTTGTCGGTCCGCTCGGCGATCGTGCCGGCGACGTGGGTGCCGTGGCCGTTTTCGTCCAGCGGCAGGTTGTCGTCGTCGACGAAGTCGTAGCCGCCGACGAACTGGCGCGAGCCGAAGTCGGGGCTGCGGGCGAACTCGGGGCCGTTGGCGCGGTAGGCGATGCCGGTGTCGAGCACCGCGACGGTGGTGCCGCGGGCCCCCGGGCGCCCGACCGCGGCCAGGTTGCGCCAGGCGCCGATCGCGTCGATGCCGCCCGGCGAGGGCGGCGCCTGCAGCCCGTTAACCGATTCGGTGGGCAGGAAGTTCCACTGCTTGAAGACCCAGCTGCCGAGCGCCGAGGCCGCTTCGGCGCCTTCCGCCAGGGCGCCGGAGTCGTCGGGCAGCGAGTGGATGGGGGGGATCGTCGTCGAGGCGGTGGCCACGTAGTCCGGCGCCGCGTACTCGACGCGCGGGTTGGCGCGCAGCGTCGCCGCCGTCTCGCGGACGCCGGCCCCGGCCGGCAGCGGCAGCGTGCGACCCCGCCGCTCGCCTTCGAACTTGACGACCACGTGCCCGGGGGCGAAGCCGTGGGCGGGGGCGACTCCGGTGGCCGCCCGCGCCGGCGCGGCGCCGGCGAGCGCGGCGAGCAGGGCGATGGCGGCGAGGGTGGAAAGCGTCTTTCTCATGCGGCAGGCGCTCGCCGGCTCCCTGCGCCGCGAGCACTACAGCTAACACGGGCAACGCGGCGAAGTTTTAGTGGCCGACATACTCCCGGATCGGATGTCCGGGCCCGCCGACACTGCCACCCATGAACGGTCGATGGCGCTGGCGATCGAGCAGGCGCGCCAGGCCGAGACCCACGGCGACGTTCCGATCGGCGCCGCGATCTTCCGCGACGGCGAGCCGCTCGCCGTCGCCGGCAACGAGCGCGAGCTGCGCCACGACCCGACCGCCCACGCCGAGATCCTCGCGATCCGGGCCGCCGCCGAGGCGCTGGGAGGCTGGCGCCTCCCCGGCACGACCCTCTACGTCACTCTCGAGCCCTGCGCGATGTGCGCCGGGGCGATCGTTCTCGCCCGCATCCCCACCGTCGTCTTCGGGGCCCCCGACCCCAAGGCCGGCGCCGCCGGCTCCGTCCTCGACGTCCTCGCCGAGCCCGCCCTCAACCACCGCCCCGAGGTGCTCGGCGGCGTCCGCGAGCCCGAGTGCGCCGCCCTGCTCCGCGAGTTCTTCGCCGCCCGCCGCCCGGGCTGATGCCGACGCCGCCCGCAGCGGTGCCGAGCCAATACCCTTGAGGAAGACCCGGAGAGGTGTCCGAGTGGCTTAAGGAGCGCGACTGGAAATCGCGTGGGCGGGGTTAACCCGCCTCGTGGGTTCGAATCCCACCCTCTCCGCTTCGCGCGCCGCGCTGCGGCTCAGACGCATCCCTCGACGTATTCGACGTGCGGCGGCCGACCGGCCCGGAACCGGGTCACCTTGCCGGTCGAGCTGGTCTCGAAGACGAGGCGGTATTTGCCGCGGGTGATCAGGTACTGGCCGCGGGTGTACTCGTGCGGCCGCACCCGCACCCCGTAGCGGCGCTTCACCTTCCCGGCCATGTCGCCGATCTGAATGCCGCGGCTGGTCTGCCAGCGCTGGTTGCCGACGTCGATTCGCACCACCTTGCCGTAGGCGGTGGTGATCCCGAGGCCGCTCGGGGCGCCTTCCAGCGTCCACGGCTGGCAGCTCGAGAATCCGTATTCGCCCTGCAGCATCGAGCGCCCGGTGGCCCGTTCGACGTCGCCGACCGTCATCCCGATCGCGATCGCGCCGAACGCTTTCGGCCCCAGCTCCCAGCCGGCGATTTCCTCCCACGAGGCGGGCGCCGTGCTCGTCGCCGCCCCGGCCCGGTCGCCGGCGCCGGCGCCGGCAAGCAGGGCGAGCGCGAGCAAGGCAACGATTGAGTATTTCCGCGTCAGTTGAGCCAACTGGCGCGCGAGTATATGTTCGGCGCCGGAAGATCGCCGGCTACCAGAACTAGCCGGCGACCCCCTCTCGGCGCCGAGGAGGATCAGACCTCCAGGTCCTTGTTCTCCGGCACGAACTGGCTGGCGGTGAACGTCGCACCGGCCGGGTCGGCGATCACCGCCATCCGCACCCAGGGCGCGTCGAACGGCCCGGCCAGGACGGTGCCGCCCAGCTCCTTCGCCTTGGCGGCGGTCGCGTCGGCGTCCTCGGTGGCGAAGGTGACGCCCCAGTGCGGCGGCAGCTCCGGCTGGTCGGCCGGGATCGGGGCGATGCTCCCGACCACGTCCTCGAACCCCTTGGGGGCGCCCATCGTCGCCATCCGTTCCACGGTCCCCGGGTTGATCTCGTCGAGGAACTGGCCGTAGCCGGGCAGGGCCCAGGACTGGAAGCCGCCGTCCATCTCGAGGACCTGCCAGCCGAAGACGGCGGCGTAGAACTCCTTCGCGGCCTCGACGTCGCGGGTGTTGAGGTCGTTGAAGTTGAGCGAGCCGGCCTCGTTGACGATCGCCGCGCCGCGGTGCTCCTTGCCTTGCCAGGCGGAGAAGACCGCTCCCTCGCGGTCGGCGAAGACCGCCATCCGGCCCGCCTCCATCACGTCGAAGGGCTCCGCGAGGACGGTGCCGCCCGCGGCCCGGACCCGCTCCGCCGTCTCGTCGGCGCTCTCCACCCAGACGTAGGTGTTCCAGGTCGCCCGCGGCGGCGCTTCGCCCATCGGCGAGCTGACCGCGGCGACTTCGCCGCCGTCGAGGCGGGCGACGAAGTACTTGCCCTCCGCGTCGGCGGGCATGCTGTTCCGCAGCTCCCAGCCGAACAGGCCGCCGTAGAACTCGACCGCCGCCTCGGGGTCGGGCTGCGTGGTGTCCACCCAGCAGGGGACGCCGGGGATGTACCTGTCTCGATCGCTCATGCTTCTCTCCTTCTCGGGTTTGCCGACATGGGGCGCGACCCTAGGGAGGATTTAGGTCAGGATCTGTCCTCAATCTCCGCGACCATGGATTTGCCGTGAACGAGACTTCGAGCCGACTCCTGGAGCTGCTGGCGCTGCTGCAGACCCGCCGCGACTGGGCCGGCGCCGAGCTGGCCGACCGGCTCGGGGTCTCCGGCCGGACGATCCGCCGCGACGTCGAGCGCCTCCGCGAGCTCGGCTACCCGGTCGAGTCGCTGACCGGCCCGGCCGGGGGCTACACGCTGCGGGCCGGGACGGCGATGCCGCCGCTCTTGCTCGACGAGGAGGAGGCGATCGCGATCGCGGTCGGTCTCCGCACCGCCGCCAGCTCCTCGGTCGCCGGGATCGAGGAGACCTCGGTCCGCGCCCTGGTCAAGCTCGAGCAGGTGCTGCCCGCCCACCTGCGCCGCCGCGTCGCTGCCCTCGGCTCGGCGACGGTGGCGACTCCCGTCGACGGCCCGATGGTCAACCCCCAGCACCTGACCGGGATCGCCGCCGCCTGCCGCGACCATGACTGCCTGCGCTTCGCCTACACCCGCCGCGACGGCACCGAGAGCCGCCGCGAGGTCGAGCCGCACTCGCTCGTCAACCGTGGCCGCCGTTGGTACCTGGTCGCCTGGGACCGCGGCCGCGAGGACTGGCGCAGCTTCCGGGTCGACCGCCTCGAGCGCCCGGCAGGGGTGGGGGTGAGGTTCGAGCCCCGCCCGCTGCCCGCCAAGGACGCCTCCGCCTACGTCGAACGCAGCATCTCCAACCGGCCCAGCCGCTACGAGGCCCGCGTCACCCTCCACGCCCCGGCCGAGGAGATGACCCGCCGCCTGCCCTCCTACTGGGGCCGCTTCGAGCCGATCGACGCCGAGCGCTGCGAGTACCGCACCGGCGACGACGACCTCTCCTGGCTGATGACGCGAATCGCGATGCTCGGCGTCGATTTCGAGATCCACGAGCCCCCCGAGCTGATCGAGCACCTCCACCTGATTGCCCAACGCCTCCGCCGCGCCGGCGGCTAGCCGCTGCAGCAGCGGCGCTGGCCGCGAATGTGCGGATCGGCGACCGCGTCCACCTGCCGCAGGGCGTTTGCAGGCAAGTCGCAGCGCCGATTGCGCAAGGGCTGGCGATTCCCGCAGAGAGTGTTCGCCGGCCGCGATCGCCGTGTTAGGGCTAGGCGCACCGCTCGGCAAAAAGACTGCCGGGCCAACTCAAGGAGCTTGAAATGACTCGCAAACTCAAGGTGCTCGGCCTGGCGGCCTTCGCCATCCTGGCGGTGAGCGCGATGTCGGCTGCGAGCGCGCAGGCGATCAGCGGCATCTCGAAGCCCGCGGAATCGATCTGGGTGACAACGACACCGGACGGGACCGGCAAAACAGCGCATCACGTCTTCGACGCCGCGGGCGCGTCGATCACATGCACCCAGGGGAAAGGCGAAGCGACAATCGCCGGCACCGAAACCAAAGTGGTCACAACGGTGATCGAAAAAACAATCGAATTCACCGGTTGCAGCTTCCTCGGTCAGGCAGCGTCCGTGGTTGGCAACGGCTGCGACGGCCACGTCGGAATCAGCGGCGGGGAAATCATCACCAGCATCGTCGGCTGCAATCCCGGCAAAACGGTCGAATTCAGCGTGGCCAGCCCGCCCTGCTTGGTATCGGTGCCCGAACAGGCGCTGTTCGGAGTCACAGCCCACAACCTGAACGCCAACGAAATCACAGTCGAAGCGCACGTCAGCGGGGTCAAATACACCGCGACCGGCTCCGGCTGCCCGATCACCGGAACCTTCAGCAACGGCAACTACACAACAGGCAACCACATCCTCACAGGCCAGAAAGACGTCGGCGGCGTCGGCGGCGAAATGGTCCCGATCCAGGTAATCCCGTAGCGAGCTGAGCCCGAGCAACTCAGTCGAAGCCGGAAGACGTCGGACGACGGGGCGGGCGACCAGTTCGCTCGCCCCGTTTGTCCAGCGCCTAAAGCAAAGCCCCGGACTCTCGCGGCTCAGATGCCGGCGCTGGCGACGGCCGGGTCGCTCGTCGCCGTCCGGTAGTCGTCGAGGGAGACGACGATCGGCTCGGCCTCGGCCTCCACGGAGAGCGGCGGGGCGGCTGGGCGGCGGCCGCGCAGGCGCTCGTGGCTGCAGACGACGTAGCACCACTCCATCAGGCGCAGGCGGGACTCGGGGTCGATGGCGGCGATCGTGGCGCCGACCAGGAAGCGGCCTTCGACCTCGCGGCAGCTGCGCACCTCGACCTGGGCGGCGACCTCGTGGCTGGCGCCGTTGGCGTCGTCGAGCTCGAGCAGGAGGGCGGGAGTCTGGCCGACTTCGAGCCGCTCCTCGGCGACCAGGCCGACCCCGGCGGCGCTGGCGTCGACGAGGCGGGCCGGGACGTGGCTGCCGTCGGCGAAGCAGTGCGCGGGGGCGTCGCCCTCGAAGCGGTAGACGAGGCGTCGCTGGCGGCGGCGGCCGACCGCGAAGAGGGTCTTGGTCAGGCGGCGCAGCTCGTAGACCCCCAGCAGCGGCACGACCCAAGCGGCGATCCCCGGCAGGTCCGGCAGCGGCCCGACCCCGCCGAGGTCGAGCAGGCGCAGCAGCGTCCCGGCCGCCAGTAGGGCGGTGCAGAAGACCACGAGGTGGAGCTTGCGGACGGCCTCGAGGCCACCACCGTCGTTGCCCTGCTTCGGCGTCACCTTGAAGGCGGTCTTGCTGGGGCGGACGATGCAGCGCAGCGCCCGCGTGTAGATCTCCATCGTCAGCAGCTCGTAGTGGGCGGTCTCGGGGATCCGCATGTAGCCGCGGGCCAGCGCCGAGCCGGCGCCGAGGTTGAGGACGATGTAGGGGACCCAGAGCGCCGCCAGGGCGACGATGCTGATCTTCATCGGCAGCGCCCCGGTCCAGAGGACCAGCCCGAGGGTCAGCAGCAGGAGCAGTCGCATCGGCGGCGCCAGGTAGGCGAAGAGGCTGGCGAAGTAGGAGAGGCGCTGCAGCGGGCTCAGCTCGCGGGCGCGCAGGGGGGACTCGGGCAGGGTGAAGACGGCGAGGTTGCCGCGGGCCCAGCGGTCGCGCTGCAGCAGATAGCTGTCGAGGTCGTGCGGGGCCAGGCCCTGGATGAGGATCTCGTCGTGGTAGCGGCTGCGCCAGCCGTTCCGCTGCAGGCGGATCGTGGTGTGGAAGTCCTCGGCGATCGTCTCGGTGGCGACGCCGCCGATTTCCAGCAGGGCGTGCCTATTGATCAGCGCCCCGGAGCCGCACCAGTAGGCCGCCCCGTGGCGGTCCTTGCCGGGACAGATCACCCGGTAGAACATCGACTGCTCGTGGCGCCCGGTGTCGTAGTGCTGGGCCGAGTCGTGGTTGAAGAAGTCGTGCGGGGTCTGCACGATCGCCATCCGCTCGTCGTCGAAGTAGCCGACCAGGGCGTCGAGCGCGTCCGGCATCGGCACGTGGTCGGCGTCGAGCACCAGCACCAGATCGCCCTCGGTCCGCGGCAGCGCCGCGTTGATGTTGCCCGCCTTGGCGTGGGAGTTGTCGGGCCGGGTCAGGTACTCGGCCCCGGCCAGCTGGGCCAGCTCGCGCATCTCCTCGCGGCGGCCGTCGTCGAGCAGGTAGGTCGTGTGCGGGTAGCTGAGCGCCCGGCAGCCGGCCAGCGTCGCCATCACCACCTCGCCCGGCTCGTCGTAGGTGCAGACGTAGACGTCGACCTTGCGGCCCGGCGTCGCCAGCGGCCTCGGCGAGGGCGGTCGCGACCAGGAGAACCAGGTCAGCACCGCCAGCGCCCAGAGCCCGTAGATCTCGGTGACCAGCAGCAGCGCGAAGGCGAGGGGATTGGCCCCCTCGCCGCTCCAGCCGATCCGCCAGGTCAGGTAGCCGAGCCCCCAGACGAGTGCGGCGAGCGCGACCGTCCGCAGCAGGCGGGGGTGGCTGTCGAAGAAGCGTCCCGCGCGAGTTTGCTCGCGATTGTCCACGGGACTGTGTCGGCAGCTACGGCCCGACCATTTAGCCCCGAGCGCCCGCCTGCGGGCGTCCTGTCCCTCAGCGGATCACGTGGGTCCTGCCGGGCCCGGGGACGAGCGTGTTGTTGCCGGGGCCGCCTCGGAGGACGTCGTTGCCCCGCTGCCCGCTCAGCAAGTCGTTGCCGCGGCCGCCGCTCAGCAGGTCGTTGCCGGCGCCGCCGCAGACGGTGTCGTGGCCGGACAGCGCCCGAACCAGGTCGTCGCCGCCGCGGGCGACGATCACGTCGTGGCCCGTAGTGCCGCGGATGTTGTCGTCGTCGCCAGTTCCGACGATCGTCGCCGCTTCGCCGCCACAGGTCGCTGAGCGCTGCCCCATGTAGTCGACGCGGAAATTGCCGCCGCTGGCGCCGCTGACCAGGTTGGTGTCATCGGCGTTGTTGGTCCTGCGGGTGACGAGGAGGGCGCCGGAGACCCAGGGAGAACGCGACGCTTCGGGTCTCGTGCTTCCCCTCGCCAGGCGCGTGAAGTGGTCGTTGCACCGTTCCAGCGAGATCGATTCCGCCGCCAGTTCGTAGCTCGGGACCTTTTCCGGCAGGGGAGGGAGGGCGCGCCACTGGGCGCTGGTCGCGGCGGTGAGGAAGCCGGTGTAGGTCGTGTAGGTCCTCGTGTACTGACGCGGCGGCAGAATCGTCCAACCGCACTTCATCCGCAGCTGCCACATGTCCTTGGTCCACACGAAGGCGTGCGGCGGCTGCCCGTTGCCGCCCGGGCCCCACCCGGGTTTGCAGGGCAGGTTGCCCCCGGGCTGACAGAACAGCGCTCGCCAGGTTCGATCCTCGGGATTGAGTTTCAGCAGGTAGCCGGCGACGTTGCCGCCGGATTTCGGTCCCACGGCGTTCTTGCAGGGTTTGGTCACAAACGCTTTCGGTTTGTCGGCGTCGACGGTGCAGCCCTCGGAGATCAGCGTTTCGAACTGCTCCTTGGTCGGCACTCCCCAGCCGCTGCCGAGGCTGCCGTTTTCGGTGTCCTTGCCGTCGTCCGGGTTCGGCTTGTTGAGTTCTTCGACCCGCTTGTCGACCTCGTCGATGCCGACGTTGTTGAACGGCGCCGGCAGCCTGTTGTTCGGCAGCCAGCCGGTGTCGTCGTCCCTCGGCGCGAACCAGATCGGATACCCGGTGCTCGTTTCCGAGGTCGGGCCGCTGAGGTCGATCACGGCGCCGGACGGGATCATCGGCGGCAGGCTCTGCGTCTCTTCCCGGCGGCCTTCGAGGTAGCCCCGCAGCACGTTGTTCAGAGCGGTCCGGTTCGCGGGTTCGCTGGACCGGTACTCAGCCGCCATCAGGGCCGCCATCGCCCTCACTTCGGCGAGGCCGGCGTAGAGCTGGCGCAGCAATTCGGAATCGCTCCTGCCGACGAACCGCTTGGTCATCAGGACTTTCCCGTAGACGGCCAGGGCGGAGGTGCGCACGCTGCCCGGGACGAGGGCGCTGTGGAGTTCCTTGATCCCCGCTTCGAGCGAGTTCTGGGCCTGTCCGTAGTTGGTGACGAACCCGTCGCGCAGTTTCTGGACCCTTTCCCGCAGCGAGAGGCCGGTGGCGGGGTCTTTCACGTCGGCTTGGCCCGGGTTGGGGCCGGCGAGGACATGGGCGAGCTCATTGCCGGCTTCGATCATCGGCAGGTAGTCCTGCTCGAAGGCGACTTCCTGTTTGGCCGCGATCGAGCAGAGGTTCGTGAGGACTCCGTCGAGCTGGATCTTGCGCGCCTCGGCGATCACCTGGTTGACGCTCTTGTTGATCCCGTCCAGCTGCCCGGAGATGCCGCTCAGCTGCGCCTTGATTTCATCGAGGTTGGCGAGGATCTCCGCGTCCGGCAGGAGGCTGTTCAGCCCGACGGCCTTCATCAGGGCTTCCATGCCGAAGGCCCCAGCTTTTTCGCCGAGCACGGTCGCGCCTTTGATGGCGAGCCATTTGGCAACCCCGCCGGCGGTGATGGGATCGGCGGAGGCCTGGGCCGTTACCGGCGCCGTGGCCGCCACGCCGCCGCAGACTCCACCAGCGGAATCGGCCGCCCCGGCCGGACTTGCCGAGGCCCCGAGCGCAAGAACCGCGGAAGCGATCAGCGCCGCGGCGAAGAGCAATAGCGAAGAACCGCGGCGAGCACCGATGGCGCTGGCGCGGAGACGGCCGTTGGTACCCATCGATCCCCCTGGTTCCTTGATGACCGCGGCAGTCTACGGCCATTGGACAGGGATGGCGATCCATTCCCCGGCAGAGATCCAGGGGATTCGCGTCGGTAGCATTTGCCCTCGTCCCGGAGGGGTGCCGGAGTGGTTGAACGGGGCAGTCTCGAAAACTGTTGGCGTCGCAAGGCGCTCGTGGGTTCGAATCCCACCCCCTCCGCTGATGTCGCGGCGCTCAGACTCGAGCGCCGCGACCTGCCGAGATTCGAGGCCAGATCAACAGGACCAGCCCGATCACGATGCAGACGATTCCCAGCGCGTAATGGACCAGGATCGCTAGGACGATTCCGATGATGATGAGTAGCAGTGCGATTGGCATGGGCCAGCTGGTACCCCCGGTCGCCCTGGCCGAAACCGCTAGCTGCCCTCGGCCACCGCTTCGGCGAGGATCGCCAGCTCCGAGACCTTGACCTCGAGGGCGCCGGCGATCGCGGCGACGACCTTCCAGCTGGGGTTGCGCTGGCCTCGCTCGATGCCAGTTAGATAGGTCCAGTGAATTCCCGCCGCCGAGGCCAGGCTTTCGATCGTCAGCTCGCGCTCGGTACGGAGGCGACGGATCGCCGAGCCAAGTTGAGATGAGTTGGGCGGCACTGGGCGGGAGCCTTTCGGCGCCGCCCGGGACAAGCCATAGCCTATAGTCTAGGTCGCGGATTTCGCGGTCGCGCGGGTCATCGTCTCGGCCAGGCGAAGCAGCGCCGAGGAGTCGATCTCGAAGGCGTCGGCGAGCGAGCGCACGCTTTCCCACTGCGGGTTGGTGATGCCGCGCTCGATCTTGGAGAGCGTGGTGGTGTGGATCTCCGCCAGCCCGGCCAGGTCTTCGAGCGACAGCTCGCGCTGTTCGCGCAGCTCACGGATCGTGTCGCCGAGCTGAGGAGCGGTCGGGTTCGGGGCTCCCACGGACCGCCAGCCTTCTGCCCGGGCCGCCGCCTGGCCATAGCCTATAGTCTATGTACCGAATGAACCCTGCTGATTGGTTAACTTCTGATTTCGTCGGCGAGCGTCGCGATCGCGCCCACCGTGGTGTCGAGCGCGGCGGCGAAGCGGACCAAGGTCACAAAGGTGGGGTTGCGAGTGCCGCGCTCGATCCCGCCCACCTGGCTGAGGTCTGTGTCGACCCGCTCGGCAAGCTCCTCCTGACTCAGCCCCGCCTGCTGGCGCAGCCGCCTCACCGCCTCGCCGAGAGCGGCTTGCTCGGGAGAGTCCGGCTGGCTGCGACGACGCGGCGGCATCCACCCCGACCCTCTCGCCTTGAGAACCCTGCTGTTAGTGCATTTATGCCCTAATCTCATTGAACGCGGGGAGAACATTCGAGAGATCGAATGTTCTCGGCCCAGCCCCCGATGCCACCCGACACCCCCGAGCTGATCGCTGCCCTCAACCATCCGCTGCGCCGGCGGATCCTGCGGTCCTACCTGGACGGCCGCTTCCAGACAGCCAGCTCGACCCAGCTGGCGACGGAGATGGAGATGCCGCTCGGCAACGTCGCCTACCACGTCAAGACCCTGGCCCGGCTCGGCGTCCTCGAGCTGGTCCGCACCGAGAAGGTGCGCGGGGCGGAGGAGCGCTTCTACGTGGTCGGCCTCGCCGACCAGGTCGACTGCGTGCGGGGAATTCTCGAGGCCTGCCGGGCCGCCGACGAATCGAGCTGAGCCTGTATCGTCGCCCCCGGCATGGGGACTGGCGGGATCGGCTGGCTGATCGTCTGCTGCGCTTTCGGCAGCTACTTGCTGCTGGAACTCTGGATCGCGATTCGCGACGGCTGGGGGGGATTCAAGGACTCGATCCCCGAACCCGGCGCCGTTCGCCTCACCATCGCCTTCGCGATCTCCTGGCCGCTGGGCGTCGCCTTTGCCGCCTTCGACGTTCCCCCGGAGCTGCCGGGGAGCAGCTGGGTGTGGCTCGCGGTCGGCGTCGCGGTGATCTACGTCGCGGTCGCGCTGCGCCTCTGGGCGGTGCTCACACTGGGTCGCTTCTTCCGCCGCGTCGTCGTCATCCAGGAGGGCCACCGGGTCGTCACCGCGGGGCCCTACCGCTTCGCTCGCCACCCCGCCTACACAGGGATCCTGCTCGCCCACCTCGGCCTCGGGATCGCGCTCGCCAACGTCCTCTCGATCGCCGTCCTGGTGGCGCTCCCGGCGATCGCCCTGCGCGCCCGGATCGCCGAAGAGGAGGAGGCGCTGGAAGACGCTCTCGGCGACGAATACCGCGCCTACGCGGCGCGGACCAGGCGCCTCGTTCCGGGCCTCTGGTAGACGCCGCCTAGGGGCGCGGGGCCTCGGCCTCGACCGGCGCCGTCGCCCAGACCGCCAGCGGCGGCGGTACCAGCAACAGGGCCAGCGAGGCGACCTCGGCGATGGCGTCGGCGGTCGAGAAGCCCTCGAGGTGGCCGACGTGGAAGCCCAGGTGGATCGTCGCCGTCAGTAGCCAGGCCACCGAGACGGCCTGGGTCAAGGTGCGGTCGAGGGTTGCCGCCGCCCAGGCGAACAGCACCGCGAAGCCGAGGTAGAGCCCGCCGACGTCGGTGACCAGGTGCTCGTTGTAGGGGGGCAGCAGCTCGACCCAGCTGGCCACGAAGGGAAAGTCGTCGTAGAAGGTCTGCGGTGCGAACGCCGCGGTCGCCCCGATCAGGGCCGCGGCGAAGCAGAGGAAGCCGAGGGCGGCGCGGGCGGTGGAGGGCGACCTCACGCCACCACTTCGATTCCCAGCTTGCCGGCCGCGCGACCCAGGTCCCGGTCGAAGCTGGCGATCGCGCCGCCGTGCTGCTGGGCGGCCAGCAGCACGCAGCAGTCGGGGAGCTTCAGCCCGGTCTCGACCCGCAGCGCCGCGAGCCTCCTCGGCCCTTCGAGGCCGAGTGGGAGCTCGGCGACGCCGAGCCGCTCGAGACCGGCCCACGCCTGGTCGAGCCGCTCGGCGCGGGCGGGGGAGACCAGGGTCTCGGCGAGGGTCACGCCGCTGGCGCCGAGGGGCGCGGCGCCGCTGCCTTCGAGCAGGGCCCGGGCGGGCGGGTGATGAAGGTCGCGGTCGTCGAAGTAGGCGATCAGGACGCAGGCGTCGAGCACGATCATTCCGGCCAGTCCTCGCGCAGTCGCTCCAGCTCGTCCGGCCTGTAGACGCCGCTGAGCAAGCCGGCCGTCTCCGCCACCGCGGCGCGTCGCTCCGACCCTTCTCGTTCGATCGCGTCCCGACCCGCCGCGGCCAGTCGCAGCAGCAGCGCCTTGCGATCGAGCAACTCTGGCCAGCGTCGCTTCGCCGCATCGATCATCTCCGTCACCTCGCCGGTGTCGGTGACCATGTAACGGGGCTTCGTCGTCGGCATAGCAAGCGAGTGTAGCACCCTGCTCCCCACGTGCTGCACCTCTGCCCTTGCCGCGGCCTCCATAGGCCCACTCGAAGTCTCCTCGCCCTCGAATCTCGCCCCCTCGGGTCTGCTGTGAATGCCGAGTTTGCGAGCGGAAACGGCTGCAAAAGCCCGATTTCACCCGCCCCATACCAATGGCGTACCTTGACAATTACAAACCCGTATGTTTTCCTTGGCGGCGCAATAGGAACGGGTCTGTCAGTTCAAGGTACTGCCTCGTTCTAGCAGCGCTACAGGGACACAGGGAAACCGAGCCCAAGGGGGCCGTCTTAGGGAGACGGCCGGCAGAGGGGCTCACGGGACAAGGAGACGTATCTAGTGAGACGCCACGCCAAGGCACTCCTCGCCATCTCGGCATTGCTGCTGTTGACGCTCGCCATCGGAGTGACGATGGCCATCGCGACGGCGCCGACGGTGACGCTCGAAGACGCCTCCTCGGTCACCTACACCTCCGCCAAAGTCAGCGGCAAAGTCGATCCCAAAGACGAGGAAACGACCTACCGCTTCCAGTACACGAGCGATCCGGGCCAGGGCTGGATCGACGGGGAAGAAAACGCGCCGCTTGCCGCCAACTCAGGCGAGGCCTCGGTCTCCGAGGAACTCAAATTCCTCCAGCCCGGCACCGGCTACTACGTGCGGCTGGTCGCCGAGAACGCCGACGGGCAGACGATCGCGACGAGATCCGGCCCGGCCTTTTCCACTATTGCGACGCCGGCCCCGACCGTCTCGATCGACCCGCCCAGCTCCGTCACCAGCTCCGGCGCTCACTTCTCGGGCGAGATCAACCCCGGTGGGAGCGATCCCGCCCTCAACGTCCAATGGCGCTTCGTCTGCACGCCCGAATGCCTTTCGTTCAACGGGGGTTTCATCGCCGCCGACAACTCCAGCCACCCCGTCGGCGTCGAGTCGGAACCGCTGCTTCCGAACACGACTTACGAAGTCAGCCTCGTCGCCGAAAACGCCGGCTCCCAGGCGACCGCCGGACCGCTGAGCTTCACGACGCCAGCCCAAGCTCCGCAGATCGTCGGGACCTTCGTCAACCCGCTTCCCACCGAAGCGGCGCTGAGCGCCGAAGTCAATCCCGGCGGGCTTCCGACCAAATACCGCTTCGAGTATGGCCCCACCGCCGCCTATGGCTCCAGCACCGCGACCAAGACGATCGACGGCGGCGTGAAAAGGCTGGTGCGGGAGAGCCTGTCGGGCCTGGTGCCCGGCCTCACCATGCACTTCAGGGTGGTCGCCGAAAACGCCCTGGGCACCACCGAGGGTCCGGACCGGGTCTTCACCACGCCGGCCTTCGTCAGCGCGGACACCTGCCCGAACGCCGCCATCCGGGCCTTTCAAGGAGCCTCCCAAGTCGGTGACTGCCGCGCCTTCGAGAAGATCTCGCCCGCCGACAAGACCGGCGCCGACATCTCGATCTACGCCAGCCAGAGCTCGGTCGACGGCAACGCCGTCGCATATCAGTCGGCTGGGGCCTTTGCCGGTGCGGAAGGCGCTGGGCATGCCGACGGCTATATCGCCCGGCGCGGTGGTGCCGGTTGGGTGACGGAACCGATCGCGCCTTACCAGACGCCGAACGCTTTTGGCGCTCTCTACGACCTCAACGGCTACGACCGGTTCACCCCCGACCTCTCCAAGGGCGTGCTGATGGCCTGGCACCACCCGGAGGAAAGGAACTCCGAGGTCGATCTCGACCAGAAGCTCCTCTTCCTGCGCAGTGCCGATGGCAGCTTCCTGCAGCTGACGCCCTCGGTCACCCCGCCGCCGATCTTCGATCAGGACCTCACCTTCGTGGGCGCCTCCGAAGACCTGACCCGGGTCTTCTTCGAATCGAGCAAGCATCTCACCCCCGACGCACCTCCGGCTGGGGTCAACGAGGTGTACGAATGGGCGGACGGCGAGGTGAGCGTCGTCGGTGTTCTGCCGAACGGGACGGTGGCTCCGGCAGGGGCGAAAACCGCCAGCCTGAGAGGGAATGTCTCCCTGGCGGAACACAAGTGGTCCGTCTCTCCGAACGGTCGCGACATCGTCTTTCAGAGTGGCAGTCCCGAACAGATCTACCTGCGTTCGAACGGCACCACGACTACCCCGATCAGCCTTTCTCAGAAGAGCGGCTCGGAGGGCGAACCTGCTGAAACCGGTGCCAAGTTCCTTGCCGGTGTCAAGGACGCCTCCGGCGGTTTCGCGAAGCTTTACTTCACGAGTTCCACCGAGCTCACCGACGATGCCTTCACCGGACCCGCTCAGGAAGGCAGCGAACTCTACGAGTACGACGTGGCGACCGGTGTCCTGCGAGCGCTAACCGCGAACGAAGATCCGGAGAACCCGCAGGGAGCAAGGGTCTTGTCGTCATGGTTCCACGCAAGCGAGAGCGGCTATCTGTACTTCAACGCGAACGGGGCGCTCGCCCCAGGCGCGACTGGGAACAGCGAAAATCTGTACGTCATTTACAACGGGCAGACGGAGTTCGTCGCGCTATTCGACAACCTCGAGAAACCTCATATCAGCGCCAATGGCAAGCGGGCGTTGCTCTTCACTCGCGCCGAGCTAACGGGCGAAAGCACGGGCGACGGCCAACAGGCCTTCATCTACGACCAGCCCTCCGGCACCATCGTTTGCGCCTCCTGCACGCCTGGCAAGGTTCCATCCGGGGCCGACCCCCATGGATTCATTACCGGGTACTCGCACCCGACCGACCACGAACCCAACAACATCAGCGCCGATGGCAGCCGTGCCTTCTTCCAGACCGCCACGGCGCTCGACCCGAGCGATAACAACGGCGCGGCAGACGTCTACGAGTGGCATGAAGGAGCGATTCGCCTGATCAGCTCGGGGCGGGGCACGGAAGGCGCCAACTTCCTCGATGCCAGCCCCAGCGGCAACGACGTCTTCATTGCCACGGGCGAGGGCCTTGTGCCGAGCGATCGCGATGCCAGCGTCGACATCTACGACGTGCGGGTCAACGGCGGCTTCCCAGTTCCGCCCACCGCTGGCGCTCCCTGCGAAGGCGATGCCTGCCAGGCGCCGCCTTCGCCGCCCAACGATGCAACCCCAGCCAGCGCTGGCTTCAGCGGCCCAGGCAACGCCAAGGAGCGCTTCGCGAAGCCCCGCAAGCAGGCCAAGAAGAAGAAGCAATCCAAGGCCCGCGCCAAACAGAAGCAGGCCAAGAAGAAGAAGGGCGCCAAGAAGCGCGCCCAGGCCCGTCAATCGACCCGCGGCAATGGCTGAGCGAGAGAGGACCAAGGAGACGATGGGAACGATGAAGATGAAGAGCCTCAGCACCCCCGCTCGCGCTCGCTGGAGCGTCGTCCTGGCCACTGTGTTCGCCTCTGCGGCGATGGCGGTGTTCGCCGCTCCGGCGATGGCCGCCTTCGGCATCTCCGACTTCGATGGGTCGTTGGTCGACGCCGACGGGAGTGCGACTACCCAGGCCGGCTCGCATCCATACGAAGTCATCACCACCGTCAACCTCAACACCAAGCCGACTGCGTACGGCGAAATGCCCGACGAGAGCGTCAAAGACGTCACGGTCAACCTGGCGCCGGGCTTCGTCGGCAACCCGACGGTCGTCGCTCAGTGCTCGGAGTACGAGCTGGCCGGGCAGGGGGTGGACGCGGAGTGTCCGGTCGACTCCCAGATCGGAACGATCGAACTGGGGGTGAACACCTTCGGTTTCGTGCAGATTGTGCACCTGTCGCTCTTCAACATGGTCGTCCCGCCCGGAACCCCGTCGAGCTTCGCGTTCAACGTCTTCGGCGTCCCGGTACACATGTATTCGCGTGTGCGCAGTGACGGCGACTATGGCCTCAGTATCGACGTGCCCAACATCAACCAGACGTTGGCGCTCGTCAGCTCGACGACGAGGATCTGGGGAGTGCCCTCCGACTCGTCCCATGACGCCAAACGCTGCAACACTCCCGTCTCTCAGACCGGATTCTGCGAAAGCACGACCGAACCCGACTCGATGCCGCACCCGGGCCCGGTACCTGCCCGCGCATTCCTGACCAACGTCACCAACTGCTCGGCGGGCCCGGCGCTCACCACCGCCACCGCCGACTCCTGGCTGCATCCCGGTGTTTTCTCCTCCGCCAGCTTCGTGGCGCACGACGACTCCGAACCGCCGATGCCGGTGGCTCCCGATGGTTGCGACGTCGTCCCATTCACCCCGACCATCGGCGCCAAGCCGACCACCAACAACGCCGAATCGCCTTCAGGGCTCAACTTCGAGCTGGAGATCCCCGGCGCCGGCATCGAAAACCCGACCGGCATCGCCCAGTCGACGATCAAGAAGACCACGGTCACTCTCCCCGAGGGAATGACCGTCAACCCCTCGATCGGCGAAGGCCTCGGCGTCTGCACCCCAGCCGACTACGCGAGGGAGACGGCGACCTCGCTGCAAGGCGAAGGCTGCCCCAACAACTCCAAGATCGGCACCGTGAAAATCGAGACCCCTCTCCTGGAGGAAGAAGCCACCGGCGCCCTCTATATCGCCAAGCAGTACGACAACCCCTTCAACAGCCTCTTGGCCATGTATATCGTCGCCAGGATTCCCGATCGCGGCGTCCTGGTGAAGGTCCCCGGCAAGGTCAGCCCAGACCCGAGGACCGGCCAGCTGACCACCACCTTCGACAACCTGCCGCAGCTGCCGTTCTCGAAGTTCACGCTCTCCTTCCGCGAGGGCCAGCGCTCACCCTTGAGCACCCCGCCCACCTGCGGCACCTTCTCGGTCAAGGCCGAGTTCGTGCCCTGGTCGGCCTCTGACCCCAACAACCCCCAGCCGGGCGAGATCGCCACGCGATCCGATGCCTTCACGGTCACCCAGGGCCCGGGCGGCGGTGGTTGTCCGGCCTCCAACGGCCAGCGCCCCTTCAAGCCGTTCATGCAGGCCGGCACCCTCAACAACAACGCCGGCTC
>Ga0190271_10000634_pt1 | contig 18279 bp, 16 predicted proteins | sample Popmic356T_FD_133747 | JGI IMG/M metagenome (GOLD analysis project Ga0190271, IMG submission 133747) | Populus adjacent soil microbial communities from riparian zone of Weber River, Utah, USA - 356 T | ecosystem: Environmental > Terrestrial > Soil > Riparian zone | place: USA: Utah | collected...
GCTGTCGTTCGACCGCATCACGATCCCGTGGGCAAAGATCGCCGTCATCGCGGTGATCACTGATGAGCTCGCAAGGTTCAGCAGCCCGAGCGCGGAGATGCTGGTACGTAACGACATGATCGCTGCGATCACGTTGTTCAAGGACCAGCAGTTTATCGACCCGACGATTACGGCCAGTGCGAACCTGCGGCCTGCATCGATCACCAATGGCGTGACGCCTGTTGCGTCGAGCGGCATCACGATGGTGCAGATCGACGACGACGTGCGCAAGATGCTGGCCAACATGGCGGCGGTCGGGTTGCCGTTGACCGGTCTCTACTGGATCATGTCTCCGCTGGCTCGCCTGCGCATCCAGACCTTGCACACGACGCAAGACCTGCCTGCGTATCCGGAAGCGCAGAACCTCATGTTCAAAGGCTATCCGGTTATCGAGTCGAACGTGATCCCTGTGGTAGCTGGCACGCCGGACACCACGTACCTCGTGCTCGTTAACCCGAACGAGATCTACCACGCCGAGGATCCGGTCATCGACATCGGCGTGTCGACCGAGGCATCGCTTCAGATGGACAGCGCACCGGCGACGCCGCCGACGCCGCTGGTCAGCTTGTGGCAACAGAACATGGTCGGCATCAAGGCGGAGCAGTATGAGTACTGGCTCCGTCGCCGCTTGCAGGCGGTGCAGATGCTGAGCGGCTTCAACGTCGAGTAGCAGTCGAGGGCAGACTTAGGGGCGAGTGGTATTCGATCTCCCAACCTACACACCCACTCGCCCCGATTTTCTAGGAGCCTCAGATGAGAGTGATCTCAGCAGGCAAGTTCAATTACAACGGACGCGCGGTGCGACCGCACGACGAAGTTGACATGACCGAGCAGGACTACGCAGAGTTTCGCAAGTTCGGCATGGTGCGCCTGCCCAACAAAGACGAGCTGCCGGTCAAGGCGCAGCGCGACACCTATCGTCGGCGCGACATGCGCTCGGACCCCTAGCTGTGGGCATCCGGCAGACGCTGCTCACGTTGCTTCCCGGCCGGTCTAAAGCTATCGCTCCCAACGGTGTTCAGGTGCATTGGCCTGTCGGTCCGAGTGGCAATGGCGACCAAGGACCTCCGGGCTCGTGGCAGATGAACCGCAACATCCCGGGATTCGATCCGCTGCTCACCTTCAGCGCGGTCTATGCCTGCATCCAAATTATCAGCGGCGACGTTGCCAAGTTGCCAGTGCAGTTCTTCGATATCATACCGAGTGCGGCTGGCGTGCAGCCTGTGCGCCGTCTCAACACAACGTATCCGACCAACAATCTGCTGCGCATGCCCAACGCCTACCAGAACCGCATGCAGTTCATGCAGGCGTTGGTCATCAGCTACCTAACAACAGGCAACGTCTACCTCTACGTTAAGCGAGACGCGCGCCAACTGGTGCGTGAGATACACGTGCTCGATCCGTTGGCGGTGTGGCCACACGTGGCACCGGAGGACGGGAGCCTGTACTACAAGACCGGCGACAACTTGCTTGCTGGCATACGCGGCGCGACCATGATCCCCGCACGCGACATGGGCCACATCCGCATGCAGGTCAGCCCATCGCATCCGCTAGTGGGCATGTCGCCGATCTACGCGGCGGCTGCGTCGAGCGCGAGTGGGCAGTTGATCCTGAGCAGCACGCAGAAGTTCTTCTCCAATGGCGCGCGTCCGGGCGGTATTCTCACCGCACCTCAGAAGATCACAGACGACACGGCGAAGCGCCTGCGCGAAGACTGGGACGCCAACTACAGCGGCAACAGGTCGGGCAAGACCGCCGTGCTGGGTGAGGGACTTGAGTACAAGTCGATCTCGATGAGTGCGGTGGACAGCCAGCTAATCGAGCAACTGCGCTGGAGCGTCGAAGACGTTGCGCGCGTGTTCCGCGTACCGCCGTTTATGATTGGCGACCAGAGCAAGGTAACGTACCGCAACAGCGAGCAGCTCGCGCGCACGTACCTCATCGGCTGTTTGAACTACCACCTTGAAGGCATCGTAACTGAGTTCAACAAGCTCTTCGAGTTCGGTGCCACCATGACAATGGAGTTCGATCTCGAGTATCTGCTGCGCACTGAGATCGACGTACGATACGCAGCACACACAGCCTCGATTAATGCTGGCTGGAAAACAATCAATGAGGTGCGTCGTGGCGAAGGTCTCGAACCGAAAGGTGAAGAGGGCGACAAGCTCATCGTCCAAGGAGCAATGGCAACGCTCGAAAACGTCGTCGCGGGCAAAACCGGCCCTGAAGCGCAGCAGCCCAACAGCGAAGAGGAAGAGCCCGAAGCCGAAAGCGAGCCGCAAGAGGAAGAGCCGCAAGCGGCGCGCGCCTGGACCTACCGTGGGATTTGGCAAGAGCTTGGATACCAGCACAACGACACGGTGACACACGACGGCGGCGTGTGGCTTGCGTTGCGCGACACTACGCAGCGACCCGGAGCGCCAGACTTGGCGGTGCGTGACTGGCTGCTCACCACCAAGCGCGGCGAACGTGGTCCCGCAGGCAAGACACCGACGTTGGTGTTTGACAAGGTGGCAGGCACGTTGAGCGCGGACTACGGCGACGGACCGCAGCCGGTGCTGGACCTGCGCAGTGAGTTTCGTGAGGCAGTAGAGAAGGCACTGCGCGATGCGGGAGTAATCAAATGACCGCACCAACATTTGACCTCGAGGACATCAAAGACGACATCGGCATGCCTCCAGGCACCACCAACGATGCGTGGCTGCAACGGCGCATTGAGTCGGTGTGGACGCGCATGGAGAACTATTGCAACAGATACCTAGGCACCGTTGCACCGTTCATCGACCAGTGGAGACCGCCGCAGCCCGAGCGTCAGGTGCCGGTGTACTGGCCCATGAATGGCGGCGTCGCGTACTACCTGCGCAACTATCCGGTGAAACAGATCACTGCCGCGCTCGACCACGGCAGCACAGTTGATCCGGCCACCGTGCTTTTCGACCACCGCAGCGGTTTGCTGTTGGGCCACGGTGAGCTCGGCGCACCGTCGAGCTTCATGCTGCCAACGATCACGTACGACGCTGGCTACGAGACAATCCCGGCCGACCTTTATGAGTGCATGATTGGCATGCTGCAAGCCATGTGGGTCAGCAGAGCCAACAGCCAGAGCGGCGTTAGCACAGGCGGCATCATGCCGTCTCAGATCGACATCACTGACGTGGGCTCGATCGTCATGGGCGCAGGCAACATGTCCGGCTTTGTTGGCCCAATGGCAAGCGGTCAGTCGGCCGACTACAGCGACCCGTTGCTTGGTCCCTACGCGTACGTCCTCGATCACTATCGCGATCTGCGTGCGGAGATCGGCTCGATCATTATGCCGATTACAACGGTGCCGCCATGACCGTCGTAGACAGCAGCTCCCCTTCGATGCTTGCAGCGTTTAGGCAGTTCGCCTCGACGCTCACATACGTTAGCGCCGACAAGACAAAGATCGGAACGGTACGTGGCTTCGCGCGCGGTGTACGGGAGGACGACCTGTTCGCCGAAGCAATGCAGCAGGACATCACGGTTATCATCGACGCGCCTGCGTTCGTGGCGGAGATGGGAGCAGACACGCCACGCAAGTTGGACCGCGTGCGCCTGCCGTCGGGCACGTATGCGGTAGAGGTGTGGCGCGCCTCCCCCGCCTCTGGTGTGCCGGTGTTCTTCAAACTACTCGTGCGAGGTGGCCAGCAATGAGACCACTCGATGAGTTCGTGGCGCGTTGGACACAGGCTAACATTGCCGTCCCGTTCGTCGACACCGTTAACACGCAGGTCGACACCGACACGTTGCCCGATGTCTGGGGCTCTGCGATGCTCCAGTCGGAAGAGCGCCGCGACGTAACGCTGGGGAGCAGTCCCTACGTCGAAGAGCGCGGCAACGTGGTTGTCGGTTTGTTTGCGCGCAGCGGCAGCGGTCGCAACGCGCTCGACATGGCAGTGACTGAGATACGTGTTGCCTATCATGGCTACCATGTCACGGTGCCCAACGTTGGCATTGAGTACACGGCGGTAGAGGGACCGATGGATGTTGATCCCAATGCCGACGGTGAATGGTGGCGTGTCGCTCTCAACTTGCCGTACCGTGTGTTCACGCGGCGCTCTGCTGTGGTGCCCTAATGGTCGCTCCTCTCGTAGGTATCGCCGTTGCCGCTGCGCGCATAGCCAGTAGCATTGTTATACGTGGCGTCGCGCGCGCCGCACTCAACACTGAGAACACCAAGGCGCTCCAGGTCAGCCAGCTCAAGTCGCGCATTGCCGACAGCCTCGTCAAGAGCGGCATGGCTCCCGGCATCCAGACCAAGGTGCTGGGGATACGCGACGTGCAGGCCATGTTGAGAGAGATGAGCGAGAAGACGCGCAACCGGATCGTGCGCAGCGCGATCAGGCAAGGCGCGCTCATCATGATGGCTCAGGTGCAGCGGCGCACGTACGACCACAAACTGCGCATTGAGCGCACTGGCCTCATGGGCAGAGCAGTTCGGGTAACGACCAGAGTGCAGGCCGACACGGTCAAGGCATTCGTAACGCCCAACAGGCGCGGTCAACCATCGCCTTACTATTGGTGGTTCCTGGAGAGAGGCACAAAGAACCGCAAGACACGCAAGACTTCGGCAGATCGCGGTCGCGTAACGCCTCGCCCATGGGTCGCTCCTGCGTTCAACGCTACGCAGGCAGAGGCAATTAACAAGATCTCATCATCACTCAGATCCGGCGTCGAACGCGAGATGCGCCGTCAACGTGCAGGAGGTTAATCATGGCTCGCATTTCATCTCAAGGTACCAAGCTCTTTCTCCAGTCTGGCACGCAGCCAGCAACCACCGTCATCGCCTCGGCAACCAAGGCAGCACCGACCGTCCTCACGTTCGTGACGCTGCCTGCCGCTGTCGTGGCGGGCGATGTTGTGGTGCCGCGCGGCACTGGCTGGCGCAGCATCGACGACAAGCCGTTCGGCGTTAGCGCGGTCGACACCACCAACAAGAAGCTCACGCTGTATGCCAGCGACACGACCAAGGAGACGCTCACCATGGCGGTGACGGCCAACGTGCAGGAGGTTGTGTTCAAAGAGTTCTGCATGGCGACCGCTACGTTTACGAGCCCTCCCGGTTCGGACATCGACGTGACTACGTTGTGCGATGACTTCCGAGAGGTCGTGGCTGGCCTGCCTGCGTTGGCGACGTGGGGAGCGACCGGCTTTTGGGACAGCACCGACGATGTGCAGGCATTGCTCGGCATCCTGTACCGCAGCGGCTCCAAGGCAATCTACAAAGCGATCTTCAGGGACACCTCTGGCCTGACGTTTCTGGCAACGACTACGTCGATGGAAGTTGCAACAGGCGTCGATCAGGCAGTGACGATCTCGCTCGGAGGCACGGTGTCGGGTGGCATTCGTCGTATCGTGCCCGAGGGAGTTGGCGGTACGCCGACCGGGATGGACGCGGATCCGATGTCGGCACCGTCGCCGCCGACCAACAATCCGCCGATGGTAACGCCGCCGATGGCGGAACCTTTGGTGGAACCGACGGCCGCCGTAGCGGCCTAAGCTCAAGGAGGGACACACGTGGCACACACCTACAATGGTCGCGACGTTATTCTTAACGTCGTGACCTTCGGAGATCTCGTAGAGTCTCAGGAGGCGGCAGAGCGCACAGGCAAGAGCGTCAGTGCGATGTGGTTGCTGCTCACTAGGTCGGCAACGTATGCCGACGACGGCACGCAGGTCTTTGCCAGCGTCGATGACATTATGAAAGCGCCTGCACCGGAGGCGAACAACATCATGGAGATGTCGGCTGAGGTTAGCCGCAAGAACCTGCCTGCGACAGTGCCGACGGGGGACAACGTCCCTTCCCCCTAAAGCCGGGACGCATGTTCGCGCACCGGCTCGCACTGGCGCTCCATAAGAGTGTCGAGGAAGTTATGCAGTTGTCGATCCAAGAGGTGCGGGACTGGGAGGCGTTTACGATGACGCATCCGTTCCCTGCTGACCTGATCGACGTACACATGGCGATACAGTCGTGCATCATCGCCAACAGTAATCGTGATCCGAAGAAAGGCCACGCCTACGAGGTCAACGAGTTCATGCTCATAGGAGAAAAGAAACAGAAGCCCGAGGTCGATGAGGCTGGTCGTATAGCGGCAATGTTCGCAGGCTTCGAATAATGGCACGCTCCTCCGCCACACTGATGATCGACATCGCCGCCGATGTCGCGAAGCTGCGCACTGGCTTCGAGCAGGCGGAGAAGATGGTTGGCAACTTCGGCAAGAAGTTTTCCAGCCTCGGCACGGCATTCAAGGTTGGCCTCGCGGGTCTTGGTGTTGGCCTCGGCATCAATGCGATACGGCAGATGGCGTCGGCGGCAGGCAACATCGGAGAGCATGCAGAGGCCGTTGGTCTAGGTGTCGAGAACTTCCAGGCTCTTACTGTCGCCATGCAGCAGGCGGGAGTAGAGTCGGACAAGGTGTCGAAGATACTAGCCAAGTCGGCGGACTTGTTTGGCAAGGCACTGGGAGGTGACAAGTCGAGCCTCGACATGCTCAACAAGCTCGGGGTCAACCTACTCGACGCCAGCGGCAACGCGGTAGAGTTCGACGATGCGATGGTCGATCTGACGAAGTCCATCGCCGCCACAGAAGACCCGATGAAGAAAGTCGCTCTCGCACGCCAAGCATTTGGCAGGGGCGGCGAGCAGATGATTCCGGCCCTCGAGAAGATCGCCGAGGGCTTTGCCAAAATGCGGGCGCAGGCAGAGCTCGGCATTTTGTCCAAGGATGCTGTCGAAAGGTTCGACGCATTTTTCGATCGCGCGCAACTGCTCGGCAAGTATCTCTCGACGCAGTTTCTCGAGAGCCTCAATGCAGTTGCCAAGTCTCCGGCGTTTCAAACGCAGATGTCATTGTTCGACGAGGCTGTAACCAAGCTCTCGAAGACAATGAAGGACTTCAGTCAAGGCGACTGGCCCAACCTAATCGGCCAAGGCTTCGCGTTGGCAATGGTGCCGGTCGTTGCGACGGTCAACGCTCTGATTCAAGTTCTTGAACTGCTCGGCAAGTTGCCGAAGGCTGCGGCCACGGCAAAGAACTCTGCGCGCATAAAGTTTCTCGAGACGCAGATTGCCATGCAGGAGAGTGCGTTCTTCCATATTCCCGGTCCTGGTTGGAAGGAGGAGCTCGCCGCCTGGAAGAAAGAGCTGGCAGAGATTCAGTTCGGGCCGCAGACCACCGCCGAGGATCAAGCACGCGCACGTGCCGACGCCAGTGGCCTGCAAGGTTATCAGCCCGCAAAGAAAGGCGGTCCCGGCACGCATAACCCGCCAGCGACAGGCAGCGGCGACAAGATGCGGGAGATGCTCCTCAAGATCCAAGAGGAGTCGAGCAAGGCGGCGGCTGAGTTCGGAATACTTCAAGACAAGATGTCTGCGCCTGTCGACGATCCAACGCAACAGCGTTGGCAAGAGGGCATGGCAAAGGTTGCCGAGCGCGTACGGGAGATCCAGGCAGAGTTCAAAAAAGAGAAGCTCACACCAAGCACCACGGACCTCAACAATATTAACAAATGGGTCTTGGCTACTGAGGAGTGGAAGATAAAGACAGAGCACCTCAACAAGGTGTTCGAGAAAGGCAACGAGGTACGCGCCGAGTTCGGCGACGGCATGGCTGCGATGCTAGAGCAGCAGAAGCTCATCACTGAGGCGTTCGCGTTGGGCCGCATCAACGCCGAAGAGTACGCGGCGGCGATGAAGAAAGTGAAAGAGGCGCAGGAGGATCAACAGGCAGGTCAGGACAAGATGAAGGATGGCCTCGCTGGCATCGCGGCAGGCTTCGAGTATGCAATGAAAAAGTCACAGCGCGCGTCCGTCGAGTTTGAGATAGGTGAGAAGCTATTCGACAGTTTGACCAACGGTATGAGCGACTCTCTCAAACAACTCGTACAGACAGGCGCTATAGAGTTCGACAAGCTCGCGGCATCGTTCGCCGCCATGCTCGCCGAGATGGCAGCGCAGCTCGCCGCCAAGGCAGCAATGAATCTCATCCTCAGTTCGCTTGGTAACGCGTTCGGAAGTTTCTCGGGTCCGGCAACGGCGGGTCCCAGTCCTGCCTCTGGTGCCTTCCCGCATGGCTCACAAGGCTTCGTTCCATTTGGTATGTTCAAGGCGGAGGGCGGTCCTGTCGCTGCCGGTCGAGAGTACATGGTGGGTGAGAAGGGACCCGAGCGCTTTGTACCCGACGTCGCGGGTCGCATCGAACCCAACTCTTCACTCGGTGGCCCCAACATCACCATCAACAACAATGCTCCCGGTGTCGATGTAAGGACAGAGAGGACCTCGGAGGGCGACCTGTTGTTCATCATCGAGAAGGTGCGCAACGCAATGACACGCGACGTGCGCCGTGGCGGCAATCCATTTAGTGTAGCGGTCGGCCAAGCCTATGGCGTCGCGCGTGCGGGGAGGTGAGCCATGCCGATCGATCCAATGCTTATGCAGATATATGCCAGCGCTCCGTCTGGTCGTTACTACGTCGAGACGCTTGAGCTGTCGCACTCGCTGTTCCCGGCGACGTTTTACATTAACAACACGCCGAAGTTCTGGCGCTTCCAACTGTATGACGGCGGACCGTTGCAGGATTTTTCTCCGGTGCCGTTTCAGATCGTCTACCCAACGCAGGACGGTCAAGGCCAACAGGACATGAACCTCGTGTTAGACAATGTTGGGCGCGACGCGCAGGAGGCACTGGAGGCGGCAGCTACTTCGCCTCGCGAGAATATCCGGGTGACCGTTCGCGTCTACCTTAACGACCCGGACTCCATCCCGATGAACGACCCGCCGCTTCGGCTAATGCTGTCGGAGATCGAGGTCAACACCACGGCAATGAGCGGAGCGGCAACAAAGTCAGACACGCTAAACAAACTCTTTCCGTCGTACCTGTATCGCACCGACAATTTTCCGGGTCTCAACCGATGAGCGACGCGTGGATCAACGCCTATGTCGGCGTGCCTTTCAAGATCAACGGACGCGACCGCGACGGGTTCGATTGTTGGGGCTTGATCTGCACCGTGTTCAACGAGCAACGCGGCGTGCGACTGCCCGACTGGCTGTTCGACACGCTGCCCGGTGGCATGCTCGGCGGCATCATAGATCCGGAGAGCGCGGCGGCAATGCTGGCTGAGGCTACGCAGATGGGCACGCCGATTGACGAGGCCGAGCCGTGGGCTGTTGCCGTCGCTCCACAGTTACGCATGGCGCACCACGCGGGTCTGATCGTGTGCGAGGGCCGCCGTGTGTTGCATTGCCATCAACGCGGTGTGGTGTGCGTGCCGTTGCGAGACTTCCTACGCGAGTATCCCAAGACGACATTCTGGCGGGTTCGTAATGGCGACGCTCCACCTACTTAAAAATCCGCTGAGCCCCAAGAGCATCGAGCAACATTGCCTTGAGCCCGGCACGCGCGTCATCGATTGGTTGGTTGAAAACTATCCGGACGGCTGCGGCGGCGTCGTGCGCTTCTATCTCAACGGCGAGGAGAAGCCGCTCGACGATGCCGACTATGCGGTGCAGCCCGATGACTACGTTGCGCTGACAGTTAATCCGGCAATCCCGGCTGCGATCCTAACACCGTTTCTGATCTCGCTCGCCGTGTCGGTCGTGATGGCAGCGGCATCCATTGCCCTGACGTTGCTGTTGCGGAAACCCGACGCGCCTGTGTTCTCTCGACCGACCCACGCTGAGCCGTCGCCGGTTTACTCGGTGCGCTCAAATCAGAACACCGCGCGCTTAGGCGAGCCAGTGCCGGTGGTCTATGGTCAAGTGTTGCACACGCCGGATATCGCTGCGCAACCGTACGTGTTTCATCAGGGCGAGAACGACGAGTACCTCGACATGCTGCTGTGCCTTGGGCATGGCCATCTCAGAATTGATGACGTGCTAATTGGTGACACGCCAGTCGCAAGTCTTGCCGACGCCGTTCAATACCATGTCATCGCGCCCGACGATCACGACGAGACGATTGGTGTCAATCGCCCTAGCTGGTCACCGGCATTTTACGAGAACATGGTAACGGCACCGGAGGTCGGCGAGCAGCAATTTACCGAGTCGCATTCGGAGGGTTGGTTTCGTCTCGGCAAAGGCGGACAGCAAGGCACGCAAATCTTCTGCAACATATCGTTCCCTCAGGGCATCTACCAGACCATGGACGCGGGCGACATTACCAGCACGCAAGTCTCGGGTACCGTTACTCTTTGGGAGACCGACGCGATCGGCAACTTTCTTTTCCATCCGCCGGTTGGCACAGACCCGGCTCTTCCCAAGCAGTACGTCTTCGCCTGGAACATTACGACATGGAACAGAGGCGGTGGAGGCAGCGACCAATGGAGCCGCAACCCACGGCGCGTGACACTTTCTTTCACTGCGCCTCGTGTTGCGTATTGGTCGATACTGATGACCCGCAACACCAACGCCGAGCCAAACGGCGGTGAGATCAACCGCATGGTGTGGACCAGCGCGAGCATGGTCGTCGCCAACAATCCCGCCTCGGTCTACGGCCAGACGACACTGATGGCGGTGCGCCTCAAGGCGACCTCTCTTGGCAACGACAGCGAACGCAGCATCAAGGTTCGGTGCACACGTTGGCTCAACGCGGCGGGGAACGGTACGTACGCGCCGACGCTAAATCCGGCCGACGCGTTTTACGACATCCTGATGAACCAACAGTACGGCGGACGGCGTCCCATAAGCGAGATCGACAGCGCGCGTGTTAACGCCTTGCGCAGCTATTGGGCACCGGCTGCGCCGGACAACCATTATTTTTTTAACGCTGTCTACACCGGCAAGACAACGGTGTGGGAGGCGTTGATGCAATGCCTCGTGCCGTTCGGTGCTGCGCCGTTGCCGCTCGGTGGTTACATGTCGGTGATGCAAGACGGAGTAAAGACGGCGCGCACCATGCTGTTCACCGAACAGAATATCGTTCGCGACAGTTTCAAACTGCTCTACTCTTTCGACGACACAGGCGCACCGGACGGCATCGAGATCGAGTATCGCGACCCGGTAACGTGGACTCCGGCGTACGTCATAGAGCCGGACGATGCGGTCGATCCAGAAAAGATCGAGCTGTTTGGCTGCACCGACGCAAGGCACGCTGCCGAGTTCGCTCTGCTGCAATGGAACCGACGCAACGGCAATCGTCGCGCCGTGTCGTTCGAGACCGAGATGGAAGGATTGATACCGGGACTCGGCGACCACGTGGCGGTGCAGCACACGTTGCCGCGATGGGGCCAGTCGGGTTTCGTGGTTGGCGTTACCGATGATCGCCTGCATGTCACGCTCGACCGCAAACTAAGATGGTCGGAAATCCCCGGACCCTATTACATGATCTTTCGCGACAATCGCGGCGGCGTCTCTTCTCGGGTGTCAGTGACGCGCGACGGTGCCGACGACAAGGTGGTGATGTCGGCCGACCCGTGGTCGGGGCTCGACACAGATTGGGCGCTGACATTGCAGGAGGAGCTTACACACTTTGCATGGGGCAATGCCTCGACTCTCGTGAAGGATTTCATCCTCACCAACATTGCGCCCAAAGGCAACGGTCGTGTTACAATCGAAGGCGTCTACTACGAGCCGAGCGTCTACACCGGCACGTTGCACTTTATGCAGCAGGAGGTTCCGTACTAATGGAAGTCTATCCTCCGACCTTTCCTTTGCCGCTGCTCACTCCCTACAGTTGGGAGGTGGACATGGGTCTGCTGCGCACGCCGATGGACGGTGGACTGCAACGGCAGCGGAGACTCTACGATGTGCAGCCGCACACGTTTCAGGTTTCGTATGTTGTACCGCAGAGCCTGCTGACCGCTTGGCAGTCGTGGATCAACTTGCATGGCTACGACTACTTCCAGCTAGAGCTGCTCACGCACCTAACGCCTTCGAACAAATGCGGCTCGACACACTACGCGCGCTTCACTTCCAATCTCGTGTTCTCCACGCTGACCAAAGGCTACCTCACGGTCAAGGCCACGATGGAGATGTCGCCCGCGCAGTACTCCAACTATAATCCGCCGCCTCTCGATCTCTGGATCGTGGCAGGCATTCCCGACGTACCGAGCAACGCCAACACTTACATCGCTGGTAGTCCTGGCAATCCGTCACCCAACGAAGTGAACGGCGGTACGCCAGATACACCGTCGCTATGAGGCACTAGATGGCAACTACCTATGCCAGGATGCGGCAGATTATCGGAACCACCGGCGAGTGGACAGCCGACAACATCATCCTCGCCGTTGGCGAGCTTGGCATTGAGAAAGCCAGCGGCAGCGTCATACGCATACGTGTTGGCGATGGCGTGCTGCCGTTCCTGTCGTTGCCTGTTGTGTCAGGCGACGCCGACATCACGGCGGTCCTAACACCGGGTGGCAGTGGCCTGACCGGTGGCGCATCGTCCGGCTCTGTGACGTTGGGCATCGACTTCACCGTGGTCGCACCACTTAACAGCCCGGTGTTCACGGCGACCGCAGGCGCACCGTCGCGCTCAACTGACTTGTCGCTGGGCGCAGTTGCCAACGAACTGGCCACCGCGAAGTTCGTCAAGAACCAAGGCTTCCTGACGGCTGGCACCGCTGCGTACCTGCCGCTCGCGGGCGGCACCATGACGTCGACCGGCAACATCACCGGCTTCAATACGAACTCGACGCTCAACTTTGGCAAGCTCATCATTGCCAGCACCTCAACGTTCGGCGGTCTGGTTAGCGTCACGGCGCTCGACAACGTCACCGCGATGCTCATCAAAGGCACGGCGCGCGGCATTCGGTTTTCAAACTCGACGTCGTCTGGACTAATCGATGGGCGCGATGAGACCGACGCGGCTTATATGCCGTTGGGTATTGGGGGCACCGAGGTTCGCTTTAACCTGAGCGGAGCGGAAGGCGCGCGGCTGACAACGACCGGCTTCGGCATCGGCGCTACGCCAGCATACAAGCTCGACGTCCAGGCCAATACCGATGGCATCATGACGGCGCGCTTTTACAATCTCAGCATCGGAGACGCCGCGCGGACCACGCTCCAGCTCAACGCAGGCGGACGTTACACCAATCTCTCCGCCGATTATCAAGGCGCGTACGTGCTCGAAAGCGCGAGCGGCCTGACCAAGCGGTACGTCGACTACGACACGCACTACTGGCGTGACAACGCTGCTGGCACGATGATGATGCTGACGGCCAGCACGCTTACGCTGTACGGTCCAGCCGGTGCCAACTACGGCACGTTGCAGCACACCGACTCGCATCTGTACCTCAAGGCTGTCAACGCGACAGGCAATCTTTACCTCGGCGGCAACAACATCAATCTGGTCGGCGTCACCGGTGCGGCGCTCATTCCGGTCACGACCAAGGTTCCAACGTTAGGCGACGCGACCCATATTTGGAATGGACTGTGGACGACGGCGCTCAATGTCTACGGCGCAACGTCGGGTGTCGTTAACGTCATCGCACCGGCTACCGTTACTGCTGGTGTGACCGTGACGCTGCCCAACTTCAGCGGCACGGTCGCCTTGCTCCAAGGTCCGGTGTTCACTGGCCAGCCAACAACGCCACCGCCGTCGGTCTCTGCGCCAGACAACACCAACAACCTGACGATAGCCAATACGGCATTCGTCCAAAGCCACGTCGCGGGAAGCTACGCGCCGATTAACAATCCGGTCTTCACCGGCGACGCGCAGACGCAAACCACGCCACCGGAACTGGACAGCGACGACACCATCCCCAATACCGATTGGGTCGATACGTATTTCCTGCGGCTCAAAGGCGGCTCGCTGACCGGCACGCTCAACACCAACAGCCTAATCAACTCGACGGTCGCCGCTGGCAGCGTGGCAATGACCGCGCTCGGCATTGTCAGGGCGGGACAGATCGAGAGCGAGGTCGCGACCGATGCCAAGGTGGTGTGGAACGCGACAGGCAACGTAGCCAACGCGCGCTTGTGGTACGCGCGCCAGATGACGAGCAACGTCCTGCGCCTTACGCGCATGACCGACGCGTTGGTTGAGAACACGACGACGGCATTCGACTTCAAGGTAGACGGCAACATTCAGTTGGGCACCGCTGCACCGCAGGTCAAAGGAACGACCGGCAAGATACTGGCGACGTTCGACTTCGTGAACTCGACGGCAGGCGACTACCTGCCGTTGGTCGGCGGTACGATCACCGGCACTCCTGGCACGTTGACCGTCACTGGCAACGTTACGCTGGCAACAGGCGGTAGCAGTGTCGTCTCCGTGCCGCTGCCTGTTCCGACTTCGAATTCCTCGACTACTCCGGCAACGACAAAATGGATACGCGACCTCTTGCTCAATCGAGCAGGCGCAATAGCGCAGTATCAAAAGACGGCGGCCGGTGCGGTGAGTCCTGCGCCTGCCGTCGATCCGAAGAATGGCAAGTATGCCACGGAGAGTCTTGGGACGGAGAATGGCTTCGCGAAATACCGCATCACCATGTCGACGAAAGACTACGACGGCAACTTGCGTTACCTCTTGGCATTGCTGCCCGGCGACTCACTCGTTGGCACCGATGCGTTGGGCGCGCCGATCACTGGCTTCACGCGTTACGTCGTCGTCACCAAGCCAGTGCAGGTCGCAGGCTCTGCGCTTACCGTAGGCGAGCCCGGTTATCCCGGCACCAACGCTCCGTTCGTTTATTTCAACGCGTTCCAAATTGAGCTTTCCGGTACGCAGCCAGCCGACGGCAACGTCATTGTCGTCACTGGCTACCTGAACAGCGCAACGGGCGACGGTCCGATCACCGGCATCGACGCAGGCAAGAACCTCGGCACCGGAGCGTCCGGCGGTTCCAGCGGCGTTGTCACGTTGCACCTCGACGCCAACGTCAACACGCGATCGATACTGCTCGATCCGCAGATGCCAGCCACACCGGCCGACGCGCTTGGTCCGCTCGCCGGTCAGATCGCACTCGATGCCGTTGACCTTGGACCGGTTAACACGACAACAGCCGGTGGTCGCATGCGGTTTCGCGCGGCACCAACGGCGGTGTCGGCCAAAGACTTCGTCATGGACATGAGCGGCGAAACGTTTCGCTGGCTGACCTATCCCAAAGGCACGGCATCAGGCGGCATGTCGCTCGGCACCGTTGACTTGGCGTTGGGCAGTCTCTCTTGGTATCGCGGCGGCGTTACATTCTATCGCTCGGGCGAAGCTGGCACCGTGCTGAAGATCGGCGACAGCAACAACGTGAAGCACTGGCAGGTCACGCCGGAGGTCTCCACCAACGTTGCCGAGGTCGGCTACCTCACGACTGCGCCGTCGACGTGGAGCCTCACGCGTTACATGGGCGACGCGGAGTTTCAGGCAGACACGACTGTCATGGGTCGGCTTGGCGTCGGTGCGGCGGGAGGCTATCCGCTGGACGTGCAGGCAACGATCAACGGCTCGCTAGTCTCGCGCCTGTATAACCTCAGCACGGGCGCGAGCGCGGACACCAATCTACATCAACGCGTCGGCGCGTCTTCGCTTCATCGCATCCTGACGCAGACAACGTTGCGTGAATACGGCAGCGCGGCAATCACGGTACGCTACAGCGACTTCGCGTTGCAGAGTTTCAGGAATGCCTCGGGTGTCAACGGCATCGACATCGAAGGCAAGACCATCAAGTTCTACGGCGCGACATCGGGCACCAGCGTATTGCAGGCGCAGGCGGTGGCGGGCACGACCACGTTCACGCTGCCCGCAGTGAGCGGCACGCTTATCACTTCCGCAACGGTCGATGGCTACTTGCCGCTCGCTGGCGGCGAGTTGACGGACACGCTGTACATAACGCAGCCGGGCACCGGTTATACGTTGGTGGCACGCGGCTCCGGTTCGGGTTCGGGCAAAGCCGTCCGCATGTATCACACGACGACGCGCAGCTATATCAACGGCGTCGACTGGACCGGCACTGCAAGCTATCAGCCGTTGACGATCAGGGCAGCGCCAGACCTTCAGTTGTATGGCGACCCCGCCGGGCAAATGCTGTTGTCGTCTGCGGGTGCCGAGATCACCGGCAACGCTTCGGTCAGCGGGACTCTTACCGGCTCGGGTAACATCGTCACTGACGGCGGCTACTTGCATGTGCATCGGGGCACGGCGACAGTCGGTACATCGGCGTATCTGTATCTCGACAGTGCCGCGCCTCAGAACGTTACGGGTGCGTTGAGCGTCATCTGGTTTCGCACCGGCTCGTCTAACCGCTGGTATCTCGGCAAGAGCAGCAACGTAGAAACCGGAACGCCGGTCGACAGCGGCAGCAATTTCATTCTCTATAGTTTCACCGATGGTGGAGCGAACAAAGGCACCGCGCTTTATTTCGAACGTGACACGCGTAACTTCGGCATCAACACCAACGCACCGACCAATGCCGTGCAAGTCAACGTCAGTTCTTATGCGGGCACCCCAGCGCGCGGCCTGACGCTTCACAACACCTCATCGGGTGCAGCGTGGGTCGCTAACGAAGTCAACACCGCCATCGACTTCAGCGATGCCGATGGCGATGGAGCGGGTGCAGGCACGCGCATCCGTATCGGCTCGGCAATGAACGCGGGCAGCGGCTCCTACTCGTCGCTGGTCTTTCAGACGGCTCCCGGTGTCGGGCTGGCTGACACTGGTCTTGTTCCTCAAATTATGATCACGCACAGCGGCTCGCTGTACCTGAACAGCACCTACCAGAACTCCATTACTGCCGCGCCAAAGCTTTACATCTACGGCAACTTCGGCCGTCTCGCCCCGCCGGTAGCTTTCATCCAAATTGATCCGGCGACGGTCACTGATACGACAGGCACGGCGAGCGTGGTGTCGGCGTCTCGATACGGAACGCTTTTTGGCATCCCGACTTTTGCATCGACTGGCCTGACCAATACGATAACGACGGTCGCAACGGTGCGCATCGACGGCGCTCCGGTCGCAGGCACAAACGTCACCGTTACGAACACGCCTTACGCACTCTACATCGCGGGTGGCGCGGTCTACATGAACAGCCATGTGACAGGCGTCGGCAATCTGACAATGAGCGGCGCGTTGACGGCGACCGGCAACGTCACCGCTGCGGGCGGTATTTTTACCACTGCCACAATCGCACACCCGACAAGCAACGGCGCGATGAACATCGACGCGGATACTGCCGCGAAATATTCCATCGTCTATTTCAAGTCGGAAGGCTTGGTGCGCTGGTACATGGGCCGCAACGCGACGGCTGAAGCCGGGAGCAATGCCGGTTCCGACTTCCAGTTGTCCGCCTACGCCGACAACGGTTCGACCAACCTCGGCACCGCCTATATCATCCGGCGGTCGTCGCGCATCGTTGAGTTCACCGTGACGCCTACCGCTCCGACCGTGGCAACGGCGGACGACTCGCTCTCGGTCGCGACGACGGCATACGTCAAAAACCAAGGCTATCAGGTCGTCCAGCTCGGGCACTTCATGGCGGTGCGCACCACGGCGCTCAGCCTGACCGCGACCTTGACCGCGTTGGTATTGAACAGCGTGACCGCTGCCAATAGCGGCACGTGGTACAGCACCTCGACAGGACGCTTCACGCCACCGGCCGGTCGGTACTACATCACCGGCTCCATGACAGTCTTCAACTCAGGTGGCACGTCGGGCTCCGTGATCCTTGAGCTGCGCAAGAACGGCTCGGCCAGCTACCTGAATGCGTCGACCGTAACGACACCGGCCAGCATCTCGGCGCAACTGTCGGTCTGTGCCGTGGTCGATGGCAACGGCACGGACTACTTCGCACTGTGGGCCAACACGGCGGCGAGCGTTGGGCAAGTGAGCTTTCTGCAATTCTCGGCATTCCCAATTTAGCAAAGGAGACATCATGGGCACGACCACAGTTACCACCTACACATGCGACAAGGACGCGGCGACGGCGACCGGCACCGGTCTGCCTGCCGGATGGATCATGGTACGCGTAACGGGTCTGCCTCCACCCAATGACATCGGGCCGGACGGCGAGCCCCTCCCACCGCCGCACGAGTATGGAACCGCCTTGCTCTGTCCGGGCTGCGCGTCACCGGTCACTGCCCTGATGACAAGTCTCCTGCCGCCCCGACAGCAAGAGCCGCAACAGGAACCGGCGCAGGCATGACACGGATGTGTTAAGCTCACCACGTTTTAACAACAGAGGACAACATGGAACAGATCACTCTCGTGCTCACGCAGGCAGACGTCAACTGCATTGCCGACGCTCTTGCTGCGCAGCCGCTCGGCAAGTCGATCAACACTTTCATCAAGCTCC
>Ga0190271_10000635_pt1 | contig 18276 bp, 17 predicted proteins | sample Popmic356T_FD_133747 | JGI IMG/M metagenome (GOLD analysis project Ga0190271, IMG submission 133747) | Populus adjacent soil microbial communities from riparian zone of Weber River, Utah, USA - 356 T | ecosystem: Environmental > Terrestrial > Soil > Riparian zone | place: USA: Utah | collected...
GTGAGAACGGCGACGCAGTATCGGAACGTCTCGCTCGCGAGCGCGAGGGCCGTGAGCCGCTCGCCGCTCGGCTTCCGTGCCTGTGGCGCCGGTGCCTAACCGGTCGCTGCCGCCCGACGGAGCTGCTCGTCGAGCGGTACGAGCGCATCGAGACCGAGGCGGCGCATCGAGGCCCCGCCGTCGATGACGACGTTGTCGGGTCCCTCCAGCATGCGGAGCTGATCGCGGGTCAGCGGCGGAGAGGGCAACCGCTCGAGGAGCGCGGCGGGGCCGCGGGCGAGCCAGAACGGGACGTTGAGCGCCGGCCGCCTGGTGCCGAGTGCGTCCTTCATCCTGCTCCAGAGCCCATTCCAGGTCACGGTCTCCGGCCCGCCCAGCTCGATCGGCGCGGCGACCTCCTCGGCATCGATCGCCAGGCGAACGGCCCGGACGACGTCGTCGATCCAGATCGGCTGCACCCGCTGTGTCCCGGGGCCCAGGACGGGGGTCACGGGCGCGAGACGCGCGATCCGGAGGAAACGAGGCAGCGCGCCTCCGTCGCCCCCGAAGATGAAGCTCGGGCGGAGCACGACGCGCTCGACTCCCGACGACGCGACGGCCTGCTCCGCTGCCCACTTGGCGCGGAAGTACGGAACGGTCGCTCCGGGATCCGTGCCGAGCGCGCTCATCAGCACGATGCGCCGCACGCCTCCCTCACGAGCCGCCTCGACGAGGTTCCCCGTGCCGGCCGCCATGACGCGCTCGAAGGTCGCAGGAGAGCCCTCGATGATCGACACCAGGTGGACGATCGCCCGGACACCGCGGGCGGCCGCCCGCAGCGACGCCGGGTCGGTCACGTCACCACGGGCGAGCTCGCAGTCGATGCCCTCGAGCGCCGACGCGCCGCGCGCGCTGCGCACGAGCGCCCGCACGCGGGCGCCGTTCGCGACGAGGTCGCGGGTCACATGGCGCCCGACGAAGCCGCTGGCGCCGGTGACGAGGATCACGACGCGTCCGCGAAGTTCTGCCAGTAGCGGCTCGGTGTCGGCCCCCGTTGACCCTGGTACTTCGAGCCGAGCGAGCCGGTGCCGTACGGCGTCTCCGCAGGTTCGGACATCTGGACGAACGAGAGCTGGCCGATCTTCATCTCCGGGTAGATCGTGATCGGCAGGTTCGCGACGTTCGAGAGCTCGAGCGTGACGTGCCCGTCGAACCCCGGGTCGATGAAGCCGGCGGTCGAGTGGATCAGCAGCCCGAGCCGGCCCAGTGAGCTCTTGCCCTCGAGCCGTGCGACGAGATCGTCGGGCAGCGTCACGCGCTCGAGCGTCGAGCCGAGCACGAACTCGCCGGGGTGGAGGATGAACGGCTCGTCGTCAGCCACCTCGACGAGCTCCGTCAGCTCGTCCTGCTCGGTCTTGACGTCGATGTACGGATAGCGCGAGTTCCGGAAGACGCGAAAGAGGCGGTCGACCCGGACATCGAGGCTCGACGGCTGGATGAGCTTCGGATCGAACGGCTCGATGCCGATCCGGCCTGCCTCGACAAGGCGCCGGATCGCGCGGTCGGAGAGCACCATTGCCTGAGGATCCTAGATTGCTTCCTCGGCAGAGAGGCAGTGCGCCGGCAAAAGCCGAATCCTGCTCGTGAACACGAGCCGTCACCTACACTCCAACGTTCGGTGTCCATGCTCTACCCATCGCTCGACCCGAACGAGCGCTTCCGCGCTCGACGGGACGAGGTACGGCGACGCAAGCGACGACGCAGAGCCGCCATGGCGGCGACTCTGCTGCTCGCCGTGCTCGCACTTGCGGGTGGGATGACGCTCGCCGGGAAGGGCGAGCAGACAGTGTCCGCGAAGCCCACCTCCGCGGCGAACGGGCAGATCACGACCCGCATCCAGACCCTGCAGGTCGCGACCCGGCCACGGCCGCTGCCGGTCGAGGTTCGCGGCGTCCACGTGACCGGAGCCCTGGCCTCGCTGCCGGGCAAGCTCGACGAGTACGTGCGGCTGACGCGTCACGGGCTCAACACGATTCAGCTCGACGTCAAGGACGAGGGCGGCGAGATCGCGTTCCCGCCGAGCGGTGTCCCGCTCGCGGGGAAGACGGGGGCCGTTCGTACCTACTACGACCCGCGTGAGGTGGTCAAGCGGCTCCACCGCAAGGGCGTCTACCTCATCGGCCGGGTGGTCGTCTTCCAGGATCCGTACCTGGCGGCGGCCCGCCCCGACTTCGCGATCCGCAACCGGTCGGGCGGGGTTTGGGAGACGAGCGCCGGGCTCGCCTGGGTGAACCCGTACGACCGCCGCGTCTGGGACTACGCGGTCTCGGTGGCCGCGTCCGCGGCACGCGCAGGATTCGACGAGATCATGCTCGACTACGTGCGGTTCCCGTCCGACGGAGACGTCGCAAATGCCGTCTATCCCGGCCGGACGCGCGTGCCGAAGGGCGAGCTGATCGCGAGCTTCGTCGCCTACGCGAAGCAGCGCCTCGCACCACTCGGGGTCCGCGTCTCGACCGCGCTCTTCGGCCTCTCTGCGACCCGCGACATGGGGATCGGCCAGGTGCCGCGCTGGATCTCGCAGCACGTCGACCACGTGCACCCGATGGCCTATCCCGACCTCTACGGCGGCGGCGAGCTCGGGATCGTCAGCCCGAGCTCCGAGCCGGGCGAGACGGTCTTCCGCACGCTACTGGACTTCAAGGAGCAGGTGCGGGGGAGTCGCGCCCAGCTCATCCCGTGGATCCAGGACTGGAACTACCGGCCCGAGCAGGTGCTCCAGCAGGTGCGCGCGGCACGCCTGCAGGGCGCGAAGGGCTACCTTCTCTGGAACGCCCGCGGTCTCTACACGAAGAGCGCGCTCGCGCCACCTTCGTGAGCTGACCTCGTGCGCCTCGCTCGGCCGCTCGGCGCGCTTGCGACGCTCGGCGGGGTCTACGTCCTCGTCGCACGCGGCTCGCTGACCGTCGATCTCGGCCTGGGTCGCTCCGTGCGGACGCTCGGCCCGCAGGTCCTCCGGATTCGGGCGCCCCGCCCTGTCGTCTTCGACGTGATCGCCGCCCCGTACCTCGGCCGGACGCCGCGGGCGCTCGCCGGCAAGCTTCGCGTCCTCGAGCGGAGCGACGCGATGGTGCTCGCGGACCACTACACGAAGGTCGGGCCGCTGACGACGACGACGTCCGAGACGGTTCGCTTCGAGCCGCCGGAGCGCGTCCACTTCCGGCTGGTGCGGGGGCCTGTGCCGCACGTCGTCGAGCAGTTCGAGCTGCGCGAGACCGAGGAGGGAACGGAGCTCGAGTACACCGGCGAGCTGGGCGCAGATCTCTGGGCGCTCGGGCGCTGGTGGAGTCGGCGCGTTGCCCTGCGGTGGGAGGCTGCCGTGCGCGCGTCGCTCGAGTCCGTCCAGGTCGAGGCGGAGCGTCGAGCCGCGAGCGCCGCGCGAGGCGCCTGCCCTTGTGTTCCTTGAACAAGCGTTGTCTGCGGCTACGGCGCGAGCCGGACGCGCGACCAGAGGAGGTCGGCCCGGTCGAAGCGCGCGCGGTCGTGGAGGCGGTTCCGGCGCCCCTGCCAGAGCTCCATCGCGTGCGGGACGAGCCGGTAGCCACCCCAGTGCGGTGGCAGCGGAATGTCATCGTCCCCGAAGCGCTCCTCCGCCTCGCGGTAGGCCCGGTCGAGCTGCTCGCGGTCGGTGAGCGGGCGGGACTGCGGCGAGGCCCAGGCGCCGAGCCGGCTCGCGCGCGGACGGCCGCGGAAGTAGGCGAGCGAATCCTCCTCGGCTAGCCGCTCGACCCTTCCCTCGGCCCGCACCTGCCGCTCGAGCGGCGGTTGCCAGTGGAAGACGAGTGCAGCGACCGGGTTGAGCCCGAGCTCGGCTCCCTTCCTCGACTCGTAGTTCGTGTAGAAGCGCAGTCCGAGCTCGTCGATCCCGCGGACGAGCACGATGCGCACCGACGGGGAGCCGTCAAGCGTCGCCGTCGCGAGCGCGGCCGCCTCCGGCTCGTGGAGACCGGCCTCGCGGGCTTCGTCCAGCCACCCCTCGAGCACCGCGAGGGGATCGTCGCCGAGACTCTCGAGCCAGTCGTCCACGGGCCGAATGTACTAGCGCGACCCTCCGATACGCTGGGCCGTCGATGGCGGTCACGCGGACGATCCGAATCCAGACCGAGGTGCCAGGGCCCGAGTCGAAGCGCCTCGCCGAGCGAGAGGCGCGGGCGGTCGCCGCGCCGTTGCGTGCGCACCTCCCGATCTTCGCCGCCGCCGCCGAGAACGCCACCATCACGGACGTCGACGGGAACGTCTTCGTCGACTTCGCCGGGGGCGTCGGCGTGGTCAACGCGGGTCACGCGCACCCCAGGGTCGTCGAGGCCGTCGTCGACCAGGCAGGTCGATTCCTGCACACCGACTACACGGTCGTCCCGTACGAGACCTACGTCGAGCTCGCCGAGCGCCTCTGCGCGCTCGTCCCGATCGCCGGCGAGACCCGGGCCGCGTTCTTCAACGCCGGTACCGAGGCGGTCGAGAACGCCGTCAAGCTCGCGCGGCTCCACACGGGCCGTCCGGGCGTGATCGCGTTCGAGGGCGGCTTTCACGGCCGCACCCTGCTGTCGCTCACGCTCACCTCGAAGTTCCACCCGTACAAGGCAGGAATGGGGCCATTCGCGCCCGAGGTCTACCGGGCTCCCTACCCGGACGCGTACCGCGGCCCCGACGCCTTCGAGGCACTCGCAGCGCTCCAGCGCGTCCTCGAGACGCACGTCGCGCCGGAGCACGTCGCGGCCATCGTCTTCGAGCCGCAGCTCGGCGAGGGTGGCTTCATCCCGGCTCCTCGCGCGTACGTCGAGGGCCTTCGCGCGCTCTGCGACCGGCACGGGATCGTCCTCGTCGCGGACGAGGTGCAGACGGGCTTCGGGCGCACCGGCCGGATGTTCGCGATGGAGCACTTCGAGGTCGAGCCGGACCTGGTCACGGTCGCGAAGTCGATCGCTGCGGGGCTTCCCCTCTCAGGGGTCATCGGGCGCGCGGAGATCATGGACGGCGCGCATGCGGGCGCTATCGGCGGGACCTACATCGGGAACCCCGTCGCGCAGGCCGCGGCGCTCGCGGTACTCGACGTGTTCGAGGACGAGGGCCTCGTTGCCCGCGCATGCGTCGTCGGCGATCGGATCCGCGAGCGGATGCTCGCATGGCAGGAGCGCTGGCCGGCGATCGGCGACGTGCGAGGGCTGGGCGCGATGCTCGCGCTGGAGCTCGTCTCCGACCCCGTGACGAAGCAGCCTGCCCCGGAGCTCGCTCGGAACGTGATCGACGCAGCGCTCGAGCGGGGCGTGATCCTGCTCAAGGCGGGTGTCCACGGGAACTGCATCCGTACCCTCTGCCCGCTCACGATCGAGGACGCGGTGCTCGACGAGGCGCTCGCTGCGTGGGAGGACGCGCTCTCCGCCACGCTCTGATCTCGGCCGAGTATCAGCAGGGCTGATCGTTCGGGTTCCGAACGATAGGACTCGCGGGTGGTTCCGATCCCGTCCAGGTCGTCGAAGCGTTCGAGCAAGCGCGATCGAGCCTGTTGACGAACCGGTGCACTTTCGGCACACGCCGCCCTTGACAGAGCCGGTGTCTGGCACCGGTTCACATTGGCGCCTCGCCGGCGTCAGAACTCGAGGCTCTTGCGGCGCTCGTGGCGCTCGAGCGCGAGCTGTACGAGGCGGTCGAGAAGCTCGGCGTAGGGCACGCCGGTCGCGTCGAAGAGCTTCGCGTAGACGCTCGTCGCCGTGAAGCCCGGGATCGTGTTGAGCTCGTTGACGACGACTTCGCCGTCCGAGCGGACGAAGAAGTCGACGCGCGCCATGCCTTCACAGTCGGTCGCCACGAACGAGGCGACGGCCAGCTCACGAACCCGCTCCGCGGTCTCGTCCGAGATGCGGGCTGGGACGACGAGCTCCATGCCGCCGGCGTCGTACTTCGCGGAATAGTCGTACCAGTCGGCATGGGCGACGATCTCGCCGACGACCGACGCGATCGGCTCGCGGTTCCCGAGCACCCCGCACTCGACCTCGACGCCGTCCTGGAACTCCTCCACGAGCACCTTCTCGTCGTGGCGGAAGGCAAGCGCGACCGCGTCCTCGAGCTCGTCTTCACCGCCGACTTTCGAGATTCCGACCGAGGAGCCGAGACGGGCAGGCTTGACGAAGACCGGGTAGGAAAAAGGATGCTCGACCGCGTCGCCCGGCCGCAGCGTCACGCTCCGGCAGACGGGGATCGCGCGGTCGCGGAGCACCGCCTTGAAGAGATCCTTGTCCATGCAGAGAGCGGACGCCGTAACGCCGGAGCCGACGTAGGGAACGGCCGCGAGCTCGAGCAGGCCCTGCACCGTGCCGTCCTCTCCGAACGGGCCGTGCAGGATCGGGAGCACGACGTCGACCGCCCCGAGCGGTGTCGGAGCGTTCGTCTTCGGCACCGGCAGGGTGTCGGCCGCGCCGTCCGTGAGCGCAAGCGGCTCTGACGAGGGGAGCTCCCAGCGCCCGTCGCGCCCGATGCCGATCGTCGACACCTCGTACCGCTCCGGGTCGAGGGCGGCCACGACAGAGGCGGCCGACGCGAGCGAGATCTCGTGCTCGCTCGAGCGACCGCCCGCGAGCACCGCGACCCGGACGCGGTCGCTCACGGAGTCGTGATCGTCTCGTCCGGGACGGTTTCGTCCGGGAGGGGCTCGGTCGGCGGAGGTGGGGTCGTGATGTCGGGCGGCGGCACGTACGTCCCCACGGTCACCGTGATCAGCGAGTCGGGGTTCGCCTCGGTGGTGGCGGGCGGATCCTGCGAGATGACGACGCCGTCCAGCGACTCGTCGTCGGTCTCCTGACGCGTGACGCGAATCCGGAATCCCGAGGCGCGCAAGGTCGCGCGTGCGTCGCCGACCGTCTGGAAGGAGACGTCGGGCACCGTCACGGTGGACGGCCCTTGCGAGACCGAGAGCGTCACCGACGAGCCGCGCGTCGCCGTCGAGTTCCCCGGCGGGCTCTGGGTGACGACCGTCCCCGACGGCTCGTTGCTCTCCACGTCGACCCGACCGACGGTGAACCCGGCCGACTGGAGCTGTGCGGCGGCGAGCTCGTAGCTCGAGCCGACGACGCTCGGCACGGCTATCGGCTTGGGGCCTTTCGAGACGTTGATCCGCACGGACGAGCCGGAGACCAGCACCGTGCCCGCGCGGGGGTTCTGCGCCGTCACCACGCCTGACTGACGCTCGGAGTTCACCTCGACCACCGTGGCATCGAGGTCGCGCTGCGTGAGCTCCGTGACCGCCGTGTCGCGCGACTTGCCGACGACGAACGGGACGGTCACCTTCGGCTTGCCGATCGAGACGAGCACCGTGACGATGCTGTCCTTCGGCAGCCGTGTACCGGGCTCGGGCTCCTGCTGGAAGACGTACCTCGGCTGCACGTCGCTGTTGGGGCGCCGGACGACCTTGGCCTCGAACCCGTCGCCGACGATCAGGTCGACGGCGTTCTCCTCGAGGATGCCGGTGTAGTTGTCGACCGCAATCGGCTCGTTTGCGTCGATCCGGTCGCGGACGTCGTCGTAGACGAACCAGCCGATCACGCCGAGCGCGACTGCCGCCCCGAGCGCGACGAGCCACGGCCACCACGCGCGGCCAGTGCGTACCTCGCCTTCGTACGAGCGGTACCGCTCGTCGCCGCCGAAGCCCGCGGGCACCGGCCTGACGGTCGTCGCGGCGGTCGTCTCGCCGCGGAGCACCATCGTCGCGGCGGCCTCGGTCTCGGTGCCGACGGGGTCGCCGCGACCGACCAGCTCGAGGTCGCGATCCATCTCCTTCGCCGAGCGGTAGCGCTCGGCGGGCTCCTTCGCGAGCGCGCGGAGCACGACGAGGTCGAGGTCGCGCGGGATCTCGGAGCGGATCGACGACGGGGCCGACGGCACCTGCGAGAGGTGCTTCATCGCGATCTCGACCGGCGTCTCGCCGTTGAACGGGAGGTCGCCAGTGAGGAGCTCGTAGAGCACGATCCCGGTCGAGTAGAGATCGGACGACTCGTCGACGGGGGCGCCGCGCGCCTGCTCGGGCGAGAGGTACTGCGCGGTGCCGATGATCGAGCCGGCCTCCGTCATCTGGCTCGACCCCGCACGCGCGATGCCGAAGTCCGCGACCTTGACGCGGCCCTCGTGGTCGACGAGCACGTTGTGCGGCTTGATGTCGCGGTGGACGATCCCGTTCCGGTGCGCGTACCGGAGTGCCGCGAGCACCTGGCGGACGTACGAGATCGCCACAGGGACGGGGCACGGGCCGCGTGTGACGAGGAGCTCTTTCAGCGTCCGTCCCTCGACGTACTCCATGACGATGTAGTACGAGCCGTCGGTCTCGCCGCGATCGAAGATCGAGACGACGTTCGGGTGCGAGAGGCCGGCCGCGTGCGTTGCCTCGCGTCGGAAGCGCTCGACGAACTGCGTGTCGTTCGCGTAGCGCTCGTGGAGCATCTTGATCGCCACCTTGCGACCGAGCTCCTGATCCTCCGCGAGCCAGACGTCGGCCATGCCGCCGCTCCCGAGCTTGCGCTCGAGCCGGTAGCGGCCCGCGAAGATCGTTCCGCGTCTCTCGTCGATCGTGGTCATGGCGTCAGCAAGAGGGTAGATACGTGCTCGGCTACGGATTCGCCGTCGAAGGCAGGAGTGCCTCCATCACGACGCGGGCGATCGGGGCGGCGGTCGAGCCGCCGGTGGAGCTCTGGTCCTCGAGGACGACCGCGATCGCGACCTCCGGCCGCCGGCCGGGCCGTCCCGCGAACGCGATGAACCAGGTCGTGTTCCGCGAGGCGACACCCGTCTCCGCGGTGCCCGTCTTCCCCCCGACCCGGTAGCCCGACATCTGCGCCGCGGTGCCCGTACCCGCCTCGACGGCGCGCACCATCATGTTCGAGATGTCGCGCGCGTCGACCGGCCCGACGGCGCGGTCGAGCCGCTCGGGCTTCGTCCGCTCGACCGTCTGCCCCTTCGGCGAGACGAGCTTCTCGACGACGAAGGGCCGCATCACGATGCCTGCGTTGCCGATCCCGGCGGCGACCATCGCCATCTGCAGCGGGGTCACGAGCATCCGCTCCTGCCCGAACGCCATCCGGCCGGCGTCGACGTCCGAGTTCCGCTCGGGATACCAGAGGTCGCCCTGCCGGTAGAGCCCGCTCGGATACCGCTCGCTCTCGGGCGTCTCGAGCGGCGGCCGCTCGTAGAACCCGAACTTCCGCGCCTGGTCGAGGATCCGCTTCGCACCGAGCGCCTTGCCGATGTTGCAGAACACGGAGTTGACCGAGTACTGGAGCGCGGTCGCGAGGTCGACGTTCCCGAACGGCCGGCTCGTGTCGAAGTTGTTGACCCGCTTGCCGTAGGCGATGCAGTACCCCGGATCGACGAAGCCCGACCCGGGCTCGTAGCGGTTCGAGCCGAGTGCCGCCGCGGCGGTCACGACCTTGAAGATCGAGCCTGGCGGGTAGAGGCCCTGTGAGGCGCGGTTGACGAGTGGTGCCGCGGGACGGCAGTCGGCCGTGATCTTCGCGATCTCGCCGAAGCGTTTCTCGACGAGGTTCGGGTCGTAGCTCGGCGAGGACGCCATCACGAGGAGCTTCCCGCTCCGTGGATCGAGCGCCGCGACCGCGCCGCAGCGGCGCCCGAGCGTCTCGAGCGCGACCTGCTGCGCCTTCACGTCGAGCGACGTGACGACCGTGTCGCCGACGATCGGCTTGCGACGGAGGTCGTTGAGCTGCCGCTCGACGAGGTCGCCGAGGTTTCCCTCCGTCCCGGTCAGCGTCCCGTTGAGCGACTTTTCGAGCCCGGCCCGGGCGCGGGCGACGGTCGAGTAGCCGACGACGTGCGCGGCGAGCTTCCCCTGCGGGTACTTCCGGAAGTAGAGCGTCTTGCCACCGCGGCGCTCGACGCGGTTGCGCGCGAGCACGCGCTCGGGACCGAGGATGAGCCCTCGCTTGACCTGAAACTCCTGGACGCGCTGGATCTCGTTGTCCTGCCGCGCTGCGAGGCCGGGCCGCGCCCACGTCTGCCAGTACGTCGTGCCGACGACGAGCGCGACGATCAGCGCCATTGCCATCCACGCGACCCGGGTCAGCTGCGCGTTCATGCCGGCGCTCCGCGGACGGCACGGTTCGAGACGAGCATCACGAGCGCGAGCATCACGAAGTTCGAGACGATGCTCGAGCCGCCGTACGAGACGAACGGGAGCGTGATTCCCGTCAGCGGGACGAGCCGCAGGACGCCGCCGACGATGATGAACGTCTGCAGCGCGAAGCCGAAGCCGAGCCCCGCTGCGAGCAGCTTCGAGAAGCCGTCCTGCGCGATCAGCGCGACACGCATCGTGCGCGCCACGAGCGCGAGGAAGAGGAGGAGCACGGCAGCGGCGCCGACGAGACCGAGCTCCTGGGCGATCGCCGAGTAGACGAAGTCGGTCTGCAGGTAGGGGATCAGCTGCGTCCCGTCGACGGTCTGGAACGTCCCGTTTCCGATCCCCGTGCCGCCGTAGCCGCCGTTGGCGATCGAGTAGAGGCTCTTCACGAGCTGGTACGAGTCGCAGTTCTGGCGGTACTCGAGCGCCCCGTTGATCGTGCAGTAGACCTTCTCGTCGGTCCACGGCTCGAGCCAGACCGTGACGCGCTGCTGTACGCGGTCGAGGGCGTTGTAGAGCGCCGCGGCGCCGGCGCCGAAGAGGACGAGCCCCGCGACGACGTACGACAGCTTCCCGGTGGCGACGTAGAGCATCGCGAGGAAGATCCCGAAGTTGAGGAGCGCCGAGCCCAGGTCGCTCGTCTGGACGAGGACGAGCATCGCGCCGCCCCAGATCAGAAGCAGGGGCCCGAAGTCCTTCAGCCGGCCGCGGGCGAGCGCCTCGCGCTTGTCGCGGAGGTACCCGGCGAGGAAGATGACGAGGAAGATCTTCGCGATCTCGCCGGGCTGGAACTGGAGCGGCCCGACGTTCACCCAGAGCTTGACGCCGTTGATCCGCTCCCCGAGCCCCGGCACGGAGGGCAGCATCAGGAGCACGATCGCCGAGACCCCGAAGACGTACTTGTAGCGCTCGAGGACGCGGTAGTCGTAGCGCAGCCAGACGAGCACGAGCGCGAAGGCGAGCACGCCGATCGCGACCCAGCCGAGTTGCCTTCTTCCGTCCTCCGGCGCGATGCGGTACACGAAGGTCAGCCCGATCGCGCAGAGGAGCGCGGCGAGCGGCAGCAGCGTCGGATCGGCCTCGGGGACGATGACGCGCGCGACGAGATGGCCGGCGAGGAAGACACCCCCGAGGAGCGCCGCGTACGGAAGCCACCCCTGGTCGATCTGCGCCGCGTCGGCGATCCACGCGCTCGCAAAGGCGGCGGAGGCGACGAGACCGGCGAGGAAGAGAGTGAGAAGCTCGCGGTTCCGCGCGCTCACCGAAGGAAGCTCCACCAGAGGACGAGCGCGGTCAGAGCGAGCAGGGCGAGGACGAAGAGGAGTGCCGGCCAGCGGCTGCCCTCGCCAGCGCCGTGCCGGCGGACGTCCTCCTCCGTGCGCTCGAGGTCGATCGTCTCGGTGCTCATCCCGCCGCTGACGGCGACCGCTTCGCGGGGAACGCGAGGTACCGGCTCGCCCTCGACGAGCTCGAAGAGGACGACGGTCACGTTGTCGTCGCCACCGGCGGCATTCGCCGCGCGCACGAGCTCCTCGCCGGCGACCGTCGGATCGCCACCTGAGGCCCCGACGACCCGTGCGATCTCCTCGTCGCGCATCATCGCGCTCAGCCCGTCCGAGCAGAGCAGAAGCAGGTCGCCGGGGGCGACGTCGATCGTCGAGGTGTCGACCTCGACCTCGGGCTCGGTCCCGAGGGCGCGCGTGATCACCGACCGGTGCGGGTGAACCGCCGCCTCGTCCTCGGTCAGGCGGCCCGAGCGCACCATCTCGCCGACGAGCGAGTGGTCGCTCGTCAGCTGCTCGAGCGCGCCGTCGCGATAGCGGTAGGCGCGCGAGTCGCCCACGTGGGCGAGGGCGATGGTGCCGGCCTCCTCGTCCACGAGCGCGACGGTCGCGGTCGTGCCCATGCCGGCCACGGCCGGATCCTGGAGCGCCCGCTCGAAGACCCGCGCGTTCGCCGTCCGGACGATCGCGACGAGCCCCTCCTCTCCGTTCGCCTCGACGGCGGTCTCCTCGATCGCAGCCGCCGCGACCCGGGAGGCGAGCTCGCCCGCCTGGGCGCCGCCCATGCCGTCGGCGATCGCGAAGAGCGGCGGCTCGCAGACGTACGCATCCTCGTTCTGCCGACGCCGCCGGCCCGTGTCGGTGATCCCCGCGACGCGCCCGATCCGCATCAGCCCTCCACCACGAGGTCGGTGTGCCCGATCCTGACGACGTCCCCCGGCTGGAGCAGCCGGGCGCTCGTCACCCGCGCGCCGTTGACGAACGTGCCGTTCGTCGAGCCGGAGTCCTCGACCCAGATCCCGTCGGTGCGGCTGTCGAGGACGGCGTGCCGGTTGGAGACCGTCGTGTCCGCGTCGAGTCGGATCCCGTTCTCCGCCCCGCGCCCGACGAGCGTGGTGTTCGTGAGCCTGAACGCGGTGCCCGCCTCGAGCGCGGGGCTCGAGCGCACGACGACCGCGCGGGACGGCGGGGCCACCGCGGCCCGCAGGGCTGCAGCCTCGGCCGCCGGCAGGACGATGCTCTCCTGTGGGGCGCCCGCGGAGAGCCCGCGGGTCGCCGAGCGCACGACCACCCAGACGAACACGTACAGGAGCACGAGGAACGCGACCTTCAGGCCGAGCAGCGCCTCGTCGACCGTGACGGCGAGGCTCACTGGACGGTGCGCCCGAAGACGAGCTCGCTTCCGCCGACGGTGATCCGGTCGCCGTCGTCGAGTCGCGTCCGGCGCGAGACCTTGCGGCCGTTGACCTCGGTCCCGTTCGTCGAGCCGAGATCGGCGACGACCCAGGTCGTCGGGCTCTCCTGGACGACTTCGCAGTGCCGTCGGGAGACATTCCCGTCGTCGACCCGGACGTCGCACTCGCGCGAGCGTCCGACGACGACGCGGCTCGAGGTGACCGGGAGGACGCGACCGTCAACCGTCAGCGTCACCGTCTCCCGCTGCACGGGTGGTGGCGCGGCGTCCTCCTCGAGCTCCTCGAGCGGCGTCTCCGGGCGGTAGATCATCGTTGCCGCCGGGGCCTCGGGGACCGGCGGAGGCGGAGGCGGAGGCGGGGCCACGACGGGAGCCGCGGCTTCGACCGGCGCGGCCGGGAGCGGGGCGGCCATCGGACGTGGAGCCGGCTCCTCGCGCTCGACGACGCGGGTCGCGATCCCGAACTCGCCCATCGCGAGGTCGGCGTCGGTCTGGAGGAGGACGCTCGGCGGCGTCAGCAGGGCGTAGCCCTCACGGCGGGCATGCTCGCCGAGGTACTCCTGGAGCTCACCCACGAGCGACCCCTCGTACGCGGCGAACTGCGCGCGGTCGGCCGGCGAGAGATAGAGCGTGTACTCGTTCGGCACGTACACGCGCGAGACGGAGACGGAGCGATGCTCGTCCATCTCCTTCGCGAGCTTGCGGGCGAGCTCGACGGGCTGCACGTGCGTGCGGAAGGCACGCCCGAAGATCCCCTCGAAGAGGCCCTCGATCTTGCTCTCGATGGCACGAAGGACGCTCATGTGGCGGGGCGCCTCCCTCGATCGAGTCTAGCCGTCGGCCCTGGCGCGCTGGAGCGCGGCCGCCACGGGGCGGACGCTCGCGAGGAGCGGGCGGGCGGCGAGCAGGCCGCACAGGAGCCACGTCCCGAGGATCACGCCGGTCGCCGGGATCGCCGGTGCCCAGACGAGGACGAGGGCGAGCTGGAGCGCACCGAGCCCGGCGATGCCCCAGGGGCCGCGGGCCACGGCCCGCGGGAGCACGAGGGCGACGATGGCGAGCGCGAGCGCGGTGGTCGCGATCGCCGGATCGTTGCCGAGGACGGTGCCGAGCGCGTTGAGGATGTCCGTCGGCCGTTCCGTCCCAGCGAGGCCGAGGTCGCCGACGACCCCGTCGGTGAGCGGGAGCGGGCGCCCGCCGAGCCCGGCGAAGGCCGCTGCCGCAAGGACGCCGATCCCCGCGTGGAGGGCGCGGCGCCAGGCGCTCGCCACGGGCTGGACCGCAAGCGGGAGCAGTGCGAGCAGGCCGACCGCCGCGAGGAACGGCCCGGCGCAGAACGCGAGCCCCGTCCGCGGGTCGCGCCACGTCACGGCGAGCCAGGCGAGCGCGAGCACGCCGTAGACGACAGCCGCCGCCTGCGCGGCGTTGCCGAGCGGGAAGAGCGGCGCCGCGAGCGCGAGCGCCAGACCGAGCCGCGGTTGTCGGAGTGTCGTCAGGCCCGCAGCGAGGGCGAGCAGGGCGAGCACGAGGGGCGGCCAGAACGGGAGGAGGGAGCCGCCGACGATCGTCGCGACCGCCGCGATGCCGGCGGACGGGAGGCGGCGGACGAGCGGGGTCGTCGGCACGGTCGCGCGTGCGTCGCTCCCGGAGCGGCGGGCGGGCTTACGGCGGGGCTCGCGGCGGCGCGCGATCGGCGCGGCGACGAACGCCTCGCGCAGCTCGGTAGCGAGCCGGGCGGCGGAAGGGCGCCTCCCCGGGTCGACCGCCAGCGCGGAGTCCACGACGGCGAGCAGGCGTCGCGGCAGCTCCGGGCGGCGGGCGGAGAGCGGCGGCGCGCCCCCGGCGATCGTCGAGGCGACCTGGGGGAGCGGGACGCCCCAGAAGGGGTGAGAGCCGGCGAGCGCCTCCCAGAGGATCACGCCGACCGCCCAGACGTCGCTTCGCTCCGTCGCATCCTCGCCGGAGAGCCGTTCCGGGGCGATGTAAGCGAGCGTCCCGGGGACGTCGCCGACCGCGGTCAAGGTGTCGGCCTCGTCGAACTGCGCGAGCCCGAAGTCGAGCACCCGCACGGAGAGTGTCTCGCCGTCCTCGACGAGCACATTCGACGGCTTCACGTCGCGGTGGATGATCCCGCGCCGGTGCGCGTGCGCGAGACCGTCGAGCACCTGGGCCGCGATCTCCACTGCCGCGGCGTCGCCGACGTCGTCGTCCCGGAGCGTCTCGCGAAGGGTGCGCCCGCGGACGTACTCGTATGCGATGTAGACGTGACCCGCGTCCCCGGCGAAGTCGTAGGCGCGCACACAGCGCTCGTGGCGGAGCCGCGACGCGGCCTCCATCTCGCGGCTCGCCCGGGCCGCGCGCTTCCCCTCGCGGGGCACGATCTTCAGCGCGACCTCGAGGCCCGTTTGCTCGTCGTAGGCGAGCCAGACCGAGCCCGAGCCTCCGCGCCCGAGAGGCTTCAGGGGCCGATAGCGGTCGAGGACGAGCGTGCGGTCGGGGAGTGCGAAGGCAGCGTTCGACAAGGGCTCCGACCCCTTCGCCGCGCCGGAGGAACGTCCTTCGCAGCCGCATCTCCCGTTACACTCGGCCGGGTCAGGGTCGTTCGGCGGGAGCTCCCCGCCGTGCGGCAACGATCCCGGCAGACTGACTCGTGACCTCTCACGACGACGACATCCTCGATTTCGACTTCGTCGACGACGAGACCCGCGAGCTCGCCCCGCCGGCGTCGCGTCCCGGCCCGAGACAACCTCCTTCCGGTAGTGCCGAGCGCCGTGGCCGGGGCCCTCGCCGCCCGCAGCTCGGTGGGCACGGGCTCACGCCGCTCCTGCGTCTCGCGGCGCTCGTCTCCTTCGCGATCCTCGTCGTCGTGCTGCTTGCCGTCTGGGTGCAGGGGTGCGCCGCGGAGGACGAGCAGACGACGTACAGCGCGTACCTCGCCGACGTGGACTCCGTCGGGAAGGACTCGGCGAAGATCGGCGCGGACCTCGCGACCCTCCTCACGACCCCGGGGCTCGCCCAGGCCGATCTCGAGACGAGGCTCGGCGGCCTCGTGCAGCAGCAGGAGCTGGACGTCTCGCGTGCCCGCGACCTCGACGCGCCCGGGCCGCTCACGCCCTCCCACGCCTACGCGGTCCAGTCGCTCGAGCTTCGCGTTGCCGGGTTGCAGGGCATGCTCGACGTCTTTCGCTCGACGAAGGACTCCGAGGACGCGGCCGCGGCCGGAACACAGCTCGCGGGCATGGCTCAGCGGCTCGAGGCGAGCGACGTCGTCTGGAAGGATCTGTTCCAGGGCTCCGCCACCGCGGCGATGACCGCGGAGGGCGTCCAGGGCCTGGCTGCACCGGCGTCCGTCTTCGTCACGAACACGGACCTCTACACGCCGCGCTCGCTGAGCTCGATCTGGCAGCGGGTGCACGGCGCGTCCACCGGCGGCACCCCGGGCGGTCTCCACGGCAGCCAGCTCGCCTTCACGGAGGTGCAGCCCGCGGGCGTCCAGCTGACGACCTCGACCGAGACGAAGATCACGATCTCGACCGATCTCGCGTTCGAGGTCGGGGTCAACAACTCGGGCGAGAACCAGGAGGTCGGCGTCAAGGTCAAGCTGACCATCCCCGCCCAGCCGAACCCGATCGTGAAGAACGGAGCGATCGACGTGATCGACCCGGGCGAGACGAAGACGGTCACCTTCTCGGACTTCCCCGACTTCCCGTTCGGGGAGAACACGACGGTGCAGGTGAGCGTCGAGCCCGTTCCGGGCGAGACCCGCACCGACAACAACTCGGCCGAGTACCCGGTCGTGTTCACGCTCGAACCGTCATGACCCTGGAGCTCGTGGTTGCGATCGCCGCGTGCGCGCTCGCGGCGCTGGCGGTCGCGGTCGCGCTCGCGACCTGGCGGCGACTACGCGGCGTCCGGCGCGACCAGCAGGCGATCCTCGGCGGCTCGACCGCCGACGTCGTCGACTTCGCCGTCTCGCTCCAGGGCCGGATCGACGACCTGCACCGAGCCGTCGACGAGGTCGCGGCCGGGCTGACCCGCGTCGACCGGCGCGTCGACGGCTCGGTGACGAACACCTCGGTCGTCCGCTACGACGCCTACGCGGACGCGGGCGGCCAGCAGTCCGCCTCGTTCGCGTTCCTCGACTCCGACCGCAGCGGCACGGTCGTGACGGCGATCCAGGGGCGGGACTACGCGCGGGTGTACGTGAAGGAGCTCGAGCGCGGCAAGCCCTCGCTCGCGCTTTCGCCCGAAGAGGCCGAGGCCGTCGAAAGGGCAATGGCGAGGTAGGGCGACGCTTGCCTCGCCCTCCCGGCGCGAGCGTTCGAGGTCGAGGCGAGCCTCGCCCCTACGGGATGAGGGATGATCGCGCGACTGCGAGCGCGAGGAGGAATCGTGGAAGGTCTCGTCGAGGTCGGCGACGTCAGGCTCTGGCATCGGATCACGGGCGAGGGAGAGCCGGTCGTCCAGATTCACGGCGCCGGGTTCGGGCACTTCAACTTCGACCCCGCGACACCCGAGCTCTCGAAGCGCTTCCGGGTGATCGACTTCGACCTGCGCGGCTACGGCGCCTCCGACCGCCCCGTGCAGGACTACGACATGGAGGTCTGGGCGGACGACCTCGCGGGGCTGCTCGACGCGCTCGGGCTCGAGCAGGCGCACGTGCACGGCACGTCGATGGGCGGGATGATCGCGATCGTCTTCGCCGGGAAGTACCCCGAGCGGACGCGCTCGGTCGTGATCAACTGCGCTGCCGCGAAGCTCGGCCCGAGCGGGCAGCTGATCTTCAAGAACTGGATCGACATCGCGAACCTCGATCCCGAGGGCCCGGGCAGCCGGCTCCTTGCCGAGCTGATCACGTGGCAGGCGCTCTCGCGCCGCTTCCTCGCCGAGCAGGACGCCGTCGCCCTCGCCGACCGGATCCAGGAGATCCTGCGCGACTCGAACCGGATCGAGGTGTTCACGGCGGCGTGCCAGGCGATGTGCGACATGGACATCCGGGAGTGGCTGCCGAAGATCACGTCGCCCGCGCTCGTCCTCGGCGGTGACGAGGACGTGATGACGCCGTGGGATCAAGGCCCCGGCGGCGCCGGCCAGCAGGCAATCGCCGACGGGATCACGGGCGCGGAGGTGCATGTGATCCGCGGTGCGAACCACTCGACCATCTTCGATTCGAGCGAGGAGCACAACCGGGTCGTCGGCGACTTCTTCACCCGGCACTAGGCGCTCGGGAGCCCCACCGTGGCCGGGGTCGAGCGCTACGGGATCGAGCCGGTGCCCGCCGCGGAGCGGACGGTCGGCTGGCGCGATCTCTTCGCGATCAACTTCACGTTCTTCCTGAACCCCGTGATGATGGTGCTGGGCGCGCTCGCGGTGCTCCAGAGCGGGCTCCCGCTCCTCTGGGCGGTCGTCGCGACGATTGTCGGGCA
>Ga0190271_10000636_pt1 | contig 18274 bp, 15 predicted proteins | sample Popmic356T_FD_133747 | JGI IMG/M metagenome (GOLD analysis project Ga0190271, IMG submission 133747) | Populus adjacent soil microbial communities from riparian zone of Weber River, Utah, USA - 356 T | ecosystem: Environmental > Terrestrial > Soil > Riparian zone | place: USA: Utah | collected...
CGGCGTCTTTCGCGGCGACGAGATGGTGGACAAGATCCTGACCACGCCGCCCGAGGCCTATGTGGACTGTATCACGGCGGCGGTGACGGCGGCTGAGGCGCATCCGGAAGAGGCCGCGCAGCGCGCCGAGGCCTGGCGTCTGCGCCGTGTGCCCGCCGTATTGGCCGCGTCGTTGGAGCAGGCGACTAACGCCTGTTCCTACTGGGCGGTGATGGGGCAGGGCGAGACGCTGCGGGGGATCTGGAATATGGCGGTGGATGAGGCCTTGGCCGAGAACGGTGTCACGGTGGCCATTGCGCCGTTGCGGCTGTTGGCCGAGCCGGGCGGCGTGCTGGATCGTCTGGAGGCGGACGGGCTGGAACCGTTAGGTCCCGAATGGCGTCCGTCCGCCCCCTGATCGTGCGTCTTAGTTAGCGGGGGCCGGCGCGCGTTCCGGCACGGCGTCGCGGGCGGCCTCGCCGATGTTGTCGGCGGCGTTGCCGACGCTCTCGGCCGCACCGGCGATGGCGTTGGATTCGACCGCTTCGTTCTTGTTCATGTTCATCAGGAAATAGCCGATCACCAGAACGGCCAGCAGGCCGATGATCAGGGCGACGATGGCGCCCATGCCGCTGCCACGACGCTCGATGACGGTCGTGGGGGCGGCGGTGGTTTCAGTGATGCGTTCAACCCGGCCATCGGGATGTTGCACTTCGCGTTCGGTCGGCATGGGTGTTCCCTCTCCAGTGTGGCGAGAAAACACCCTGCGTGGCGATACGGTTCCGCTCGCTCAAACCGCCGTTCCGCCGACGGTCAGGCCGCCGATCTTGAGCGAAGGCTGGCCGATGCCCACGGGCACGCCCTGTCCGGCCTTGCCGCAGACGCCCACGCCGGGATCGAAGGCGAAATCGTCGCCGACCATCTGGATCTTCGTCAGGGCCGTCGCGCCGTCGCCGATCAGGGTGGCGCCGCGGACGGGTGCGGTGATCACCCCGTCCTCGATCAGATAGGCCTCGTTGCACTGGAACACGAACTTGCCGTTGGTGATGTCCACCTGGCCGCCGGAGAAGTTGGCGGCGTAGAGGCCACGCTTGGTATTGGCGATCATGTCGGCCTTTGAATCCTTGCCGCCCTCCATGAAGGTGTTGGTCATGCGCGGCATAGGCATATGGGCGAAGGACTGGCGACGGCCGTTGCCGGTGGCGGCGACGCCCAACTGACGCGCCGACAGCCGGTCGTGCATCAGGCCGACCATGATCCCGTCCTCGATCAGGACGGTGCGCGAAGTCGGGGTGCCCTCGTCGTCGATGGACAGGGAGCCGCGACGCCCGGCGATGGAGCCGTCATCGACCACGGTGACGCCGGGGGCGGCGACTCGCTTGCCCATCATGCCGTTGAAGACGGACGAGCCCTTCCTGTGGAAGTCGCCTTCGAAGCCGTGGCCGATGGCCTCATGCAGCAGGACGCCGGGCCAGCCGGCGCCCAGGACCACGTCCATTTCGCCCGCCGGACAATCGATGGCGTCGAGGTTGACCAGGGCCTGGCGCAGGGCCTCGTCCACCTGGGCCTGCCAGCGTTCGGGGGCGACCCAGGTCTCGAACCCGGCCCGTCCGCCGGCGCCGGACGAGGCGCTCTCGCGCTTGCCGTTCTGCTCGACGGTGACGGCGACGTTCAGACGGACCAGGGGGCGGACATCGCGCACCATCCGTTCGTCGGCGCGCAGGATTTCGATGGCGCGGCGTTCGCCGACCAGGGAGGCCGAAACCTGGACCACGCGGGGATCGCGGGCGCGTGCCCAGGCGTCTATCTCGGCCAGCAGGGCGATCTTGTCGGAGAAGGCGGGCGAGGCGAGGGGATCGACCTCGCCATACAGTTTCTGATTGGTGGCGCGCGGCCCCTCAGCGACGCGGGCGGCGTGGCCTTGCTTGGCCAGGGCGGCGCTGTCGGCGGCGCGGCGCAGGGCGGCGGCCGAGATCTCGTTGGCGTGGGCGTAGCCGGCGGTCTCTCCCGCCACGACCCGCAGGCCGAAGCCCTCGGTGGCGTCATAGGCGGCGGACTTCAGCCGGCCGTCGTCGAACACCAGGCTCTCGCTCTCGGACCGCTCCAGGAACAGCTCGCCGTCGTCGGCGCCAGCCAGGGCCGTCTTCAGGATCGACAGGGCTTCGTCGGTGTCGACGCCGGCGGCGTCGAGGATGGGCGGCGGGGAGGCGTAAACGGTCATGCCCTGTAGGTAGGGGTTGCAGGCCGCTTCGTCACCTGCCGAGACGCGCGATCTTTCGGATCAGTCCAGCGGCTGGGGTCGGGTCACGACCGGGGCGTCGGGATCGCTGGCGCCGGGACGCGCGGCGGTCGGGGACGGCGTGGACGGCACGACGACCAGCGGTTCGGTCTGGACCGTCGGGGCGGGCGTCGGCGTGGGCGTGACGAGTTGAGCGGCGGCGGGCGCCGGTTGGCGCGGCGCAACGGTCGCCGGGCGAGGCTGAGCGGTCGGCGCAGTCGTTGTCGGCGTGGTGCGGGCGGCCGGGGTCGGAGCGGTCTGCGCCGGGGAGGGGGCTGGGGCAGGGGTTGCGGGCGTCGGCGTTTCCGCCTGAACGACGGGGGCTGCCCCGGTCGGGACCGTCTCGGCCGGCGGCGTGGTCAGCGGCGCCTCGGGAACCACGGCGGCGGTCGTCGCCGGGGCGGGCGTGGAGGCCGGACGCGTGGCGAACCAGACGCCGCCGCCGATCACCAGCAGGGCGGCGACGCTCGCGCCGACGTAGAGCGGCAGGCGCGAGGGCTTGGTCGGCGCGCGAGCGAAGCTGGGCGTGATAGGCGGCGCCGGCGTTGGGGCGACCGGGGCCGGCGTCTGGACGGCGGTTTCGGAGGCGACACGCGGCGTGGCGACAGCTTTGGCCGCGACCGGCGCGGCTTCCGCCGGCTTCGGCGTGGGGGCAGGCGCGGCTTGCGGCGTCGGCAGCGGACGCACGGTCAAGTCCGCAGCCGACGATTGCTGAGGCTGTGGCTGCGGTGTCGGCTGGGGAGTCGTCGTGGTCTGAGCCGGACGGGCGGTGGGAATCAGCGATCCGCCCAGGATGCTTCCGGTCTGCGGACGCGGCGGCCGGGGCTGCGCGGGCGCCCGGCTCGGAGCCGCCGCCTGACCACCCTTGGCGGGCGCTACGCCGGAGGCCAGGCTCTGGGTCTGGATCGAGGCTTGCTGCTGTTGCGGCGAGGGCTTGCGCGGCGACGGATTGGGGATGCGATCCAGCGGATTGGGCGCGACCGGCACCGGCCCGACGTGGAAGGTCGTCGCGGGCATGCGTCCCCAAGTCACCGGCTTGCGGGCGAAGGGTTCGGGCGGGGTCTTCTGGTCGTCGGACATTCTATTCCATTCGCTGGCGATCTGGCCCGTTTCGTGACGGATCAGTTCTTGAGCCGATAGCCGGTTTTGAACATCCACATGATCACCGCCAGGCAGACCATGAAGAAGCCGACGGTGGCGGCCACGCTGATTCCGATGGGCACGTCGCCCTGACCGTAGAAGGTCCAGCGGAAGCCCGAGATCAGATAGACCACCGGATTGAAATGGGCCACCGCGCGCCAGACGTCAGGCAGCATGTTGATCGAATAGAAGGAGCCGCCCAGGAAGGTCAGGGGCGTCACGACCAGCATGGGGATGAAGTTCAGTTGTTCGAAACTGCCGGCCCAGATGCCGATGATGAAGCCGAACAGGCTGAAGGTCACCGAGATCAGCACCAGCATGGCCAGCATGGCCACAGGGTGCAGCACCTGAAGCGGCACAAACAGGGTCGAGGTGGCCAGGATGATCAGGCCCAGCACCGCCGACTTGGTCGCCGCCGCCCCGACATAGGCGATAACCACCTCCAGCGACGACACGGGCGCTGACAGGATCTCGTAGATGGTGCCGGTGAACTTGGGGAAGTAGATGCCGAAGCTGGCGTTGAAGATCGACTGGGTGAACAGGCTCAGCATGATCAGGCCCGGCACGATGAAGGCCCCATAGGCCACGCCGTCGATCGCATCCATCCGGCTGCCGATCGCGCTGCCGAAGACGATGAAATACAGGGCTGTGGTGATCACCGGCGTGACTACGCTTTGCCAGATGGTGCGCAGGGCGCGGGCCATTTCGAAACGATAGATGGCCCAGACGCCGTGTCCGTTGAAGGTCATGCGGCGGCTCCGTTCTGGTGAACCAGGCCGACGAAGATGTCTTCCAGCGAGCTCTGGCGGGTGTTCAAATCCTTGAAGCCGATGTTCAGCGCCTCAAGCCGGCGGATCAGCGCCGGCACGCCGGTGTCGTCGGCCTGGGCGTCGAAACTGTATTCCAACTCGCCCCCGTCGTTCTTCAGCGTCAGGTCCCAGTCGGACAAGTCGGCGGGCAGGGCGGTCAGCGGATCGATCAGGTTCAGCGTCAGGGTCTTCTTGCCCAGCTTCTTCATCAGGGCCGACTTCTCCTCGACCAGGATCAGTTCGCCCTTCAGGATGACGCCGACCCGGTCGGCCATCTCCTCGGCCTCCTCGATATAGTGGGTGGTCAGGATGATGGTGACGCCGCGCTCGCGCAGCTTCCTGACCATCGCCCACATGTCGCGACGCAGTTCGACATCGACCCCGGCGGTGGGCTCATCGAGGAACAGGATGTCCGGCTCGTGGCTCAGGGCCTTGGCGATCATCACCCGGCGCTTCATGCCGCCCGACAGGGTCATGATCTTGGCGTCGCGCTTGTCCCACAACGACAGGTCCTTGAGCACGCCTTCGATGAAGGCGGGGTTCGGCGCCTTGCCGAACAGGCCCCGGCTGAAGGTGATGGTGGCCAGTACGGTCTCGAAGGCGTCGGTGGTCAGCTCCTGCGGCACCAGGCCGATCTTGGTGCGGGCGGCGCGGAAGTCCTTTTGGATGTCATGACCGTCGGCGATCACCGTCCCCGTCGTGGGCGTGACGATTCCGCAGACGATCGAGATCAGCGTGGTCTTGCCGGCGCCGTTCGGGCCCAGCAGGGCGAAGATCTCGCCCTTTTCGATGGTCAGGTCGATGCGCTTCAGCGCCTGCAGCCCCGACTTGTAGGTCTTGGTCAGGCCGTCGATCTCGATTACGGGCATGGGCGTTCCTTTCCGGCGGCGCGGCGGCGCCGGCCGGGGTGTGGCGGCAATATGGCGTGCCCTTCGCGGGACTCAAGGGGGCGCCCGACTCAAGGAACGTGCGGCTCAAGGGACGCCAAGTCGTTGTTAACCGGATTGCCCGCACAGTGAGCGGCCTTCCCTTCGTTGGCGGGAGCTTTCGTGTCGTCCCTGTCCGCCGCCCACCGCGCCGCCCTGACGGCGGTCGTCCAGGCCTGTCCCGACAAGTCGCTGGCGACGCTGGGGGCGGCCGTCGCGGCCTTGCGTGGGGACTAGGCGGACGAACTGGCGATCATCGTCAGGGACGAGGCTCGCGATCGCGCCCGTCGCGCCACGGCTTTCGGTCCCCTGCTGCCCCTGTTCCATCCGCGCGAGGACGGCGCGCCGGCCCTCACTTTTCCAAGGATGATCCTGACCCGTGTGTGGCGACAGGCGATCCAGGGCGAAGAGGCCTTTTTGCCGCTGCTGGACGGCGCCGTCACCACCGACGGAGAATGGACCCTGGCCGCCGACCGGCTGTGCGCCAAGGCGGCGGCGGTGCTGCGCGACCGGCCGCGCGAGGTCTGGCCCGAGTTTCAGCGTCCGGCGGAAGGCGAGCCTCCATCGACGCCGGCTGAGCTGGCCGGCTGTTTCCACCTGACGCCGCTGGCGCGGTCCGCCTTGCCGAGGTTGCCCGTGTGGCTGGAGCGGCCCGACGACAATCAGTTGGCCGGGCTGAGGCTTCTGATCCAGGACTGTCTGGAGATGTCGCCCGACGGCGGGCGGCGGATGATCGACATCCTGTTCGCCCATGTGGCGGATGCCGAGCGGATGTTGCGGGTGGTGACGCGCACCAGCCGCCTTGCCGACCGTGAAGTCACGCTCAGCCATTCCGATATGGGCGTCTTCGTCGAACGGTTGCTGACATCGGTGCAGGCGCGGGTGCAGAAGATCGCCGCCGTAAGGCCGTCGATGGGCGAGGCCGCCATGTTGGGCGTCGTGGACGACGTGACCTGGTGCGCGGGCGTATTGTCCGAAATGGACATGAGCCTGCAGGTCCGGCCCGATTCCAGTTGGGGCAAGACGGCGCGGATGGCGCGCGTCCAAGTCTCGGGCCAGTTGTCGGGGCTGATGAAATCCACCTCGGCCGCCGTCCACGCGGCCCTGCCGATGAAGCGCCGCGTCATCACCGGCCGCATGACCCGGCTGTGCCCCTGGCTGGAGGCGCCCAGCGACGGGGAACCCATCGAGGCGGCGGCCGCCTTGTTGGCGGCGGTGGCGGCCCTGCGCGGTGCGGCCGTCACCTTCGGCTGCGAGGCCGACCGTTCGGCGTTGAAGATCGAACTGACGGACTATCTGTCCACCTGGGCCAACGAGGCGCTGGACAGCGTGGCGGACGGGGAGGCGGAGAATGCCGATCACGTGCTGCGTCTGGTCGGGGTGACAGCGCGGTTCCTGACGCTGATCGAGGCGCTGGAGGCGGCACGGGCCGTGCGACGACGCGCGGCGTCGGCGGAAATGGCGCGCCTGGGCTGAAACGACGCCTCGCCCGGCGTTCGCGGATGGGTTAGACGGCGAGAATGATCGCCTTCTGGATGATGACGGGACTGGCGGCGGCCCTGGCCGCCCTGCTGGTGTTGACCGGCGCACGGCGCGGCGCCGATCCGGCCGCGGGGGCCGAGACCCAGGCCGGCTCGCGCGAGATCGAGGAACTGGATCGGCTGAAGGCGCGCGGCCTGCTGGACGACGCGGCCTATGCGGGCGCTCGGGCCGAGGCGGGGCGGCGGCTTCTGGCCATGACGACGACCGCGCCCCCCGTGGCTGGGCCTAAGGATCGGTTCTGGGTGCTGGGGGGGATCGCCGTGACGGTCGCCGGCGCGCTGGGCCTCTATGTCTTCACCGGATCGCCCGGCCTGCCGGATCAGGCCTATGAGCGGCGCGTGGACGACTGGGCGGCGAACCTGGAGGAGCTGGAGCCGGCGCAGCTCGCCGCCGTGACGGCGCGGGTCGTGCGCGAACGGCCGCAGGATCGCCAGGCGCTGGCCATGCTGGGCGCGGCGCGTTATGCGGCCGGCGATCCCCTGGGCGCGGCGTCGGCCTTCCGTCGGCTGATCGCCCTCGACCCCAAGGACGCCCAGGCCTGGGCGCGACTGGGCGAAAGCCTGGTGGTCGCCAATGACGACCAAATCGGCGGCGACGCCGAGGCCGCCTTCCGCGAGGCGCTGAAACTGGACCCGGATCAGCTGGGCGCGCGCTTCTTCCTGGGCGAGGCGGCCCTGCGGCGGGGCGATGGCGGCTCGGCGCGCACCCTGTGGACGCCCTTGATCGCCGCGCTCGACCCGGCTGACCCGCGTCGTCTGGACCTGGAGCGGCGACTGCCTAAGGACGGCGCGCAATGACGCGTTGGTCCTTGGCTCTGGCGACGGTATATGCCGCCGGTCTGCCCTCCGAACCCGGAACGTCCGTCGCATGAGCTGGCTGCCCAAATCGCCGAAGGCGCGTCGTCGCCTGTGGGTCGTCGCCGCCGTGGCGCCGATCCTGGCGCTGGCGGTCGGCCTGTCGCTGTGGGCGATGCAGGACAGCGTGACCTTCTTCTATTCCCCGTCCGAGGCCACCGCCGACAAGGCGCCGGAGGGGCGCAACATTCGTCTGGGCGGTCTGGTCGAGGCCGGTAGCGTGCAGAAGTCCGGCGACGGCGTGGTGGCCTTCTCCATCACCGACAATGTGGGCGTGACGCGCGTCGTCTTTCACGGCGACCTGCCCGACCTGTTCCGCGAGGGGCAGGGGATCGTGGCGCAAGGATCGTTCGGCGCCGACCGCACCTTCCACGCCAGTCAGGTCCTGGCCAAGCACGACGAGAACTATATGCCGCGCGAAGTCGCCGACCGCCTGAAGGAAAAGGGCGAGTGGCGGCCTGACGCGGCGCCGACCACGGCCGCCGCCAGCAAGACCGTTCCCCTATGATCGCTGAGCTTGGGGCCTTCGCCCTGGCGCTGGCTCTGGCGCTGTCGATCCTGCAGACGGGCCTGTCGGCGGCCGGGCGCGCGCGCCGCAGTCCGGTTCTGGCGGGCGCGGCGCAAGGCGCGGCGCTGGCCGCGGCGGGCGCGGTGGCGCTCAGTTTCGCGGCGCTGATCTACGCCTTCGTGGTGTCCGACTTCTCGGTCTCGAACGTCGCGGCCAACAGCCACACCGACAAGCCGATGCTGTACAAGGTCGCGGGCGCCTGGGGCAGCCACGAGGGGTCGCTGCTGCTGTGGTGCCTGGTCCTGACCGTCTTCGGCGGCGCGCTGGCCCGCGCGCGCGGGCTGCCGTTCGGGCTGAAGGCCTCGGCCGTGGCGGTTCAGGGCGCGCTGGGCTCGCTGTTCCTGGCCTTCGCCGTCTTCACCTCCAGCCCTTTCACCCGCCTGGATCTCGCCCCTTTCCAGGGCGCGTCGCTGAACCCCCTGCTGCAGGACCCGGCCCTGGCTGTGCATCCGCCGCTGCTCTACGCCGGCTATGTCGGCTTTTCCGTCTGCTTCTCCATGGCCGTCGCGGCCCTGATCGAGGGGCGCGCGCAGACCGCCTTCTGGCCCGCCTGGGGTCGCTGGGTCAGGCCCTGGGCCTTGGCCAGCTGGGCCTTCCTGACCGTCGGCATCACCCTGGGGTCGTTCTGGGCCTATTACGAACTGGGCTGGGGCGGCTGGTGGTTCTGGGATCCGGTCGAGAATGCGTCATTCATGCCGTGGCTGGCGGGCGCGGCCCTGTTGCATAGCGCCGTGGTGACCGAGCGGCGCGGCGCGCTGGCGGGCTGGACCGTCTTTCTTGCTTTGCTGGCCTTCACCTTCTCCATGCTGGGCGCCTTTCTGGTGCGATCGGGCGTGCTGACCTCCGTCCACGCCTTCGCCGTCGATCCCCAGCGCGGCCTGATGCTGCTGGCCATTCTCGGGATTACGGCCGGCGCCGCCTTCGCCCTGTTCGCCTGGCGCGCGCCTCAGCTGAAGGGCGGTGGAATGTTCGCGCCCGTCAGCCGCGAGGGGGCCCTGGTGCTGAACAACCTGTTCCTGACGGCGGCCGCCGCGACCGTGCTGTTGGGCACCCTGTATCCCCTGATCCTGGAGGCCGCGTCCGGCGCGACCATCTCGGTCGGACCGCCCTATTTCGCCGCCACCTTCACGCCGCTGATGATGGTCGCCTTCATCATCCTGCCGGCCGGACCGCTGCTGGCCTGGAAGCGCGGCGACCTGCACGGCGCGATGCAGCGTCTGGCGGTGGCGGCAGGTCTGGCCATCGTCTCGGCGCTGGCGGCCTATGCCCTGTGGGAGCCGAAGAAGGCGCTGGCCGCCGCAGGGATCGGCCTGGGCGCCTGGCTGATCCTGGGGTCGCTGGCCGAGGTGGCCGAACGCGCGCGGCTGTTCCGCGCATCGGCGGCCGAGACCCTTCGTCGGCTCAAGGGCCTGCCGCTGGGCGCCTGGGGCATGACCTTGGCGCACCTGGGCCTCGGCGTCTTCATCCTGGGGGCGGTGGTCGAGACCGGCTTCAAGGCCGAGACGGCGCGCGCCCTGTCGCTTGGCCAGAGCGTCTCCGCCGGACCCTGGACCGTCACCCTGGACGAGGTCCGCGTGGTCGAGGGGCCGAACTACCTGGCCGAACAGGGCCGGCTGACGGTGCGGCCGACCGATGATCGCGGCCGGGCCAGCACGGTCACGGCCGAGCGCCGCTTCTTCCCCGCCAGCGGTCAGACCACGACCGAGGTCGGGCTCGACTTCCGGGGCCTGGACGATGTCTATGTCGTGATCGGCGAACGGGCGGGCAGTCCGCAGCAGCCGGCTTGGGTCGTGCGTCTGTACTGGAATCCTTGGGCGCGACTGATCTTCCTGGGGCCGATGATCATGGCCCTGGGCGGCGTCCTGTCCCTGATGGATCGTCGGCTGCGGGTCGGCGTCGGTCCGCGACGGCGCAAGACGGCATGAGGCGTCTGGCGATCCTGTTGGCCGCGCCGGTCCTGGCGCTGATGCTGACGGCGGCCGAGCCGCCCGCCGCGCCCGACCGACCCTTGACCGATGCGACCCAGGAAGCCCGCGCACAGGCCCTGTTCAAGGATGTCCGCTGCGTTGTCTGCCAGCACGAGGCCATCGCCGACAGCCCGGCGGGCGTCGCCGGCGACATGCGACGCCTGATCCGCGAGGAAATCGCGGGCGGCGCCTCGGATCAGGCCGTGCGCGACGACCTGGTGCGGCGGTTCGGCGACTATGTGCTGTTCACCCCGCCGGTGCGCGCGGGGACCTGGCTCTTGTGGTTCGGACCGTTCGCCCTGGTGCTGCTGGCGATCCTCGTCCTGATGCTGCGCGCGCGCCGCCGGCCGGTCGAGGCCGCGCCCCTGACGCCCGAAGAAGAAGCGCGGCTCGACGAAGTTCTGCGAAATGAGAAGCTTCGCCGCGATCCTGACGCAACCTCGCCTCACGACGGGCGCTAGTCGAGATCAACGATCGGCGGCTGGGATTGGCGTAAGCGCCGTCCGGCCTATATCAATCGCGAAACCGGCGCCCGCATGGCGCTGGACAGAGGATCGCAAGGACCACGATGCTGAAGCGCAAGGAGTTCATTCTCGGGGCCGCGGCCGGCCTGACCTTGGCGGCGGCGGCGACCGCCGGCGGCGTGATCAATTGGCCCGGCGCGCATGCGGAACCGCAGGCGGTCAACCGGATCACCCCGGTCCCGGCCAACGGCGACAGCTTCACGCCCCCGCCGGGCGCGCCCAGCAGTTTCGCGACCATCTTCGATCAGGTCTCGCCCGCCGTCGTGCAGATCGACGTGACGGTCAAGGTCGATCAGCCCCAAGGCGGTGGCGCCTTCACCATCCCCGGCCTGCCGTTCCAGTTCGTGCCGCCGCAAGGCCGTGGCGGTCAGGGCGGTGACGAGCCGCAGACGACCCAAGGCGCCGGATCGGGCTTCTTCATCTCCCAGGACGGCTTCATCGTCACCAACAACCACGTCGTCGCCGACGCGACCGAGATCAAGGTCAAGATGTCGGACGGCCGCGAACTGCCGGCCCGCCTGATCGGCCGCGATCCCGGCACCGACCTCGCCGTGATCAAGGTCGAGGGGAACGACTTCAAATACGTCAGCTTCGAAGAGACGGCGGAGCCCCGCGTCGGCGACTGGGTCATCGCCATCGGCAACCCCTTCGGCCTGGGCGGCACCGCCACGGCGGGCATCGTCTCGGCCAAGGCGCGCGACATCGATCCGTCGGGCTACAACGACTACATCCAGATCGACGCCGCCATCAACCGGGGCAACTCGGGCGGCCCGACCTTCGACATCCACGGCCGCGTCATCGGCGTGAACTCGGCCATCTATTCGCCCACCGGCGGATCGGTCGGCATCGGCTTCGCCATCCCGGCGGAGACGGCCAAGTCGATCACCGAACGCCTGATGCGCGGTCAGTCGATCGAGCGCGGCTATGTCGGCCTGGGCCTTCGCACCCTTAGCCCCGACGGTTGGGAAGCTCTGGGTCAGCCCAAGGACTTCAAGGGCGCTCTGATCGAGAGCGTGACCGACGGCGGTCCTGCTGCGCGTGCGGGCGTTCAGGTCGGAGACCTGCTGGTCGGCGTCAACGGCGAGGCCGTAGCCAACAGCCAGGAAGCCACCCGTCGCGTCGGTTCGGCCAAGCCGGGCGACACCATCCGCCTGGAAGTCATTCGCGACGGTCGCCGTCAGACCCTCAACGTCCGCTCGGGCACGCGTCCTTCGGAGGAGGAACTGAACGCCGGTGAAGAGGGCGGCGGTTCTACGGCTCCGGGTCAGGCTCAGCCTGGCCAGGGCGAAACCATCGAAGGCCTCGGCGTCACCGCCATCACGCCTGCAGCCCGTTCGCGGTTCAGCATCCCCGACAGCGTGACCGGCGTGGTCATCACCAATGTGGAGCAGGATTCGGCTGCGGCGCGTCTCGGCTTCCAGCCGGGCTTCGTCATCACCCGCGCGAATGACCGCAACATCACCTCCGCCGCCGATCTGCGTGCAGCGGTGGCGGCGGCCAAACAGGCGGGTCGACCCAGCATCCTGCTGTTCGTCCGCACGCCCCAGGGCACCAGCCCGGTGCCGCTGCGCTTCGCCACCGGCGAATGATCGGCATTCTGACCAAGCCTTAACTCACCCTATCGCCGCCGATGCGCTACCATCGGCGGCGATTTTGATTCCGGGAGGGGTTTCGATGCGGATTTTGGTGGTCGAGGATGACGCAGAGGCGGCGACCGCCATGGTGCGGGGCCTGTCCGAAGCCGGACATGAGGTGACCCACGCCGTGGACGGCGCCTTTGGGCTTCTGGAGTCGCAAAAGGGCGGCTACGACGTCTATGTGGTGGATCGGATGATGCCGCGTCTGGACGGCGTCGGCATGGTCGAGACGGTGCGCAAGGGCGGCGATCAGACGCCGGTCCTGTTCCTGTCGGCCCTGGGCGAGGTCGAGGATCGGGTCACGGGCCTGAAGGCCGGCGCCGACGACTATCTGGTAAAGCCCTACGCCTTCGCCGAACTGATCGCGCGGGTCGAGGCCCTGGCCCGCCGCCGCGAGACCGGCGGCGTCCAGACCGTGCTGAAGGTCGGCGACCTGGAGATGAACCTGATCGCCCGCACGGTTCATCGGGGTGCGGCCGAGATCGATCTTCAACCACGCGAGTTCCAGCTGCTGGAGTTCCTGATGCGCCACGCCGGCCAGTCGGTGACCCGCACCATGCTGCTGGAGAAGGTGTGGGAATATCATTTCGACCCCCAGACCAACGTCATCGACGTCCACATCAGCCGCCTGCGCTCCAAGATCGACAAGGGCTTCGACCGCGCGATGCTGCAGACCGTGCGCGGGGCGGGGTATCGGTTGGAGGCGTAATCAACTCTCCCTCCCGTTTATGGGGAGGGACGATCGCGCAGCGATCAGGGTGGGGAAGTGCTCATGTCTTCGGAGACAGATCGCGCCCGCGCGATGCGCAAGGCCATGACCCCGCCGGAAGCCCGGATGTGGGCCAATCTCAAGCGTCTTCGCGGCGAGGGCTTTCACTTTCGCCGCCAGGCGCCCTTCAAGGGTTATTACCTGGACTTCGTCTGTTTCAAGCATCGTCTGGTGATCGAGGTCGATGGACAGGTGCATCAGTTGGATGAACAGATACGCCATGATCGGATCAGGGATGAGGTTTTGGCGAAAGAGGGGTTCTTCACCTTGCGCTTCGACAATGCGGCCATCCGCGACAATATCGACGATGTGATGGATTTCGTCGTGGCCAGGCTCAAGAACTCCCCCACCCTGGCGTCGCTACGCGCCGCCGTCCCTCCCCATGAAGGGGAGGGAGAATAGTTGCGCCTTCCCTCCCTCCTTCGTCGCACGCCCTTTCGGCTGACGCTGCTGTTCCTGGCCCTGTTCGTGGCGGCGGCGGGGGCGATTCTGGCCTATGTCTATTTCGCCTCGGCGTCCGAGGCTCAAGGGCGGGCCAAGGCGGACGTGGAGATCGAGCTGGGCGCCCTGACGGCGATCCACCGCAATCGCGGCATCGACGCCTTGAACCAGGCGCTGGTCGAGCGGTCGATCCGGGGCGGGCCGTATCTGTATCTGCTGACCGATGCGGCCGGAAAGACGATCACCGGCAACATCACCGAATCGCCCATCGACATCGACCTCAGCCTGCCGGCCGGCGCCAGCGACTGGGAAAGCTTCCGCCTGACCGACACGGATGCGCAAGGCAAGGTCCAGCGTCGGCGGTCCATCGGGGTGATCACCACCCTGTCGGGGGGCGAGCATCTGTTCGTCGGTCAGGACATCGGCGACATCGAGGAGTATCTGGCCCGGCTGACCCAGGCCCTGTGGGGCGCCATGGCGCTGGTGATGCTGCTGGGCCTAGCGGGCGGTCTCTACATCAGCCGGCGGGTTGAGAAGTCGATGGCCGGGCTGAACCAGGTCGTGCAGGCGGTGCAGGAGGGCGACCTCAAGGTCCGCGCCCCTGTCCGCAACACCGGCGACGAGCTGGACGAGCTGGGCCAAGGGCTGAACACCATGCTGGACCGGCTGGAGGCGTCCATGTCCTCCATCCGCCATGCCGGCGACGCCATCGCGCATGACCTGCGCTCGCCCCTGACCCGGATGCGGGCCAAGCTGGAGGTGGCGCTGATCGACGCCGAAGCGGGCAAGATCGACGGGGTGGAGGCCCTGGGCATCGCCCTGGACGAGGCCGACCACCTGCTGAAGACCTTCAACACCGTCCTGGCCATCGCGCGTCTGCAGGCGGGGGGTGCGCCGGACCCCAAGCTGATGGATGCGTCGGACCTGGCCGCCGATATGGCCGAACTGTACGAACCGGCGGCCGAGGACAAGGAGATCGACTTCTCGTCCGAGGTCGAGCGCGGCCTGATGATCGAGGGCAACCAGCCCTTCCTGGCCCAGGCCCTGGCAAACCTGATCGACAACGCCATCAAATACACGCCGGCCGGCGGGGCGGTGAAGCTGCGAGCGCGGCGGCGTTCGTCGGGCGAGATCGAATATTCCGTCACCGACACCGGACCGGGCGTGCCCGAGGAGGACCGCGAACGGGTGGTCCAGCGGTTCGTGCGCCTGGACAACAGCCGCACCGAGCCCGGCTCGGGCCTGGGTCTGTCGCTGGTGACGGCGGTGGCCGAGGCTCACGGCGGCCGGGTCGTTCTGGACGAGGGGCCGGGCGCTTATGGCGATTTCGGGCCGGGCCTGCGGGTCGCGCTGGTGCTGCCGCCGGCTTCAGCTTCTCAGTAAAATCCGCTCATCCCCGCGAAAGCGGGGACCTAGTTCTGTGGGCGGAGGGACTTGTGAGCGCGTCTTGGATCGTGGTCCAACGCAATGCCGAGCGAAAGCACTGGGTCCCCGCTTTCGCGGGGATGAGCGGATAATTTGATGCCTGAAACCAAAAACTCAGCCGCAGTCCCCTTGGGTCACAGTCTTGCCGCCGCTGGCCCGGTTGCGAACTCCGCCCCAGCCGATCGCCTGCTGGAAAGCCTGATCGAGGTCGCCCAAACTGACGGTTGGCGCGACACACTTGATGCAGCCTGGCCCGCTTTGGCCCCCGTTGCGGGAGCGTCCCCCTATCTCGCTGGCCTGATGCGTCGCCGCCCCGCGCATCTGCGCCGCCTGCTGGAACAGGATCCGCAAACCAGTCTCGCCGGGATCATCCGCGACACCGATGCGCTGGACGCCGAACCCGATGAAGTCCGCGCCCCGCTGCGGGTGCTGAAGGCCGATCTGCATCTGCTGACCGCCCTGGCCGATCTGGGCGGCGTCTGGGATCTGGATCAGGTCACCGACGCCCTGTCGAAATTCGCCGACGCCTCATGCCGGGCCGCCCTGCGCGCCGTCGCCGCCGAACAGAGGGCGCGTGGTCGGCTGGTCTCGCCGCCCGGCGATCCGCGCGGGCCGATCCCCGGCCTGTTCGGCCTGGCCATGGGCAAGCACGGCGCCAATGAGCTGAACTATTCCTCCGATATCGACATCTCGCTCTTCTTCGAGCCGCGGCTGATGGTCCTGGCCTTGCGCGAGGGCGAGGAGATGCAGGACTTCGCCAATCGCGTCGGCAAGGGGATCGCCACCCTGCTGACCGAGCGGACGGCCGACGGCTATGTCTTCCGCGTCGATCTGCGGCTCCGGCCCGACCCGTCCTCGACCCCGCCGGTGGTCGCGGGACCGATGGCCCTGGCCTACTATGAGAGCGTCGGCCAGAATTGGGAGCGGGCGGCCTTCATCAAGGCGCGGCCGGTGCTGGGCGACATGCGCGCGGCGGGCCGGTTCCTGAAGGCCATGATCCCCTTCATCTGGCGGCGCAGTCTGGACTACGCCGCCGTGCTCGACATCCAGTCGATCAAGAAACAGATCCACGTCCACAAGACGGGAGAGGGGCTGCACGCCGCAGGGGCCAATCTGAAGCTGGGTCGCGGCGGCATCCGCGAGATCGAATTCTACGCTCAGACCCAGCAACTGATCCTGGGCGGGCGCGATCCGGGCTTGCGCAAGCAACGCACGCTGGAGGCGCTGAAGGCGCTGGCCGACGCCGACCACATCCCCCAGGCGGTCGCCGAGGAACTGTCGGCCGCCTATGTCGAACTGCGCGGGCTGGAGCACCGAGTGCAGATGCTCGACGACGAGCAGACCCACCGCCTGCCCGAGGACCGCGAACGCCGCGCCGCCGTCGCCGCGCTTGCCGGTTCCGGCGATCTGGCGGCCTTCGACGGTCATGTCGAGGCCCTGCTGGTGCGGGTCAACACCCGCTACGGCGAGCTGTTCGAGGGCGGCGAGGATCTGGATTCCAGCTATGGCAGCCTGGTCTTCACCGGCGTCGAAAACGATCCCGAGACGCTGGAGACCCTGCGCCGCATGGGCTTTTCAGAGGCGCCGTCCGTCGCCGACACCATCCGGTCCTGGCACCACGGCCGAATCCCCGCGACGCGGACGGCGCGGGGGCGTGAACTGTTCACCCGCCTGGCCCCGCGCCTGCTGGAGGCCCTGGCCCGCTCCGGCGCGCCGGACGACGCGTTTCGCCGTTTCGCCACCTTCTTCTCGGGCCTGGCGGCGGGGGTCCAGGTGCAGGCCCTGTTCCTGAACCAGCCCAAACTGTTCGAGATGGTGCTGGGCGTCATGGCCTTTGCGCCACGCCTGGCACGGACCCTGGGGCGGCAACCGGCGGCTCTGGACGGGGTGCTGGACGCCCGCTTCCTGGCCGACCTGTCCGCCGAGACCGGCCTGACCGAACAGATCCTGCGCGAAGCCGGCGAGACCGAGGATTTCGAAGGCGCCATGAACGCCGTGCGCCGCCTGCATCGCGAACAGATGTTCCGCATCGGCATCCACGCCATGACCGGACGCGCGGGGCCGGAAGCGGCGGGTCGCGCCTATGCCGCCCTGGCGGACGCCGCCATGCTGACCCTGTCGCCGGCGGCCTTGGCCGAGACAGAGCGGCTGGGCGGCGCCTTGCCCGGCGCGGTGGCGGTGGTGGCCCTGGGCAAGGCCGGCTCGCGCGAGATGACGGCCGGATCGGACCTGGATCTGATGACCCTGTACGAGGCGCCGCCGGAGGCTGCTTCCGCGATCAAGGGCTGGACCGCCGACGTCTTCTACGCCCGCTTCACCCAGCGGCTGATCGCGGCCCTGTCGGCGCATACGGCCGAGGGCGGCCTGTACGAGGTCGATATGCGGTTGCGGCCCACCGGCTCCAAGGGGCCGGTCTCGGTGCGGCTGAAGGCCTTCGACGCCTATTACGCCCGCGAGGCCGAGACCTGGGAGTTCATGGTCCTGACCCGCGCCCGCGTCGTGTGGGCCAGCGATGCGAAATTCGGCGCCCAGGTGTCCGCCGCCATCGAGGCCGCGCTGCGCCGCCCGCGTCCCGGCGTCGATATCGCCGCCGATGTGCGGAAGATGCGGGCGTTGATGGATCGCGAACGTCGCCCCCACGGATTCTGGGATTTGAAACTGTCGCCCGGCGGCCAGGTGGACGCTGAGTTCGCGGCCCAGTTCCGCCAGCTCCAGGCCGCAGCCATCGGCGAACCCCTGACCCTGTCGACGCTGGAGGCCCTGCACGACGACCCGGTTTTGGCCGAGGCCTGGCGGGTGCAGCAGCGGCTGGCGCACCTGCTGGCCGCCGCCTTCGAAGGGCGGGTCGATCCCGAGGCCGAGCCGTCCGTCTTCCAGCTGCGTCTGGCCGAGGCGGCGGGGGCTCAGGATTTCGAGAGCCTGAAGACCGAACTGACCGATCTTCGGGCGCGGGCGCGCAAGGCCTTCGAACGGGCGGTGCCAGCGGGTCGCGACGGAGATTCGGAGACGCCGCGTTCAATCTCCTGACAGGGCAATGTCAAAGGGTCGCGCCACGCGGTCCATGGAGATGATCGAGATGAGAAAGACCTTTCTGACCGGCTTGAGCGTCATCGCGCTGGCCGCCGCTGCCGGGGCTGCGACCGCGCAGGTTCCGCCGGCTGGCGCACCCGCTCCGCATCAAGCGCGTGGCGAAACGAACCCTCAGATGACGCGCGCCGAGTTCGTCGATACGCGCGTCGCTCGCCTGACCGCGCTGGATGCGAACCGCGACGGCACGGTCAGCGTCGGGGAGCGTCAGGCCGGCATGCAGGCCCGCCAGGCCGAACGCGCCGACGCCCGCTTCGCAAAGCTGGACGCCAACGCTGACGGCTCCATCAGCCGCGCCGAATTCGACGCTGGCCATGCCGCGCGCCCG
>Ga0190271_10000637_pt1 | contig 18259 bp, 16 predicted proteins | sample Popmic356T_FD_133747 | JGI IMG/M metagenome (GOLD analysis project Ga0190271, IMG submission 133747) | Populus adjacent soil microbial communities from riparian zone of Weber River, Utah, USA - 356 T | ecosystem: Environmental > Terrestrial > Soil > Riparian zone | place: USA: Utah | collected...
CCGAACGACACGACGAGTGCCGCCGCACCCGCGATCCAGCCAAGGACGTTGCGACGGCTGAAGCGCTGCACGAGCTACTCGAGCCCGAGGTCCGCGAGGTCAAACAGGTACAGGTAAGGCAGCCCCTCGGCCTCGACGGCCTCGCGCGCGCCGGTGCCGCGGTCAACGATCACGGCGACGGCCGCGATGTTCGCGGCCGCCTCGCGCAGGGCCTCGACCGCGGTGAGGACGGAACCGCCGGTGGTCGACGTGTCCTCGACGGCGATGACGGCGCGGCCAGCGACGTCGGGGCCCTCGATGCGTCGCTGCAGGCCGTGGGCCTTGGCCTCCTTGCGGACGACGAAGGCGTCGAGAGCAAGCCCGCGCGATGCCGCCGCGTGGAGAAGGGCGCCAGCGACGGGATCCGCCCCAAGGGTCAGCCCGCCAACGGCGTCGATGTCCGCGGGACCAAAGCCGCTGACCTCAAGGTGATCGAGGAGCAGGTGGCCGATCAGCGGCGCTGCCTCGTGGTGAAGCGTGACGCGGCGAAGGTCCACGTAGTAGTCGGCCTCGCGCCCAGAGGCGAGCGTGATGCGGCCGTGCACGACGGCGAGTTCCTTGATGAGGTCGCGCAGGCGATCGCGCGGGGTCTGCGGCACCGTCGAAGTCATGCCTGAAGCCTAGCGGCGCGGACCCATCGATCCCATGCGCCTCGTCAGGGCCTTGGGGGTGATCCGCGCGAGGGCTCCCGCGGTGGCGTAGCGGACGGAAGGCGTCACAGTCACGGAGCCGCGGCGCACACCCGTGAGCGCCGCGCTCACCACCTGTTCGGCGGAGAGCCACACGGCGTCTGGGAACTCGCGTCGGTAGTGATCAAGGCCCGGCTTGTCGTGGAACTCCGTGCGCGTGAGGCCCGGCAGCACCGCCGTTGCGGTCACGCCCGTGCCTCGCAGCTCGCCCACGAGCGCATTGGTGAACTCGAGCACCCAGCGCTTGTGCGCGGCGTATGTCGAGTCGCCGAGGTGGGCCGCGATCGACGACACGTTGAGGATCGCGCCGTGCCCGCGCTCGATCATGCCTGGCAGAGCGCCATGGGTGAGGCGCGCGGGTGCGGTGATGAGCACATCGATCATCGCCGCCTCCTCCTCCCACTCTCCGAAGACGAAGCCGCGACCCGTCGCAAAGCCCGCGTTGTTGACGAGCAGGCTGATGGGTCGTGCGTCGTCTGCGAGCCTCGCCGCGACGGTCTCCCTGCCCTCTGGCGTCGCGAGGTCTGCGACGAGCACCTCGACCGCCACGCCCGTTGCGCTCGTGACGACCTCCGCGAGTTCGCTGAGCCTGTCCCTCGTGCGCGCCACGACTACGAGGTCATGCCCTGCGGTCGCGAGCTGCCACGCGAATTCCTCGCCGAGCCCGGCCGACGCTCCTGTCACCAATGCAGTTGCCATGGGTCGACCCTACGTTGCCTGGGTATAGGGGCGGTTGAGTAACGTGGTGCCATGCGCTTCGCCACATGGAATGTGAACTCGATCAGGGCACGAGTCGACAGGGTTGCCAGCTGGCTCGAACGCTCGCAGGTCGATGTACTCGCGATGCAAGAGATCAAGTGCAAGCCCGAGCAGTTCCCCACCGCCCCCTTTGAGGCCCTCGGCTACGAGATCGCGGCGCACGGGCTCGACCAGTGGAACGGCGTGGCGATCGCGTCGCGCGTGGGGCTGTCCGACGTCGAGATTGAGTTCGCACGCCAGCCCGGCTTCGCCAAGACGGGAGACCCGCGGGTCGAGGCCCGCGCTATCGGCGCGCTGTGCGGCGACACGCGCGTGTGGAGCGTCTACGTGCCCAACGGGCGCTCGCTCGGCGACCCCCACTACACGTACAAGCTCGACTTCCTTGCCGCGCTCCGCGCAGCGGCCCTCGAGTGGGCGGGCTCCCCTGCCGTCATCGCCGGCGACTTCAACGTCGCGCCGCTCACGACCGACATTTGGGACGAGACTGACGGGAACGCGGAGACGCACGTCACCGTCGAGTCGCGAGCGGCGTTCCACGCGCTCGCGGAGGCGGGCTACGAGGAGCTGAGCCGGCGCTTCATCCCCGAACCCAACACGTACACGTTCTGGGACTACCAGCAGCTTCGGTTCCCCCGCGGCGAGGGCATGCGCATCGACTTCGTCTACGCGTCCGCTCTCGCGGCCGCGCGCGCGACCGGGGTCACCATCGACCGCGAGGAGCGCAAGGGCCAGGGCGCCTCCGACCACGTTCCAGTCATCGTGGACTTCACGGACTGAGCGTGAGCGACGACTTCGCGCCGCCGCCGACCCCCGACGGCACGCCTTCGGGAACCGTCAACCGAACAGACTTTCGTGCAACCCCTCCTGCCCGACGCCGGCGCGGGTTTCCGCGGTGGGTTGCGGCGCTGCTGGCCGTGGGTGCGCTCGTCATCGTGGGTGGCGTCGCAGCCCAGATCACCTTGACCAAGCGGGCAGCAAACTCGACCCCCGGCGACGCCGATGCCACGGGCCGACTTCACTCCGCTCAAGTGGTGTCGGGCATGTGCCTCGAGGCGCTTGGCGACGCGGCGGGACCTGTCATGGTTGTGCCGTGCGACGATCCCCACGCCGCCGAGGCCGTCACGGGCACCACGGTCAGCGGGGCCGACTTCCCCGGCGACGAGGCCGTGGCGAAGACTGTGCTCGACTTCTGCGCGTCTCAGCTCGCGCCTGGCGGCCCGCTCGATGATGCGGCGCGCGGTAGGCAGTGGGTCGCGTGGGTGCCGTCGAGGGGAACGTGGAGCGCCGGAGACCGCGATGGGCTGTGCATTGTCTTTGCAGAATCGCCGTGGACGGGGCCGGCGCGCGGTTAGGCTCCCGGTGTTGGAGGTGACTACACGTGCGTAATCCTCCGAGGCATGCGCTCGTTCTCACCCTGGTCGCGGCGCAGTTCGTGGTCATGCTCGATTCGAGCATCCTGAATGTCGCACTGCCGTCGATCGCGACCGACCTGAGCCTTACGCCGGTCGGAACCGCGTGGGTGTTGAACGCCTACTTCCTTACATTCGGGGGGCTGCTGCTCATCTCCGGTAGGGCCGCCGACGTCTTCGGGCGGCGCCGCATGTTCCTTCTCGGGTCCGGCGTACTTGTCGCGGGCTCGCTCCTTGGCGGATTCGCGACGAGCGACACGCTGCTGATCGGGGCGCGCCTTGTCCAAGGAGCGGGCGCCGCGATGCTGAGCCCCGCCGCGATGTCGGTCATCTTGGCTCGGTTCACGGGCCCAGCGCGTGTCCGAGCGATGAGCGGCTGGGGTGCTGCATCCACCGTGGGAGGCGCGGTCGGCGTCACCGTCGGCGGAATCCTCACCGCAGCACTCGGCTGGCAGAGCGTGCTCTTCGTTTCCGGAGTGGTTGCCGCCGCCATCGGGGTAGCGGGCTGGGCGCTTATCCCGGTGGGCAACGATGCTGTGAAACGCCCGTTCGACGCCGCGGGGGCGACTCTCCTCACAGGCGCGGCGGTGGCCGTGGTCTTCGGAGTGCTGTCGGCACCGCACAGCGGAATCGTCTCGGTCGAAGTCATCGGTGCGGCGGCCGTCACTATGGCGTGCCTGATCGGCTTCGTTTTCGTGGAACGGCGAGTCGCCGACCCCGTCCTGCCAACAGGTGTCCTCCGAGACCCACGTGTCAGCGGTGGGATAGCGGTGAACCTCCTCGGCGGAGGTGCGCGCGTCGCGTGTTTCGTGCTGGTTGCCCTGCTTCTCCAGCAAGTGCTCGAGTACAGCCCCGGGATGGCCGGCCTTGCGATGCTCCCGACTTCACTTGCGGGCTTCGCGGTCAGCGTGCTCGTTCTGCCGAAGGCGCTCAACCGGCTCGGACCCCAGCGCGTGGCGTTGGTAGGGCTCCTCCTGCTTGTGGTTGCGCACCTCATGCTTGCTGCGGTCGACAACGGCGATCCCTACCTGCTCCGCGTTCTCCCTGCGCTCGTGGTCGCCGCGGCCGGCGTTGCATTCAGCTTCACGCCGACCACACTCGTGATTGCCGAAGGCATCGCCGCGCGAAACTCGGGAGTTAGCTCGGGCCTGGCGTCCGCGACCGCGCAGATCGGCGGAGCCCTCGGAATCGCCGTGTTCGGTGCGCTCGACGCCGCCCGTCGCGCGGCCGTCCTCGACGCGGGCGGCACAGCTCTGGCCGCTGCGGAAGCCGGCCTGCAGGCTGCCAACCTTGCAGCGGCCATCGCGGCTGCCACGGCGGCCGTCATCGCCGTCTGCACCTTCCCCGCAGTGCGGGTGATGCTCACACGGCGACGAGTGCCGGTCGAGGCAGAGGACCAGACGTAAAGGGCTCCTAAGCGACGGCGCTGGCCATCGACCGCTCGCGCAGCGCCTGGGCCACCTCGGTGTCACCCTGCTGGGCGAGCCAATAGAGCACAGAGGCCGGCGTACGCGGGTTGCGCGCCAGTTCCGTGTGGAGCTCAGGATTGTTGATCGCGATCAAAGCGAGCTCGTTCTCGGTGGCTGAGTCGCTGAGCGCGATCTCGCGAGCGGATCCGTCGCCGCCCCGGTTGGGCTCAAGAGCCGAGGCCGGGGCCTCCACCGGGGCGGCGAGGGGCCGCTCGTCATCGGGGCGCGCGATGGCGGTCGCGTGCTCGGGCTGACTGGAACCACGTCTGGCGGCGACGGCATCCCTGAACAGCACTCCGATGACAAGTAGCGGGAGAATCGGCAATGCCCACATCAGGGGTGGGTAGTTGACGGCTTGCACCCGCGCAAGCGCGAAGGCCGCGCCGACGAACACCACGCCCGCGGCGCCAAAGGCGACGTAGGACGCGGGGTTCAACGACACAAGCGGGGTAAGACCGGCAACGACGATGCCCATAAAGAGCACGCCCGTGACGAGGACACTGAGTGCCTCGACCGTCCAGTCCATTGCCCACCTCCGCTGATGTGACGAGCCTCCCCCCGGCTGCGGCTCGTCAAGCGACAGCGTGGCACCCGTCGGCGAAGTCGTAAAGCCCCCATTTATGGGGGCAGGGAGGTCCCTGACGAGCACTTATCCCCTGGTAGCGGTCCCAGTCCGCTAGCCTGCATCCAAGGGGAGGCCATGACCGGAATCAAGCGCATCGCATTGGTGGAAGACCATGCGCTCATTGCCATCGGTTTCCGCGATCTCATCACGCCGGAACCCGACCTCCTGCTGGTGGGCAGCGTCGATACCGCTGCGGGGCTTGACGGGGTCGAGGGGCCGCTCGATCTCGTAGTCCTTGACCTCCGCCTTGCCGACGGCTCGATGCCCCATGACAACGTGAAGTCGATTCACGCGCTGGGCGCCCACGTTCTCGTCTACACCGGCGCGGAGGACCGCAGGCTCATCCAGTCCGCCGCGCGATCCGGCGCGCTCGGCTTGATCCGGAAGTCGGCAGACCCCGCAACGCTGCTCGCGGCCATCCGCACCGCCGCCGATGGCGGCGAGGTCTTTGGTGCCGACTGGGCCGCGGCGATCGACGCCGACGCGAACCTCACCGACGCACGCTTGTCCTCGCGAGAACAAGAGATTCTCAGCCTCTACGCATCGGGAGAGACGGCGGGATCCGTTGCCCTCCACACGGGCCTGTCTCGCGAAACCGTGGCCGACTACGTGAGCCGCATCCGCAAGAAATACGCGGAAGCTGGGCGCCCCGCCCACTCGCGTGTCGACCTCTACAAGCGCGCGATGGAGGACGGACTCCTGGGGGATCGGCACGATGGCTGACGTCGTGAGCGAGCGGACCGCGCTCGACCGCATGACGCGCACCATGTACTTCGCGATTGGCATCGCGGCACTGATCTTCGGCGCGCTCTACGCGCCCGGCCCCTCGGGCTTCCTGCAGCAGCTCGACCAGGTGAACAAGCCCTTCCTGCTGTTCTCGATCGCCATGGGAATTGTGCTTCCGGGCCTGTTCCCGATCCTCGGCTACCTCTTGCCGCTGAGCGTCATGCGAGGCCTCGTGACGGCCGTCGCGATCGGCTTTGTGTCGAGTCAGCTGTTGTTCCCGTTCGCGCTCGAGACAGAGACCCTCGCGAACCAGGGAACACCGTGGCTGCAAGGCTTCGGCGCGATTCCCGCAACGCTCGTCGCCGTCGCGTGGGGCGGCAGAATCACCTGGATATTTGCGCTCAGTCAAGGACCAATCGTCATCGTCGTCGGCCTTGCCACGCGCGAGGGCACCGTGATCTCCGCGGTGCTCGACGGTCTCGGCGCTACGGTGACCTGCTCGATCTTTGCGGGCGTGTCCGCCGCCGTGATCCTGGCCGCGGCTCGCCTCGACGCAGTCGCCGAACGTGCGCGCGAGCAGGCGTCCCTCGAGGCTGGCGCGCTGACCCGCGAGCGCGAGCAGTCACGCATCAACGCGATGGTGCACGACGACATCATGTCGGTTCTGCTCTCCGCGAGCCGTGAGCCAGCGCCCCCGGGCCTCTCAGATCAGGCACGGGGCGCGCTGATCTCCGTCGAGGCACTCGCGACCGCGGATCAGGTCGCGAAGCCCTATGCGCCGGACGATCTCGTTGCCGTTCTGCGAGCGACCGTCGGCGACGCCGGTCCCGACGTCGCCTTCGCGTACACGATCGACGGCACAGACTCCGTGCCGAAGGACGTCGTCGCCGCCTTCGCGGAGGCAACGGAAGAGGCGATCCGCAACTCCCTGCTGCACGCTGGCAGCGAGGCAACCCGGGCCGTCGGCGTCACCGTCACCGCGCGAGGCCTCGAGGTCGTCGTCGAGGACAACGGACTCGGCTTCTCACCGCGCGAGGTGCCACAGCGTCGGCTTGGCCTCAGGGTGTCGATCCTCGAGCGCATGCGCACGCTGCCCGGCGGCGACGCGCGGGTGCGCTCACGGCCGGGCGTTGGCACTCGCATCACCCTCACCTGGGAGCGCCCATGACGACACAAGCGCAAGAACGCGCCACCGCAACGGACGTGAGCAGGCTGCTCGGGCTTCACACCGAGGGCGCGCACCTCGTGATGGTGCTGATCATCGTGTCGAATGCCGTGTTCGCGTTCGCCACCTCTTCGGTCCTTGACCACGAGTGGGCCTCGTACGTCGCGATGGTGCTCTGCTGCGTTGGCGTGGTGATCCTCGGACGGCCGTTCCCCGACCCGTTCCCGCTACGGCTCACGCTCGTTGTGCTCGGGATCATCACCGTCAGCACGATCCTCGTGTGCTACGCGCTGCCCGACTCCGATTCGCTTGGCCGCGCGACCTGGCACCTCGGCGCGAATACCTGGCTCATCTGGTTCCTCATTTTGCGCCGCAGGGTGCTACTCGGCTGGGCTGGCGGGCTCGCGATGATCCTCGTGATGCTCACCTGGGCACTACTCGCCGGCAACAGCGCGCTGTGGGCCGTGCTGCTTGTGCAGTCGCAGCTCGCGCTGATGGTTGTCGCCACGCTATTCGGGGCATCGCTGCGCCGTACAGCGGTGCGCATCAATGAGCTCACTCAGCGCTCCGTCGACGCCTCTGCGGTCGCGGCCTCCGCAAACGCGGCCCTGGAGATCCGCGTGCAGCGCGCGGGAGAGCTCGCGTCAACGGCGGTGCCGCTGCTCGACCAGATTGCGCGGTCGAGCGAGTTCACTGCCGCGGACCGCGCGGCGTTCGCACTCGTCGAGGCACACCTGCGCGATGGGGTGCGCGGCAGGTCGCTGCTGTTGCCCGCACTCGTGAGTTCGGTGTCGAAGGCTCGCGAGCGCGGCGTCGAGGTGACGCTGCTCGACGACCGCGGCACTGCGCTGCCGTCCAAGCAGGCGATGCAGGACATCGGCGACAGGCTCGGAGCGGCGCTCGACGCCGTCACCGACGGTGCCGTGACCATCCGCTTGCTTCCCTCTGGCCGCGACATCGCCGTCACCATGGTGACGAGAAAGGGAGAGGCGACGACCCGCCTCGCCCTTACGGGCGAAGGGGCCGTCGCCTCCTGAACTAGCTACAGCGTCGGACCTTTAGGAAAGGGCCTTCGCCTTGAGGGTGTCGAACTCTGCCTGGTTGATCGCGCCAGAGTCGAGCAGCGACTTTGCGCGCTCGATCTCGCCCGCGGCACCAGCAGCGCCGGCCTCGCCAATGAGGCTCTTCGTGTATTCCTTGTCGTACTCACGACGCTGGCGCACGTCCTCGAGATCACGCTGCGCCATGCCGGAGCCGCGCGCGAAGAGGTAGATCAGCGTGCCGAGGATCGGCAGGAAGATGATGAAGAACAGCCACCAGAACTTCCCCCATCCGCCCAGCGACTGGTCGCGGAAGACGTCCATGATGATGCGAATCACCACAAAGATGAAGGAAATGAGGATGAAGATCCACAGGGTGTAAAGCAGGAAGGCCATAAAGCTGCCGTCGAAGAAACCGTCGTCCATCGTGACTCCTTGTCGTGGCGCACACGCTGTGTGTGTGCCTGGAAGAACTCTAGCCCCAGCCCCGCTACGAATTAGGAGAATCGAGCACAAGTCTCGCGAGCGTCGGCAACGGCACCATCCCGTGTGCGAGCACGCGCTCGTGGAACTCGGGAAGCGGCAGGCCCGCCTCTTCGCGCAATCGCATGATCTCGAGCCTGCCAACCATGTAGCTCAGCGCCTGGCCCGGCAGTGCGATGTAGCGGTCAACTTCCGCGGTGATCGCACCGAGGGAGTTCGGCGAATTAACGACCATGAAGTCGATCGCCTGCTGGCGCGTCCAGCCGAATGCGTGCATGCCGGTATCGACAACGAGGCGGCACGCACGGAGCGAGTCGTTGAGCAGCATCCCGACGCGCGCGAGCTCGCTCGAGTACAGCCCAAGCTCGTCCGCGAGCCGCTCGGTATAGAGCGCCCAGCCCTCGAGATACGCAGTCACGTTCATGCGCTTGAGCACCTTGTGGAGGCCCTCGTCCTCCTCGTGCAGCGCGAACTGCAGGTGGTGGCCAGGGAGGCCCTCGTGGAACGTTGTGCCCTCGACGTCCGTGCGGCTCCAGTCGGTGGGGTCGGAGACGTTAAAGAAGAATTCCCCCGGCTTGCCCGTCTCCGGCTCCGGCGCCGAGTAGTACGCCTGAGCGCCACCCTTGACGGCATTGACGCGGCACGGAGTGACGGGGACGCGGCTGAACGCGCGGGGCAACGCCGCGGCTGCGCGCTCGAAGGCCGCCTCCGCGTCGCGCACGAGGTCCGTGGGGTCGCGATAGAGGAGGGACTCGTCGTCGCGGAAGTGCGCGTAGATGCGCTGGAGGTCGGTGCTTCCGACGAGCGGCCCGGCGATCTCGCGGTACTCCTCGTCGAGGCGCTGGATCTGCGCGAGGCCGAGTTCGTGGATCTGTTGCGGCGTGAGGTTGGTCGACGTCATCGCCCACACGAGGTCGCGGTACTGCGCCTCGCCCCCGGGCAGGTGGCAAAGGCCCGGGTGATCGTCATCTCGGCCGCGCTCTGCGAGCGCGCGCATGCGCTCCGCGTGGGCCGCAAGAGCTGGCAAGACCTCGGTTTCAACGATCTCGCGCAACTCGCCTGCCCAGGCGTCGGCTTGGGCTTCTACCAGGCCCGACGGTGGGGCCTGGGCGGCGAGCCTGTCAAGGGCGTCTGGGCTCGCCACGAGCTCCTCGATCAGCTCTGCGGTGCGGTTGAGGTGGCGAGCGAGTCCAACGACACCGAGGAGTGCCTCTGCCTCTGCGACAGACGCGAGGTCGTCAAGCGCGGCGGGAAGCGCGCGCATCTTCGCGAGGTACTGATCCGCGTGCTCATCGGTCACGAGGTTGAACCGCGTGCCGAACAGCTCGATCATCCCGACAAAGCCCATAGACGCGTGCGTGCCGGTCAGCGCGGCGCTCCACGTGAGGTCGACGGCGGCCGAGCGGGCGGTGAAGGCAACCGCGTCCTTGAGCGCACGCTCGCGCGGCGTGGTCGCGGTCAGCGCGTCCGCCCGTGCCGCGAATTCGCCGTACCTGCGCTGGATCTCAGCCACAGCGTCGGGCGAGAAAGCCGGCCACGTGTCGAGGTGCTCCGTCGATGAGTTCCACAGCAGGGAGTGGCCGTCCGCCGCGCGGGCGTACTCGTAGTACTCGTCTGCGAGGGTTGTGAGGGTGTCCATTCCTCCACCCTAAGCGTCGCGAAAGCACGAAACCCGCCACCGCAGATGCGGGGCGGGCGACGCGCCGTTGGAGAGACCGGACCCTCCAACGTCTGATTCGTCGACTAGAAGACGACCACTGGCTTCACCGTCACGCCGGATGCGGAGTCCTCGAACCCCTTGTTGATGTCTTCGAGCGTGTAGTTCTTCATCAACTTGTCCATGGGGAAGCGGCCGTCCTTCCAGAGCTCGATGAGCTTCGGAATGAACACCTGGGGCACGGAACTGCCCTGGATGACTGTCTTGAACGTCCAACCCTTCACGAGCGAAAGGCCAATCTCGAACGTGGCCTCGGTGCCGGGCGCGGCGGCCCCGACGAGTACGAGTGTGCCGCGCAGGCCGAGCGCATCAGCGCCCTTGCGGAGGAGCTCTGGACGCGCGGTGGTGTCGACAACATAGTCAGCACCGCGCCCGCCCGTGAGACGCATGATCTCTTCCGTCAGGTCGAGATCCTTCGTGTTGATGGTGTCGGTCGCACCCAGTTCACGTGCGAGCTCGAGCCTCGACTCGTGGATGTCGACCGCGATGACTCGCGCGCAACCTGCCACTCGTCCGGCCATGATCGCCCCTGCGCCAACTGCGCCGGTACCCAGCACGACCAGCGTGCTATTGAGGTGCGGCTTGAGTTCGTTGAGTACGGTGCCTGCGCCTGTCTGGATGCCGCACCCGAGGGGTGCGACGATCTCGAGCGGCACGTCGGGATCGATCTTGACGACGCTCTCTTCGACAACGTTTGCATAGGTGGCGAACGAAGACTGCCCGAAGAAGTGCGAGGAGATGACTTCACCGTCCTTGCTGAGCGCGGACGAGCCATCGCTCCTGCGCCCACCGAAGTCCGCCGCGAACAGGTTCTCGCAATACGCCATTTGCCCGGCACGGCACCGTGCGCAGTTCCCGCAATAGGCCGCGGCGAGCAGGACGTGATCGCCAGGCTGGACGGTCGTGACATAGTCGCCGACGGCCTCGACCACTCCCGCGCCCTCGTGGCCGAGGACGGCAGGAAGCGGAGTCGGATAGACCTGGTCCCGCACGATGGCGTCGGTGTGGCAGACGCCCGTCGCGACGAGGCGGACTCGGACTTCGCCGGGTCGAATGTCATCGAGCTCGAGTTGCTCGATCACAAGGTCGGCGCCCGCGTCCCGAGCGACGGCGGCAGTGATAGTGGTGCTCATATTGTCGTTTTCCTCCGGGTGTTCAGAACGGGTAGGCCTGGTCGGACTGCTCGATGGTGATCCACTTGAGTTCAGTGAATTCGTTGATCACCGCACGGCCGTCGAAGCGCCCGTAGCCGCTCGCCTTCATGCCACCGTACGGAGACTGCGCCTCGTTCTGAACGGTTGAGCCGTTGACGTGGACGTGCCCGGCATCAATACGAGTGGCAACCTGGAAGGCACGCGAGGTGTCGCGACCGAACACCGCGGCTGCGAGCCCGTACTCGGTGTCATTGGCCACCTGAATTGCCTCTTCGACGCCAGAGACGCGCACGACCGTTGTGATCGGTCCGAAGGTCTCAGTGTCGTAAATGGCCATGTCGGGACGGACGTTGTCGACAATCGTCGCGGGCATCGCCGCGCCGTCAGCATTGCCGCCAGCCACGAGGTTCGCTCCCTTGGAGATAGCGTCCTCGATCAGCGCGTTGATCCTGGGTCCCGACTCCGCGCGCACCATTGGACCAACGATGCAGTTCGGGTCAGTGAGCGGGTCGCCGGAGACGATCTCCTTGGCTCGGGCCGCAAACTTCGAAACGAACTCGTCGGCAACCTTTTCGTCGACGACGAAGCGCTCTGTCGACATGCAGATCTGGCCCTGGAACAGGAAAGACCCGAACACCGCGGCGTTGACAGCGCCGTCAACATCGGCGTCATCGAGCACTACCTGGGGGGCCTTGCCACCCAGCTCGAGAAGTGCCGGCTTGAGATGACGTGCCGCCTTCTCCGCGATGACACGCCCGACCGGGGTCGAGCCTGTGAAGTTCACGCGACGTACGGCAGGGTGAGCGATGATCGCCTCTGCCACCGCGTCCGCGTCGTCGGGGCTACTCGAAATGAAGTTGAGCACGCCCGCGGGAAGCCCAGCTTCGTGCATGACCTCCGCGATGATCGCGTGGGTGCGGGGACTCGTCTCTGAGGCACGGAACACGACAGTGTTACCGCACACGATGGGGTACGCCATGGCTCGGGCAGCGAGGACGCCGGCGCCGTTCCACGGCGCCATGCTGTAAACGACACCCGCAGCCTGACGGACCGTCATAGACAGGGTTCCCGGCTTGTCGGTAGGAATTGTCTCGCCCTGGATTTGCGTGGCGAGTCCGGCGGCCTCCCGGAAGAGTTGGGCCGTCAAGAACACGTTGAACCCCGCCCAGAGACCGGCGGCGCCGACCTCGGACATCATTGTCGGGATGAACTCGTCCGCGCGCCGCTCGATGATGTCGGCCGCCTTGAGCATGACGGCTCTGCGCTCCGTAGGGCCGCTGTTTCGCCAGGTCTCGAATGCCTTGGACGCTGACTCGACTGCGTCGATGGCATCGTCCACGCTCGCCGCGGCGCCCAGCGAGACGACATCCCCACTTAGGGGGTTGCGTCGTTCGAAGGTGCGGCTATCGCGGGCCTCACGGGCCTGGTTGTCGATGATGAGTTGGGACTGCATCGGAACTCCTTCGTCGTCGTCGTTGACTGCGAAGCGCCGTTGGGCAACGCTGCTTCGGCGATGTAACGATAACACGAAGACATGCGAAAGTGTGTTACATGTTTTTTACGGCCAATGCCGGCACCCGAATCTCGTCTCGGATCACCGATGACACGTACTCGGTGGCCGCGGGCGCGAGGGCATCGTGGATCTGCAGGAACATCTCGTGGGCCTCGGCGCCGCGCCAATCGGACGGGCGGAGTTCGCGCGGAAGCGAAGGGTCGCGGAAGGGAAAGTGGCGGTAGGTCCACACGATTTCCGTGCGCGCGGCGAGCGCAGCCGGTCCGGACAGAAGCGACGATCGCGCGGCGAGGTCCTCGTGGTCGGCGATGAATTTGTCATAGTCCGTATTGAGCGCCGTGAGATCCCAGCATCGCCGCGCGAGATCGCGATCGGCGTCAAGGTCCTCTGTGCGACTACGCAATACGTCGATCGCGGCGCTCGGAAACTCGGGTGTCAGCGCGAGCCCCTCTTGTCGTATTGCTCGTGGCGTGATCCACGTTGAAGGCGAGAGTGGCCCGAAGCCCAGCCATGCCAGCTTCTTCTTCAGTTGCTCCCGTATCGCTCGATCGGAGTCCGGCATTTGGAAGACGACCTGCGTCCACCAGCCGTCCCAGGCGTCTTGATACGGCGCGAAGATGCGCTCGCGGCCCTCATCGAGCACCTCGAGGATCTCGTCGCTGAGCCGATAAAGCGTCTCGCGTCCGGCTCGCACAGTAGTGAACCAGCCCTCGGCCTTGAGGCGCGATAGCGTCATTCGCACGGTCGGCGGCTCGACTCCAAGCACCCCGAGCAGCGTCACAAGGTCGCCCGCCCGCACCTCAGAGCCGACGAATCTCAGATAGTCGCCGAAGACATCGAGTATGAGTCCGCGGGGCTTCATTGCAGCAACTCCCTCCCGAGCCTTTGGGGCGTCCCCCATGCTACGACCCGTTCAAGCCGCTCCGGTGACCGACCCGGCTATGCGCGCACGCAAGGCAGCCTTGTCAATCTTGCCCACCTTGGTGAGAGGCAGGGAATCCAGCACCTCGAGCCGCTCCGGAAGCTTGAACGCGGCGATACCCTCGCCTGTCATAAATTTCCGGACGGTCTCGAGGTCAAGCGATTCACCGGGAAGAAGCGACACACACAAGCAGAGGCGCTCTCCCATCACCGGATCGGGCATGCTCACTGCGGCGGCGAGGTCAACAGCCACGAGGCGGTAGACGATGTTCTCGACCTCTTCCGCGGAAATCTTCTCACCTCCGCGGTTGATGATGTCCTTGTCGCGTCCGTGCACCACCAGATTGCCATCCGCCCTGCGCACGATGACATCGCCAGACCCATACCAGCCGTCGATGAATGCCTGCTCGTTGTGATCCCCGGCTCGAAAGTACCCCCGCGGCGTGTAGGGGCCACGGGTCAGCAGTGTGCCGGTCACACCGTCTGGAACATCCGTGCCGTCCTCGGCTACTACGCGCACCTCGTCCGCATCGCACACCGGACGGCCCTGAGTCGCAATGACCACCTCATCGGCGTCGTCCAGCCGGGTCATATTGATCAGCCCCTCAGCCATGCCGAACACCTGTTGGAGTCGGCACCCGAGTTCGGGCCCCACTCGCGCAGCGAGCTCATCGGGAAGACGCGATCCACCAACCTGAAGCACGCGCAGGGAGCGGAGTTGGTCGCCCCCCACCTCGCGCTGGTGTTCAAGCCAGCGTTGAGCAACGGCCGGCACCGCCGCTGCGAGAGTGACTTTCTCCCGCTCGATTGTCGCAAAGGCCTTCACCGGTTCGGGGCTCGGGAGCATCACCGCAGCGCCACCGGCGAACAGCGCACCCAGCACGCCAGGGCATGCGAGGGGAAAGTTGTGGCTCGCCGGAAGCGTGCCGAGGTAGACAGTCTCGCTGTCGACTCCTGTGACGCGAGACGTCTCCCGGATATTGCACGCGTAGTCGTTGTGGGTTCGGGTGATCAGCTTGGGCAGGCCCGTCGTGCCGCCCGACAAGAGGAAGCACGCGGGCGCGTCCGGGTGAGGTGCGAGCGCGTCGACCCGAGCCCGCACGCCCGGGTCGTTGGAACCTGCCAAGAGATCCTCGAGGCGAATGGCACCCTCTCGCGGCTGTCCCGACACCAGCGTCCAGCGCACGAATCGGGATCCCGCCGCTATCTCCGCCGCGAGTGCTTGATGGTCGAAGTCCTTGATCGCGTCGGGCACCACGAGAGCGACAGCCTCGGAGTGGGCGGCCAGGTGCGTGAGTTCGTGCGAACGATGAGCCGGGAGCGCCATCACGGGGATGATTCCGACTCGGAAACACGCAAGTGTGAAGACGATGAATTGCCAGTCGTTCGGAAGCTGGACCAGGACACGGTCGTCGGGCGCGAGGCCCAGTCTGAGCAGACGTTCTGCCGCAGCGTCCATCCGGTTCACAAGGTCTGCGTACGTGAGCCGCGTCTCACCGCTGACGAGCGCAATCTTGTCCGGATCACGGTCGGCGGCTTCGAGCACGTACTCCCCGAGCGCGCGATCCTCCCAGAGTCCGAGTCGGCGGTACTCGGCCGCAACCTCGTGCGGCCATGGCACGAAACCATCGGCGGTCGGGGTCGGCTGGAGCAGTTCCATGGTCACGCCTTCACTTCCTCATGAGTTGGCAGCACCACAGCGTCGAGGGCAATCAGCCCCGTCGATGTAATGCGGAGCGGGTTGATCTCGATCTCTGCGACGACCCCGAGTGCGACAAGCTGCCCGAGTGTGGCGAGTATGCGCCCGAGGTCGCCCTCGTCGACCGCTGGCGCACCGCGAAAGCCCCGCAGGAGATCGGACGCCGCGAGATCGTTGATCATCGCCGAAGCCGCGAGGGGGCCTAAGGGTGCCGTGCGGATTGCCACGTCGGCGAGCGCCTCGGCGGTGGTCCCGCCCAAGCCGAGGGCGACCACAGGACCGAACGCGTCGTCGATGCGTGCACCCACGATCAGGTCGACGCCGGCATCGGCCATCGCCTCGACAAGGTACTCGCGAGCGCCCGCGGCCTCCAACGCATCGAGGGCCGTGTCCATGGCCGCCTCGGACTCGACGCCGAGCACGACGCCCCCGATATCCGTCTTGTGAAGCACAGTCGCATCGACGAGCTTGACGGCGACGCGGCCGCCGATGTCGCGACGTGCGTTGTGCGCTGCAACTCGATCCGTGCAGCGGCGCCGCGGCGGTGTCGCTATGCGCAACACATCCAACAATTCCTTTGCCCGGATTTCGTCCCAGACCGCTCCCGCGAGGTCCGCGTGACGCGGCACGGCGGTGCCCGGGTCTTCGTCCGGCACCCCGCGCATGTGTTGCAGGCGTGCGTCTTCCGCGAGTGCGATCAATCCCTGCGCGAGGCGCGTGGGGCCCCGAAGGATCGGAAGTTGGTGGTCACGCGCCGACTTTCGGGCGCGGTCGACCGCTGCTGCGGGTCCATCGACGCCGAGCAAGACCGGCAGGTCACCACGGGAGTCGGGAACTGTGGCCGCGAGGTCAATCACTGGTTCGGTGATCGCATAGATGCCGAGAATGTCGACACCAGGATCTGCCGCCACGGCCGAGATCACGCGCCCGAAGTCCTCGGATGGACGACCCGTGTCGACCGGATTCCCCTGGAACGTCAGGGGCGGGAGTAACGCAGACAACGACTGTCGGGTTGCGGCTGCCAAAGGTGGCAGTTCCTCACCGGTGTCGATGAGGCGGTCGGCGATGATGAGACCCGGGCCCGCTTGCCCCGTGATGAACCCTATGCCGGGCCGGGCTGATGGCCGGGCGCGTCGAGCCGACAACGCGATCGCGGCGGCGATCGCTTGCTCCTCGTCGTCAACGAGTACGGCACCGGCCTGCCGAAGAGCGGCTCGCGCGACCCTCCAGGAGGTCGTCAACGCTCCTGTGTGGGAGTTCGCGAACTCGGAGACGTCTGCTCGCCCGATGATCAGGGCAATCACAGGCTTCACCGCCGAGAGCTCAAGAACGGCGGCGAGAAGGTCACGGCCGTCGGGCACTGTCTCGATGTGGAGGATGACGGCCCGCGTCGCTTCGTGTGAAACCAGATACCTGAGCACGTCCGGAGCGCACACGTCTTGACCGGCCCCCACGCCGACGCCCACGCTCACTCCATCCCCGTGCTCCTGCAAGAGGAACGAAAGAACGTGGTTGACTCCTCCACTCGCGGCCACGACGGCGACGCTCCCCGCACCAAACTCCCGCACGCCCGGCACAAAACTCGCGAATAGCGAGGTGGAGGGCACGAAGAAGCCCGAGGTATTCGGGCCCAGAACGCGGATTCCGGTATCGCTCACCGCCGCGTCGACGGCGCGCGCGTAGTCAATTCCGATGCCGCCCGCCTCCGCAAATCCTCCGGCGCAGACGAGTGCGGCGCGAATGCCGGCGCCGGCACTTTCGCGCAGCGCCTCCGCCGTGATTGCGGCAGGAACGCACATGACCGCGAGATCGAGCGCTCCACTAGCGTCGGCCGCGTCAGCGATCGTTCCGAACATGCCAGGGCCCGGCTGGGAGTTTACGAGCCGCACTTCCCCTGGAAATGAGGAGAGCGACGCAGCCATGGCGTGTCCCAGCTTGTTGGGCTTCGTCGACGCGCCGACGACCACGATTCCGCGCGGCTCGAACAGCGCCGCGAGGTCAGGCGAGCGCATGCGCGCTCTCCCTGCGAGCGACGGCGTCGGCGCGGCCGGAAAGGATGAGCGTCGACGCAGCCGCGTCATCGAGGTCGTCGTCGACGATGATCGCGACGCGTCCTCCGGCGAGTCGAGCGCGTTCCGCAACCACGCTTCGCGAGACAGCGGTGCCCCCGTGCACGATGACGACGCGTGCCGTCTCCGGAACCTTTACCGCGGGCGCGTCGTGCTCGTCCGCTGGCGCCTCCACTTCGACGACGGCGGAGCCAACGCGGAGCTCATTGCCAGATTCGTCGGCGACCACCGGGCCGTCGACCGTGTCGCGAAGGGTCAAGGCGCGTCCGTCGAGCGTCGCATCGCCCGCGCGGAGCACCGTCGTCAGCGGCGAGGCGCCCTCGCGCTCGCGCCATGCTCGGTCGACGCGTTCGGCAAGCTCGCTGTCGCGGCGGCGAATGCGCTCGATGTCGATGCTGCGGGAGAAGAAGTGGAAAGCGAAGTCGAGGGGTTCCAGGTACTCGTAGTAGAAGGCGAAGTGCTCCCACCAACTCAGGCTCGGACCCGCCGCGTTTTGCACTCTGGCGACGTCGGGCTTGCGCTCCTGCTCATAGCGTTCGAAAGCCGCCGCGACCCCGTCGGTCGCCGCGGCGAGCTCCCGTGCCAACACGATGGCATCCTCCATCGCCATTTTGGTGCCTGAACCGACGGAGAAGTGCGCCGTGTGCACCGCATCGCCGAGCAGCGCGACGTTGCCCGCGTGCCAGCGCTCCGTGCGGCGCGTACGAAAGTTGCCCCAACGAGAGTTATTGCCTACAAGCCCCAAACCCTCGATCTCGTCCGCGAAAAGCGCGCCGAGGTAC
>Ga0190271_10000638_pt1 | contig 18219 bp, 19 predicted proteins | sample Popmic356T_FD_133747 | JGI IMG/M metagenome (GOLD analysis project Ga0190271, IMG submission 133747) | Populus adjacent soil microbial communities from riparian zone of Weber River, Utah, USA - 356 T | ecosystem: Environmental > Terrestrial > Soil > Riparian zone | place: USA: Utah | collected...
ATGCCGGAAGGCGGCGTGAGATTGGCGGCAAAGTCGGCCCAGTCGAAGCCGAACCACATCAGCCATGAATTGTCTGAGGTGGTCGTGATCCCGGTCCCGGTCGAAGTCGTGCCGGTGCCGCTGTTGTTGCTTGCGGCATTCAACGGTGTGCCTGTCGGCGCACAACCGGAAAAACAACCCATCCAGACGGCAGAACTGTCAGTGACATGCGGAAAGATATAATCGCCCGACTCGGACGACGCGCGTTTCCAGTAAACATTGAGACGGCCATTAACGCCGCCCCCTATGACGCTTAACGTCGTTCCGAACGCGGCAAACCCCGCAGGCGGGGTCGGATCGGGAGTGGGAGTAGTGCCAAGAAGAAAAAACGACGTAAGCAGGATGTCGCCGTCAACAATGCCGGTCGGTGCCGTTACAGTCGTGTTCGCACGACTGCCATAAGAGACAGTCGACTGCGAACGCAGGGCAATCGTTGGCGTGACTCCGCTGCCGCCACCAGAAAAATCTGTCGTGCTGAAAGCGCCACTGGGAAGAACAAATTTGTTGTTGTCGGCAGACGAGAAGGTCGGGCTGCTGGTCGAACGCGGAACGCTGCCGGGGTACACACTGAGCCTGTTCCTGCGCCACACACTGCTGGCTATCGAAAAATTAGCCGTGAAATCGGTATAGATCGCACCGAACGTCCACGAGATGTCGGTCGCGATGGTGTTATCGGTAAAGGTGAGGCTCGTGTTGCCCGACGTGGCATGACCAATATCAACCAAGTAGCCGAAGCCCGACAGATAGCACCGCCGGACCGTGATGTTGCTGTAGGTCCCCGCCTGAAACGCAATCCCGTTCGTGTTCCCCAAAGACGCAATCGTGCAATCCTCGATCAGCACATTGCTGCACCCGCTGCCATTTAGGTGACCCGGCCCATCCTGATGATACATGCCCGAGCCCGAGCCCTCGGCCGCCGCGTCATGTATCCAGCAGCGCCGGATCGTTTTTTGCCCAGTACCATACAAGGTGATGGAGTTGCCGAAACCCCAGATGTCGCTGTCTTCGATCAGCAGCGTCTTGTCGTTTCCTTCAATGCCATACTGGTAGCCCTGAGTATGGCCGATCATGTACGGCTCAAAGCCGCCACCCGTGGAGCCGTCGATGTCGATGCCCAGCCCGGCAGAGGGCCACGCCGCATTGGGCACGACGGAGACGGCTGAAGGGCAGATCGTACACCAACGGAACTCAGTCCCATTGTTGTCGAGCTTGATGTTCCAGCCATCGACCCAGTTCGATCTCATCCGGCAACCAAAGAACTTCACGTTCGCTGGAATGACCGGCACGTCGTCCCAATTCATGAAGTTGTAGGTAGCCCCAGCCGTCAATGTGCCGGGACCAGTCGTCAGCGACCCCGGATAGCCGGGCGCAGCCGTATGGCCGACAGGCATTGCTGGTTGACCGGGAAACGCCATCTATCCTCTCAGGTGGTATCGACCCACAGATCGTTGGTTGCCGGGGACCCCGGTGCCGAACTGGCAATCGTGATTTTGTTGGAACAGACATAGGTCCGCGCCCACGAGGCCGTGATCACTTCGGTGCTGGTCGCAGAACTGGCCGGCGTCGTGGCGGCTGCCGCACCGAGGGTCGGGGTAACTAAAGTCGGACTGGTCGCAAAGACCAGCGCGCCCGTGCCTGTCTCGCCCGTCACAGCCGCAGCGAGATTGGCCGTTGTTGGCGTCGTGAGGAACGTCGCCACGCCCGTACCCAGTGTGCGCTTGGTGAAAGTATCCGCCCCCGTCTGCTCGACCAGCCCGGCCGTGGCGTCGAGCGCCGCCAAGGCGGTCAAGGTAGCATCCGGCAGCATGTAATCAGTACCCGCCGTCGCCGCACTGATCGCCGTGCCGTTGCCCCTGACCATGCCAGTGATCGACGTGCTGAGCGTGATGGCGGGCGTGTTCGTCGGGGTCGCCACGCTACCACCGAAGCCATTGGCCGAAACAACCGAGACACTGGTGACCGAGCCCGCGCCCGTACCATCCAAACCGGGCGGGCCTTCTGGCCCTGTCGCACCCGTAGGACCAATAGGACCCGTTGCCCCTGTGGCACCCGCTGGGCCTGTTGGACCTGTCGGACCTGTCGCGCCTGCTGCACCCGCCGGACCTGCAGCACCCGCCGGACCCGTCGCGCCTGCAGCCCCCGCCGGACCCGGTGGAGCCAAGGCAACAAACTGAGCGACCGTGATCGACTTGCTGGTGCCGCCCTGATCGACTTCCAGCTTGTCAGTCGTGCCGACTGTCGTCGCGGTCGGCAAATCCGAGATCGTGACGGGAGGGATGTTTGGGTCGAAAGGCATCAGCTATTCCTCATCGACTACAGAAGAACTCGTCCAATGATCGACAAACCCGATCCCGGCGTGCGGACAACCATGTCAGCCCTGTCCGCCAGCATATTGAAGGTGATGATGTCACCGGCATTGGTAACAATGGCCAGACCCAGCGTGCATGAGATGATGTTGCCCATAGCAGCACCCCCCGTGACCTGCGCAAACTCCACGCCGTTGAGCATCATCAGCAGGGTCGCGTCGGCGGAATTGCTGGTCGACACGCAGGAGAGCGTCGCATTGACCTGATAGGCCCCCGGTGGAGGGGCAAATTCCTGTGTCGCCTGATTCCAGTACCCGCCCAAGTTGGGATCGGGAGAATTCACCGTGAACGGCGTCGGGGCCATGAGGATCGACGTGCCAGAGATCGCACCCGCAGAGACGACGACGGGCGGACCGGGCACGATCACTTCAACCCATTGGCCGCTCTGGCGCACATACAGCTTGCCGTCGTTGGGGGCGTCGGGGAAATCAGCACCGGGCGGGCCGGGAGGCCCAACTACGCCGGGCGCACCAGCAGCACCGGGAGCGCCGGGCTCACCCGCAGGACCAACTGCGCCGGGCGCACCGGGAGGACCAGCAGGGCCAGAAGGAATTAGCGATACGACTTGACCTATGGTCAATCGCCGGCTGTTGCCATGCTGATTGACATGAAACTGATCGGTCGGAGTCGCGCCCCCGCTGGGCGGTAGAGCGGAAATCCTGACGGTAGGAATGTCAGCCATTGGACTCTCCCGTCCCTATGACAAGCGGTATGCCGCCTTCAGTGGTCATAGACAGGCCCTCTTCCGTAACAACAAACAAAAAAGAAGAGACAGACGGGGCATCGGGAACAAAGTTGACTACCCGTAAAGCACCATCCGAAGTCATGCGAGGGCTTCCATTTTCCGTGACACGGAAGCCGTTGACATCAAGCGATACGCCCGGCGGCAGCGGCAACGGCATCGCCGGCTGTATCGGCGGCAAGCCATCCGGATAAATCGTGACATCGGTGTCAGGCCGAACGAACGGCAGATTGAGCCGGTCGGGCGGCGGAGCCGGCAAGCGCCACGGATCGTAGGTGTCGAAGCAGCCGCGACTGGGCCATTGGATCGGATCGCACACCCGGAAGCCCTTGATGTTGCCGTCTTCCACAAGGTCAGCCAGACGCCGCTTGGTCTGGCATCTTTGGCAGATACCAATGCCAAGTGTCGGCTGGCCCTTTGTGTTGATGAAGCGCGACATCAGAACTTGTAGACCTCCAGACCGGGATTGTAACGCATCGGAGCCGGGTCGCGCTCCTCGCCGGTCGCCATCGCCATGCTCGCCGTCTCCAACTGGGCCAGCATGGGAAACCGCGTCATGTCGGCTTCCGGCAACTCAAGGCACAGGCGACGAGCCAGTGAAGCCGTCAGCGCCTCCTGCCAGCGGCGCGGCATATCCAGTTGTTGAGCCATGTCGCTCACGTCATTCAGGAAACGCCTGCGCCAGCACACCAGTTGAAGATAGCGCGCCTGCTCGTTGGGCATCGGCCAGACAAACAGGCGCGACGTGTCGATGTCACGCTGCTGGTACCAATTCCACGGCACCCCCGGCGTTGTCTTGGTCGGCATGGCGTTCCAGTCGTCAAGCGACCATGTGCCCATGGGGATTTCTGTCGGATTGTTGCCGAAGAACAATTCCGCGATGCTCAGGAGATCGGGACTGGCTGAGCGCACCCGCCAGCCCATCGCCAAGGGTGCCCCTTCGATGTCGTACCAGTACCATTGGGCTGTCCCGGTATCGACCGTGACGGTCACCGCATCGAGGGCAATCCACGTCGTGCCGTCGAGCGTGTACTCGTAGAACATGCCGAAATGGCCCGGCAAGTCGAACAGGATGCCGACCGTCGTCACTTGGGTGGGGGTAGCGAACATCGCGCCAATCGCGCCATTGGCGAATTCCTGCGTGCAGGACGTAGCGAAGTTGTCGTCAAACGCCGCCAGCGCCGTGCCCAGACTATCGCTGAAAGCGGTCAGGATCGGCACCCGCGTCAGGGTCCGCTGGTTGGCACTGATCACCACACTGGTGCCCATCGGGCACGGCACCTCGTTGCGGTTCATGTAGAGCGGCAGGATGATCTTGTCGCGCGCCCATAGCTGGACGCCAAGATTCATCATCTCGGTCATCATCAGATTGAAATGATCGAAGGCTACCGCGACTGTTTCAGACCCCCACTTTGCCGCCGGAATACCGCAACGACGCAATGCCGATTCCATCATGTGCCGGGCGGTATAGGGGACAAGTGCGCCTGTGTTGTTGCCTGAAAGGCTCATGCGCGCTGTTTCCCTTAAAAAGAAGGGCGGCGGCTATGGGAGATGCTTAACCGCCGCCCCTGATGTGGCCCCTCGCAAGAGCCTACGTGCCCGGTGTGCCCCACACGGTACGCCAGTTGGTCCAACCCGTATCCCAGCGGGAAGTACACTTGTAGCGCATCGTATCGGTGGCAAAGTCGCCTTCCATGGACTTCTGGGCCATGCGACGGGTGATGAACTGCAAGCCCATCTGCTCGTCGGTCTTGATGAACCACGCCGTCGAGGACGTGAGGCGGGTGATCACCTCGTAGCCTTCCGGCAGGGCCTTGGTCGACGCAATCGCGTTGATGGCGTTGACGCCGCCGCCCGAAGCCGTTGTGGCTGTCGTCAAAGCCGACTTGGTGATCTTCTCGGCCTGCCACTCGTTTTCCGGCGACACCAGCAGCTTACGCGGGGTGATACGGACATACTTGCGGTCGTTGTCCATCGCCTTGCGGATTTGGGTCAGCATCGATTCGAGGCTGGTTTCCGACAAAGCGGCCGAGGCGGTCAGCAGATTGCTGGCGGTGCCGCCAATGATCGGATGCGAGGCTGAGCAAAGCGGCTGTCCGTCGCCACCCAGATAGGCACCGTTGAAGGCGCGGTTCAGCACGTTGGCTGCCGCCACTTCCTCGGTTTCCGCCATGCCTTGGCCCATCTGCTCGGAGTAGATGCGGCCAATCGAGATGTGATCGCCGTCCTCCACCAGCACCTTGGTCAGCCCGAAAGCGATGCCGTACTGCGTGAAGGTGTAGGTCTTGTTGAAGACCACGCCGCCGGACTTGTAGGTGACCGGCCCGCCTTCGCCCATCGCGGGCGCGGAGCCAAGGCCATACATGACCGGCTCCATCTGGTAAGCCCGCTGGATGCCGGGCTTGACGCGCATGAACGTGCGGAACTCCTTGCGGAGGTCGTACACGCCATCGAAGTGTTCGCTAAGGATTGGCTCGACCAGAATACGAAACTGGGCGCTATTCATCGGGGTGGGCATCGGGAAGTCCCCAAACTATCAACGTCGCGGGCCGCTTGATCTGGCAGGGCCGTGGTGCCGTCAAAGCTCAAACCCGGCCCCGAAGGGCCGGGGAGGGTTAGGCAATCGGCAGGGCCGGGGTGATGCGGACCCGAACGATGGTGAAGGCGTCGCCCCACGCATTGTCGGGATAGGGAGCCAAGTTCTGAAGGATGAAGGTGCCGGCCGTGGCACCCGTCGTCGTCGGATCAAGGGCTTGGCTGCTGATGCCCGTGTAGACAGAGCCGGTGACGCCAGCGACCAGATTCATCGCCTCACCCAACTTGGTCTGGGCCACCGGGCCACTCGCCTGACCTTCAAGGATGGCCTGCGAGTCGAACGGCGTGTATTCCGCCCACATCGGCGTATTGGCGTCGAAGGTCTGGGCGGCGGGCCAATAGGGCAGCTTGAACGGCCGATTGCCCGAGATGAAGAAGCAGCCGCAGAAGATGCCCGCACAAGGGAGAATGCCGGTCGTTGCCGTCAGCTTGCCCGTCGCCGGGTCGATGCTGACCGGGGTACCGGTATACATGGCCGTGGCCTGACCGGATGCGATGCCGTTCCACAGCGTCTCGATACGGGGCTCGCCCGAAGGATGATAGACGTAGCGTAGGCCGAACGGTGCGGCTGGTGCTGCACTCATGGAGCTTCCCTCCAAAGAGAAATCACGGTTGATTGATTGCTCGCGGAGGTGGCTATCGACCCGTCGCCACGGGGAACTGCCTGCCTGAGTCGCCGGGTGTCCCAAGTCTTTGCGGGGCTCTACTGCACATCTGCCAATGGCCAATCAGCAGACTCACAACGGTTTCCCGTAAAGACCGGACTCTTCCCCGGCGAGGGATGAGCGGGCGGAGATTGGCTCAACTAATTGTACCCGTCAATCCCGTAACCCACAGTTCTGGTATAGATTGGAGATGGACGAGCGTCCCCCCTTTGATCCTGTGCGGGCCTGTTTTTACTTGATCGCCTCGATCTTAGGGGTGCAGTGCATGGTCGCCCTCACCGGTCTAGCCGCCTGCGTCTATTGGAGCGGAGCCGTCATCGAGGGCAAATGGAGTTGTGAAAATATCAATCAAACACTGAACCAGTTGCTAACCGGAGCATTGGCGGCGGCCTTGGCGTTCGCGGCGGGCTTCACGAAAAAGGACAAGTGACATGGCAACTCAGCTATCCCCGCACTTCACTTTGCAGGAATTCACGACTTCCACGACGGCTTCCCAGTGCGGCATCGACAATACGCCGACCCCGGAAGCCATGCTCAACCTTGAGCAGCTTGCCATGACCATGGAGCAGGTACGTGACATCTGCGGTGGAAATCCGATTACGATCACGTCGGGCTATCGCTGCGACGAGCTTAACAAGGCATGCGGCGGGGCCGACAACAGCGCCCACAAGTACGGCTTGGCCTGCGACTTCATCATCCCGGCCTATGGCGAAGCCATCGATGTCTGCTTGGCTGTCGAGCCGCACATGAAGACCTTGGGCATCGACCAGTTGATCCACGAGTACAACGACTGGACCCATCTGGCGATCAGCGTGCCGGTCGACGCGGCGCGCTGCGAGTGCCTCACCATCAATAACCAAGGCACTACGTCGGGCTTTGTCTAAGTCTCAAACTGGCTCGGCGGACGCCTGATCTGGCGCAGCGTCTCCATGCCGGGAGCCATCCGCGTCGTGCCGCCCATGTCACGGATTTGTGCGCCTGCCGCCTCGATCTGGTCGTAGATGCCGCGTTCCTGATCCATCGGCCTGTCGTGGTGGTTTTCCCGCATGATCATGCGGAAGCCTTCGTTGTCGATCTCCATGGCGATCATCTCGCGCCACATCAGGCATTCCTTGTAGATGCTGGTGGCGTCGGTCACGGCATATTCGTCGGCGTGCCAGTGTTCCTTCTGGGCCTGATCATACTTGAAGAACCAGTAGCCCATCCGCATCCGGCGATGCGGCGTGTCGACGTTGTGAGTAGTCGATATCCAGACACGGTGGAAACCCTCGCGCTTAGGCAGCCTCGGCAGCACGGTGTCGTCCATGACTTCCTGCATGCGCTTGCGCCGCTCGGGATCGGTGCGCTCGGCAGCGCGGTCCCACTCATCGTTGGACCATGCCCCCCGACTGCCGCCACGGGCTTCCTCGACACCCGAGTCGCGGTGGCGCAGCCGGGCTTCCTCCTCGGCCACCAGACGGCGGGCGTCATCGAGCCGCTCCTGCCGCGCTATCGCGTCCTGCTTGCGGGCCTCCGATTCAACAATCTCGTCGGCAGTCGGCATGCTCAGGTCGTTGCCGCTGGGGATGCCGGGCTGAAGGGTCTTGGCCATGGTCAGTCTCCTAATTCATGCCGCGACGACGCAGGGTTTCGGCCCCCTTGCGCCACTTGGAAACAATGCGGTCACGCTTGGCCACTTCGGCTTCGCTCAGGTTTTCTTCGAGCAATCCTTCGTCGCGAAGGGCGTCGCGCTGCCACTCGGACAGGGCATAACCAGCCCTATTGGTCTGGGTCGAGCGTCCTGATCCGGTGGGAGGCCCGCCCCGCCGCAATGGAACGTCGTGACCCAAGAGGGGTCGGCCCCCGGAGCCATTGGGCCGGCGGGCCGGACGGTCGTCGTCTTCACCATCGCCCTCTCCGGTTGGGGGTCAGTCCATACCGCGCCATGCGCTGCTCCATTGCCTGCCAGAACTGTGTCGTGTGGCGCTGGCCACCCTGCTGTATCAATTCGGCGTCGATGGCCCGCACGATGTTGCAGTCGGCGTCACCGCTTTGCGGGTCAAACCACGGGAAGCGGTCCTGAAACCGGTCGAACTTGTCGGCCACCATTTCCTGAATCGCCGGATCGGGACGGGGCTGCTGGGGCTGGGGCTGGGGCTGCTGCTGCGGTGCCTGCTGCTGCACCGGACCGCCTTCGCCCATCCGCTGGCGCTGCTGCTTGGTCGCCCACAGGCGGGCCACCACCTCGTCGCGCAGCTTGTTCACCTCGGAATACTTGTCGCCGTCGTTGGTCTTGATCGCATCGGCCATTTCCTGATCGGCCATGCGGAGCGCCTGCTCCAGATTGCCGATCTGGCCGTCCAAGGTGTTGGCCGCCAGCCCGGCCTGTCCGTAGGTCAGGCGTTGGACGACACCCGTCACCTGATTAAGCTGTTGCTTCAGAAGCTCAATTTCTTCTGCCTGCTGACGATTGTATTCGCGATTGCGGGCATTGCGGCGAGCCCGGCGTGACTTCGATTCACGCTCTTCCGGCGGCCCTTCTGCCGTCTCTTCGTAAGCCAGCCGGGAGTCCTCTTGATCGAACTCCTCGGCTGGCTTGTCTGCCGGGGGCGGGGGATGGCTTGCGCCCGGCAAATCCCAATCGGTCTTGTCGTCGGTCGGCGCGATATCAAGGTCGGCACCTTCATTCTCGCCGCCCACCATCGCTATGTCTGCGCCCTCTTCCGGCTCGTCGGGCAGGGAAAATTCTTCGTGCTTCTGCCCGTCGCCTCGCCTTACGGGTACTGCCATGGGGAACCCCTACAAAAGTGTTTTGATGACCAACGGATCGCCGTAGATCACGCCAATCACGTCGGCATCGTTCATGGTCATAAACAACGCCTCACGATTCCATTCGTCCTTGAGCGCGACGGCGATCCGGTCGCCGCCATACTGCGGGCATCGGATGAACTGGCCGGGCACGCACCACTTGCCTTCGGGCCACGGCTCCATGGTCGCGCGATTGCAAAAAGCAGCCGGACCCAGTGATCTGACCAGCGCCGTCTGGGTGCGGAATTTCTCGGCATCGACCGATTCGTCGGGATACCAAAATTTCGTGCCATTGGCCAAAATCTTAAATGAGCCGGGGGTGCGAAGCTGGACCAGAATACGGGTGCCCACCGGATGGTACGGCGGATCGATGTCCGGATAGCTCATCTCGTAAGCCTCGGTGTAAATGTCACCGAGAAGCTCTTTAACGGTGGGCACTGTTGGCGGCTTGGTTGAATCCCTCGGCATGGGAAAAACCGTTAATGGAGACTTACTTTGCACTAAAATTCCCTCTCCCTTCTATCTTGCTCGGCTGCTTCCGTTTCGACGTGCTGCTCAAGCTGCCGCTGCAATGTCTCAAGGGTGAACAGCATCCCATGCAGCCGGCCAAAGGCGAATTCGGTGCGACGCCCTTCATCGGGTAATCGAAGCTCGTCATAGACCAACTGCTGTCGCATCTGGTCGATCAGAGCGAAGACATACTCCACGCGCTACTTGCGCTTGGTCACGGGAGCCGGGGCGGTCGCCTTGGCCTGCGCTGCCTTGAGGTCCATGCCGGACGCCAAGTTCTTGCGCAACTGTGTCGGTCCCGCTGGCAGCGGTAATTTCTTCCCAGCCATCACTTGCCTCCTTTGGCTAATCCCACCGGCACCCTCGGCGGCAACGTCATCCCTTGGGCCGCCCGTCCTGCCGAATTAAGGGCGATGGCTATCGCCTGCTTCTTCGGCTTGCCCGCCGCTAGCTCGGTCCTGATGTTCTTTTTCACCGCCTCGCGGCTCTTGCCTTTAATCAACGGCATTGTTTGCTCCCTGATTATATTGGCGTCAACGCTTGCTCCCGCCCCGGCAGAAGGACGGGTCGTCGTGATGCTTGGGCATCGGCGCACAGCCATGCGTGGTTCCGCCCTTGCTGAAGGCCCGTGCTGGGATGGCCGTATCGAGCCCCATGGTCGGGCTCAAGCCCTGCCGCTCGCCACTAGCCAGCCGCATCGGCGCGGGCACCGTCGACTTGGGCGGACGGCCCAGCCGGGTGAAGACGTTACGATTTCTTACTGCCACCGCTACCTCCTGTGGGCTTGGGCCGCATCTTGGCCACTTCCTTAGACGCCTCGTTGCGCTCGCGGGCGATCCGCTCAGCCGATTCCTGTCCAGTTTCAGCGATGTATTGCGACGATTCGTGACCCGCGACGGCCGTGTCATATGACGTTTGCTGGCCGGAAGCCGCCACCTTCTCGCTTGATTGGGTGCGGTCCCCGGCGATGATTAGCTGAGTATTATCGCGGTTTTCCGCAATTGTTTCACGTGAAACACGGTCTTCCTCGGCCTGCGCCTGTGTTTGAGCCAGTTTTTGCGCTTCCAGCAGCATCTTTAGCTGCTCGCGCCGCTCATCGATATCCTGCTGACGCCGCTCGATTTCGGCGTTTGTGTTGGTCTGGTGGGCCTTCAAGGACGCGTCCTGCTTGGACTTTTCCATGCGCGAGCGGATGTCGATGACCTTGGCCTGCGTGTCGGCCTTGTCCTTCTCGCGCTGCCGCTGCACGTCCTCCTGCGCCACCACGGACGGGTCCATCGGCATCGGCGGCTTCAGTTGCTTCAGCAGTTCCTTGGCCTGCATGATGATGGCCGGCACGTCCTCCATCTCCTCGGCGGCAAGCTCGAAGATCGCATCGTCCAACTGGTCCATCATGCGATCAAGCGGCACCTCGGTGCCCGTGGCCATGAATGAATCCAGCGTAATGTCGGGATTTTGCGTCTGCTCGCGTAGCGCGGAAGTGGCCGCTTCAAGCATGGCATCGGCATACCAAAGCGCGACATGCTCACCGATATGATTGATGATCTGCGGGATGAACTTCTCGGCAATCGCCGGGTTGGAGCCGAAGATTGGATTTTCCAGATACCGCTTGTGCATCTTGATGTGGGCCTCATGGTCCTGCCCCGGAAAGGCTTTTAAGGGCGCACCGGACGAGGCACTGACGTTCTCGGCCACCGCGTTCATCTGCGTGGGGATCGGGTTGGGCACCAAGAACTGGTCAGGGTTGGTCACCCCGTACTGGCGCAGGAAGTTGGCCTCGGTGGCGCGCACGTTGTAAATCGGGATTTGCGCTTGGTGCATCATCTGGGCGCGCTGGGCAATGGTCTGGGCCATCGCCTTGCGCTGAAGGTCCGAGAAGATGCGCGGATCGCTGACCGGGATGACCACCATCGGGCCTTGGAAATCGGCCGGATTGACGGTCAGTTCGCCGTGCTGGTCGATGATGGTCTGCGGCGTCAGGGTGTCGCCGTTTAGCTGGTAGAGCCACTTCAGGAACAGCCGCATCGAGCGGTGCAGCCGGCCATGCACGGCACCGAAATTCTTGAGCCCCTGCTCGATGAACATCTGGGCCGTGCCAACGGGCGTTTGCGCGTTGATCTTGTCGTATTCATCGAAAGTTGTCCGGACCACTCCCCGCCCAGCATCGACAAGGAAGCCCAAAAGCTGGAACAGGACAGGACTGGGTGGATTGAACTGGATCGGCATGAACGTCTTGCGGATGTCGTCCTGTGCCAAGCTCCCCTGTATTTCCGTGATTTCGGTGACACGTGGCGTGATGTTCTGAGCCCCCGCCGTCGCCCCGCCCTTCAGGCGGGTGCCGGTCTGGGTGTTGTTGAGCATGCCGGCGTCGAGCAGCGCCCGCAGCGTGCCGGTGGCAGCCCCGCTCAGCGAGCCGATGATATGGGTCATGCCCACCGGGTAGCCGCCACGCCACGGCCAGAACGGCCATTCGATCAGGAAAATGATGCGGCCCTTGGTGTTGTCGTCCTCGCGCCAGTTGCGATAGATCGACAGTATCTTGCGGGCTTCGACATCGATGGTGACGAGGTAAGGCTCCGTGGGATTGTCGTCGTCCAGCAGCGGCATGACCACCGAAGTTTCATAGACTTCCCGAATGCCATCGAGATTCTGGCTCGGCGGCGTGCGGCCTATGATGCGGTCATTGGCCTGTTCCGAATCAGTCTCTTCGGGGATTTGGCTGCCGCTTTCCGCCGAAACATCGATGACTTCGAGCCAGAGCCCTTTGGCGACGTTAGCGCGATAGGTCCACTTGTCGATATTCTGGGCGTGAGTGATGCGGACTTGGGAATAGAAATCACCGTCGTTCCATGGCCGATAGACCAGATCGATGGGAACGAATGCAACGGCGGGTGTGCCATTGTCTTCGTAGCCCTTGGTATAGAAGGCCCCGCCAATCGGGCACTGGGTGAAGCCCACCTCAAATTCATGGTAGGCACTCGTCATCTGCTCGGTCATCTGCCAGTTCATGTAGCGGGTGACCCGCTTGGCCCGCTCGTTCTTCTGGTCGTTCTCGTCGCCCACGATGGACGCCTTGACCGGGCCATCGGGCGGCAGCATCTCGTTCATCACGCCGCCGCCGAAGTCGATGGCGGCTTCCAGCAGCAGGGGATGGACGGCCCGGCTGGCACCGGGGAACTGGGCACCGCCGATATTGTTTGAGCCCATGCCGGTGCGGTTCAGGCCCTCCTCGTACTGCTTGTCGCGGTCCTGCCGGCTCTCCTTGTCCATCTCGATGGCTTCCAGCAAATCGGCGCAAATCTCATCGAGCCGGGTCTGGTCCATGGTGGCGGCCAGATTGTCGAAGTGATTGGCCGGCATCTGTCCCGGCGTCGGCCCCGGCGGCACCACCGTGGCCTGCCCGTCGTCGCCAATGACCACCTGATTGCCCGCCGGGCGCACGTCGGTCAGGTTGGACGGGCCGCCACGGCCCGGTTGGCCGAAGGGATCGAAGCCAGCGGATTGGTCGGTCACTTGTAGGCCCCCATGAGGCTCACCGCCTCGGCAATATCATCGTATGGATCGTGCTGGCCGCCTTCGGCAAACGGCAAGGTGAGCCGCCCCGATATGCCCCAATTGACCGGGGCCTCGTTGCCGTAGGGACCAACATCCTTGTTGAAGTTGCCGGTCACGCCCAGCTTCGCGCCACGCTTGCCCAGCGGATGCTCAATGCCAAGGATGGCGTCGATCAGCCGTGACTCGGGATCGTAGCTGAACCCAGCGGTGGCCTGTCCCTTGCCAATCGGGATGTCGATGGTCGGCGTGGTGACGCCACGCGGTGCCGTGAACTGGCTGGGCGGGATGGAGAAGCGGTCGGGGGCTTCGTAGAAGCCGCCGGCTTGGAAGCCTTCGACCTGACCGCCTTCGGCCTTGAACATGTCGATGTCGCGCTTGTCGAGATAACGCATCCATTCGGGCCACACATCGCCCAACGGCAAGTCGGGACGGTCACTGATCAGCCGCGAGGCTGGGTCCATGTGCAACGGTGCCTGATCGGCAATACGATGGGCCAAAGGCGCTACCCGCATGCCCCTGTAGACTTCCTGCATCTGATGCGGATTCAAGCGCCAATCGCGAGTGAAGTCTTCAATGCGGCCGTTGATCATGTCCTTGTATTGGGAGCCGTACACATCCGACTCGCGCCGATTGAACCTTCCCCAATCACTGCGCATCTGCTCCACAGTCTGATAATCGCGACCCGTGTACGGCATCGGATCGACCATCGTCAGATCGTCCGGTCCCCTGTTACCCGTGATCCACATGCGCTGGCGGGCAATCTTGTCGGCGGGATACATGGTCCCCGGATACCGCGTCCCCGGATAATTTTTCCAGTTGGCCCACACCGCCAGATCGCCAGCCGATGGCACGGCCAATCCGGTGGGATGCGGATGGGCGGATGACACCTCGGCCCCTTCCTTCCCGGCCTTCACCATGAACCTGTTGTAGCCCTTGGGGAAACCAACACTGTGCGGGCCGCCGGTCCGGCTCAGCGTCTCGGGAATGACGCGCGGCCACGTCGAGCCAATCATTATCTTCTCGTTGCCGGTGTCTTCCGCATGCTTGCGGACATTGGCGATCATCTCCTTCTCGGGCGTCGTCGCCTGTCCCAGAAGGTTCTGTATCCACCTGATGGCGTTCTGGCCGGGCAGCGCGGCGGGGACAGGACCGCCTTCAGCCAAGCCGAACCGCTTTAGATCGTACTCCGGAACGCTCAGCACGTTGTTGACCGACTCACCGGGTGCCGCCCGCATCCATTCGGTCGGGTGAAGGATACCCTTTGCCCATGATGCAAAGGACTGCTTGCCGGTGATGTCGGCTATCCGCTGGGCATTTGCTGCCGCGATGTCAGGATCGTGGACTCTGGTCTTGCCGACCATCGCGCTCACGTCGGACCACGGCAGGCCACCATGGGTCTGCGTCTCGATGTAGGGAATGGACGAGGCCACACGAAGCCGGCCGGCGGTAACAGGCTCATCCGGCTTGAAGGGCCGGGGCGTCATATGGCCTTCCGTGGTCAGCACGTCGTCAGGCATGGGATAGCCCAACGTCTTGCGTATCCACTGGTCCAGATTGTCCTTCTGCTTGTCGAAGCCTTCGGAAAATTTGTAGGGGCCTTTCAAGCCGCGTGCTTGGCTCAGCGAATCATCGAGAAAGAACGTCGAGCGGGCTTTCACCGAAGGATCGATCACCGCGCCCCAGCTACCGTAGCTTTGCGTTCCCCTGTCGCTGAGATCGGCAATGTGGCCGTAGATCGGCCGCAGCGTCGGGTCCAAGTCATCCGGGTAATCGAACAACTCCCGTTCCGTCCGCCTGCGCATGCTGGGCGATAAGGTGCCTTCGCTGGTCCCCGTCTCGAACTGCGTCTTGAAGCGGCCGTCCTTGACAATCTGCGGCCACGCCGTGGGCGGGGCAGCGACGGTGATCGGCTTCTTGAAGATGTCGGCTATCGCCGCCGCATAGTCCTGCATCGCCTTCAGGCCGGTGATCGCCGGCAGGACCGGGCCGCCCTTGTCGAAATGCTGTGAGCCGTAGGTCGGGAAGGGCGGCATCGGCTCGTCGTACTGGCCGCCATGGGCCTTGAAGATCGGGTTGCCGCGCTTCTCGACGTACTTGTCAAATTCCGGCCAGAGATCGCCTATCGGCAGGTCGTGGCCCCGCACCAAGGTGCCTTTCGGATCGATGTGGATGGGGGCCGCCTCGGCCATCTTGTTGGCCAGCAGCCCTGTCGCCATGTTGCCGTAGGCTTCGACATATTCTTCCGGACTTAGCTGCTTCAGCCACGGCTTGGCGAAATCATCAAAATCCGTTCTGAAGATGCTGGTCGCCAGCGGCCAGCGCCCCGTCACCGGGTCCTTTCTCAATTTCATCTCCCACGTCGCATTGGCGTCGCGGAGCTTGCGCAGGATTTCGTAGGTGTCGGAGTAACTGCCGTATTCGAGCGGCGGCATCATCGACACAAGATTGGGGTCCTTGCCGCCGGCAATCCACATCGTCTCGCGGGCATACTTGTCGGGGGCGGCATAGGTCCCCTGCTTGTTCACGCCGGGGACGTAGTAGTCCTTGGACCAATTGGCGATGTCGCCGGGCGACGGCACGATTGTGCTGCGCATCGGATGGGAGTGGGCCGAGTAGATCGGCTCACCCTGTGCCGCCATCTTCTGGTTCCACAGATCATGGCCGGGCGGCCAGTCGACCAAACTTTTGCCCCCCGTATTGCTGAGCGTATCCGACAGATCGGCCCGGCCGTGCGTCGGACCGATGATCAGCTTCTCGTTGCCGGTGTCGACCATGTGCTGACGCACGTTCTTGACCGCCGCCTGCTCGGCAGACGTGCCATAGCCCAGCAGGTTCTTGATCCAGCTAATCCGGTCGGCCATGGCAATTGGCACCCGCTCAGGAGGCAATTGCCACTAAGTTTAGCCGGGCATGGCCTCGCGCGCCACAATATAGGCGTCCTCGGCCCGCGCGGCCTGCCTGACAAGGTTCTCGGCCATGTCGGCCAAGGTGCAGTCCAGTTCCGCCTGCTCCTCGGCCTGCTGGCGCTCGACCAGACTGGCGGTCCCGCTGCGCGCCATCAGATGCTCGTTCTCATAGTGGCGCAGCCGGCGGGCGCACAGGATCAGGCAGGACTTCATCAAGACAATATGATCATCGTTCATCATGTCGATGACGGCATTTGGCTCAATCATAGGGTGCCCTCACGGTCTGGGGTTGCTCGCGGCCTGACTCAACGTCGTACTGGTACTCGAATTCGGGGGAAGTCATCGGCACCGGGGGCGGGCTGAAGGTGCCGTCGTCATTGGCCTTGCCCAGCTTGTGGAACACCCCGTCCGACACAAAGCGGTCGGCAAACACCCGCCACGCCTGCGAACAGCTATCCACCCAATCATCGTGCGGGGTGGTGCCCGGCCCCGAGTAGACGCAAAGCTGCTTCAGCACCGGCTCCACCCAGTCCTTGGGCTTGCCCGGTCGCTTGTCCGATTCGGGCAGCCAGATACGGCCGTGGCGGGCGATGTGGGAGACGGCGTGCAGGCGGCTGAGCTTGTCGGCCCGGCCGGGATTGTAGGGATAGCTATCGATGCCATGCTGGCTCAGCACTTGGCGCAAGCTGATGCCTGAGCCCTTGTCCTCGATGATCAGCAGATCGGGGTGCTTGGTCTGCTCCTGATAGTATTTCTGCCCGGCCAAGGTTTCGGTCAGCATCTCCTGCCGCCGGCCATAGAGCGCCTTCATCTCGGTCTTGGCCTTGTCGATCAGGTCGGGGAAGCCCAGCCATTCCTCCCAGCATTCCAGCAGGTAGAGGTGCCATTGGCGCTTGTGCTGGAAGGCCCCCCACACCGTGCAGGCCGTGGGATCGGACGAGAAGGTCTTGCGGTCGTAGGTCTTCTCGGTGAAGGCGGTGTCCATCGACACCATGATGTACTCCAACCAAGGCAGCGGCTCATCCTTGGGCCACAGCTTCAGCCAGCTACGCTTGATGATGGCCGATTCGCTGATGTCGAGAAGCTCGCCGTGAAGCTCCTGCCGACCTATATTCGTGCCCTCGTATTGTCTTAGGTCTTCAAAAAAGTTTTCTGCGAGATTCGCTCGGTTCTCATAAGTTGAGCCGCGTATCAGCCGCGTCTCGGGCGTGCCGTCCTTGCGCCGCTTGTCGATCATGTCGGCCAAGAACTGCAAGGGCTTGGGCGTCGTCGTGTAGAACTTCTGCGGCTGAATTAACGTTCCTTCAGCGGTGCGGTAGGCGATACGAGTGCTGAAGTTGATGTTGTAGAGCGCCTCCTCGGCCTTGTACCAAGCGGCAAGCTCATCGCCCCACACGAACGTACACTGAGGTCCGCGCAAGCGGTCGGGGGTTTCCGATGAGAAGCCGCGTATGATGGACCCGTTCCACAGGATCATCTCGGGGTAGGGGCTATAAGTCAGGCTTTGTACGCACTCCGCCGGTATGACGGCACGGAGCCCTGCTGGCCCCTCAAATACCGTGCCCCGTAAGTCCGAATAGGTCGGGGCGACGACATGGATGACGACACCGGGATACAGGCCGCCCTGCCGGCGGCACCACGAGGCACCGGTCTGGGTCTTGCCCCAGCCGCGACCGGCCATCGCCAGACAGTTGAGCCAGCCTTCCAGCGGGAGAATCTGCTTGGGCCGCCCGCCGATATGGGGCTCGCCGGAATGCCACAGCCGCTCCGCCTCCAAGAACGCCATGTCGGCGTTGGAGGCGGCATCGAGCGTGGTGACTAGCTCGGGCATCTACTTGCGTTCCAGCGCGTCGGGGGTTTTCAATGCCGCAGCAAGCGCCGCCTCGGCAAGCCCAAGCGCCGCTACCAACTCGGAACTCCACGGCTTGCCTTCTGCTGAGCCCGCCATCAGGGCCTTGCGCGCGGCTGACCATTGCCCAATGACGTTGCGCAGCTTCTCGATCTCGTCGGCGGCTTCGTGCGCCAGTGTGGTGGGATGCTGTCGCAATTCTTCG
>Ga0190271_10000639_pt1 | contig 18218 bp, 13 predicted proteins | sample Popmic356T_FD_133747 | JGI IMG/M metagenome (GOLD analysis project Ga0190271, IMG submission 133747) | Populus adjacent soil microbial communities from riparian zone of Weber River, Utah, USA - 356 T | ecosystem: Environmental > Terrestrial > Soil > Riparian zone | place: USA: Utah | collected...
GAGATCGCCGCTGCAATCGTCGGCGCAGAGCCGTCGTGCAGATACGGCGCGGTTTGCCAGATGCTGCGCAGGGTCGGTGTGTCGAGCCCCGTCAACGGCGCGCCGAGACGCTGCCCGCTCGTCGGCTTCAATGTGCCGACGTTGTGCAGTGTATTCGTGCTGCTGTTGGAGAACGCCGTGCCGCTGTGGCACGCGGCGCAGTTCTGCCGCTTGAACACCGTGCGGCCCGCTTGCGCTTCGGTAGTCAGCGCGCCCGCCGGCGTGCGATACGGGCTCGCAGCAAACTGATTCAGCGAGGCCACGTACGCGGCCAACGCGTCGAGGTCGGCACTGAAACCCGCCTTCGGATCGCCGAGCGGCTGGCTGCGCGTGCCAGCGTTGAAGACGGCGTCCGCCATGAGGCCGGTGCCGCCCGCCAGCGAGCGGATCTGACCTTCGAAGTCCTGCACTTCGTTGAAATTCGACGTCCAGTGCGAGCGGCCGTGCGCGGCCGCGGTGCCGCGCAGGCTGATCGTGTTGCGAAGACCTTCGCCCATGCCCGTGAGATCCCACGTGCGGCCGTCGGCGCCGCCGTCGTTGTGGCACGAGGCGCAGCTCATGTAGCCATCACGCGCGAGGCGTGTGTCGCGCGCGTCGTAGAAGAGCTGCTTGCCGAGCAGGACGTTGGCAGCCAGGCGCTCGGTCGCGATGCTCGCTCGCGAGGCGAGCGGCGGCGCTGTCCACTGCCCGCTGTCCTGGAGCGCAGATAGGTCGTAGACGTCGACCGTACGGTCCATGAAGTTGCTGACGAACAGCTTGCGGCTGTCCGGAGACAACACGAGGCCTTGCGGCGCGCGCCCCGTAGCGATGCGGAACAGCTCCGCGGAGCTGTGCGCATCGACGACGGCGACTTCTCGGCTCGTCTCGAGCGCGACGAATAGGTAGACGCCGTAACGGTCGTACGCCGCGGCGCTCGCGACGCCCGAGTCGTCGTGGTCGATGCGTCGAGCGCCGTCCTCGACCTTCCCCACGAGGTCGAGCTTCGAGCTGATCGCGCGGACCGTATTCTGAAAGTTCAGATTCGCGCTGCTACGCAACACGCCGCGCGCGATGTTGTCTTGCTTCGAGGGCACGTAAGCCGTTCGGCCGTCGGGCGAGATCGCAACGGCGCCGAGGTAGTTCGGCACGCCGGAGCCTTGGTTCTCGGCATCGGGCTTCGTGCTATGGGCGAGCACGATCGTTTGCTGCAGCGCCATCGAGCTCGCGTTGACGACGATGATCTCGGCGCCGCCCGTCTGCGTGTCGACGAGCGCGCCCGCCTCACCGGGCTGCGGCGGAGTTACGAAACGCGAAACGTACGCCGTAGCGCCGGCGCCGTCGATCGCGACATGGCGCGGGTTCGGACCCACGGCGACCAGGCCGACCTGCGCGCCGCTCGTACCGTCGAGCGCAAGCAGCGAGCCCGCGCCGGCGAGCACGACGAACGCGCGATTCGCGGCCGGCGAGAACACGATACCGTACGGCTGCGAGCCAAACGGCATGCTCAACGTCTGGACGACGCCCAGCGTGGTGGGGCTCACGATGCTGATCGTGCCGGCGCGGTTGTTGACTACCCAGACTCGGCCGTCGGGCCCGATCGCCACGCTTCGCGGTGCTTGTCCGACCGTGATCTCGGCGAGCCGCGTATTCGTGACGGCGTCGAATACGCTGACGGAGTCGTTGTCTTGATTGGCGACCCACAGCCGCGAGTTGCCCGCGGCACGCGATTCGTACGCGACATTCGCGGACCAGCGCGCCGCCGCTGGCGTCAGAGGCAGATGAATCGTCTGCACGAACTGCTGCACGAGCGGCGCACCAACGACGTCGTCCGTCACGGTCAGCGTGACGAAGTATATTCCGGGCGCCGTGTAGACGTGCGTCGCGGACGGCGAGTCCGCAAGAGCCGTCTCGGGCGTGCCGTCGCCGAACTGCCATTTGTATCGCACGTTGAAGCCGCCGCTCACGGTGGCCGTGTACGTGACACCGCCGCCTGCGAGCCGCGGCAGTTGCGGCGGCATCGGCTCGACGGACAGCGGACCGGTGCTGGTGACGGACCAGTCGAACGTCGCGCTATCCTGTTCCTCTGCGTCGGTAACCGTGATGGTGGCCTGGCCGATACCCGGCGCAGTCGGCGTGCCGCTGATGAGGCCCGTGGTCATACCGATCGACAAGCCGGCAGGCAACGCGCTCGCGCCGTAGGTCAACGGGTCGTTGTCGCCATCGGTCGCCGTGATCTGCAGGCTGACCGCATCGCCCGCGACCCAGGTTTGAGTGCCGGGAGCCACGACGACGGGCGTTTCGTTCGTGCTGATCGGCGTGATCGCGCCGGCTCGGCACAGCATGCCGAAGCTGTCGACCAGGCCGCCGGAGCGGCCATACAGCGCATACCCTGGATTCTCCGTGCCGCAAGTTTGCAGGCCCTGCGCAGTTCCGCCCGTACCGCCGCTACTGCCGAGGAACGTTCCGGTGCCCGTAAGCCCGCCGCTCGGCGTCAGCGCACGGCACTGGAGCTCGATCTGATTCACGTACTGCGCCGAGGCGCCGCGGAAGCCGCTGACAGCCGAATCGCGCTCGCAAACTTTGTCGAACAGCGTGCCCGTCGCCGTCGTGCCGGTCAGGGTGCGCTTGACGGGATCGCCGATCCACCGTCCGAACTGATCGGCCTTCGCGCATTGCGGGCCGACTTGATTCACGTAGTTGGCGCCAAAGCGGCCATGGACGCCGACGAGCACTTCGTCGACGGCGCAGGCGAGGTTGAAAGCCGCACCGCCACCGCCGCCGATCGTCGAGGTGAAATCGACGGCCGTGTTCGGCGTCGCATCGATGTTGATGCGCAACATCTTCGCCATCGACGGCACGCCGGCTGAGTCGACTACGAACATCATGTAGAACCCTGGCGGCGCGTCCGTCGCGCGCGCCGGCAATTGCGCCGAGACGGTCGTGCCTGACGTCGAGATCGGTAGCTCGAGGTATCGTTGGTCCATATTGACGCTATGCGTCACGGAACCCGACTTCACGAGCGCGACGCGCGCAACATCGCCTTCGACCTCGAGCGTCAGCGTATCGCCTGCTTCGGCCGTGCTCGGCCAGCTCGTCATGCGCGGCCGCAGCGCGAACGAGCCGGAGTCGTCGAACAGATACGGCGGGTAGTAAATCTCGGCGTTCGTGTTGACCTGCGGCCCGGGCGCGCCGCCGCCGGAGACAAGCACCGTCGCGTCCGGCAACAGCAGTGCAGCCGAGTGATAGAGACGCGCTTTTACGCCCGCCGTTCCAAGGTGCCATTGCCCGGTGGCGGGATTCCAGATCTCGGCGCGGTTGTTTACGCCGGTCAGCTGGTTTTCGACCTCACTGCCGCCGGTCGCGAGCACCTTGCCGTCGGGCAGCACCGTGGCGCTGACCCAGCGGCGCTGCGTCGACATCGATTGCGTCGGCGTGGCGATGGGTACCGCTCCGTTAATGTCGATGACGGTGGCGGCGTTCGAGTTGCCGCCCATCTGCAGGATCATGCCGGGCCGAAACATCGCGGCGCCCGATGTCCAGCCGGCGTTCGCCGACGGCAATTGCCCCTGCGCCACGAGCGAGCCCGTGCCGCCCGCATTGACGTAGTACATCCGTCCGGCCGTGTCGTAGCCGAACACGCGGCCATCCGGCGCCAAGAAGTTGCGCGGAAAGGTCGTGTCGTAGCCACCGGTGCCTGCCGTCGAGAGCAGCCGAAACGAACCGTTCTGTTGCCGCACCTCTGGAAAATCGCCGCCACCGCTTCCGCCTTGAATATAGACGTCGCCATTGACGAGCACCGTCGACGACGAGTACCAGCGCGCGCGGTTCATGTTGACCGCCGAGCGCGTCAGCGTGTTGCCGTCGCTGTCGAAGACGTTGCTGTTGTTGTTGCCGGTGTTCGTCGTGCCAGTGCCAGTCCAGTTGTCGCCGCCCGAGATCAGGATCTCGCCGGACTGCGGCATGATGACCTGCGAGCTGCAGAAGATGTCCGTGGCTGTGCGGTTGTCGAGCGTCGTGTGTCCGCCACTGGGTCCTGCGGTGGGATCCCATAGGTCGTAAATGAAGAACCCGGTCTGCGTGCCGTCGCCCTTCGTGCCGTACGAAAGCACACGACCTTCCGGTGTCAGCGCCGCGTGCGCAGAGATCAGCGGCCAGCCGTAGACCTGCGACCAAAGGCCGTCGAGGTGCGGTTGCGCAGCGGCGGGCAACGCCAGCGCGCAGGCCGTGGCGACTTTCGTTACCGTCAGCAGTGGCGATCGTTGGGGGGTGTTTTTCTTGACTCGAAGGGAGGGGCCGCGCTTGGGCAGCGTGCTCATCAGGAATCCTTGCCAATCGTTGTTCTTGTTCTGCGGAGGTCGTGCGCTGCAAGAAGGGCGCCACGACCGAAAGACTTCTTCGATCAGCGAGTTACAGACATTACATAAGCCGAGCTGTAAAGCCCCCCGACGCAGAACCGCGTCAACGACGGTGCAGCGTGCAGTCCTCGGGCTCGAGCCGCGCGCGCCGAAGTCCGGCGCGCGCGGCGGAAAGTTGGACCCTGCTAAATCGGCTCTAGCGCGGGATACTCGTACGCGGGCAAAGCTTCGACCAGCGTGGCGTCGAGCTCGACGCGCACGCGCGCTTGCTGCGGCACCGCAGCGGCTTCCTCGCCGCTGAGCTCGATGTGCAGAGCATCGAGCGGAACCGCGACGAGCCGGCCTTCGGCGGCACCGGCATCTTCGTCGAGATCTAATACGGCACGCGTGCCCTTCTCGCCCGTCGATACGACGAAGTCCTCGATCTCGCCTATCGAGTCGCCCGCCTCGTCGACGACGGTGGCGCCGAGCAAGCGGCCGACAGAGTTGGTCGTGTTCGGTCCGCGCACGCCCGGTTGGTGGCTCTTCTCGCCGATCATCGGAACGTAGTCGAAGTTGGGGGCCGCTTTGAGGTCGGCCTCCGTCTTGTCGAGAACGAGCCTTTCGCCGTCGGGTGCGATGCGCAACTGCTCGAGCGATGCGGCGTGCCACTTGTCGCCAATATCGAGCACGCCGCCCACCGATAACACGACGACCGGCGGCTGCTCGCGCCCCGCCGTCGCGAGGACGTCCTCGACTTCGCCCAAATCCGTGCCGCTCGTGTCGGTCACGCGCCGACCGATCAGCTCGCTGAGGCGCGCATCTTTGTCCGCCAGCCACTCGGCCAGTGTCGTGTCGGCGGTTCGTTGCGGCGCCGGGGCGCTCCCGCGTTCCTGTCCCCAGGCGCTAGCGGCGACGAGGGCAGCCGCGAAACCCACCGCAAGTGATCGATGAATTGCTTGAACGTTCATGAGATCCTCCTTGTCCTCTATGGGCTGCTGCGGCCGCACGCGGCGACCGCTCAACGGCACACGATTTGCACGATACGTGCCATGATTCGAGCGCAAGTCATGAAGCGTCGACCGGAGACAAGAGAAATGAGCAGCCACGCGTTCAAAGCCAAAGCGTACGTAAAGGAAGGTTGCCCGTTCTCGTTCAAGTTCCTCGCCTTCATGGCCGAGGCGAAGCTGCTCGACGCGATCGAGATCGTCCGGGTTCGTGAAGGCGACGCGGATTACGAGGCCACGAAGCGAAAGCTTGCCGAAGCTCTCGACAAACCGGCCTCGTTCCCGACCGTCGAGATCGAGCCGAACCGCTACTTGGCGGACTCGGATCGCCTCATCGAGCACTACGCGAAAAGCGAAGGGATACGGCTCGACGACATGCCGGTCCTATCGCTCTACAAGCAAGGAATCCTTCCGAAGCTCTTCGAGCTTCACAAGCTGAAGACGAGCGGCGCTGCGAAGCCCTAAGACTCGCCGCCTCGCGCTTTGGGGTCGCGGCCGCCGTCGCGCGCACGCGGTCCGGCCGCCGTGCGAATTTGCCTCACCAAGTCCTGGAGCTTCTGCAGGCTGGTCTCGAGGTTCGCGAGATCGGCGAACCCGAGCTGCAATACGTAATCGCCCTTCGCGCCCGGGCGGATCGAGACCTTCTCGCCGAGCTCGCGCGCGAGCTGCCGCTCGAGCCAGCGCGTTTGAATGTCGATCGCCGTGTTGCGTTTCGGGCCGCTCGGCGGAGTCTCGACCAGCGCCTTCACCGTCTGCTCTACTTTTCGCACCGACCACCCGAGGCGCACGGCCTTGCGTGCGAGGCGCACTTGCCGTTCCGCGTCGAGCGGCAGCAGCGCTCGCGCGTGGCCCATGTCGAGCACGCCGTCCATCATCGCGTCCTTGACCCCGTCGGCAAGCTCGAGCAGCCGCAAGAAGTTCGTCACCGATGCGCGCGAGCGGCCGAGTGCTTTCGCGATCTCCTCGTGCGTCAAGTCGAACTCCTCGATGAGCCGCGACATCGAACGCGCTTGATCGAGAGGGTTCAGATCCTCGCGCTGGAGGTTCTCGATCAGCGCGACGGCGAGCGCGGACTGGTCCGTCAGCTCGCGAACGAGGACGGGCACGGTTGCGAGGCCGGCCAGCCGCGCGGCGCGCCAGCGGCGCTCGCCGGCCACGATCTCGTAAGCTTTCGCGTCACCGCCGGCTTGCGCAATCGGCACCGCCCTGACGATCAGCGGCTGCAAGACGCCTTGCTCGCGGATCGACTCGGCAAGCTCGGCGAGACTTTCTTCGCGCAGCTGCAGGCGCGGTTGGTAGCGCCCCGGCTGGAGCTCGTCGATTGCTAGCTCGAGGATATCGCTGGACGCCACGCAGACTCCGAGGACCCCTCCGCGGAGGGGTGTTGGGGTTTTACTCTAAGCTCAGTCAGCCGGCAGAGCGAACGAGAACAACGCGCTGCCCGCCGCAATCGCGACATGTTGCCGGCCGTTGACGGCGTAGCTCATCGGCGCGGCGTTGATCTGCCCGCCGAGCGACTCGCGCCACAACACCTCGCCGGTGTTCGCGTCGAGCGCCAGGAAATAGCCTTCGCGGCCGCCGCCGAACACGAGGTCGCCCGCCGTCGACAGCACGCCGGCCCACGTGATGTCGGCCATGCGGTGCTCCCACTTCGCGTCGAGCGTGTTCGGATCGTAAGCGCGGATGACGCCGTACGCTTCGTCGTAGTTGTTGAAGAACGGCTCGAGATTCACCTGCCCCATCCCCGTCTGGCGGCGGTTGATGCCAACCGGCTGCGGGAACAGGCCTTCCATCGCGACGATTCCCGAGTTCTCCCAATGCGAGACGTAATAGAGGCCCGTGCGCGGGCTGAACGACGTCGGCGCCCAGTTGATGGCGCCGTGCACGTGCGGCTGGAACAGCTTCGGCTCCTTGTCGATGTCCATGCCGGGCTTGCGCTGCAAGCGGCCCTTCGCGTCGAAGCCGCCGAACCAGTTATGGACGACGTACGGCTTGCCGCTCAGAAACTCGCCCGTCACGCGGTCGAGCATGTACATGATCCCGTTGCGGTTCGCCCAGAGCATGACCTTGCGCGGAGTGCCGCGCCAATCGATGTCGGCGAGCACGGGCACTTGCGTCGAGTCATAGTCGAGCTCGTCGTGCGGCGTGAATTGGTAGTACCACTTCAGCTCGCCGGTATCGACGTCGAGCGCGACGACGCAGTTGCTGTACAGGTTGTCGCCGAGCCGCACGCTGCCGTCCCAATCGGGCGCGGGGTTGCCCGTGCCCCAGAACGCGAGATTCGTGTCGGGGTCGTAAGCCGCCGCGTTCCACACCGCCGCGCCGCCCGTACGCCACGAGTCGCCCGACCAGCTGTCGTTGCCCGGCTCGCCGGGTGCGGGAATCGTGTAGAAGCGCCAAACCTCCTTGCCGGTCTTCGCGTCGAACGCCGCGATATAGCCGCGGATGCCCATGTCGCCGCCGGCGGTGCCGACGATGACTTTGTCCTTGAAGACGTTCGGCGACATCGTGATCGAGAAATTCCGCTTGGCGTCCGCGACGACGCTGTCCCAGAGCAGCTTGCCGCTCTTCGCATCGATCGCGAGCAGGTGCGCGTCGATCGTGCCCATATACAAGGTGTCGCCCAGGATCGCGAGGCCGCGGTTGACGCGGCCGCAGCAGGCGCGCGCCTCGAGCGCGGGCTCGTGGTGATAGGTCCAGAACATGCGGCCCGTCGCGGCGTCGAGCGCGACGACGTCGTTCGGCGCCTGCACCGTGTAGAGAATGCCGTCGACGACGAGCGCCGTCGCCTCGAACTTCTCGAGCGAGCGCGCTTGCCAGACCCACTGCAGCTCGAGCCCGCCGACCGTCCGCGCGTTGATCTCGTCGAGAAGGCTGTAGCGTTGGTTGTCGACGGTGCCCGAGTAGCTCAGCCAGTTCTGCGGCTCGCGCTCGGCGCTCAAGATGCGATCGAAGGTGACTTGCGCCTCGACCGGCAAGCCTGCGGCGAGGGCTGCCAGGGTCAGGCCACTGAGGATCGTTCTCATGCGGTGCCTCGTTGTTTCGTTCTTCAAGGGGCTGCCTCGCCGCGCAGCGACAACAGATAGCTGACGACGTCGGCGACCTCCTGCGTCGAGAGCTTGTCGCGCGCCGGCGGCATCGGCGTGTCGTCGAAGCCGTGATCTCGAAGGTCGGCGATCTGAAACGAGCGCAGCCGCTCGTCGAGATCGATGAGCTGCACCGTGTACGTGTCGCGATTCAAGAGGCGCCCCACGACGGGCTGCCCGCTCTTCGGCGACACCTTGTAGAAACGGTTCTCGGGCTGCACTTCGGCCTCGGGCTCGAGCAGCGAGCGCTCGAGCTCGCCGGCGCGGCGCACGAGGCCGATGCGCGTCAGGTCGGGCCCGACGCGCGAGCCTTCGCCGCGCACGGCGTGGCAATCGCGGCACTCGCCCTTGCCTTCGAAGAGCGTGCGGCCGCGGCGTGCATCGCCATCGGCCGCCGTCTCCCTTCCCTCACCCATCGAACGCAAGTAGTCGACGACGCGCAGAGCCTGCTCGCGGCTCATCGTCGGATTCGGCGGCATCGGCGTGCTCGGAATGCCGGCGACGATCAGCGCCGCGAGCTCGTCGTCGGCAAACGCGCGCCGGTACACGCCGCGGCCGAAATCGATGCCTGCGATCAAGTTGCCGTCCGGACCGTGGCAGTTGGCGCACGACGCCTGGTAGACGCGCTTTCCATCCTCGATATCGAACGCCGTGGCGTGCTGCGCCATCGCAGGCGCAACGGCCAACGACACGTAGAGGACGGCGGCCGCAAGCACGCGGTTCGCGCGCATAGGTGAATCCCCCGGCCCGACTTGAGCCGCGGCCAGTTTACTCCGGACGGCCGCGCTCGCGCAGCGCCCGCGACGCCGTGCTACCGTGCTCGCGAAGGGATGTGAAATGGACGAGCACGACGAACCCAATGAGCCGAGCTCACCGGTGTGCCTCATGCAAGAGTTCGCCGGCGAGCTGCTGCCGCGACCTGCCGGTCACGGAGCCGATTGGGCCGCCGTGCAGGCCTTCCGCAAGGCGAAGCGCGCCGAGCTGCTTGCGCACCGCCAAGCTTTCGACTTCGACGACCGCAAACGCGACGCTGGCGCCCTGACGGAGCGCCTCCTCGCCGCGGTCGACCTGCACGCTTTCCGCGTCCTCGGCTTCTATTGGCCGATTCGCGGCGAGCTCGACCTGCGCGACGTGGCGCGCCGGCATATCGCTGCCGGGGGCGTTGCAGCGTTGCCCGTCGTCGTAGCGAAAAACGCGCCCGTCGAGTTTTGGCGCTGGGAGCCCGGCGCGGCAATGCAGCGCGGCTTCTGGAACATCCCCATCCCGCTGGAGCGCCGCTGCGTGATTCCTGACGCGCTCTTGATCCCGCTCGTGGGCTATGACTCCGCCGGCTATCGGCTCGGCTATGGCGGCGGCTATTACGACCGAACGCTCGCCGCGCTGACGCCGCGACCCTTCTGCATCGGCGTTGCATACGACGACTCGCAGCTGGAGACCATCCACCCGCAACCGCACGACATTCCGATGAACGTCATCGTGACGGAACTGCGTGTGCTGCGCTTCCCGCGCTAAAACCAAATCCTCGAGTACGTCGCCGAACGGGCGTCCCAATATCGCGCAGCGCTTCTCGGAAGCGGGACGCATATCGGCAGGCGTCCTGGGAGTCGCATGCCGCGGGATCGACGAACACCGTCCGTTATCGGCGCGGCGACGCGTTGGCATACTCGTTGCCTCTACGAGTCGACCATCACGTGCCGAAACAGCAAGAAGGATCGGTAACTTATGCTCCGCTCTACGGTCCGTTCCCTCAAAGCCTCCGCCAGACTGGTCAGCCGCACCCCCGGCTTCACGATCCTCATCGCCGTCATTCTCGCGCTCGGCATCGGCGCGACGGCGGGGGTGTTCAGCCTGATTCAGGGCGCGCTCCTGACCCCCCCGCCCTACGAAAACCCCGAACGGCTCGTGCTGCTCTCCTCCGTCGCGACGCCGGATCGGCAAGGAACTGCGAATGCGAGCTGGTCGGTGCCGCAGTCGGAAGAGTGGCAAGCCGAAGCGGCGTCGCTCGAAGCCGTAGCAGCCTACCGCTGGACGTTCAATTTCTTGATTCTCGACGACGGCAGCGAGTCGCTCGAGGGAATGTGGGTGGCGCCCGAGTACTTCGATGTGACGGGGCTCGAGCCGCAGCTCGGCCGCGCGCTTCTCGAGACTGACGCCGCCGCCACGGAGGCACCCGCGATCATCATCGGCCACGATCTGTGGCAGCGCCGGTTCGCCGGAGATCCCAACATCGTCGGCCGAACGATCCGCCTGAGCCGGATGCCGCCGCTCACGGTCATCGGCGTGATGCCGCCCGACGTACGCTTCTTGCCTTCGCCGGGCGTCGAGCAGGAGCCGAACTACGACCTCAACGCGCGCGTCGACTATTGGCTTCCGATTCCACCGCAGTTGGCCGAGCGCGGCATCTTTGACGTCGTTGCACTGTTGAAGCCCGGTGCAACGCTTGCGGATGTGCGGGCCGAGCTCGCGGTACTCACGGCGCGGCAAGCTGAAGCCGACCCGAACCTCCTAGGCGTCACGGCCGAGGTCGAAGCACTCGCGTCCATCCTCAACCAAGATGGCGAGCGCATCCTTTGGCCGCTGCTCGTCTCCGCGGCGCTGGTTCTTCTGATCTCGTGCGGCAACGCGGCCGCGCTGCTGCTCGTACGCGGCTTACAGCGCCAGCACGAATATGGCCTCCGCAGCGCCGTCGGTGCAGGGCGGGGTGCGTTATTCCGCCACGTGATCGCGGAAAGTCTCGCACTCTCCCTTCTCGGCGGCGCGCTCGGCGTGCTGCTCGCGTTCGGAATCGTCGGCGTATTCAAGACGATCGGCGACAACGCGATTCCACGCCTCGATGCGGTCACGACGGGCTGGTCGCTCCTCGCGTTCGGCGTCGGTGCGGCGGTGGCGGCGTGTCTGCTCGCCGGGTTCGTGCCGGCACTGCGCGCGTCGAAGCTGAACCCGGTCGATGCGCTGCGCCTCGGTGGCCCGAAAGCGAGCGCGGGCCCTGGCCAACGCGGCTTGCTCGGCGGCGTCGTGATCGTACAGACGGCATTGACGCTTGCGCTCTTGGTCAGTGCGGGACTGCTGATCCGGACGATGCAGAAGCTCGACGCCGTGGAGGCGGGGTACGACACGAGCAACGTAATCACGATGAGCGTGACATCCGTCCAAGGCGATTGGGTCGACTTTCACGAGCGCGCGATCGAGCGCGTCGCAACGCTGCCCGGTGTCGAAGGCGTCGCGTTCTCGTGGGGCGTGCCGCTGACGGGCAACAGCTGGGGAGCATCGGTCGAGATTGAAGGCGTATCACCGGACGACCCGACACTCCGCATCCCGATCGCGATGCGTGCGGCTACGACGGGCTATTTCGATCTGCTCGGCCAAACGATTACGGAGGGCCGCGATTTTCGCCGCTCCGACGCCAATGATGGTGCGCCCGTCGTCATCGTGAATCAGGCGTTCGTCGATCGCCATCTCTCGGGCGCCGCGCCGCTGGCGCGCAGAGTCTGGCTCCGCGGGCCGAGCCAGCCACCGGCTCAGATCGTCGGGGTCGTCAGCAGCGGGCGCACGAACGGTCTCGACACGCCCGCCGAGCCAGAAATCTACGCGCCACTTTGGCAAGCGCAGGCGTTCTCGAAGCATCTCATCGTGCGCACGACGTCGGCGCCGGAAACTGCCATGGCCTCGGTGCTTCGGGAGCTGCGCGAGATCGCACCGACCGTCGCGGTCGAGAGTTTGAAGACGCTCGATCAGATCCGCGATGAATCGCTCGCGTCCCGCACGTTCGCGATGCGGCTGCTCGTCGGGTTTGCCGCAATCGCAACCGTGCTCACGCTCGTCGGTATCTATAGCGTACTCTCGCTATCCGTCGCCGCGCGTCGGCGCGAGCTTGCGGTGCGCGCGGCCGTCGGCGCCGAGCGCGGCGCGCTCCTCCGGCTCGTACTACGGGAGGGGCTAAGGCTGGCTGCGGGCGGCGTGATCGTGGGGCTCGCCCTCGCGGTCGCCCTCTCTCAGGTGCTGCGCTCGCTTCTGTTCGAGGTTGCGCCTTCGGATCCGCTCACGCTCCTCGGCGCCGGCGCGCTATTCGCGGGCGTCGCGATGGTTGCTTGCTGGCTTCCGGCGCACCGCGCAGCGTGCGTGGATCCGGTCGAGGCGCTCAAGAGCGAGTGAGGCTGCCGGGAACTTGCTCGATATTGCCGGCGGAAGGCGGTCAGCGGGTCAGCGGCTGTTGCCCTCCGCAACGAGCATCCGCAGCGGCCGAACCTCGATGGTGCCGTAACGCGCCGGCGGGATTTTTGCGGCGAACGCGATCGCCTCGTCCAAGTCCTTGGCCTCGATGGCATAGAAGCCCGCGAGCTGCTCCTTGGTCTCGGCAAATGGGCCATCGGTCGTCGTGACCTTGCCGTTTCGCACGCGCACAGTCGTCGCCGTGTGCGTCGGCTCGAGGGCCTCGCCGCCCAAGCGCTCCACACTCGCGACCTGCGTGTCGCCAAACGCCATGCATTCGTTGTTGAGGGCATCCCACTCGCCCTGCGAGAGCGCGGTGATCTCCGACTCCTTGAGATAGACGAGACAAGCGTATTTCATGGCAAGTCGCTCCTTCGCGATCAGGGGCCGAGCTCCGTAATCCGCCGCTCGAGGAAGCGGCGCTCGGGTTCGAGCTGGGTCAACTCGAGGGCGCGCTGGTACGCCGCGCGTGCATCGCCGGCCTTACCGAGGCGTCGGCAAAAATCCGCGCGCGCCGCGTGCGCGAGATGATATTCCGCGAGGTCGCCGCGCTCTAGCAACTCATCGATGAGCTCGAGGCCGGCCGCAGGCCCGTCGCGCATCGCAACGGCCACGGCACGGTTGAGCTCGACGACGGGCGTCGGCTCGAGTCGCAGCAGCACGTCATACCAGGCCACGATCTCTGCCCAATTCGTAGCGGCCGCGGTCGCCGCGGCGGCATGCACGCTCGCGATCGCAGCTTGCAGCGTGTATCCGCCGAAGTTCCGCGTCGCCAGCGCGCGTTGCAGACGCTCCATCCCCTCGGCGATCAGCGCGCCGTTCCACAGGGAGCGATCCTGCGCATCGAGCAGCACGAGATCTCCGGTCGGCGACGTGCGCGCGGCGCGCCGCGACTCCTGCAGGAGCATGAGCGCCAGGAGGCCGTTAGCCTCGGGCTCCGGCAAAAGCTCGACGAGCAACCGGCCGACGCGGATCGCCTCGGCCGAGAGATCGTGGCGAGTCAACGAGCTTCCGGACGACGCCGCGTAGCCTTCGTTGAACACGAGGTAGACGACTCGCAATACGGCGTCGAGCCGCTCCGGCAACTGCTCGCGGCTCGGCACCACATAGGGGATGCGCGCCACCTTGATCTTGTTCTTGGCGCGCACGATGCGCTGCGCGAGCGTCGACGGCCCCGTCAGGAACGCGCGCGCGATTTCCTCCGTCGTGAGGCCGCAGACCTCGCGCAGCGTCAACGCGACGCGCGCGTCGGGCTGCAACGCCGGATGACAGCACGTGAAGATCAGCCGGAGGCGATCGTCCTCGACGTCTTTATCGAGCATGGCCGCGAGGTCCTCGGTCTCGGCCGGCAGCTGCTCGGCGAGCTCGTCGTCGAGCGGGCTCGAGCGACGGCGCACGCGGATACGATCGATACCCTTGAAGCGGCCCGTCGTGACGAGCCAGGCCCTCGGGTTCGCGGGAACGCCTTCGCGCGGCCACTGCTCGATCGCGGCGCGAAACGCCTCGTGCAGCGCTTCCTCGGCGAGGTCGAAATCGCCGAGCAGGCGGATCAGCGTCGCAAGCACGCGGCGCGATTCCGCTCGATAGACGGCGTCGACCGTGCCGCGTATGTCGTCCATGGCCCCCATGCTTGTGCGCTGCGCTTGGATTTCCACGAATCATAGGTCCTCGGTTCCTGGCCCGCTTGACGCATACCCTGGGGGCCTCTCTGGATAGTCGTTCGGGCCCGGCTCGGCTCGACATCGCCGCTCGTGCGACGTCGATGTCGAAATTCGCCTGCCTCGTTCGACTAACTCACGACGGCGGGCTATTTGAGCCGCCAGCGCAACCCAACAAACGAGGAGAAACGCCATGCAATTCATGCTGTTGATGATTCCGAAGGGATACGAGACCGCGAAGCCGGGCACGGTCCCCGATGCTGAGCGCGTCGCCGAAATGATGAAATTCAATCAGGCGCTCAAGGACGCCGGCGTGCTCGTAACGCTGAACGGGCTGCATCCGGTCTCGGCCGGCGCCCGTGTGTCATTCGCCCGCGGCAAGCCGACCGTCGTCGACGGACCGTTCGTCGAGACGAGGGAAGTGCTCGGCGGTTATTGGGTGATCCGGGTGAAGTCGAAGGATGAAGCGATCGAGTGGGCCAAGCGTTGCCCGGGCAGCGAGAACGAGACGATCGAGATCCGCCAGGTGCAGGAGATGGAGGACTTCCCGGCCGACGTGCAAAAGGCGGCCGAGGGCTTTACGGCGCTGCAACACGCGGCCGCCGGCCAGTACGTCGACGGCTTCGTGCTACCCGTGCCGAAGAGCAAGGTCGAGGACTATCGGCGCGTCGCGGCGAACGCAGGCAATGTCTGGCGCGAGCACGGCGCGCTCGCGTTCGTCGAATGCCTCGCCGACGACGTGAAGTCCGGCAAGTGGACCTCGTTCCCGCAAGCCGTGAATCTCGAGCCCGACGAGACCGTCGTGTTCTCGTACATCGTCTATTCCTCGCGCGAGGAACGCGACCGCATCAACGCGCTCGTCATGAAGGACCCGCGCATCGACATGGACCCCGCGAACATGCCGTTCGACGGCAAGCGGATGATCTGGGGCGGCTTCAACGTGCTCGTCGAGGCGTAACGGAGAACCGGCGATGAAATACGTTTGTCTCGGTTATCTCGACGAAACCCTCTGGGACAGCCTGCCGGAGTCCGAGGGCAACGCAATCATGGACCGCTGCTTCGCCTATCAAGCCGAGCTCGAGCGCAGCGGGCATTACGCGGGCGGCGAGCTGCTTCAGGCGCCGCGCAACTCCGCGACGCTGCGGTTTCGCGACGGCGCCGTCACTGTCACGGACGGCCCGTTCGCGGAAACGAAGGAGCAGATCGGCGGCTTTGTGTTTCTGGAGGCGCGCGACCTCAACGAGGCCATCCAGCTCATCTCGCGTCATCCCGGCCTGCGCGTCGGGCCATGGGAGATCCGGCCCGTGGAGGACCTTGGCGAGGCCGTCCGCGCCAGCGAGGCGCGGAGGAGCAAAGCATGAAACGATTCGGGCCGCGGCCGGTGCTCCTCCCCCCGAGTCGACCGGTTGCGGCCCTCTTTCCCAAAGGTGATGTGATGGAAAGCGAATTCTCTGCCGTCATCGATTTTTGGTTCCGCGAGCTGACGCCGCGGCAATGGTTCACGGAAGGCGGGCCCAGGCTCGACGAGCGCGTTCGCACGCGGTTCGGCAATCTCGTAGAGGCGGCCAGGCGCGGGGTTCTCGATCATTGGGCGCGGTCGCCGCGCGGGCGGCTCGCGCTGATCATCCTGCTCGATCAATTCCCGCGGCACTGCTTTCGCGGCCTGCCCGAGGCTTATGCGAGCGATGCGAAAGCGCAGGCGCTCGCGGCCGAGGGCGTCGCCGCGCACATGGACGAGCAACTGACCTTCGCGGAGCGGCAATTCTTCTACATGCCGCTCATGCACGCGGAGGACCGCGATCTGCAGGCGCTCAGCCTCGAGCGCTTCGACTCGCTGCGCGAAGCCGCGGAAGCCGTGCTCGGCTTCGCGTCCGGCCATCGCAAGATCGTGTACCGCTTCGGCCGCTTCCCGCACCGCAACAAAGTGCTCGGCCGCGCGTCGTCACCGCAGGAAGAGGCGTTCCTCGCGTCGGACGAAAACACGTTTCGCTAGCGGCCGATCAGTGCGACGCGTCGAATACGACTTGGTCGTACCACCGGAGCTTCTCGAACAGCGCGCGGCCGAGATCGCGCTGTTCATCGCCGACGATCTCGCCGATGCGGCGCTCGCCGTCGACGGAGTCGAACAGCCGTTTCTCCTGCGCGTCGATCGGTAGATAGATGTCGGTGTGCGTGTGCGCGCGGTTGATTAGCACCGCCGCGGCGCCCGGGGGTAACCGCTCTTGGATGCAGAGCGTGTCCGGAAGACGAATGGGCACGTAGTCGAGCCATGCGTCGCCGGAAAACGAGACCGGCTGCGGCGGGCCGTCATCGCGATAGGCGACCACGCTGTGGGTGGTCATCGTGCCGCGGAAAAGCTCCGCGGCCGCGGCTTGATCCTGCGGCGCCAACGCCGCGATCTGCGCCGCTTGGGGCAGTAGCGCCATCAGGCCGCAGTGAGGACTATAGGGCGCTTGTCGCACCCAGCGGCCGAAGCGCAACCCTGCGCCTTCGAGAAATTCGAACAGTTGCGGCACCGAGTAGGCGCGATCTTGCGGGTGCAGCAGCGCGTCGGCCAGCGCCCCTTCGCGCCGGAAGTCCGGCGCGTCGCGCAGCAGCCGGGCCAGCGGATGTCGCGCCGGCAACTCCTCGAGAGCAGCGATCAGCGAGCGTATTCCGTCGTCCGAGGCAGGCACGCCGGTCAGCCGGCAGAACTCCTGGAGCATGTAGACGCCGGCTCTGCCGTAAGGCGCGTACACCATGAGGTGCATCGCGCCGCCCGGCGCGAGCACGTTGCGCAGCGCGCGAAGCGCCGCGTCGGGATCGTCGAGATGATGCAGGACGCCCGTGCACACGATGTGATCGAAGCTCTTTCCGAGGTCGCCGACGCGCTCGATGGGGAGCTGCCGCACCTCGAGGTTGGTGAGGTTGTGCCTGCCCTTGAGCTCCTCGGTGCAGCGCACGCTCGTCGCGCTCAAGTCGATGCCCGTGACATCGGCGTTCGGCCAGCGCAGCGCGTGCTTCGCCGCCTGCGACGTTCCGCAGCCGGCGACGAGGATGCGGCGCTCCACTTCGAATTCGGCCGCGGGCCAGAACAGGTGAAAGTCTGCGCGGCGCCTGCCCCGGTCCTGCCAACGCGCTCGATAGTCGTCGAGATTGTCGACCGGCCGCGGATACGGATACCGCTCGTAGAACTCCTGAACCTCCGCCAACGACGACCGGCCGCCGGAGTCCGGCCGCCGATCGTCGCGTGCGTTGTCCGCCAAGTGGCCCATCCCGGCCGCTGCTAGGGAGTCAACCTGCCGCACTACCGTATCGCTCGCCGCATGATCAGACGCCGCTGGTGCTCGCAGCCGTGAGCTTTTCCAGGACCTGATCGAGCGAGAAGCTGCCGACCTTCTGGCTCGGCGGAAACTCCTTGAACGTGCTTATGTATTGGCCGATGTATTGCTGTGCCGGAACGAGCAGGAACGCACGGTCAAGCCGCCACTTCGAGTAGCCGATACCGACCATATCGGCGCGCTCGAACGGATCCGACCGCAAGTTGAAGAGCTTGGGAAAGCGCAGTGGCACGAACGGGTCTTGCCAGACCGCGATGCCTTCACTGCGCTGCTCCTGGAAAACGATCTTCCAGTTGTCGTAGCGCAATGCAACCAGGGAGCCGTCATCGTTCCAATAGAAGAACTCCTTGCGAGGATTCTCGCCTTTGCCGGAGAGCCTATCGGTGATGTTGTAGCCGTCCAGGTGCACTTTGAAGGTCTTCTTTCCGACCTTCATGCCCTTCAGCAGCTGCTCCTTGACGTCCGGCACCCCGGCGGCGGCCAACAGGGTCGGCAGCATGTCCTCATGCGAAAGGAGATCGTTGTTAACAGTCCCGGGCTTGATGGTGCCGGGCCAACGGATCGCGCACGGTACGCGGTAGCCACC
>Ga0190271_10000640_pt1 | contig 18210 bp, 27 predicted proteins | sample Popmic356T_FD_133747 | JGI IMG/M metagenome (GOLD analysis project Ga0190271, IMG submission 133747) | Populus adjacent soil microbial communities from riparian zone of Weber River, Utah, USA - 356 T | ecosystem: Environmental > Terrestrial > Soil > Riparian zone | place: USA: Utah | collected...
GGCTCGGGTACCACCACCGCCACATTCGACAACATCAACACCCTCCCCGTAGACCCCTCCACCGTCAGCCCCGCCGAACTCGCCGAGACGGAAACATTCGGCGGCCCCACCCTCACCATCGCCTACCCGCCGATCCACACCCTCGTCGAAGGATTCGAAGGCGGCCCCCTCAACCCGGCGAAGTGGAGTAACAACAGCTACGACGCGGGCATCACCGCCGCCGTCTCCGGCGGCGCCCTCGTCTTCACCACCATCGCCTACGCCAACGGCACCCACGGCGCATGGGTGACGAGCAACGACTACTACGTCTTCACCAATTCATCCCTCACCATCCAAGCCACCCCCGTCACCAGCCCCACCGTCCCCAACACCGGCCTCCACATCATTTCGAACACCAACAGCGAAACGTTCGAGACCTACAAGGCCGGCACGAACCTGAACTTCCGGGGCTACAACGCCGCCGGAACCCAAATCACCACCTTCGCCGTCGTCTACGACGCCCAGGCAATGGCGTGGTGGCGGATCCGACACACCGGCACCACCATCTACTGGGAGACCTCACCCGCCGACATCGGCCCGTGGACGGTGCGCCGCAGCGTCGTCTACACCCCGACGGCGACACGAACCTACCTGCGCATGGACATGATGTGGACGGGCATCACGTCCGCCGCCGTGTCCCGGTTCGACAACATCAACAGTTTCCCGTCGGTGCTGAACCCGAACACCATCACCGACCTGGAAACCCTGGCAGAACCGGCGCTGACCTTCGCCCAGGACGTACTCCCGGTCGAACCCGACAGCATCACCGAGCCGGAGACCCTCGACAACCTTGAGCTGGTGTTCACCCCGGGGCCGGCAACACCGGACGGGCTCGCCGACCCGGAAACCCTCGACGCACCGACGCTCGACTTTGCACCCGCCCTCACCCCAGACTCGGTCACCGACGCGGAAACCCTCGACGGGCCCACCCTGGCCGGTGCCATCGGGGTCGAACCCGACGAGTGCACCGACCCGGAAACCCTCGACGAGCCGTACCTGAGCTTCCAGGCCAGCGAACTCACCGGCGACCCGATCACCGACCCGGAAACCCTCGACACCCCGGCGCTGACATTCCACCCGAGCGTCATCAACCCCGACAGCCTCGCCGACCCGGCAACACTCGGCTTCCCGGAACTGTCCTACATTTCCGTGTACTCCGGCGCCTACTCCACCGGCGACTACGGGGTGGGCCCGTATCAGGGTTTGTACTTCAGCCCCGACGGCATCATCGACACCACCGCACTGGCCGATCCGGCCATCTACTCCCTACCGCCAGTCCCCGACAATCTCCTACTGCCGTTGGGGATCATCGACGGTGAAGAACTCGGCTTCCCGACAGCCCCGAACTTCGGCGCCACCAACTACAACTACGGCGCCGGCATCTACAGCGAAGGCCCCTACTTCGGGGACCCGCTCACCCCCACCGACGACAACCCGACCGACAACCCGAAGTACGGCATCGGCACGTACGGCTACGGCAAGTACTACGGGGTTGCCGTGCCGAACCCACCGGCGGGATCGATCCCGCCGTTCAACGACATCTCCGGCCGGGTCACACCGCCGCTGCACATCATCGGCGTGGGCCCGCACTCGTCGAAGATCGTGTGGTGTGGGGCGCCGAACTACGGCATCGACCCCGGCTCGTACCCGGCCCGGCCCGCACTGGCACTACCTCCGGCGACAAGTAAAGGATTCACGCTGCGACTCAACGAGCCCAGTGAGGCCCGCGTCGATTTGGCGTTCCAGCGGGGTTCGGCGATCCTCCTGGAAGAAATGGACACCGACCTGTGGTGGCGGCGTAAGGATCCCCGGACGGGCCTGCTGGAGATGATCGGCCGGTTCAATGTGGCCCACCTGTCGGTGGCAGCATCGGACACGGGTTTGACGTGCAACGCGCAACTGGTCGATTACCGCACCCTCCTCAGCGAACGAATGATCATGCGGTATTTGCATCCGTTCCACCTGCCCTACCCCGAAACCATGTGGGACAAGGGCACCCCCGTCATGGAGATCATCAAATGGATCGTGCCGACAAACACCGGCCTCGACCTATCCGAACTCGACACCTACGACCTGGGGAAAACCACCTGGGCATACGACCTGCCACCCGGAACGCTCGTCTCCGACGCCTTCGACAACCTTGAGGCCGTCTCCCCGCACCGGTGGGAATGGTGGATCGAAACACCCGTCGACATTCACCTCGCCCCCAAGCTGCGGTTCCTCATCGGTGAACGGGGCCTCGACAACGGCGTTGTTCTCTTCGACCACGGCACCGGACCCACCCCCATCGCCTCCTGGACCCGCACCGCCGCCTCCGACGACTACGCCAACAGCCTCTACTTCACCGGCGGCACCGGCGGCGGAGACGGCAAAGACGCCGTCGGTGGTACTATCGTGCGCCTCACCGCCGACATCGAACGGTACGGCCAGCACGACGCCCAGGACGGCACCTCCTCCATCGGCGGCAACGTCGGCCTGATCCGGCTTCGGGCCCTACGGAAATTGCAGAAACTCTCCGACCGCCGCCCTTCGTACACGATCGGACTGAAACGCGGGTTTTGGCGGGGCCGCTCACACATCGACGTCGGCGACACCGTCACCGTCTTTCTGCGCATGGGTAAAGAGCTGTTGCAGGACAAGTATCGGGTGTCGGAAATCAACGTCGACATCGACGACAACAACGACGAGGACGTGACGATGATCCTGGGCCGCCTGCCGGTGTCCGCCGATCCGCGCAGTAAGCGCAGCCCCAACGCGCGGATCATCCGCTACCTGCGGAACTACAACGCCCCGCCCGGATCTACCAACGTCCCGCCGTTTATCGACATCGATGACTAGAAAGGGGCCCCAGCGTGGCTACCGTTCCGAACCCGCCCGTAACACTGCCCGTCGTCAACGATTCCACCGGCGTCTGGGGAACCATCCTCAATACGTCCATCCAAACCCTAGAGGGTTACATCAACACCAACCTCGCCACCAACGACACCCAAGGCACCGACATCGCCACCCTGAAGACCGACGTCCAAACCCTGAAGAACACCAACACCGTCGGCATGATGGCCGTCTCCACCTCCGCCGCCAAACCCCCCGCCGTCGTCGGACTCATGGGCCTGGAAACCGACACCGGCTACCTGTACTACTGCGCCCGCATCGGCGGCGTCGCCACCCGGGTCCCGTTCCCCGGCCAATACATGGCGAAGATCAAACAGACCAGTTCGCAAAACTTCACCACCAACGTCGGCGCCCCGGTCACCTTCAACACCGCCGACATGAACCGGCTCAGCGGCTGGTCGTCCGGGTCCCGCTACACCGCCCCCGTCGCCGGGGTGTACGAATTCAACGGGGCGATCACCTACGGCGGTAACGCCACCGGATACCGGGCGGCGATGTGGTACGTCAACGGCAGCATCTACAACGGCGCCACCGCACAGATCGCCACCGGCACCACCGCGTCAGTGTCCACCACCGTCGTCGCCCGGCCGTTCATTATCGGGCTCACGCAGGGCCAGTACGTGGAACTGTGGGGGAACCAGAACTCCGGTGTCACCCTCGCCACCGACGTCAACACCCACTTGCAGACCGGAATGCAGGTCAAGTACCTGGGCTATTACGGGTCGTAGCCTTTCCGCAAATTGCACGAGCCCGATTGTGCGCCATCGTGCGGACGGTAGACGAACCCGCCTCGCATATTCACACTGAAGGCAGCTCGCCGGGCGGAGTCGCTGGCGCAGTACCCCGCCCGGCTAGAGCGAGTCGACGGTTCCCTTCCAGTCGGCTCACCAGGTCCCCCACTCCCTTGCCGGGGAGTGGGGGATTTTTGCGTTTCACACCTTGCGATCCTCGGGGTCCGCCTGCTGCTCAATCCACGCGTCCACATCCTCGCGCCGGAAACGCAGGTGCTTCCCGACCCGGACGCCGCGCGGCCCTCCACCCTTCCATCGCCATTGCGAGATGGTGGCGCGGGGGACGCCCAGTTCGGTCGCCAGATCCTCGGGCGTAATCAGAGGGCTGCTCATCTTCTATTCCCTTCGGTGCGGTTGAGAAGAGATAAACAGCGGCGAAAGAGTGGAGGCAAGCCCGTGTGCGTCCGGGTACGCGCCGGTGCGCCACGGTGCGGGAAGTGTCATCCGATCGTGTTCCGTTCCGTCCCCCCATGTTCTCGGTGCGAAGTTTCAGCGTCATCCGACCGTGTACGATTCCTACCTGTCTCGTCCCCGCTGGTCGGCTTTTGTGGCACGGTATCCTCTACGTTGGTTCCACTTCCGGAGCCGCGAAACAGAGGAAACGTGAATGGCAGTTCAGGATCTGTGGTACACGAAGAAGAAGGACGAGAACGGGAACTACATAAAGTCCAAGTCCTACAAGAAGTGCAAGCGCTACAGGGTGACCTGGTCCGAGGGCGATAAGTACCCCAGCGAGTCCTTCCACACCATGGCGGAAGCCAAGGTCAAGGAAGCCTCCGTTCGCGTCGACAAGGCCGCCGGCAGATTCGTCAGCAAGAAGGCGGGCGAGACGACATTCCGCGCCTACGCCGAAGAGTGGCTGAGGCTTCACGGTGGCCGGACTTTGACGAAAGACCGGCTTGAGCGCAACCTGCGGCTCCATGTCGTGGAGTTCTTCGGGGATCGTCAGCTTAAGGACATCGGGCAGGGGGACATCCTGGACTGGAAGATCAAACTGAGCGAGAGCCTTGCGACCTCTTCCGCCGAATTGGTCTTCGGGGTCGGGGCGGCAATCTTCAAGGCCGCGGTGGTGGGCAAGAAGCTTCCCGAGTCGCCGTTCGAGGGGGTGGAGCCACCGAAGCCGCTGGAGATGGATGTCGAGCCGCTGCCAACGGAACTTGTCGAAGCCCTGATTGACGCGGTCCCCGCGCGTTACCGCGCGCTGATCGTCCTTGGGGCTGCGGCCGGGCTGCGGCTAGGCGAAGCGGTGGGCCTGGAGACCAGTCATGTCGCGTTCCTGCACCGCAGTGGGCCAACTCTTCACGTGTATCAGCAGCTCATGGTCAAGACAGGGCGTCCGCTGTTCATAGCGCCCCCCAAGACGGCGAAGAGCCGCCGGAACGTGCCGATGTCGGAAATCTTGGCAAAGGCGCTAGCCCTCCACTCGGAGGAATTCCCCGCCCGCGAGATGGCGATGGAGGATGACCTCTCCGGCAAGACGATCTCTCGCACCGCGCGGTTGCTATTCACCGGACCCCGAGGAAATCCGCTCTGGCGGCAACAGGTGGCCGACGTGATCCGAGAGGCCAGGGCGACGGCATTTGAGACGTACCGCAGCGCGACGACGACGCCGCTTGAGCGCGCCGACGCGGAGGCTCAGATTGCCCGCCACGCCGATCTGACCTTCCGCGATCTGCGCCATTTCTACGCAAGCCTTTTGATCTCCCAGGGGGCCACTGTGCATGAGGTGCAGGTCGCCCTGGGTCACTCCAAGCCCACCCAGACCCTCAACACCTACGGGCACCTGTGGCCGGGCTCCGGCGACCGCACGCGCGGCGCCGTAGACGCGGTCCTCGGGCGCCAGCGACGGCATCTGCGCGTCGTGGCCTAGAAATTCGTACTGGATTTCATACGGGCTGATCGACGGCAGACTATATTGGCAGGCCGGAGCACTCGGCATGGACGCGCCTCCCACTGGAACAGGAAGTTGAAGGCCAGGTCAGTGACCAGGAACGCCAGTTTGGGACACCCCATCTGACCTGCCGTTATCACTCATCGTGTCCGGTTCGATCTCCTCCCGTCCGAGCCGAATTCATACGAGATTCATACGGTCAGATCCTGAATGGACAGTCACGTGTGGACGCGATGGGCCACCCACGCCAGGGTGGCCCATCGCCCGTTTCACGCCCGGCCGATGACGTCCCGGTGGTGCCCATCCCAGGTGCTTCCCAGGGAGGTCACCTCGCCAATCCAAGTGTCGAATCCGGTGGTGTAGTTACCCGGCAGCCGGACCTTGTCGCCGACCTTGAGGGGCTCTTTCTCGGTCCACTGATAGGCGAGCAGGTTGTCGATAGTGACGTACTGACTGCCAGGCTCGCCGAAGTTGATTTTTCGCGTCATACCCAGCTAACGAACACCTGGACGCACCGTTACGCCCGGGGCGGCCCTTCGTTGGACCCGGCATGACGACGCTTGAAATGCTGGACACGCTGCGAAGGCTGTCCCCGGAGATGACGATCGGGGGGTTCGTTGCACTCCTCGATCAGCAGGTCATCCACGCCGAGTGCCTCCACTGCCAGCAGCCGATCCGCAGGTTGCCGATCACGGGGAGCGAGCCCTGGTTCCACGGCGACTTTCCGCCCTCGCGGGGGTGTCGCACGGCCAGCTATCGCAGCGACGGTGGCGGCTGGAATGACGAGCTGGACCGGAAGTGGAAAGCCACCCCGAAACCCGAATAGCACTCACCACCCGTCAGGGCCGTCCTTCGGGGCGGCCCTTTCGCTACCGTATGGGGCACCGCGCGGAAAGAGTGGGTGCCCGTTGCAGCGACGACCTGATCCCCTGACTGATCCTTTGCCATCGGAGTGGCACCCGGTGGTCTATATCGATAACCACTGCTGCCACCATCGGGGCGAAACACCCCCGCCGGAAGTGAAACCATTTCCGATGATCCCGGTCCCGGCCGCCCGGCTCAACGGGAACGCGCCGACGCAGCTCTTGCCGACGATTGGGCCGAAAGCCGTCGGTAAAGCAGAGGTTGAACCTCGCGACCCTGAACCCGGGGAAGGTCTGCGCCGGCATCGGATGGACGATGACGAAGACGGCGCCGACATGAAAGACGTTCTGTTGGGTGCTCTCATCGGTGCGGCTTTGGCAATCTTCGTGGTGGGTGTTTTGTTGATCCTGCTCATCGGCTAGGCTCGGCGCATCTGATAACACCTGTTGGTGGGATCGGGCCGGATGAAGGTTGGGACGCAGGGTTCTGGGGATCCCTGGGTTCAGTGGGTAATGGCGGGAAGGGCGGGTCACCCGGTTACGGGTGGCCCGCCCTTTTTTGTTTCCGTGTCCAGTAGGCGCGGCAGTCTAGGTCATAGGGGTTCGGGTTCCCCGTGTGGCTGGTGGTGCCGGTATTCCTGCAATGTCACTTCGCGGTGTCCGGCGACGTCTGCCTCTCCGACGTCCAGGATTTTCCAGTAGTTGCCGTCGACTTTGATCTGTTGGACTCGGCGCCGGATTTCTTGATCGTAGTGGGGGCAGGGGTGGGTTCCGTTGACGCTATAGGCGCAGGGCCAGGGTTTGCCCTCTGGTTCTCCGTGTTCGGGGCAGTAGTGGGTGTTCTTCATGTGGTCGTTGCAGGAATCGAACCTGCACTCCCGGCGAGCAGTCGCGGGGGCTCCTGATCGTTGCCGGGGACGCCGAGTCCGACCTTTTGGTCCGGCCCCGGGGTTGTGGCGTCAATGGGGTGTTCCCGGTTGGGGGAACTTCCCGGGGCCGGTGGCGGTCCACTAGGTGTCTCGCCGTTGTCGACTATATGCTCCACACCTGCCGCGCATTTGCCCGTAACACGAAAGAGGTCAACATCCGGTGATCCCCGAACGGAAACACATGATCGTTTGTGCTGAGGCTGTTGAGCACGCCGCCGACCAGCTCGGATGGGACCAGCACCCGGTGCTCGGATTCGTCCGCCACGTCGGCGCCGGTCTGATCGTCGGCGAATACCCGGCCCAACCGGCCTGGATCCACCCCGAAAACCCGGTCGTCGGCTTGCAGGCATTGGCAGATGCTGTGATGAAACACGCCGCCGACAGTCGGCGCCGCCTCACCGAACACGGCCTGACCGGCTTCGGTGACGACATTTGCGCCTTCTGGTTCTGCTGCGAGGCCCGCATTGTCGACGACGGCAAGGAGATCGAGGGCATGGCCGCCCTGCACAACCCGGCGGCCAAGGAGGCCCGCCAGGTCTTCGTTGTCGACTGCGCCGGGCGCATCTATCAGGTGAACCGGCATCGGGGCCGGGATCGGGTGGAGACCGTAGTGATCGAACCGGGGGCGGGTGAACATCTGCGGTACGGCGAGGAGATCGCATTGGCGCTGCGCCGCCTGCTGCTGGGTGCCGGCACGAACATGTCGACGGGTGCCATCGACATGGAGAAAGTGGCGCAGGTCGGCGAATGACCGACGATGATCTGGACTTCGTCACGAACGCCACCGCCGAAGTGGTGACTGCGTCCAAGGAAGGCGAGGACGGCGCGGTGCAGGCCCTGGTTCTGTCCGTGTACCGGCGCTGCGGATACCCGGGCTGGTTTGCGATGGTGTGGATTCTCGCCGGGCTCATCGACAAGCTGTCACCGCCGGGGGCTGCGGCGGTGTTCGTCACCATCCGGGAGTTGGCGGACCCGGCGGACTCGACGCCCCGCTGGTGCGAGCGTTTCATCAGGGTCCGTGCCCGCGGCGGCAATGCGGCGTGCGGGCGCATGTTCGGCGATCACCCCGAGTTGATGTTGCGGCGCCTGCACTGCCTGGCGGGAATGGCGGGGGGCGCGGTGGCGGCGGCGGAGAGCGCGGGCACTACTGGGCAATAATGGTGCGTGGGGGAACGGGAAGGGCGGGGCTGCCTGGCACTGGCAGCCCCGCCCTTTTTTCTATTCCATCCACCGCAGCAGCAGGATCAGGGTCCGCACATCGCAACTGAACCCGCTCTCGATGCGGCTGATGGTGGAGACCGCAATCCCCACCTGTGCGGCGGCCTCGTGCATGCTGAGCCCTCTGCGGCTCCGGTGTGCGCGGGCCAGCAGGGGCAGGTCGTACATGAGCGCCTCAAGCTGATCCGCGGTGATCATGTCCGGTGGTGTTTCCCTTCGTTCTTGGCGATCACCCCCTGGCGCAGCATTCGGGCGACGACGCGGCGAACGGTGGCCCGGCTGACCTGGCACTCTTCGGCGAGGATTTCGGCCCGGGGCAGGTAGTAGCCGCTGTTGATGTTTCTCAGGATGTAGTTCTCCACCCGGTTGTTGGGCTTGTCGTCTTTGGCACCGCCGGCGACGTAGCAGCCCCTGCCAACGATGACCTCGATGAGGTTTTCGGTGGCGAGTACGTCCAAGGCCCGCCCAATGGTCCGCCGGGATACTTTGAAGCGGGCCGCGAGGTGTTCCGCTGAGGGCAGGCGCTGGCCGGGCCGGTATCCCTCTTCTTTGAGTTCCCATCGCAGCCTGGTGGCGACGTCTCGGTATTTGGTCTTGGGCCCCTCCATGCGTTCTGCCTCCTCGGTGAAAAAAAGCCATCCGTATGTGCTGAGGGCCGCCCCTATCAGACCGGTGAGGAATACTCGCGGATCACTGGTGAGCGCACCGATGAATGTGCTGACGATGTTGACCGCCGCTGCCGCCACAGCGGTGGGCTTGAGCAGGTTCAGGATGGGCGTGGCGGGCCTCCCGCCTTCTCGTCGGCGCAGATCCTGTGGGCGAGTCCGGGGTTGGGTGAGGTGACCCAGCGGGTTTCGTCGCCGACGAAGATCGAACAGTTGCAGATTTTGCAGGTGGTCCGCGGGGGTTTTTGGGCGTCGCCGATGCGGACGGTGGTGAGGGACATCAGCGGGACTCCTTACGGGGGTACACGGGGCACACCCGGTCAAGGAACTGGTCCCACCGGCTGAGCTTGCGGTGGGCGCCGATGGCCCGGTCGCGGTAGTCGGGGTGGGTGCTGCCGAGGTAGAGGGTCATGGGGTGTGGCTCCTTCCGGTTGTTGGGCACAACGGGCGCACGGGGGCGCCGGATTCGGGTGTTCCTCCGTGTTGTGCGAACCACCACTTTCGGGTGACAAGGCGTGAACCATCCTCGCGTCCTAATGAGACATTGCGGGCACGGTGTTCGCCCCGTATTGCATTTATGGGTGCTGCGCTGAGTGTCTACCTGCGCCACTCTGAAATGGCTTCGTTGCCCGAATTCCGGCCCCGTGATTGTGTTTACCCAGTCAGCACCGAGAGACACCGGGAAAGCATTTCGGGGGTATCACCAGCATGAACAGCAATGGACTGCTGACCGTCGCGGAAGCCGCCGAACAGCTCGGCATCACCCGCTACCAGGTCTACCGGCGCATCGCCCGCGGCAACCTGCCCGCAGTCCCCGCCCAAGCCGGCAACGTCCACTACCTCATCTCCCAAGCCGACGTGGACAAGTACATCGCCGCAGGTGGAGCCCACTTCATCAACCCACCCCGGCTACCCGAGACCGACATGATGCGCGTCCCCGAAGTCGCCATCCTCACCGGCTTCACCGCCGAGTCGATCCGGCGCATGTGCCGCGACGGAACCCTGCCCAGTCAAAAAGGCGCCGGACGTAAAGGCCAATACCGGATTCCCCGCTCGGCGGTCCTCGAAGTTCTCCGCTGAACCCTCAACCTCCACCGCTGCTTCACCGTTCCCCCGGGGTTCACGGAAAGGCGCATGTGCACGTGTCGATTCAACGTATCCAACGAGGCCGCAACCACGCCTACACCATCAACGGCCACAAAGCTGTCGGAGTCACGACAGCCATCGATAAAGGCTTCCCCAAGTCGGCCCTCATCGCCTGGGCCGCGAAGTGCGCCGCCCAGGAGGCCGCACCGCTGCTCGGCGCCAGCCTCGCCCACATCGAGGCCTGGATGTCCGAACACGAACTCGACAGCACCGACAAGATCGTCACCTACCTGTCCGGCGCCCACCGCCGGATCAGCTCCGGCGCCGCAGCACGAGGCACCAAAGTCCACAAACTCGCCGAACGACTCACCCGCCGCGACCCCGACATCGACATCCCCGAAGAACTCCGCGGCCACTACGAGTCCGTCACCCAGTTCCTCCGCGACTGGAAGGTCCGCCCCCTGCTGATCGAACACACGGTCGGCTCATACCAGTGGGGCTATGCGGGGACCTTCGACCTCATCGCCGAACTGCCCGATGGTCGGCGCGTCCTGTTCGACTACAAGACCGGCAAGAGCGTATGGCCCGAAACTGCCCTGCAACTCGCCGCGTACCGCTATGCCGATGCGTACGTAGCCCCGGACGGCACCGAGATCCCCATGAAAGACGTGGGCGTTACCGAAGCCAAAGCAGTCCACATCAGGGCGGATGGCTACGACGTGTACCCGCTCGTCACCGACGGCGCCGTCTTCAAGGTTTTCCTCCACGTGTTGCAGGTGGCGAAAGCCGAACCCGGCCTGTGGATCTCCGAGGTGGAGAGGCCGCCGTGGATGAAGACGTACTGATGCTCCTGGTCGGTGTTGCCGGCCTCACCCTGATGATCTTCCTCGCGTTCATTGTGTAAAGGAAAACCATTCACATGACCACCGACATCGCCCTGCACACCGACGCCACCGACCTCACCGCCTTCGTCTGGCAGGCCTCCAAGGTCTACGAAATCGCCAAAGGCCTCGCCGAAACATCCTTCGTCCCCGTCTCCATGCGCGGCAAGCCACAAGAGATCACCGCAGCGATCCTCTTCGGCCGGGAACTCAACATGGGCCCCATGACGTCACTGCGCACCATCGACGTCATCCAGGGCCGCCCCACCCTGTCCGCGAACGCCATGCGGGGCCTGGCGATGGCAGCCGGGGTCAAATTCCGGCTCGTCGAAACCACCGCCACCCGGTGCGTCATGTCCGCCGTCGCCCCCGGCAGCTCGGAATGGACCACCGTCACCTGGACCCTCGACCAGGCCAAGCAGCTCGGCCTCACCACCAAGGACAACTGGCGCAACCAGCCCGGCGTCATGCTCATCGCCCGCGCCACCAGCCAACTGTGCCGGCTTGTCGCCGCCAACATCCTCATCGGTGCCACCTACTCCACCGAGGAAATCCGCGACCTTGAGACGCCGGTGCCGGGCAAGGTTCGCCCCAACCTCAAGCCCGTCTCTCCGGCGCCGAAGTACAACGAGCCGGAACTGACCCCGGACAACGAGGCCACCTACTACGGCAAGAACGACAACGCCCCGCCGAAGGAGATCGGCTACGACACCCGCGACGACGGCCGCAAGCACCCGGAGCCGCCGGTCGATCGGGACGGGAAGATCACTGCGAAGACCCGGGCGGCGATCATGGCCGGGTTCAACGAGGCCGGCAAGGACCGCACCGCCCGCAACGAGACCATCTCGAAGGTCCTGGGCCGTGAAGTCCACACGGTCAACAACCTCACCGAAGCCGAAGGACAGTCGGTGCTCGGTGTTCTCGCGCTCGATCCGCAGTGGCCGCCGGTGGCCGGTGCGGAGGGTCAGGCGTGAGCACGGTGGAGCCGCGCGAGTTCCACCCCGTGTCCGGGATTTTCCCGATGATGTCGGAACGGGAATTCGCCGACCTGACCGACGACATCCGGGAGCATGGGCTGCGGGAGCCGGTGTGGTTGCACTCCGATGGGCGGATCATCGACGGCCGGAACCGGTACAACGCCTGCCGCCGGTTGGGCATCGACCCGGCGGTGCGCACCTACGACGGCGACGATGGCAGCCTGGTGTCGTTCGTTCTCTCACTCAACCTGCACCGGCGGCACCTGAACGAATCGCAGCGGGCAATGGTCGCCGCGAGGATCGCGCAGCTTCCCCGGGGCGCCAACCAGCATGCCTCAATTGATGCACCCTCGCAGGACGAAGCGGCCGACCTGCTAAACGTCGGCCGGGCGAGTGTGCAGCGCGCCAAGAAGGTTCAAGAGGACGGCTCCCCTTTTCTTGCCGCCGCTGTCGACGAGGGCCGGATTGCGGTATCGACGGCAGCGACCCTGACGGAGCTGCCGGCGGATGAGCAGCAGGAACTCATCGACGCCAACGACCATGCCGCGATCACCCGCCGGGCGAACCGGATCAAAGCCGAACGGCGGCAGGTGCGGCAGCAGGAACGGGCCGAACGTCAACGGGCCGCAGAGCAGATCACCGACGCGGCGGTACTCGACCGGGCCCCGGGGATTGTCGTGCACCCCGGCGAATGGTGGCAGCTCGGCGACCACCTGCTCTACTGCGGCGACTCCGCCGACCCGGAATTCGTCAAGCAGGCCGAAGGTGCCGCTTTCGCTTTCGCCGACCCGCCGTACAACGCGGGCAAGGCCGACTGGGATGCGGGGTTTGTGTGGCGCCACGACTACCTCACCGAGGTTGCCGCCGTCGCCGCTGTCACCCCGGGGATTTCCGCCATCGCCGACCTGTTCACCGTCACCGTCATGCCGTACCGGTGGTCGATGGCGGCGTGGATCACCAACGGCATGACCCGGGGTGCGCTCGGCTTCGGCAATTGGATCTACATTGCCTTGTTCTCGGCGCGGGAAAGCCTGCACCGTAACGCCCAGGATCATCTGCGAATCACCGTCAATGCGGCGACGACCGGTGAGACCAGCCATGCGTCGCGGAAGCCCGCCGCCCTACTCGCGGAACTGATCGACTTATTCACTGCCGCCGGTGACACCATCGTGGATCCGTTCCTCGGCTCAGGAACGACGTTGTTCGCGGCGGCACAGTCCGGCCGCCGGTGCGTCGGCGCCGAACTCGACCCGGAACATTGCCGGGAGATCATCGCCCGGTACGGCCCGGAGGCGCACCCGCTGTGAGGACGACGTTCAGCGCCGAGCGCATGGAGTACACGAAGCGTGCCCATCTCGCCGCCCGGGAGCAGTTTTACCCGGCGATGTTCAGTCACCTGCCGATCCGGTTCGAAGACACCGTCGGCACCGTCAGGGATCTCAAGTACGCCATTGACTGCCAGCTCGCAGTGAAGGTCGCCGGCCTGGGGGCGCCGCTCCGTTTCTCCGTGCAAGAACGGTGGCGCCGGCCGACGTACCGACACTTTGGCGATGTCTCCATCACCGAACGGAACCTCGCATCGGGTGAGCCGTCCGAGTTGCACAAGTTCGGCGCCCAACTGTTCGTGTATGGCTTCTACGACGACAGGACGGCCCGGATCGAGGCAGCGGTGGCCCTCAGGGCGGTGGTCATGCTTCGCCAGCTTGCGCTCGGCCGACTTGAGTATGGGCGGCGGGCCCGCATCGATCAAACGTTTCTGACGTTCCCGTTGACGATTCTCGAATCAATCGGCGCCGTCGACTTCAAGTACTGCGCGTAGGGAGCCCGAATGAAGCCGTACTTCTACCGACTTGAGGTTCTCGCCGGGGGTCTGGGTTGGTTGTCGGAGAACCAGCGGATGCATTGGGGTCCTCGCAGCCGGCGCATCAAGGGCTGGCGGACGGCGACTTTCGCCCGAGCAAAGCATGTCGGTCTACCGAGGATCGAGTACGCCCGGATCGTGTGTGAGCTGCGGTTCACCGACTCCCGTGTCCGGGATCCGAACAACTGGGCGCCGACTGCGAAGGCCTGCGTTGACGGCCTGGTCGATGCGGGGGTGTTCGCCGACGACGACCACACCCGGGTTGTCGGGCCGGACATGCGTTTGGGGCGTCGGGTGGCGGCGCCGCTGCGGGGTTTGCACCTGCTCATCTACCCGTTGGAGAAGCCGTGAAGGTCAAGGCCTGCATTTGGTGTTTGTGCCCGAGCTGTGAGGCGCCGATCAAACGTCCCCTGCCGGATGGCTGGTCGTACACGGTGGAGTCGCGGCGTAGCGGCATCCACCGGGTCACCCCGCACCTGCCCGGGTGTGTGGACGGTTTCGAGAAGGTGGAGTTGCCCGATGGCGACGGTTGAGGACGACGTGATCCTGCACGAGATCGATTTGGGTTTGGCGAGCCTGTGTCTGCTGGTGGAGGACGCCGCCGTCAAGTACAACAACGACCCGTTCCTGATGATCGACGAGTTGAGTCGGGCGATCCGGCACAACTCCAACCACCACCAGGCGGCCGGGTTTTGTGCCTTCGTCATTCTGCGCCACGAGGGGTACCTGTGATGTTGGGCGAGATCTACAGTGCCACCGATTTCGAAGGCGACGCCATCTCGGTGGGGCCGCACTGTTAGAACGACGAACACGGTCTGATCATCCGGGTGTTCAACCCCGAAGACGACGAGAACACCATGGCGGTAGTCCTCGACGAGGGCGAGGTGGGGCTGCTCTGCGGGGCACTCCGGCAGTGGTTGCGGCGATGAGTACCCCGCTGCCGGGGATGCCGGAGCTGCCGAAGAGGACACCGAAGAAGGCGACGGTGCCGGGGGTGCGGGCGGTGCGCACGAAGGCGGACCGGCTGTGTCAGCTCTGCTGCGAGGCCATTCATCGATTCGGTCAGCAGGTGGCCCCGTACCCCCGCATGGCCCGGTGGCGGGTGTCTGACGGTGAGGTGGTGCAGCGGCTGTGTGAGAAGCACAAGGCCGAAAGGTGCGGCGGTAACAGTGGGTGACTGGCATGAGTGTCCGATGTGTGGCGGGGAGACGGTGCCGGTGTGGCGGGCGTTGTGCCGGAACTGCTATCCGATCGTGCCGTGGGATTTGCGGATCGACTTCATGAGGGCCTACCGCCGGCGCGTTTTCGATCAGGTGGTGTGGCAGGAGACAAAGGTTCGGGGGCGGCAGTGGTGGTTGGAGAACGGGCGGGGGATGGAGACGTGAGCCGGGGGTTGTTCCTGCCATTCGTTGCGACTCAGGATCCTAAGTTGACGGAGGTTCCCCCGGCGGCCCGGTACCTTTTCATCGCCATTATCGCGTTGGCCGTCGAAACGAATTCCGGCGGCCGGATCACCCGCAAGCAGGCGGCGTGGTGCGGCGCCGGGATCCTCCACCTGAAGCGGCACCTGGATCAGCTTTGCGCCGCGGAGTTACTCAGGTACGACGAGGCCCTGGACGAGTACATCGTGGTGGACCCCCGTAAGTGGTGCATACCCGGTCGCAATTGGAGTGTCGGCCGCGACCTAACTCCGACCCAACCTCGACCCAAACGGGGGTCCACAGTGACGGAAAAGCGACCTAACTCCGACCTAACTCCGACCCAACTACGACCTGACCTCGACCTAACTCCGACCCAACTACGACCCGACCTCCCGAAGTCGAACGGAGTTTCCGCAGGTCAGAATGGCCACAGCCCCGAGCCCCCTCGCGCACGTACGCAGCCGCCCCCGCGGCCACGCGCGGGTGCTTTTGAAGTTCCGTCCTCTTCGAGGACGGACGGAACTCCAAAAGTCGGGCGGGACGCGCCGCGCAGCGGCGGGGGCGCCGCGCGACCCGCCCGAAAAACCAACCCCGAGCCGGCGCCGGAAATGCCGCCGGAGGGTGTTACCCTTCCGGGAGTCGAAGCCCGAGCCCTGATGCGAGCCGAATTGAAAAGGGGACGGGCAAACAATCCGGCAGCAACGGGAATTGATACAAAGTTTTCGAAGTACGACCCAGACCGGCCGATCGAACCAATTACTTCGGCGATGGTTTGGAAGGTGGATCCGGAATGACATTCTGTATCCTCGGCGAGAATTGCTCGGTATTTGATCGGCGAACCGAAACCTCTGGACTTTCCCACCGGAATCCATTGTGTGACGGCTGCCGCAATCGGGTTCGGCGCGAATTGAATTTGCTCCGCTACGACTATGTGGACCTTTCGCAGTTGATTCCTAAGACCGATGCCCGGGGTGACGCCCGCATCTTCCGGCCGAAGCCCGGCAGCTCCCCGCCGCTCGACGTTCAGGTGTTCACCCTCCGTGAACAGATTGCGGGGGTGGCCCGGTGTGCGGAGCTGGCGCTGCGCCGGCACCTCGGGATGGCTCTGCCGTCGGTGAAGGTTCGCGAGGGGTACGGCCTGAGCGACGCTGTGAGCTATTTGCATCCCCGGGTGGACGATCTGGCCCGGATGCCGCCGTTCGAGGCTCTGTGGGGCTCTCAGGGGGCTGTGGGGGCTGTGGTGGACAAGCTCGACGGTGCCGCTGTGCTGATGCTGTTCGGGGCGCTGCACCGCCAGGCCCGGAAAATGTGCGGCCTCGATCCCCGGACGATCAGAGTGCCCGGGTCCTGTCCTTCGTGTTCGGTGCCTGCTTTGAAGCGCCTTGACGACGATCCGGGGCGGCTCTGGTGCCAGAACTGCAACTTGCAGCTCACCCGGCAGGAGTACCTGAATGCGCAGCGGATGCTGTTTGCGCCCGTAACCCCCGCCCCGGAACCTCGTTGACGTGAATGACACCGGCCCGCCATTGAAGGAACGGACTCACGTGCCTAGGCTGCAAACACAAACCATCACCGACAGACGGGAGCAGGCGGATGGTGACCCGCAGTGATCCGCAACGGCCTCAGGTTCTGGCGTTCCACCTACGACGGCCTCGACGAAGCCGCCCCCGAATCGGTGCTGATCTACGCCCCCGCCCGGCCCTTCCACGTCGATGGCATCCGCTACCGGATGGACCCTGACCGGTACTGCGTCCGCCCCATGATCGAACTCCTGAGCGAAGGCGACTTCTGCACCGGACACCGGCAATGGTCCGGCAACCCGCCCACCGACGCGGAACTACACCACTGGACCGCCACCGGTACGGAGCCGATGTGACCGACGACCCCCTCGCCGAATGGGCCGACCTGAAACGGGGCCTCGACTACCAGCGCGATGCCGACGTCGTCTACTACCAGGCCCTGACACCGTTCTACGTCGACGGGATCCGCTACGAGTGGGGGAACCCCACCGTCGGCCACATCCGCACGATGATGCAGGTCCTCGACGGCGGTGGCGCCGGAGCCGACATGTGGTGCTCCCAGCCCCCCACCGAAGCGGAACTGGACGAATACCAGAAAACCGGATTCCTCAGCGGCAGGAGAGTCGGATGACCCGCCTCACATTCGTCGTCGGCGGCGAAACCGTCTACCGCTACTACCCCGACGAACCGTTCACAGTAGACGGAATCCGCTACGTCATGCCCCCCTGTCTTGACGGTTCCGTCTACCCCCGGCCGATGCTCTGGGTCATCGCCGACCAAGACGAACACGACGACGACGCCGCCCGCATGTTCCACTCCGACCCGCCCACCGAAGCTGAACTTGACCTCTACGTCGACCAGCGCATCCTGCCCCCCACCTGAAAGGCCCCCCATGGGATCACGACAAGCCGATAGTGAAGCACTGGTGGAACGCTGCCGCCGGGCCGGATGGAAAGTCGTCCAAGGCTCCCGGGGTGTCAAGGTCTACAACGGCGCCAACCAGATGTTCACCATCCACATGACCTACTCCGACGTAAAATCCCTGCAAAACTGCACCCAACGGGTCCTCGCCGCCGGACTCGAAGACGACGAGAAAGCCATCAAGAACGCCCGGCTCACCGAGAGCCGCACCGCCAACGACGTCGCCCGGGAACAAGCCGAAGAACGCGGCAAAAA
>Ga0190271_10000641_pt1 | contig 18209 bp, 18 predicted proteins | sample Popmic356T_FD_133747 | JGI IMG/M metagenome (GOLD analysis project Ga0190271, IMG submission 133747) | Populus adjacent soil microbial communities from riparian zone of Weber River, Utah, USA - 356 T | ecosystem: Environmental > Terrestrial > Soil > Riparian zone | place: USA: Utah | collected...
CTCGCGGTTCAGGAAATGGTCTGGGTTGAAGGCTTCCATCTCTTGCTCACTGTTTAGAGCATCTGGATTACCAAATGGTTAACGGTCGAGACGAAGACCACCTAAGAGAAACTGCCGTAGGTGCCACGTCACTGTCTCGGTGTGCTGGTGTGGATCTGCAGCCGAGATCACCGACTTGGCCGCCGACATGACTGTGTCCTGGATGAGCCGACCGGCCAGCTCGGCAGGCATCGGCCTGAACTCTCCGGCTTCGACCCCCTCGTAGTAGAGGCCGATCATGGCCTCCGCCAGATGGGAGTGGGCGGCCCGAATCCGTTGTTGCGCCTCGAGTCCCATGCGCCCCACCTCACGATGCAGGATCAGGCCGAATACCGGGTCGCCTGCAACAAACTCGACCGTTCGAACTGCGAGGTCGGCCAATCGCTCACCGGCCGTTCCGGATCGGGAACTCGTCGTGATCAGATCGTCGACCACCCCCGGCAGCTCTGCCTCGACCATGGTGGCGATCAGATCGTCCCTGTCGACGAAGTAGTCATAGAGAGTGGTGCGGCCGACTCCGGAGGCGAGGGCGATCTCGCCCAACGGGATCTCGGCGGTGCCGGCGTCGGCGATCAGCCACTTCGCCGATGCCATCAACGAGGCGCGAGTGAGGGCCTTGTGCTCGTCAATCGAGGTCGCACGGATCCGGGGCATGGGGAGAGGGTATCCCCCTCGCAAGGGAACGGCGGCCGGATGTCACCGCTCACAAAGGGGCAGGGCGTAGATTCTTGGCCAGACAGGAGGGCTCGATGGGAAACGATCAGGGGAACGCAGAGACGGTCAGAGTGAAGAAGCAAGCACGACCCTGGAGTGGCTTCTTTCTGGGGCTGCTTCTCGGGCTCGCCATCGCGGTGCTTCTTCAGCAGGCCGGTGTGTGGCCTTTGGACCGCCTCCTGCTGTTCGGGTCGGCTGGCGTCTTCGCCTTGATCGGGATCCTCATGGGCGGTGCGGGAAGGGAACGGGCGGGCGCCTTCTCCAGCATCGTGCCCCTCGTCCTGGCGGTTGCCCTCATCGGATGGGGAGCCACCGGGATCGCCGAGATCAACGAGAACGGTCAAGTCAACGGCGGCTGCGCCGTGCAAGCCGAGTCCTCGGTCGACACCACCACGGTCACCGATACCAGCCGTCAGGACCCGTTCCAGGTCGACCCCGAAGGGAGCCTCGCCTGGTCCGCCACTTCACCGGCGCCGATCACCAACCATCTGTGGGAGATCTACGTCGACGTTGGCGGCTTCCCCGTCGTGATCGCTTCCAATGACGAGCCGGAGCCGAACACGGACGGCGACACCGAGAACGCCGGCGATGTCGCCGACATATCCGCCTACATCGCCGAGGTGTCGGACGTCACCGGTCTCGAGCTCGACGGTGTGTTCGAAGTCGGTGGCAGCATCGAAGGAGAGGGTGGCGCCTGTGACGGCTTTGGATTCGTCGAACTGACCGCAGACCCTCTCACGACGCTGATCTCCCAGATCGCGGCCGCCGTCGGTCTGCTGGCGTTGATCAGCCTCCTGATCCTGGCCTTCAGCCGGACCCGCGAGGCAGCCGTCATTCCCGAACAGGTCGCCGTCGATGACGATGTCCCGCCGGACCTCGACGAGACGGACCTCCCCGACGAGGTCGATGATGCCTCTACCGCTGCCACGGCCGGGACAGCCGCCGGAGCGGCCACCGGCGGCGCTCATCTCCGCCCTGAGGACACCGAAATGGAGGACGCGCCGGAGTCTCCCGATGAACCCGTCACAGACGGCCAGCCTAAGCACGAAGCCGGGACCGACGGGTGACCGGATTGGGCCTCGTCTTGGCAAACAAGGGGAACAACGCGAAACTCGGGGTATGACCACGGGCCCAGTGCAACTGACCGCAGAGCTCGCGGCCGAATGGCGAGAGCGGGCGGCCTGTTCCGGTTACCGCCACACGCTGTTCTTCCCTGTTGGAGACACTGACGCCGGCACCGTCGACCGGGCTCTCGAGATCTGCATGGGTTGCGCCGTGATCGACGACTGCCTCGAATACGCCTTGGAGACGAATCAGAGGGCAGGGATCTGGGGCGGCACGACCGAGGATGAGCGTCGCTCTTTGAGACGGAAGTGGCTGGCCACCCGTCGTCGCGTCGGTGACTCGCTGAGGGCCTGAGGCTGAACGGCACGAGACGGGCCGTCGTCGGAGTGGCCCTCTTGTTCTTCGTCAACGGGGTCGTGGTCGGGAGCTGGCTCCCCCGTTTGCCCGAGATAAGAGATCGGCTCGGGATCGACCTCGGCGCCCTCGGGCTGACTCTCGCTCTTGGCGGGCTCGGGTCGTTGGTCGGGTCCTCCCTGAGCGGTCTCGTCGTGGGACGCTTTGGCGCTCGTCGCACTGCTGTTGTCGCCGGCGCCGTGGTCTATCTCGTCCTCCCCCTCATAGCTGTCGCGCCGTTAGCTCTGGTGCTCGCCCTGGTCCTTGCGATCATCGGTTTCATCGACGCCAACGCAGACGTCGGGATGAACGCCGTCGGAGTACGGGTCGAAGAGGCCATGGGTCGGTCGGTGATGACGAGGCTGCACGGCTTGTGGAGTCTCGGCACCCTGATCGGATCGGGGGTGAGTGCCCTGGCCGTCCTCGTCGGGCTCGGTCTCGGGTCTCAGCTTCTGATCGTCTCGGTGATCGGTCTCGGAACCGCCCTGTATGCCGCTCGTCTGATCCCGGAAGCCCCTCCCCGCCGCCGCGAGGGCGAGCGGTCAGGACGGCTCGCCGTCGGACTGATGCTGGCGGGTGGCTTCGCGGTGTTCATCGAAGGAGGGCCCTTCGACTGGAGCGCCCTTTTCCTGGTCGACTACACCGGCAGCGGAGAGGCCCTAGCGGGAACAGGTGTGATCGTATTCACGGCGGGCATGCTCATCGGGCGCCTGGGAGGCGACCATGTCGTGGACCGATTCGGGGCGATCCGCACTCTCTACGCCGCAATCGTCGTTTCGGTGATCGCGGTTTATGTGGTGGTCGGCCCGCAGGAGATCGTCCCCTCACTGATCGGATTTGCCGTCTGGGGCGTAGGCATATCGGTGGCGCTTCCCGTCCTCTACAAGCTGGCCGGCTCGCATCGGTCCTTCGGCGAAGGCTCGGGCTTGGCCGCCCTCACCGTCGGCACGCGTCTCGGATTCATGGTCGCCCCGGCTTTGATCGGCGTCGCCGCCACCGCCTGGAGCCTCCCGGTGGCCTTGGCCGTCATCGTGACCCTCGCCGCCGTCGCCTCGCTCCTCGCGGTCCGGCTCACCATCGGCAGGCCCATCCCGGTCGGAGATTCCCTTCCCGCGGACGGGATCTCATGATCGTGCGCAACCGATCCGGAGTGTTTCTGTTTGGCCATTCGCGAACCGCAAGCCCGCCCTTTTCGTAGGGAACGGAGACGGCGGGGGAGGCGACAACCGAGCCCCGGCAGACCGTTGCCCTTGGGCGGCCGGCCGGGGTTCGCTAAAGATCGGTGAACACGTGCGCCGATAGGAAGTCAACGGATCGGTCATCCTCCCATCCTGGTTGGCCGACACGCGTGGCACCACCAGGGCTGGTAGCCACCAGAGAAGCCCCCGATTGGCCAGGGGGCTTCTCCATGTATTCCGGGTCTTAGGATGTGTGCTCAACCGACCCGGGAAATGGCATGAACAAGCAGGCCGAATATGTCATGCGCACCGTCGAGGAGCGCGGGATCAGATTCATCAGGCTCTGGTTCACCGACGTCCAGGGGTTCCTCAAGTCGGTCTCGATCAGCCCGGCCGAGCTCGAGGTTGCATTCGAGGAAGGGATGACCTTCGACGGGTCGGCCATCGACGGGTATGCCCGCATCCAGGAAGCCGACATGCTGGCCAGGCCCGACCCTTCCACTTTCGGCGTTCTCCCGTGGCGCACCGAGCAGCAGGTGGCCCGGATGTTCTGCGACATCGCCACCCCCGATGGCGAGCCGTTCTCGGGCGACCCCCGGATCGTCCTCAAACGAAACCTCGGGCGTGCCTCCGAGATGGGCTACAACTTCTACGCCGCGCCGGAACTGGAGTTCTTCTATTTCAGGGACTCCGGGCCCGAGCCGGAAGTGCTCGACCATGGGGGCTATTTCGACATGACCCCACTCGACGTGGCCCAGGACTATCGGAGAGACACGATCAATGCCCTGGAGCAGATGGGCATCCCGATCGAGCATTCCCATCACGAGGTGGCGCCCAGCCAGCACGAGATCATCGCCCGATACACCGATGCGCTGACGATGGCCGACACCATCATGACCTCCCGATTGACGGTCAAGGAGGTCGCCCTCAAACACGGCATTTATGCCACATTCATGCCGAAGCCTCTCGAGGAGCACGACGGCTCGGGCATGCATCTGCATCTGTCGCTGTTCGAGGATGACGTCAACGCCTTTCACGAGCCGGGGACACCAGGCGGTCTGTCCAAGATCGGCCAGGCCTTCATCGCCGGCATCCTCCGCCATGCCGCCGAGATGACGGCGATCACCAATCAGTGGGTCAACTCGTACAAGCGGCTGGTCGACGGCTTCGACGCCCCGATCTATATCTCCTGGGCACGTAACAACCAGTCGGCACTGGTGCGGGTCCCGACCGTGAAGAAGGGAAAGCCGTCGAGTGTTCGGGTGGAGTACCGGGCCGCTGACGCAGCGTGCAACCCGTACCTGACACTGTCGGTGATCCTCGCCGCCGGGCTCGCCGGCATCAGGGAGGGCTACGAGCTGCCGCCGGAGATCTCGGCCAACATCCATCTCATGACGCCGGCCGAACGCGCCGCCGCCGGGGCCAAGCGGCTCCCCGAGACGTTGTCGGAGGCACTCGACCTCATGGAGGGCTCGGAGTTGATCGCAGACGCCCTCGGCGAGCATGTCTTCGACTGGTTCCTACGGAACAAGCGCAAGGAGTGGGACCGCTTCCAGCACCACGTCTCCCGTTTCGAGCTGGAACGCTATCTGCCGGTTCTGTGAATCCGATCTCGTGAATCTCGCAATCCATCCGCCCAATTGCTCGGAGAGCATCCTCGACGGCTTGCTCTTGGCGGGCGCGACACATGTCGAGGCGCCCGAACTGGTCCCCGAGGACCGCGTGATCAACGATGCCGACATCCTCCTCGTCGAGCTCGGCGACCAACCGATCCGCCGATTGCGAGAAGTCACCCGGATCGTCGAGGAGATCGGGCTCCCCGTCATCCTCGTCGTCTCTCTCGATCAGCTGGCCCTCATCGAGTCCACCAGCGGCATCTCCGATTTCATCACCACCCCGGTCGACCCGCTCGAGCTCAGACTGCGGGTCCACCGGCTCACCAAAGAGGAGCCGACCGACGACCTGGTGGTGTTCAAGGATCTCGAGCTGAACACTCTCAACTACCAGGCCACCCTGGCCTCGAACCCGATCGACCTCACCTTCATGGAGTACGAGCTGCTCCGATTCCTGGCCGAGAACCCGATCCGTGTCTGGTCCCGGGAACAACTCCTGTCCAAGGTCTGGGGCTACGACTATTACGGCGGCGCTCGCACAGTCGACGTCCACATCCGCCGCCTCCGCTCCAAGCTCGGCGAAGAGCGCGCGTCCTGGATCACCACCGTCCGCTCCGTGGGTTACCGCTTCGGGTAGTTCGGGCCCTACGGCGCACACCTGAGGTTCTGCGTAACGGATCGTGACGAACTCTCTCAGGTTCGCCCCAGCCGGCGTCGACCGACCACAATTGACCCATGGGTTTTCGCACCAAGCAGGTACATGCCGGGGTGACGCCCGACCCGACGACCGGGGCGATCCTCACCCCCATCCACCAGTCGACGACCTTCGTCCAGGACTCGGTCGATGAGTACATGGCCAAGGGGTATTCCTACAGCCGGGGGGGAAACCCGACGGTGCGCGCCTTCGAGGAGAAGCTGACCGCCCTCGAAGAGGGGCACGACACTACGGCCTATGCCTCCGGGATGGCGGCCACCGTCGCCGTCTTCCTCGGACTGCTCCGCGCGGGCGACCATGTGGTCATCGCCGACGTGGTGTATGGGGGCACCTATCGCTTCGCCGATCAGTTCCTCACCAAGTTCGGGGTAGAGGTCACCTTCGCCGATGCCTCGAATCCGAAGGCGATCGAATCGGCGATGCGGCCCCAGACCCGTCTCGTCGTCACCGAGAGCCCGGCCAACCCGACCCTCAAGGTGACTGACCTGGCGGCGATCTCGGAGATCACCCAAAAAGCCCGAGCGCTTCACGTCACCGATAACACGTTCCTCACCCCCTATTTCCAAAAGCCGTTCCAACTCGGCGCCAACATCGTCATCCACTCGACGACCAAGTTCCTGGATGGTCACAACGCAACCCTCGGCGGGGCGGTGGTCGTCGATAACCAGGAGCTCCAGGAAAAGATCGCCTTCGCCCGAATCTCTGCCGGCCTGGTCATGTCTCCGATGGTCGCCTGGCTCACCCTGCAGGGTGTCAAGACTTTGAGCGAGCGGATGGACCGGCAATCTGCCAATGCACTGGAGATCGCCGAGTGGCTCCAGGGTCACCGAAAAGTCGACTACGTCAACTACCCGGGACTGCCATCCCACCCGCAATACGAGCTCTCATCTCGTCAGGCCAGCGGATTCGGCGCCATGGTGTGCTTCGAGGTGCACGGTGGGGCGGAGACAGGCAAGAAGCTGATGGACGCGGTCGAGTTGTGGAGCCTCGCCGAGAATCTGGGTGCCGTCGAATCGCTGATCACCCACCCGGTCACCATGACCCACGCCGCCGTGCCCGCCGAGGAGCGTCACGCGGCCGGGATCACCGACGGGTTGGTCCGGCTCTCGGTCGGGCTCGAGGACGTGGAAGACCTGATCGCCGATCTGGAATCGGCCCTCGATCGAGTCTGAACGTTATGCAGGGCGTCACGCATGCATGACGCCCTGCATTAGGTTGCCGGTCCTCGCGCCCTCACCAGGGTGTCACGGGCGTATTTGCGGCCATCGTCGGTGTCGACGGGGCGATTGACCACCTCAGCCTCGACGATGACGAGGCCATCGAGCCAGCCGAGCACCTCGGACACATCCCACAAGAGGTCCGGATCCTGGGGGCCACCCCAGCCGTCGGTGATGTTGGAGACATCGTGGCCGATCAGAAACAGCTCGCCCCCGGGGGCGAGCCAATCTCTCGCCCGCCGCACGACTGACTCGTAATCGCCTGGGACCAGATGCAGATATGCGATCAGCACGAGGTGGTACCTCTGCTCGGTCTCCCACGTCCGAATGTCTGTAACTACGAAGTCCACAGCGTCAGACTGCGCCTTGCCCTTGCTGACTGCGACGTCGGAGAAGTCGACCGCGGTCATCTCCCAGCCGAGGGATGCGAGCCAGATTGCATTTCGCCCCTCGCCCGCAGCGAGATCTAGACCGCGGCCCGGCGCCACGCCGGCCAAGCGATCCGCTACGAAGAGATTGGGACTGACCGACCAGAGGTGGTCATGGGCGCGATACCGCTCATCCCACTCGGCGGAATCCACGATCAGCCGAACTCGATGCCCTGGGCCAGAGGCAGGTCGTCACCCCAGTTGATCGTCGTGGTCTGCCGGCGCATGTATGCCTTCCAGGCGTCGGACCCGGCCTCCCGGCCCCCACCGGTCTCCTTCTCCCCGCCGAATGCGCCGCCGATCTCAGCACCCGATGTCCCGATGTTGACGTTGGCGATGCCGCAATCGGAGCCGCCGGCGCTGAGGAATCGCTCGGCGTTCTTGATCGATTCGGTGAAGATGGCCGACGAGAGGCCCTGGGTCACACCATTCTGAATCTCGATCGCCTCATCGAGGGTGTCGAACTCGATCACCCACAGGATCGGGGCAAAGGTCTCCTGCTGTGTGATAGACGCTTGCTTGGGCACCACGGCAATGGTGGGCTCGACGAAGAACCCGGGCCTGTCGAGGCGGTTGCCTCCGGTGACGATCCTCGCCCCCTGCTCGCGTGCCATGTCGAGGGCATCCATCATTTGCTCGACGGCGCGCTCCCCGACCAACGGACCCATGAGCGTCCCGCTCTCCAGCGGGTCGCCGATGCTCACCTGCTTGTAGGCCTCGGTGAGACGGCTCACCAGCTTGTCGGCGACGGCGCGGTGGACGAGGAGTCGACGAAGACTCGTGCATCTCTGCCCTGCAGTGCCAACCGCCGAGAACAGAGTGGCCCGGACGGCGAGCTCGAGATCGGCGTCATCCATCACTATCACCGCGTTGTTGCCGCCGAGCTCGAGGATCGTTCGGCCCATGCGTTGGGCGACGGCTGGGCCGACGATGCGCCCCATGTTGCACGAGCCGGTGGCGGAGACAAGTGGCAGCCGGGTGTCCTGATTCATCCGGTTGCCGATCGTGGCACCGTCACCGACGACGAGGTTGAACACGCCCTCGAAGCCACTGCCCTCCATCACCTGCTGGGCAATACGGGTGACAGCGATAGCGGTGAGCGGGGTCCGCTCCGACGGCTTCCAGACCACCGTGTCACCGCAAACGGCGGCCAACGCCGAGTTCCACGACCACACCGCGACCGGGAAGTTGAAGGCCGAGATCACCCCGACCGGACCGAGCGGATGCCAATGCTCGTACATGCGGTGATTGGGCCGCTCCGAAGCCATGGTGCTCCCATAGAGCTGCCGGGAGAGTCCCACCGCGAAGTCACAGATGTCGACCATCTCCTGCACCTCGCCGACCCCCTCGGGAAAGATCTTTCCCATCTCGAGGGTGACCAGGGCGCCAAGCGGCTCGATTTTCTCCCGCAGGGCGTCGCCGAGACGTCGAACGTACTGCCCACGCTGAGGTGCGGGCACGAGGCGCCACCGGTCGAAGGTCTCGACGGATTGGGTGACCACCCGGTCGTAATCCGCTTCCGAGGCCATGCCAACCGTGGCCAGTGGCTCACCGGTGGTGGGGTTGACCACTTCGACCTTCTCGCCGCCGGGCCCGAGCCACTCGCCTGCGAACACACCGCTGTTGTCGTCGGAGAGACCGAGGGCCCCGAATATCTCTTGTTTGTTCATCTGGCTGCAACCACCTCAATCTCTACGAGAAAGCCTCCCGGAAGAGCACCCGCCTGGATGGCGGAGCGGGCCGGGGGCTCGGTGCCGAAGTAAGAGCCGTATACGTCGTTGACCTTCGGGTAGTCGGCCATGTCGGCCATGAAGATCGTGGTCTTGGCGATGTCCTCGTAGTTGAGGCCGAGGTCGCCGAGGATCAACCCGATGTTGTCCATCACCTGCCTGGCTTGCACCTCGACGTCGTCCGGCCGGCGCTCACCCGTCGCCGGGTCCAATGCGACCTGTCCACTCAGGAACACCAGCCCAGCGGCCTCGGTGGCGAAGGAGTACGGGCCCATCGCCTTTGGCGCGGACGGGGTCGATAGGACTTTCTTGGGCAAGGGGAGAGCTCCTGGTCGGTACCAGGCTGAGGGTACCCCTGGGGGCGACCCAACCCTCAAGCGGGGTCAGGAGAAGGAGTTGCCACAGCCGCAGGTGCGGCTCACGTTGGGGTTGTTGATGGAGAACCCCGCTCCCATCAGACCATCCTTGTAGTCGAGGGTCGAGCCCTTGACCATCTCGGCGCTCTGCGGATCGACTACGACCCTGACCTCGCCGAACTCCTCGACGATGTCGGTGTCATCGATCTGGCTGTCGAAGAACATCTCGTAGGAGAACCCGCTGCAACCGCCCGGGCGGACCGCCATGCGAAGAGCAAGCCCGGGCTCGCCTTCCGCGGCGATCAACTCGCCAATCTTGGTCACTGCGAAGTCGGTCACCTCGACCGTCTTCTCGGGCTTATTCGACTTGATGCTGAGGATCTGTGTCATCGCTTCTTAACTCTGGTCCTGAACCTGGTGGCCTGTGTGTGATCCATATTAACCGTCCCCAGCCCCTGGACCATTCCCCCTATATCGGTAGTGGAAATTACCATTGAGAGTGCATGGTCACACGTGACGACGTCATCAAGACGCTCGAAGGTGTCCGCGACCCGGAGTTGGGCGGCAACATCGTCGAGTTGGGGATGCTCACCGATGTCGAAATCGCCGACAACTCGGTAGAAGTCGGCATTGCCCTCACCGTTGCCGAATGCCCGTTGCGCCACCAAATCGAGAACGACACCCGACGTCGGGTGCAGGCCATGCCCGGAGTGGATCACGTCGAAGTGCGGACCACCGCGATGACCAAGAAGCAACGCGCCGGACTCATGTCTGTCGCCCGCGCCCAGGCCAGGGCAGGCGCCGAGCCGACCCAGGTCTCTCCGAAGACGAGAGTCATCGCCATCGGATCGGGAAAGGGCGGCGTCGGAAAGTCATCGATCTCGGTGAACGTCGCCGTGGCGATGGCACACGCCGGGTTCCGTGTTGGACTTCTCGACGCTGACATCTGGGGCTTCTCGACTCCGCGCATGCTCGGTGTCGAGGATCGTCTCGAGGCGGACGAGGACAGCAAGCTGATCGTGCCGGTCGAAGCTCGGGGCGTGAAGCTTGTTTCGACCGGGCTCATCATCGAGACCGAGGAAACGGCGCTCATGTGGCGCGGGCTCATGCTGTCCAAGGCGCTGGAACAGTTCCTGAAGCAGGTGGAGTGGGGCGAACTGGACTATCTGATCATCGATCTTCCCCCTGGCACCGGCGACATCCAGATGGCGCTGACCCGCATGCTCCCACAAGCCGAGATGGTCGTTGTCACCACGCCGCAACGGGCGGCTCAGAAGGTGGCCGTACGAGTAGCCGACATGGCACGGCGCTCACACATGCCGGTGGTCGGCGTCATCGAGAACATGGCCGGTCTGGCCTGCAGTTGTGGCCGGGTCCACGAAGTGTTCGGTGAGGGCGGAGGGCGTGAGTTGGCCGACGATCTGGGTGTGCCGCTCATTGCCTCGATTCCACTCGATCCGGAGGTCGTTCCCGGCGGCGACCAGGGTCAGCCCGTGGTGATGACCGGCACCGGCTCGCCCGCGGGTATCGCCATGCGTGATGCCGCCGCCCGGCTCGTCGAGCTTGTCCCCCCGGCCGATCTCGAGACCTGCACGGGACGAATCGCCAAGATGCTTACCGAGCTGGAGGGAATGCCGGCCTGACCCCCGCGTCAGCCCTTGGTGCCGCCTCCGAGCAACCCACCAAGAAGATCGCCGATCGCATCCGACGAGCCTCCGGAACCACCACTGCCACCAAGCAACCCGCCGAGCAAGTCACCGATGCCGCCGGAGCCCGCGGCTCCCCCACCACCCGCGGCGCTCCCGATGAGGTCCTCGAGGCCACCCGCTGATCCACCCGAAGGCATCGGTCCCGACGCCTGGCCCGGTGCCGCCTGGCCCTGACCCTGTCCGAGGAACTTGCCCGCCAGCATGCTGAGGACGATGGGGGCCAGGATCGGTAGCAGCTTCTGCATCATCCCCGAGCCGCCGGAATCACCACCCAACTTGTTGATCACCTGCTCGCTGTTGGCGCCGAATATGTTGCCGACGATCTTCTCGCCATCGGCGGTGTCGACCTGGCCGAGGTCGAGACCCTCGAATGGGCTCCCGGCGTGCTGGCCGAGGGCCTTCTCCAGGGAGGCGGCGCCTCCTGGGTCCTGAGCGTTGGCCTCCATCCCGCCAAGCAAGGCGGGCACGGCTTGTCGCACAGCATGCTCGGCCGTCGCCTCGTCCACGCCTAGCTGTTGGGCGAGCTGATCGAGCGGGATCTGCGAGAGGATCTCATCCGCAGTATCCATGAGAGCTCCTTCCGCGTCCGCCCAAGACGGCGGCCGCGCCCCGACCCTACGCGGTCAGGACCGGGATGCGATCAGGGAGTCACCGGCTGACCGGTCATCAGCTTGTAGGCGTACGCCGTGGCGATGATCGTCACCGGGATGGCGACGATGAGGCCGATTCCGCAGAGGAGGGCGCCGACGATGAAGGCCAGGATCGATGCGAAGAACAGCCCGACAACAGAGCCGAGATTCTTGTTCACCAGGGCGAAGCTCGCCTTGATCGCGTCGAATGCGGGGAGCCCCTTGTCGAGGATGAACTGAAAGGTGAACTGAGAGAAGAAGATCAGGATCAACCCTGGGACGATGCACAGGATCAGGCCGATCGCGGTGCCGACGGCGAGCAGGATGGACGCCAGCACTATCTGGCCAAGGTGCTCGGTCGACAGGAATGTGCTCAACTCGATTCTCTGACCTTCGGTGATCTTCAGGGCGCCACGCACCACCGCGGCCTGGATGAGGAGGCTCACCAGAGCGCTGAGCAGGGAGAAGAACAGATAGCCGACGCCGAAGAACATGCCGATGCCGACGTCGTCCGTATCGGTGAGTTCCCCGAATCCACCGCCAAGAAGGGTGGCGATGAAGTTCACAACCCCGCCAACCACGATAAAGATCAGCATCGCGATCAGGATCGGGCCCAAGTACTCCTGGAACTTCTTCCATCCATAGTTGAACGCATCGCCGACCTGGAACGCTGAGCCGCCAGGGACCAGCGGTGGGGGCGGTGGCGGCGGTGTGGGCGGAACGGCCGGTTGACTCGGGGGTGCCGGCGGGATCGGCTCGATCTGCCCTCCGGAATCCGGTGGGATGGGCGGCTCGGTGGTCATCGTTCTTCTCCCAAGTCAGGTGGCCGAAGAGAGAGTAACGAGTGACGGTCGAGCGCGACGACCAGGATCGCATCTGTCTCGATGACTAGTCCCAACGGGTCTGAATCCGAACTGTCCTTTAACGACCACTCTCCGTGTCCGAAGATGACCACCAGAACGTGCCTCGGTGCGTGGGGGCTAGGGGCAGCAGGGAGGCTGATCGGAAGAGGACCCGAAAGGGTCCTCTTTCGGCATTTCAGGGCAGATCAGCACAGATCCCGAACCAGGGGATACGGGTTGACCGGACCGCCGCCACCAGGGTGGTACTCGAAGTGGAGATGTGGCAGGAACTCGGGCGCGTTGCCAGATGACCCGTTGTAGCCGATCACCTGACCCTCGGACACGCTCTGCCCATTGCTCACGTCGGCGAAACTCTCGAGGTGGGCGTAGAAGAACGTGTCGCCACCGTCGGAGCGGAACCAGATGGCGAGACCACTGAGATTGCCGTCGGTCAGTCGTTGGACCGTCCCCGAATAGATGGCGACGATCGGCGTGTTCCTCGCCGCGATCATGTCCACGCCCTGGTGTGCGCGGCCCCCTGACCGGGAGTCGCCCCAGGAGTCGGAGAACGACACGGCCCCGGCCACGGGACAAGCTCCTCCGCTCGATGCCGGTGGCGGTGGGGGTTCCGAAGGTGCAGTCGTGTCGGGCGTCTCCTCGGTTGGCGTGGTCGTCTCCGTCGATTCTTCTGAGCCGTCTTCGGTGCTGTCCGTCGAGCCCGGCGCTGTCGTAGTGGTCGCGTTGCGCGCCGCCTCCTCAGCCGCCCTCCGACGCGCCTCTTCCTCCGCAGCGCGACGGGCCGCCTCTTCGGCGGCCTGCCTTGCCACCAGACCGTCGTAGACCGCCTGCGCCTCCACCAACTGGCCTTGGAGGTCCCCCGCCTTCGCCTCCAACTCGGCGGTCAGGACTTCCTGTTCGGCCGAGGCCTCTTCGAGACGCCCGGTCTGGCGATCGAGCTCCACCCGGAACGAGCGAAGCTGGTTGATCACGTCGGCGTCGTTGCCGGTCACATTCCTGAGGTACTCGACGCCGGCCCCGTAGCTCTCGTCACTCGACGAGAACAGGACCTGCATCGACGTGGCGGTGGACGAGCCCATGTACATCTCGACGGCCACCTCTTCCAACTTCTTCTCCGTATCGACGATCTTCACCCTCGCCAGCTCGATCGACGCGTTGAGATCGGTGATCTCCCGGTCGAGGGCAAACTGACGGGACCAGGCGTCCTGGACCTCGTCCCCCAGCGCCTGCGCCTCCGCCATGATCTCGTTGACCTCGCTTCGGGCGCGGTCGATGTCCTCGTCGGTTACTTGGGCAGTGGCGGGAAGGGCCACAGCCATGACGAGCAGGGCGAGCAGGGACCTGGCTAAGCGTGTCACGTGGGTTTGGTGGGCAGTGCGAAGAGTTCGCGCCCGGAAGAGGCTATCCGACCTTCCTCGGACAGCAACACCAGATGCGCCTCGACCGAACGGGCGGCGAGAGGGTGCAGTGCACGATCGACATCGCGGTACACGACCTCGACGATCTCATCGGTGGAGCCGGCGCCGGCTCGAATTGCGTCCAATATCTCCTCATGCCGCTGTCGACGATGGGCCAGATACCAATCGATCACCTCGTCGGGATGGTCCATCTCATCGCCATGACCTGGATTCAGTCTGTTCAGCCCTGTCCCACGGAGTTTTTCCAGCGAGGCCAGATAGCTGCCCATGTCTTCCACCATTACCGAGGATCCCCCCATTATGTGATCGCCGGTGAAGAGAACGTCGGACAAACGGAAGCACAGGTGGTCATCGGCATGTCCCGGCGTGTGGATCACCTCGAGCCGGCTCTCGCCGATGTCGACGGTGGAGTCTTTGCCAAGACGCAGATCGGGATCGAACTCAGGGCCGGGGGCATACCCGTAGGCAGGAACACCCAGCTCTCGGGCCAGGGGGTTGGCGAGCGGGGCATGGTCGGAATGGGTGTGCGTAACCAGGACCCCGAGCGGGGCGAGACCCGCCGTCCTGTCCAGGATCCGGTCCCGATGGCTGTCATCCACCGGGCCCGGGTCGATAACAACGCATTCGCCGGCGTCGTCGACGAGCCACGTATTGGTTCCTGGCCCCGTGAACGGTCCAGGATTGTTGGCGAGGATGCGCTGGATTCGCATCACCAATCTGCCGGGAGGTGGATGGGCACGAAGCTTCCGTCCTCCATGCGTCTTGGCTCCACCAGTGAGCGACCATCCGCGCCGTGGGCGGCAGCAACGGCATCGTCGGCCGTGGGTCTTCGCTCCAGCCAGCGGAGATGGGCGACGGTCGGGAGGAACATCTCCAATGTCCCATCGCCATACATGGCAAGGGCATCGCCGGGCGCGACCCACGTGTGCTCGACCAGCTCAGCGGCATCGAGGCGGACGTCCGGCGTGTCGTCGGCGCCGGCCACATAGAACCGGGTGTCGTATCGGGTTGGTGCCTCCTCGGGTGTGACCCAACGAGAGACGAGGGTCAGGGCGGAACTGTCCAAACGGGTTCCAGCGGCCCACAGAGTCGAGAGCAAGTCTTCGCCACGCCGGTCCGGGGCAGAGACGATTCCATCGATGCTCAAGGCGAACCCGGTTTCCTCGGCCAGCTCTCTGAGGGCGGCGACCCGGAACTCCTGGTCGGAGTGATTGCCAATCACTACATCGTTGGCCAGCGCGGAAGAATCAACCGGTTCGACCGCCCCGCCAGGAAAGACGGTCAGGCCACCGAAGAAACCCCGTGGCCGGCGACGCACCAGCAGAACCTCGATTCCAGCCCCCGAATCCCTGATCAACATCACGGTTGCCGCCGGGCGGGCTTCGACCAGAGGCGCCTCCATCCGGGCATCCTACGATCGGTACCAACCTGGCAGACTTGCAAGGTGGTTGTGGACAACCCCTATCGCGACCTTCCGCCGGTCGATCAGCTCGTCGATTCGCTCGGAGAGACCGCGCTCCCCAGGCCGCTGGTCGTCGAATGCGCCCGGTCGGCACTCGACCTCGCCCGCGATGAGATCGCCCATGGCGGCAAGGCCGACGCGAACCGCATCGCGGCCGACCTCGTGGCCGGGCTGCAACGATCGGCAAGCCAGAAGGTGATCAACGCCAGCGGGGTCCTCCTCCACACCAATCTCGGTAGAGCCCCTCTGTCGACACGGGCCGCCGAGGCGACACTGGCGGCCGCCGCCTCGTATACGAATCTCGAGATCGATCTCGACGAGGGGGGCCGGAGCACTCGCGGCTCCTACGTCGGTGCCCTGTTGCAGGCACTCACTGGCGCCGAGGACGCGCTGGTGGTCAACAACAACGCGGCGGCGGTCCTCCTCGCCCTGGCCGCCACCGCCCCGGGTCGGGCAGTGCCCGTGGCCAGGGGTGAGCTGATTGAGATCGGCGGATCTTTCCGGCTGCCACTGGTGATGGAATCGGGGGGCGCACGCCTCGTCGAGGTCGGGACCACCAACCGAACCCGGCTCGACGACTACGCCACCGCCCTCCAGATCCATGATTGTGGGGCGGTGTTGAAGGTGCATCCGTCCAACTACCGCATGGATGGATTCGTCGCCGAGGTGCCGGCTGGGGATTTGGCAGATCTGGCGCACAGCCGCGATGTCCCGCTGATCCATGATCTCGGATCAGGTTTGCTCGATGCCGACACACCGTGGCTCGACGCTAAGCCGCCCTGGCTTTCCGGAGAGCCCGGGGCCCGCCAATCGATAGAGGCGGAAGCAGATCTGGTCACTTTCAGCGGCGACAAGCTGGTCGGTGGACCACAGGCGGGAATCATCGTCGGCTCCGCCCAGGCCGTAGACCGTCTTCGCCGGAATTCGCTGACCCGGGCCTTGCGGATAGACGCCATGACAGATGCCGCCCTGGCGGCGACCCTCGAGGCTTACGCCAACGGCGATGCGAGGGAGATCCCGATCTGGCACATGGCGACGCTGACAGAGTCTGAGCTCGCAGCGAGAGTGGACGACCTCTCATCCCGGATCGGTGGAGTGAGCCGGTCAGGAGAATCCGTCGTTGGGGCAGGCAGCGTGCCCGGCGTGGGCATTCCGACACCCCAAATCGTGCTGGAGGGCGAGGACCATCTCCATGGCCGGCTCCTCGCCGCCCCGAAGCCGGTGCTGACCCGGAGGATGGACAAGGACCTGGTCCTCGACCTCAGAGCCGTGGCCGATGAAGACGACGACGTGATCGCGGACATGGTGGCCGGTTGCCGCTGATCGGGACCGCCGGCCATGTCGACCACGGCAAGTCGACCCTGGTCGAGGCGCTCACCGGTCGTGACCCCGACCGTTGGGCCGAGGAGAAGGAACGCGGGCTGACCATCGACCTTGGGTTCGCCTGGATGACCCTCCAGCCGGCGGGCGAGGTCTCGTTCGTCGACGTGCCCGGGCATGAGCGCTTCCTGAAGAACATGCTGGCCGGGATCGAGGCCATCGACGTCGCTCTGTTCGTCGTTGCCGCCGACGAGGGCTGGATGCCGCAGTCGGAGGAGCATCTGGCGGTGCTCGATCTGCTCGGCATCGACTCGGGCGTCGTCGCCCTGACCAAGATCGACGTCGTCGAACCCGACGTCGTCGCGCTTGTCGAGATCGAGATCGCGCAGAGGCTGAACGGCACCGGGCTGCAAGATGCGCCAATCGTCCCGGTATCGGCTCGCACGGGCGAGGGAATGGATCGCTTGCGCGAGGAACTAGCGGCACGAGTGGCCGATGTGAAGCATGTCGGTGACCGGCCCCGGTTGTGGATCGACCGCTCCTTCTCGGTGCGAGGGGCGGGCACCGTGGTCACGGGCACTCTCACCGAAGGCCCCGTGAGGGTCGGCGACGAGCTCGAGCTACTTCCGGTGCGCAAGCGCGCCCGCGTTCGGGGGATGCAGAGTCACGAGAGCGTGATCGAGATGGCGAAGCCGGGCCGACGGCTTGCACTGAACCTGACCGGGATTGATCGGGAGGAAGCCTCTCGAGGAACCATGCTGGGCCTGCCCGGGCAATGGGAGCTGTCGGCCCGTTTCACCGCCGTGGTGACAGCGGCCCGATACGTCGAAGACCTCTCCACGAGAGGCGCCTTCCAGGTCCATCTCGGAAGTGGTGCCCACGCCGCAAGGGTCAAACGGCTCGAGGACGGGTACGCCCTGATCGAGCTCTTGGCGGCGGCGCCAATCAGAACAGGTGATCGCTTCATCCTTAGAGAGTCCGGTCGTCGTCAGGTTGTGGCAGGCGGCACGGTGATCGATCCCGTCCCGGGTCCAGCAGCCTCGGCAATGAAGGCGGCACGGCTCATCGATCCCTTTGACAACAGGGACGGGATCGCCAACGCGCTTCTCGACGTGAGAGGAATCGACGACGTCGCGCGTCTCGCCGCCCACAGCGGTGGGGGGCAGCCCCGAGGATCAATCCTGGTCGGGGGCATCGCCCTGACCAAGGAGCGATTCGATGCTCTCCGTTCCCGGGCGGAGGGGGTCGTCACCGAGTATCAAGAACAGCACCAGCTTCGGGCAGGGATTCCGCTGGCGACACTGGCCGCCACGCTCGGCGTCTCCAATGAGTTGGCTGAGCGTCTGGTCGAAGACAGCGAGGA
>Ga0190271_10000642_pt1 | contig 18201 bp, 15 predicted proteins | sample Popmic356T_FD_133747 | JGI IMG/M metagenome (GOLD analysis project Ga0190271, IMG submission 133747) | Populus adjacent soil microbial communities from riparian zone of Weber River, Utah, USA - 356 T | ecosystem: Environmental > Terrestrial > Soil > Riparian zone | place: USA: Utah | collected...
ATCGGGCGCGGCGACAGCGCCGTCCGCACGATGGGCCTGAACCCGGTGAAGACGTCGTTCCTGCGCGACTCGATCCCCGTTCTCCGCGATCTCGTCGCCGGCCGCCACGTGGAGCTGAACGGCGCCGACGTCCACCTCCGCTGGGTCGAGGAGGATCCGAAGGTGCCGATCATGATGTCGGCGACCGGGCCGAAGAACCTCCGGGTCGCCGGCTCGCTCGCCGACCGGGTGATGCTCTACGTCGGCGTCAACGAGACGTCGGTCCGCTGGGCGATGGAGCACGTCCGTGCGGGCGCCGAGGAGGCAGGGCGCGATCCCTCGCAGATCCGCTTCTCGCTCCTGACGGCGATGTGGGTCGGCGACGACCAGGAAGAGGCGTGGGACAAGTGCCGGTGGGCGCCCGCGGCCTGCGCGAACCACATCGCGGACACGATGCGCCGCAACCCACAGCACGACATGCCGGTCGAGATGACGCGCCTCCCGGCGAGCCGCGACGAGTACGACTACTACGCCGGCCACCTCTCCTCCGACGCCGAGCACACCGAGTACCTGACCGGCGAGCTGATCGACGACTACGCGCTCGCGGGCAGTGCCGACAAGGTGCGCGAGAAGGTGCAGGGCCTGCACGAGCTCGGGATCGACGAGATCTCGTGCGCGTACCTCAACGGCGAGGAGGAGCAGATGGCGCTCGTCGGCCGCGAGGTCATCGGGGTCGCCGCCGGAGCATCGCGATGAAACGGCTCGGCGTCGACGTCGGCGGCACGTTCACCGACCTCGTGCTGGTCGACGAGGCGTCTGGCCGGATCACGGTCGACAAGGTTCCCTCGACGCCGGACGACCCCGCCCGCGGCACCGTCGCGGGGATCCGCGAGCTCTGCGACAAGGCCGGCGTCGAGCTCGGCGAGATCGACAACCTCCTCCACGGCACGACGGTGGCGACGAACATCGCGCTCACGCACACGGGCGCGGAGGTCGGGATGATCACGACCGAGGGCTTCCGCGACCTGCTCCACATCGCGCGGCACAAGAAGCCGCTCAACTTCTCGCTCCAGCAGGAGCTCCCGTGGCAGTCGCGCCCGCTCGTCAAGCGGCGGCACCGGCTGACGGTCGCCGAGCGCGTGACGGTGCCGCGCGGAGACGTGCTGGTCGAGCTCTCCGACGACGAGGTGCGCGAGCGCGCGAGGCAGCTTCGCGAGGCGGGGGTCGAGGCCGTCGCGGTCTGCTTCCTGCACAGCTACCTCAACCCTGCGCACGAACAGCGCGTGAAGGAGATCCTGCTCGAGGAGCTACCCGACGCCTTCCTCTCCGTCTCGCACGAGGTGCTGCCGCTCTACCGCGAGTTCGAGCGCTTCTCGACGGTCGCGCTCAACGCGTACGTGGGGCCGAAGGTCTCGCGCTACCTCGGCGGCTTCGCGCAGGCGATGGACGAGGCGGGGCTCCGCCGCGGCGTCCAGCTGATGCAGTCGTCCGGGGGGATGGCCACGGTCGAGTCGGCCGCCGAGCGGCCGGTCAACCTGCTCATGTCAGGCCCGGTCGCCGGGCTGATCGGTGGCATCTGGGCGGGCCGCGTCGCGGGCTTCGACAACGTCGTGACGCTCGACATCGGCGGCACCTCGGCCGACATCGGCGTCGCGGCGGGCGGCGAGCTCCGGATGCGACACCTGCTCGACACGAAGATCGGTGACTACCAGGCGATGGTGCCGATGGTCGACATCGACACGATCGGCGCGGGCGGCGGCTCGATCGCGTCGCTCGACGAGGGCGGCGTCTTCCGCGTCGGCCCGCAGTCGGCGGGTGCCGACCCCGGTCCTGCCTGCTACGGCCGGGGCGGCGAGCTCCCGACCGCGACCGACGCCCAGCTCCTGCTCGGGCGCCTGCGGCCCGACCGAGGCCTGCTCGGAGGGCGGATGCTCCTCGACGTCGAGCTCGCCGAGGCGGCGATGCAGCCGGTCGCCGACGGGCTCGGCGTCGACCTCGAGGAGGCGGCGCTCGGCGCGCTTCAGATCCAGAAGTTCGGGATGACGCAGGCGATCGAGCTCAACTCGGTGCGCCGTGGCTACGACCCGCGCGAGTTCACGCTCGTCGCCGCGGGCGGCGCAGGCCCGCTCTTCGCCTGCGACATCGCTCGCGAGCTCGAGATCGCGCGGGTGCTGGTGCCGCCGCACCCCGGGATCATCGCCGCGACCGGCCTCCTCGCCACCGACCTGCAGCACGAGTTCGTCGCGACGGAGCGGCACGCGCTGAAGAGCCTCGACGCGCCTCGGCTCGGCGCGCGCTTCGACGAGCTCGAGGCGCAGGCGGTCGCCCAGCTCGACGCCGACGAGGTCGTGGCCGACCGCAGGCTCGTGCGGCGGCTCGCGGACTGCCGCTACGCCGGGCAGGGCTACGAGGTGCGCACGGAGGTGCCGCCGGGCAGCGTCGACGAGGGCTGGGTCGAGGAGCTGCAGGTGCGTTTCCACGCCGCCCACGAGGCCGAGTACGGCCACCGCTTCGACGCGGCGATCGAGATCGTCAACGTCCGGGTCGTCGCGATCGGGCGCGTCGACGAGCTGCAGCCGCCGGAGCTCGAGCGCGGCGACGGAGATCCATCGGCCGCTCGGACGCTCGAGCGCGAGGTCGTGTTCGACGTCGGGGGCCGGGCCGAGCGCCACTCCACGCCGTTCTACGAGCGCGACCGGCTCCGGGCGGGCGACCGCGTCGAAGGCCCGGCGATCGTCGAGCAGTACGACACGACGACCGTCATCCCGCCCGGGCTGGCGGCCGAGATCGACGCCCACGGGAACATCGTGATCGACTGCACGGTGGCCTCGGCGAGCGCCGAGGAGCGGCGCGCGGCGCTCGCGACGCCGATTCTCATGCGCGTGATCGGCGGCGCCCTCGCGTCGATCGCAAAGGAGATGGCGGGCGTCCTCTACCGGATGTCGTACTCGTCGATCATCCGCGAGTCCGAGGACCTCGGCGCCGGGCTCTTCGACCGCGACGGGAACAATCTCGCCGAGTCCGACTCGACGCCGATGTTCATGGGCGCGATGCCGAAGATCGTGAAGAACGTCATCCGCCTGCTCGGCGAGGACATCCACGACGGCGACGTCATCCTCCACAACGACCCGTACGGGGGCGCAACCCACTCGCCCGACGTCGCGATCGTGATCCCGATCTTCGCCGACGGCGAGCTCGTCGGCTTCTCGGGGGCCTCGGCCCACGTGCTGGACATCGGCGGCGCCTACCCGGGGCTCGCGATCGACCTCGTCGACAACTGGTCGGAAGGGAACATCTACCGGGCGCTCAAGGTGCAGGAGAAAGGCGTCTGGCAGGAGGGTCTCTGGAAGCACATCATGGAGAACGTCCGGACGCCGAGCTTCAACAACGGCGACATCCGGGCGATGATCGCCGCCTGCGAGCTCGCGCGGCGGCGCTACCTCGAGCTTCTCGACCGGTACGGCACGGAGGCCGTGCTCGGCGCCGCGCAGGGCTGGCTCGAGTACTCCGAGCGGATGCTCCGGCAGGAGATCGCCAAGGTGCCCGACGGGCGCTACGAGACCGAGGTCGGCTGGCTCGACGACGACGGGGTCCACCGCGGCGAGAGGCTCCCCGTCAAGGTCGCGGTCGAGATCGCCGGCGACGAGATCACGTTCGACCTCACCGGCTCGAGCGACGAGGTGCCGACGGGCTACAACTGCCCGTACGAGGGCACGACGGTCTCGGCGATGTCGTTCATCACGCGGATGATCTTCCTCGACGAGGCGACCTACCCGGTCTTCGTCCCGCAGAACGAGGGGATGCTCGCGCCGGTCAACGTGGTCGCGCCGAAGGGCTCGATCTTCAACCCGAACTACCCGCGGGCGTGCTTCGCGCGGTTCTGCCAGGTGCAGCGGGCCGTCGATCTCGCGCTCCGGGCGCTCGCGCCGATCATCCCCGGGCAGGTGACGGCGGGCAACTCCGCGCACCTCGGCTTCCTCGCGTACTCGGGCTACGACGAGGACGAGGGCGAGTACTGGGTCTACCTCGAGGTGGACGAGGGCTCGTACGGCGGCCGTCCCGGCCGCGACGGGCTCGACGCGGTCGATTGCCTGATCGCGAACACCCGCAACAACCCGATCGAGGAGCTCGAGTGGCGCTTCCCGATGCGAACGGAGCGCTACGAGCTCCGCGACGACCCCTGCGCCGCGGGGCAGTGGCGCGGCGGGATCGGGATGGTGCGCGTCAACCGCTTCCTCGAGGACACGATCGTCTCGTGCGAGGGCGACCGCTACGAGTCCGACCCGCCCTGGGGCATCTTCGGCGGCCAGGACGGGACGCTCGCCTACGGGAAGGTCACCGCCCCCGACGGAACCGTCGAGCACTGGCCGGCGAAGTTCACGGGCAAGGTCCTCTTGGCCGGCTCCACCATCGAGCTCGCCGTGCCGAACTCGGGCGGGTACGGCGATCCGCTCGAGCGCGACCCCGGTGCGGTGCTCTCCGACGTGCTGGACGGGTTCACGACCCGTGAGCTCGCGGAATCGGACTACGCCGTGGTTCTCGACACGGACGCGGTCGACGACGACGCGACGGCTCGTCTCCGCGCCGAGCGAGGCCCTCGTGCCGCGACGATGAGATGATCCGCCCGTGATCGTCCGCGACGCAGGCGGAGCCTGGCAGGTCGTCCTCCAGCCGGAGCACGCGGAGCTCTCGGAGGAGGTCGCCCAGGCGTGGGCGCACGTCGGCCCGCGACACGAGTCGGTGATCCTCGCCTCGCGTCGGCACGACGACGGCTGGGCAACCTGGGAGCGCTCGCCGATGGTCGACGGCGAAGGGAAGCCCGTGAGCTTCCTCGACGTCCACGTGCCCGCACACCTCGCCTTCTATCGCGCGGGAATCGCCGCGATCACCGACGAGGACGCCTACGCCGGGCTGCTCGTCTCGATGCACGGCGCGGGGATCTACCAGCAGCGGTACGGCGCCGACCCCGGTCTCAACCTCACGCGAGCGCCAGAGGCGCAGAAGCTCGTCGACGCGTTCGTCGTCGAGCAGGAGGGAAGCTTCTCCGAGCGGATGGCAGAGGCCGGCGTGGACGACGAGCTGCGGCTCGCCGACTACCACCGCCTGCAGTGGGCCGACCGCTTCTCGCTCGCGTTCTGCCTGCGCGAGTGGGACGAGCCCGGCGAGCCCTTCGAGCTCGGCGAGTTCCGCTTCGAGCCGGTCGCCCCGTGGCGGGCGCGCGTCTCGCCGTGGCCGTTCACCACGCCGGAGCTCGCCTGCGCGCTCGTTCGCCGGCTCGTGCCGAAGCGGGCCTGGAGCCAGTCCGAGTTCCGGGAGGCGTTCTTCGGCTTGCCCGCCGAGCGCGTCGAGATCGGATTGGTGGAGTAGCCTCGTGGCCGTGGGCGAGCGCCTCACCTGGCTCCGCGTCCCGACCGACGAGGAGCTCCCAGCGGAAATCCACGAGCTCTGGCAACCCTCGCTCGAGAAGCTCGGCTTCGTCCCGAACGTGTTGCGGCTCTACGCGCTCCGGCCGGACAACCTGCTCGCGTGGAATGCCTGGTACGACGTGGCGATGAAGGGCGACTCGGGCCTGACGAAGGCCGAGCGCGAGATGATCGCCGTCGCCGTCTCCGTCGCCAACGACTGCGCCTACTGCATCGCCGCACACGGCGCGGCGCTTCGGAAGCTGACGAAGGATCCTGCGCTCGCCGACGCGATCGCCGCCGACCACGCGAGCGCCCCGGTCGAGCCGCGCGTCCACGCGATGCTCGACTACGCGGTCAAGCTGACCCTCCGCCCGACGGCGATGAGCGAGGCGGACGTGGCCGCCCTCCGCGAGGCCGGCTGGAGCGACGAGGACGTGATGGACGTCGCCGAGGTCACGGGGCTCTTCAACATGTCGAATCGGATGGCGTCGGGCCTCGGCTGGGCTCCGAATCCCGAGTACGAGACGCTCGGGCGCTGAGCCTGGCAACGCTTGTGTCGAAGTAACACAAGCGTTGCCCTCCGCCTCCCTTTGTCCCTGGGAAGCCGCTGCTACGCTCGCATTCGGGTGAACCACGTCCTCGTCCTCAACGCGAGCTACGAGCCGCTGAACGTGTGCTCCACACGTCGCGCCCACGTGCTCGTGTGGAAGGGGAAGGCGGAGGTCGTGGAGCGCTACGACGAGCCGCTTCGGACTTCGACGAACACCTACGTGCGGCCCCACGTGATCCGCCTCGTGACCTACGTGCGCGTGCCGCGCTCCGTCAAGCGGCGCATCTCCCGGCGCGCGCTCTTCGCGCGCGACGGGTGGCGGTGCGTCTACTGCGGCGACGGGACCGCGCGGCTGACGCTCGACCACGTCGTGCCGCGCTCGCGCGGCGGCGACTCGGTCTGGGAGAACGTCGTCACCGCCTGCGGGCCGTGCAACCTCCGCAAGGGCGACCGACTGCTCGAGGAGACGCCGATGCACCTCAAGCGACAGCCGAGTGCGCCGTCGCCCGTGCTCTTCATCAGCCTTGCACTCCATCGCGTGCCCGACGCGTGGCGGACGTACCTGCCCGGGGTCGAGGACGTGCCCGACGCGGCTGCCGAGGCTGCGTAGCTCGCACCCGGTGTCTGGCTTCAGCCAGACACCTGCTCCTCACGCGGCGACCGTCTCCCAGCCCTCGTCGCGGTCTGCCCGGTAGGAGCCGAACACTCGGAGCCGCGCGGTCTCGGGCTTCATCTCCGCGAGCGCTGCCGCGAGCTCCGCGTCGAGTGGATGCCCGCCGAGGACGCAGTCGAAGCGGTAGTCGAACGGGCGCGACGGGATCGGGCGGGAGACGAGCTGCACCATGTCGATCCCGCGCCTGGCGAGGGGCTCGATCGCCTGGTGGAGCGCGCCCGGCCGATGATGCGTCTCGAAGGTGAGCGCGGTGCGCCAGTCGCCGTGGCGCCGGTCGAGCCGCGTGTACGGCGCGAGCGCCGCGAAGCGCGTGTACGCAGCGTGATCGCCGACGTCGTCCGAGAGGACGACGAGCGAGTGGAGTCGGGCGGCACGGCCGCTTGCGATCGCGATGACCGTCTCGTCCCCGAGCTCGGCGACCGCGGCCGCCGCATCCCCGGTGGTCGCGGCCACGACCGCGGTCGCCCACGGCATCGACGCGAGGAGCTTCCGGCACTGGTCGAGCGCGACTGCGTGCGAACGGATCTCGCGCACGTCCTCGAGCGCCACGGACGCCGGGCCGACGAGGCAGTGCCGGATCGGGAGGATCGCCTCGGCGACGATCGAGAGCGCCGAGTCGTAGAGCAGGTCGTGGGTCTCGTTCACCGGCCCGACGAGCGAGCTCTCGATCGGGAGGACGCCGTAGGCGCAGGCGCGCGAGGTGACCGCGTCGACGACGCCCTGAAACGACGGTTGCGCGACGAGCCGGGCGGCGGGGAAGAGGCGGTCGCACGCAGCGGCGCTGTGCGCGCCCTCACGACCGGGGTAGGCGACGGTGTTGTCGTTCTGCGTCACTGAGGTGCCTTTCGGAGTGGACGTCCGCCTGGGTGTCGGCTAGCCGGCGCGGGGCGGGAAGCGGGGCCGCCGGCTAGCGCCGAAAGGCGAAGAACGCAAACGCAAAGCTGCAGGCGGCGCTCTCCATGCCGAGAGCGTAACGGGAAACGGCGCCCCGGTGTCCGACCCTCAGTCGGACCCCTGCGCTCCGCGCCAGAGTCGCGCGGCGAGCAGCCGCGCCTCGACCCGCAGCTCGGGCACAGCCGTGTGCTCCCAGAGCCGGCCCTTGCGCAGCGGCCCCGCGAGGCTGAGGCGCTCGCTCGCGTGCCCCGCGACATCGACGAGCCGCCCCTCGTCGTCGGTGTCGAGCCCGAGGCCGAGCGCATCCGGCCGGATCGTGCCGTCGACGCGCAGACTGCCGACGAGCAGGTCGCGCACCTCGGTGAGATCGGTGTTCGGCCCGGTGCAGTTGATCACCTTGCCGACCTCGAGTTGCTCGACGCCAGCCCGCGTTTCGTAGCTCACCTGGACGCCCGTAGCCGTCTGCGCGTAGCCGACGACGCGACCGCGGAGCAGCCGCAACGCACCCGCGCCGACCATCGCTTCGACCGCGAAGGCGGTCTCGGGAGACGCGCGATGCCGGTGCGTCTCCCAGTACGGCCGCAGATGGCGGAGGAAGCGGCGTCGTTCCTCGTCGTCGAGGCGTTGCCAGAGCGCCGGGGTGTCGTGACGGATCGACGTGACGACCTCCCGCCAGTCGATCCCGGCTCCGGCCACGCGACGCACCTCGTCACGCAGGCCGCGGAGCAGGCCGGCCGCGGTCGGCTCCCACGTGTCCATCTCCGACGGCGGATCGAGGTGCGGCGGCGGCGTGGGCGAGACACGGTGCGGCTGGGGCAGGAGCCCTCGCCGCGAGATCGCAACGATCGCGCCGCGCTGATCGGCATCGCGAAGCGCGAGCGCGACGTCGCACATCGTGAGCCCCGTCCCCAGCAGGAGCACCGGCTCGTCCCGCTCGGTCTCGAGGGCGTCGGGCGCCCAGGGGTCGCGTCCGTAACGGAGGCTGCGGGAGAGCCACCCGTCGATCGCAGGCGGGTCGGAGGGTGGATAGTTGCCGACCGCGAGCACGACCTGCTCCGCGTCGAGGACGCGCCCGTCGCCGAGCCCGAGCGTCACCCGGTCTGCGTGCTCGACCGCGGCGACCGCCTCGCCCGCGACGCGGATCAGCTTGACGGGCGAGTCGCGCCGGGCGGCTTCGAGCGTGTGCGCGAGATACTCGCCGTAGAGGCGCCGAGGCACGAACGCGCCGCATGTGAGAGCTGGGTCGCGGGCCCGGACGAAGCGGAGGAAGTCGTCGGGTTCGTCCTCGAAGGCGCTCATCCGGCCGGCCGGGACGTTGAGGGTGTGGCTCGTCGACGAGGTGCCGTAGGCGACCCCACCGACGTCGCGCCCGTTCCGCTCGACGAGCAGGATCCGGTCGATACCGTGCGGGGCACCCCGGAGCACGTGCGTCGCGACCATCGTCCCGCAGAACCCGGCGCCGACGATCGCGAGCGTGGCCATCCCTCAGGCGGCGAGGCGTCGCAGGACGGCGTCGCCGACCTCGCGGGTCGTCGCCGTACCGCCGAGATCCGGCGTGCGCACCTCGGCGAGCGTCGCGTCGATTGCAGCGTCGACCGCGGCGGCGTCGCCGGCCCGAGCGAGGCTGTGCCGGAGGAGCAGCGCGGTCGAGCGGAGCATGCCGGCGGGGTTTGCGACGCCCTGCCCGGCGATCTGCGGCGCCGAGCCGTGCACGGGCTCGTAGAGGCCGGGGCCCTCGTCGCCGAGGGAGGCGGACGCGGCGAGGCCGAGGCCGCCCGTTACCGCCGCCGCGACGTCCGAGAGGATGTCGCCGAACGTGTTCTCGGTGAGCACGACGTCGATCGTCTCGGGCGCCTGGACGATCACCATCGCGAACGAGTCGACGAGCGCGTGGTCGAGTGGCACGTCGGGGTACTCGCCGGAGCCGAGGTCGGTGACGACGTCGCGCCACAGGCGTGAGGTGTGCATGACGTTGACCTTGTCGACCGACGTCACGCGGCCGCCACGCTCACGTGCCAACACGAAAGCACGTCGCGCGATCCGCTCGACCTCAGGGCGGGAGTACTCGCAGGTGTCGAACCACGTCCCGTCCTCCCGGGTGCCTTTGGCCCCGAAGTAGAGGCCGCCGACGAGCTCGCGGACGATGAGGAGGTCGATCCCCTTCGCCTGCGCCGGCCGGAGGTTCGCGTAGACGCCGAGCTCCTTCCGCAGCCCGAGGAGCCCCTGCTCGGGCCGCACCGGCTTTCCCTCGAGCTCGGGCAGCCCGACCGCCCCGAGGAGGATCCCGTCGGCCGCACGGCAGGCGGCGAGGGTCTCGTCGGGCAGCGGCGTGCCGCTTGCGAGGATCGCATTGCCGCCGAACGGATGCTCCGAGTGGCCGATCCCGAGCTCGTCGAGGACGCGGATCGCCTCCGCGGTCACCTCGGGGCCGATCCCGTCACCGGGGAGGACTGCGACGTGCGTCACGCGAGGCCGTGGACGCTCTCGTACGCGGCGATCTCGTCCTCGTGCGCGAGCGTGAGAGCGATCTCGTCGAGCCCGTTCAGCAAGCGGTGCCGGGTCGACTCGTCGAACTCGAACGGGATCTCCCGACCGTCGGGCGCGACGACGATGCGGCGCTCGAGATCGACCGTCAGCTCCGAGCCGCTGTCGAGGTCGACGCTCTCCATCAGCCGCTGCACCTCGTCCTCGGGGAGTGTCACGGTGACGAGGCCGACCTTCCCGGCGTTCGTCCGGAAGATGTCCCCGTACGAGGGGGCGACGATCGCCTCGAAGCCGTAGTCCTGCAGCGCCCACGCGGCATGCTCGCGGGACGACCCACAGGCGAAGTTGCGCCCGGCGAGCAGGACTTTCCCGCCGCGGAACTCGGACCGGTTGAGCTCGAACCCGGGGCGCTCGTCGCCGTTCTCGTCGTAGCGCCAGTCGAAGAAGAGCACCTCGCCGAACCCCGTCCGCTCGATGCGCTTGAGGAACTGCTTGGGGACGATCTGGTCGGTGTCCACGTCCGGGCGGTCGATCACTGCGACGCGGCCGGAGACCACGCTCACGGGCTTCATGCGGGCACCGGCTCACGCTCGAGCGTCCGGACGTCGACGAAGTGGCCGTGGAGTGCCGCAGCCGCGGCCATCTGCGGGCTCACGAGGTGCGTGCGGCCGCCGCGGCCCTGCCGGCCCTCGAAGTTCCGGTTGGAGGTCGAGGCGCAGCGCTCGCCGGGCTGCAGCACGTCGGGGTTCATCCCCAGGCACATCGAGCAACCCGCGAGACGCCACTCGAAGCCTGCGCCGACGAACACCCGGTCGAGACCCTCTTCCTCGGCCTGGCGACGCACGGTCGCCGAGCCGGGCACGACGAGGGCGGTGACGCGCGGGTCGATCGTGCGGCCTTCGACGATCTCGGCCGCTGCGCGCAGGTCGGCGATCCTCGAGTTCGTGCACGAGCCGATGAAGACGCGGTCGATCGCGATCTCGTCGATCCGCTGGCCGGGCCTCAGATCCATGTACGCGAGCGCCCGCTCGACGGCGATGCGATCGTTGGCGTCGTCGTACGACGCGGGATCCGGCACGGTGCCGTCGACCGGCGCGACCATGCCCGGGTTCGTGCCCCAGGTCACCTGCGGGACGAGCTCCGTCACGTCCACGACGTGCCGGGTGTCGTACGCGGCATCCGGGTCGGAGCGCAGCGTGCGCCAGGCCTCGAGTGCCCGCTCCCACCCGTCCCCCGCCGGTGCGTGCTCGCGCCCCTCGAGGAACGCGAAGGTCGTCTCGTCGGGTGCGATCATCCCTGCCCGCGCGCCCCACTCGATCGTCATGTTGCAGATCGTCATCCGCTCCTCCATCGAGAGAGAGCGGATCGCCTCGCCGGCGTACTCGACCACGTGGCCGACCCCTCCGTCGACGCCGACGATGCCGATCGCGCCGAGGATCATGTCCTTGGCCGTGAGACCCGGCGGCAGCGTCCCCACGAACTCGAGCAGCATCGTCTTCGGTTTCTGCTGCGGGAGCGTCTGGGTCGCGAGCACGTGCTCGACCTCGGAGGTGCCGATCCCGAAGGCCAGCGCGCCGAAGGCCCCATGGGTCGAGGTGTGGCTGTCGCCGCAGACGATCGTCATTCCCGGCTGCGTGAGGCCGAGCTCAGGCCCGATCACGTGCACGATCCCCTCGCGTCCCGAGCCGGTGGCGTGGAGGACGACGCCGAACTCCTCGCAGTTCGCCCGCAGCGCGTCGAGCTGCGCGCGCGCCAGCGGGTCGGTGATCGGCCCGGGGAGCGTCGGCACGTTGTGATCCATCGTCGCGACGGTCAGCTCGGGTCGCCGAACGCGCCGTCCGGCGAGGCGAAGCCCCTCGAACGCCTGCGGCGAGGTGACCTCGTGGACGAGATGGAGGTCGACGTAGACGAGCGCCGGCTCACCGGGCTCCTCGCGGACGACGTGCCGCTCCCAGACCTTCTCGAAGAGCGTCTTGCCCACCCGTTCAGGCTACCGCGCGCACATCGTCCAGGAACGCGTCGGCATCCGGCTCGATCGCGATCGGCGCGTACGTGAACGCCACAGGTGCAGGCGTCTTCAGCCCGTCGCCCGTCACGAGCAGGACGACGCGGTCCCGCGAACGCACGTCGCCCGCTTCGAGGGCGGCGCGCAGCGCGCCGAGCGTGACGCCGGTCGCTGTCTCGCCGAAGACGCCCGTCGTCCGCGCGAGCAGCGCCATGTTCTCGCCCACCGCGTCCTCTGCGACCGCGTGGATCGAGCCACCTGTCTCGCGGGCGGTCGCGACGGCGAAGTCGCCGTCGGCCGGGCTGCCGATCGCGAGCGAGCGGGCGATCGTGTCCGGGCGGACCGGCGTCACCGCCGTCCGCTCGCGGAAGGCCTTCACGACGGGCTGACACCCCTCGGCCTGTCCCCCGATGAGGGTCGGCGCGACGCCGTCGACGAGCCCGAGCGCGCGGAGCTCCGCGAAGCCCTGGCCGACCTTGTGGAAGAGCGCCCCCGAGGCGATCGGCGCGACGACGACGTCGGGCGCGTGCCAGCCGAGCTGCTCCGCTATCTCGTAGGCGAGGGTCTTCGACCCCTCGGCGTAGTACGAGCGCAGGTTGACGTTGACGAAGCCCCAGGGCAGCTCGAACGACAGCTCGACGGTGAGCCGCGAGCACTGGTCGTAGTGGCCGTCGACGGCGTACACGGTCGGGCCGTACGCCGCGGCCGCGGTCAGCTTCTCCGGCTCGAGGTCGGCGGGCACGAAGACCGCTGCATCGAGACCCTCCGCGGCGGCCCGCGCCGCGACCGCGCCGGCCAGGTTGCCGGTGGACGAGCACGCGAGCGTCTCGAAGCCGAGCTCCTGCGCCTTCCGTGCCGCGACCGCGACGACCCGATCCTTGAACGAGTGCGTCGGGTTCGCCGTGTCGAGCTTCAGCCAGAGCTCCCGAACCCCGAGCTCCTCCGCGAGCCGAGGCGCGGGAACGAGCGGGGTGAACCCCGGGGCGAGGCGGGGCTCGTCCGGCGCTGCCACGGGGAGCAGGTCCGCGTACCGCCAGATCGACGTGGGGCCGGCCTCGATCCGCTCGCGGGTCACCGTGCGACGCAGGCCGTCCCAGTCGTAGACCGGGTCGAGCGGCCCGAAGCACCGGGAGCAGCTGCCCGTCGCCTCGAGCGGATGCTCGGTGGCACAGACGCGACACGAGAGTGCCTGACAGAAAGTGGTTGGGCCTGACACGGGTGGGACCTCCTTCGCTCGCTCGACACATCCAGCCGGGTTTGGCACCGGGCCCTCTCACGAGGGGGGTTGCCGAGGCGTCACAGGGCCGGTCCCTCAGCCTCTCTCGATGTGGAGCGGGACGAATCCCGCGCCGTCAGCGACTCTATCGGCTTTTCGTCGGGCCCGCACCAGCCCTTGATCGGGTGACGGGCCGGTCTAAGCTCGCGTGGATGCGGAGTGCTCCGGACGTGATCGCAGGCCCGTCTGCCAGCGAGCAGCTGATCGACCGGTTCTACGGCGCGCTCGCCCTGCGAGACCATCGGACGATGGGCGCCTGCTATCTCCCCGACGCGCGCTTCTCCGATCCCGTGTTCGGCGAGCTCGACGGCGACGAGGTGCGAGCGATGTGGCGGATGCTCTGCGAACGCGGGACCGATCTCGTCGTCACCCATTCCGCCGTCGAGGCGGACGGTGAGCGCGGCTCGGCTCGCTGGGTCGCGAGCTACACGTTCTCGCCCACGGGCCGTCCCGTGCGGAACGAGATCGAGGCACTGTTCCGCTTCGCGGACGGCCTGATCGCCGAGCACGACGACCGGTTCGACCACTGGAAGTGGACGCGCCAGGCACGGGGCACGACGGGCCTGTTGCTCGGCTGGTCGCCGCCGGTGCAGGGCAAGGTGCGCGCGCAGGCGCGGTCGGCCCTTCAGGCGGCGATGGCTCGTTCCTAGCTCGGGAGCGTCACAGCCCCTTCCGAGGCCGGCTGGACGAGTGAGGCGAACTTCGCGAGCACGCCGCTCGTCACCCTGGGGACGAACGCCGGCAGGTCCCGGAGCCGCGCCGAGATCTCGTCGTCCGAGAGCTCGACGTCGAGGCAGCGACGCTCGACGTCGATCACGATCGTGTCGCCTTCTCGCACCGCCGCAAGCGGGCCACCGTGCGCCGCCTCGGGGCAGATGTGCCCGACCATGAACCCGTGCGTCGCGCCCGAGAAGCGTCCGTCGGTGATCAGGGCCACCTGATCCGAGAGGCCTTCCCCGACGATCGCGCCCGTGACGTGGAGCATCTCCCGCATCCCGGGACCGCCGACAGGGCCCTCGTAGCGGATCACGACGACGTCGCCGGCGACGATCTTCCCCGCCTTGACCGCGGCGAACGTCTCCTCCTCGGAGTCGAACACCCGCGCCGGCCCCCGGTGGTGTGAGCGGTCCTCGCCCGCGAGCTTGAGCACGCAGCCGCCCGGGGCGAGGTTCCCGCGCAGGATGGCGAGCCCGCCGCGCGACTTGATCGGCGTCTCGAGCGGGACGACGACCTCCTGACCCTCGGTCTCGACGACCGCGTCCGCGATCTCGCCGAGCGTCCGGCCGTCGACGTTCGGGGTCGTCGGGTCGATGAGCCCTTCCTTCTTCAGCTCCCGCGCGACGAGCGCGATCCCACCCGCCTTGTGGACGTCGGTTGCGACGAAGCGGCCGAACGGCTTCAGGTCGGCGACGATCGGCGTGCGCGCAGAGATCGCGTCGAAGTCGTCGATCGTGAAGTCGATCGCGAGCTCCTTCGCGATCGCGACGAGATGGAGGACGCCGTTCGTCGATCCGCCCGTGGCCGCGACGGAGGCGGCGGCGTTCTCGATCGACGCCTTCGTGATGATGTGCGAGGGGCGCACGTCGCGACGGACGAGATCGACGACGAGCCGACCGGCCTCGGCCGACGCCTCCTCCTTGGACACGTCGAGCGCCGGGATGTCGTTTCTGCCCCCGGGGCTGATGCCGAGGAACTCGAGCGCCGTCGCCATCGTGTTTGCGGTGAACTGGCCACCGCACGCCCCGGCGGCGGGGCAGGCGACGGACTCGAGCTCGTGCAGCTCGGCCGCGCTCAGCTTCCCTGCCGCGTGCGCGCCGATCCCTTCGTAGACGTCCTGGATCGTGACGTCCTTGCCGCGCCAGCGGCCCGGCGCGATCGAGCCCGTGTAGAGCACGAGGCCGGGGATGTCGAGCCGTGCGAGCGCCATCGCCGCCGCGGGGATCGTCTTGTCGCAGGCGATCAGGCAGACGAGCCCGTCGAAGAGGTGGCCGCGGGCGACGAGCTCGATCGAGTCGGCGATCGTCTCGCGCGAGACGAGCGACGCGCGCATGCCCGTCGTGCCCATCGAGACCCCGTCCGAGACCGCGATCGTGTTGAACTCCATCGGCGTGGCGCCCGCTTCGCGGATCCCGCGCTTCACGTGCGGCGCGAGCGCTCGCTGGTTGAGGTTGCACGGCATCGTCTCGATCCACGTCGTGCAGACGCCCACGATCGGCTTCGCGAGATCCTCGTCCGTGAAGCCGGTCGCCTTCAGCATCGCCCGCGCGCCGGCGCGGTCGGGGCCGTCGGTCAGCGCGGCACTGTGCCGCTTCGCAGGGTCGGACTGGATGTCGTAGGGAGTGCTCACGCGTTGCCTCTCTCGATCGGGTTGGACGGGTTCCGGCACCACTCGCTGAACGAGCCGGGGTAGAGCCTCGCATCCTCGCGGCCGGCGGCGACGAGGCGCTGGAGGACGACGCACGCTGTGACACCCGAGCCGCAGTACGCCACGAGCGTCGCGCCGTCGGTCGCGCCCGTCGGGAGCGGTTCCTCGAAGAACGCGTTGCGCGCGCCGGGGATGCGACCGGCAACGGGGTCGAGCGGCTCGGCGTCACCGCGCCACCGCTCAGGAGAGCGCGCGTCGTAGAGGACGAACGACGGGTCTTCGAGGCGCGACCGGATCTCGTCGGCTTCGATCACGTCGTCGGTCCGCACTCGTGGGATGAACGTCACCGGCGAGGCGCGCGGCGCAGACAACGCTTGTTCTCCAACACAAGCGTTGTCTGCGCCGCCCCGCCTGCGCGGCCCCACGTACGAACGAAGATCGAACGTGCCGCACCCGTCGTGGCCGAGGTGGCGTAGGAGCCACCAGCAGCGCGCCGCCCAACCCGTTCCCTCGTCGTAGGCAAGGACGAACGTCGAGCTGTCGATCCCCGCCGCGCCGAAGGCGGCGGCGAGCGTCCCGGCGTCGGGCAGCGGGTGCCGGCCTCCCACCGCGGGGTCGTCGCGGGGCGCCGAGAGGTCGCGCTCGGGGTCGAGATGCACCGCCTCGGGGAGGTGTCCCGACGCGTACGCGGCGAGCGGACGGCAGTCGACGAGCACGGTCACAGTGCGCCCCGTGGGGTCACCGGAAGGACGAGGACGTCGTGGCCGGGGAAGCGCCGTCCCAGCTCCTGCGCGCAGGCGGCCGCATCGTCTGCCCAGACGATCACGGTCGGCCCAGACCCGGAGAGCGTCGCGCCGCGCGCGCCTTCGGGGAGGTCGTCGCGAACGGCGTCGAGCGCCGCAGACGGGCGGTACGGCTCGTGGAGGAGATCGTCGAGGCCCGCCGCGAAGAGCGCCGCGTCTCCCGCTGCCGCCCCCGCTGCGAGCAGCGCCGCACGTCCGGCGTTCGCAGCCGCATCGACGTGCGACACGGTCGCCGGGAGTGACCCGCGCGACGCCTCGGTCGAGGTTCGCTCGAGCGGCACGAGCGCAACGGCGGTGAGCGGGAGGGTTTCGGCGATCCGGGCGATCCGCCCGTCCCAGGTCAGGGTGACACCTCCGACGAGCGCAGCGGCGAGGTTGTCGGCGTGGCTCTCGAGCTCGCGGCCGGCGGCCAGCAGCTCCTCGGGGGCGGCGTCCGGGCGTGCGGCGGCAAGACCCAGTGCGATCGCCGCCGCAGACGAGCCGAGCCCGCGCTCGAGCGGGATCCGGTTCTCGAACCGGAAGCGCTTGCCGGCGGGATCGGCCAGGAGGGCGTAGGCGCGCACCGCGAGATTCGACTCGTCGGCCGGAAGCTCACCCTCGCCCTCGCCGGCGAGCTCGACCCCCTCGCCGTCGGTCACCTCGAGCTCGTTCCAGAGGTCGAGAGCGACCGCGGCGGCGTCGAACACCGGTCCGAGGTTCGCCGAGGTGGCCGGGGCGCGGACGATCACGACCCGACCGCCGCGGCGATCGCGTCGGCGTCGGGAGCGACGGCGACGAGGGCCGGGGCGAAGCGGTCAGCCGCGGTCGGATCCTTGAGGCCGTGCCCGGTGATCGTGACGACGACGCGGTCGCCCTCGACGTCGCCGCGGAAGAGCACGGCAAGGCCTGCCGCCGACGACGGCTCGCAGAAGAGGCCCTCCTCGGCCGCGAGCCTGCGCCAGGCAGCAACGAGCTCCTCGTCGGAGACCGACACGATGCGCGCGCCCGTCGCGACGACCGCATCGGCGTGGACGGGCTCGCCGATGCGGATCGCCGAGCCGAGCGTCCGGCGCCGTTCGGCGGCCTCGACCGAGACGAGCGGCGTCTCGAGACCGAGCTCCGCGAGTGCGGCGGCGTAGGAGACGGTGTTGCCCCCACCGCCGTACGGCAGGACGAAGACGTCCGGCGGCGCTCCTAGCTCCTCCACGATCTCGAGCACGGCCGTCTTCTGGCCGGCACGCCGGTGTGGGTTGAGAGAGTTGACGAGGACGTGAGAGCCGCGGTCGGCGAGCTCCTGCGCCGCGGCGAGCGCCTGGTCGAAGTCTCCCTCCACCTCGAGCATGGTCGCGCCGAGCATGCGCGTCTGCGCGAGCTTCGCGCCGGCGACGGCCCCCTGCGGCGTCAACACGACCGCCGGCAGCCCGGCGCGCGCTGCGTAGGCGGCCGCGCTCGCCGCAGTGTTCCCGGTCGAGGCGCAGAGGACGGCCGCGGCGCCCTCCTCGACCGCCTTCGAGACGGCGACCGTCATCCCGCGATCCTTGTACGAGCCGGTCGGGTTCGACGCCTCCCACTTGAGCCAGAGCTCGCTCAGGCCCATGGCCCGAGCGAGCCTGGGCGCAGCGAGCAGCGGCGTCGAGCCCTCGCCGAGGCTAACGATCGGCGTCGCGGCCGTCACCGGCAGCCGATCGCGGAAGCGGTCGATCAGCGCAATCGTCATCGCGTCGCCATTCTCCCGCTCGCGTGCGGCGGGCGGGCGCAGCAGACCTTGTGGTGATTCACCACGAAGTC
>Ga0190271_10000643_pt1 | contig 18177 bp, 19 predicted proteins | sample Popmic356T_FD_133747 | JGI IMG/M metagenome (GOLD analysis project Ga0190271, IMG submission 133747) | Populus adjacent soil microbial communities from riparian zone of Weber River, Utah, USA - 356 T | ecosystem: Environmental > Terrestrial > Soil > Riparian zone | place: USA: Utah | collected...
ATCTTCTTTTGATAAGATGATGCTTTTTACGCCAGCTTCGATAACCATATCAATGTGTTCGTCTTCTAAAACGGTTTCTCTTTCAAGAATCACTTCATTACGGTCGATAGAAACTACCTCACCAGTATCTTCATCAACAAAATCTTCAACCCATTTTTTCAATACCCTTGCAGCCAGTTTACGACCGATGTATTTCTTTAAACCCGATTTACTAACTTTTACTTCGTCAGCAAGATCAAAAAGTTCTAAGATGTCCTTATCAGAATCGTAACCGATAGCACGTAATAAAGTGGTAACCGGGAATTTTTTCTTACGATCGATATACGCATACATCACGTTATTAACGTCTGTAGCGAACTCGATCCATGAACCTTTGAAAGGAATAACACGTGCAGAATACAATTTGGTTCCATTTGTGTGACGGCTTTGACCGAAGAACACACCTGGAGAACGGTGTAATTGCGAAACGATAACACGTTCTGCACCGTTGATAACAAACGTACCTTTTGGTGTCATATACGGGATAGTACCTAAGTACACATCCTGGATAATGGTTTCAAAATCTTCATGTTCTACATCATTACAAGAAAGCTTCAGCTTTGCTTTTAATGGAACATTGTAGGTTAATCCACGCTCAATACACTCGTGTATATCGTAACGTGGCGGATCAACAAAATAATCAAGAAACTCTAATACGAAGATATTTCTTGAATCTGTTATTGGAAAGTTTTCAGCAAACACTTTAAACAAACCTTCGCTTGAGCGATCGTCTGATGTGGTATCTATCTGGAAAAATTCTCTGAATGATTGCAATTGCACATCCAGAAAATCCGGATAGTCTATAATGTGCTTACTAGTTGCAAAATTTACTCTTTGTTCGACTGTCTTTGCCAATGGACTAAAAGATTTTAGTTTAAGAATAAACTATTTGTTTGGTTTCGTTCTAACCATGCTCATTAACCAAACAAAATGAGATGTTTATAAACAGGTAAAGACACCGACATTTTCAGTCGGTGTCTGATACATTTTTAGCTTAGCTAAGTTAAGTGATTACTTAATCTCAACTACTGCTCCAGCTTCTTCTAATTGTTTTTTAAGAGCTTCTGCTTCGTCTTTAGTAACACCAGCTTTTAATTCTTTTGGTGCTCCGTCTACTAAGTCTTTTGCTTCTTTCAAACCAAGGCCAGTTAAGTCTTTAACAAGTTTCACAACTGCTAATTTAGCGCCACCAGCTTCTTTTAAGATAACATCAAATGATGTTTTTTCTGCAGCAGCAGCAGGTGCATCACCACCAGCAGCAGGACCAGCAACTACAGCAGCAGCTGCAGGCTCGATACCATACTCGTCTTTTAAGATTTGAGCTAATTCGTTAACTTCTTTAACGGTTAAGTTTACTAATTGCTCAGCAAACGATTTTAAATCTGCCATTTTATTAAGATTTTAAAAATTTACGTAAAAATAATTTTGTTTTATTGCGAACTTAAGGTGTTCGTTAACCTTCTCTCTCTTGTAGAGTTTTAACAATTCCTGCAATTTTGCCTCCGCTTGATTTAAGCGCAGATATAACATTCTTAGCTGGTGATTGTAATAATCCAACGATATCTCCGATAAGCTCTTCTCTTGATTTCAAGCTTACTAAGTTATTCAATTGGTCATCGCCAACGTATACTGATGAATCTATAAATGCTGCTTTAAGCAATGGTTTATCAGATGTTCTTCTCAAAGCTTTAATCAACTTAGCCGGAGCATTTGCTGTTTTTGAGAATAATAATGATGATGAACCTTTAAGGGCTTCGTATATCTCAGAAGCATCACCATCTAAACCTTCAATCGCTTTGCGGATTAAAGAATTTTTAGCAACTTTCATGATGATATCACCTTCGAAACATTTGCGACGGATGTTATTAATCTGCTCAACAGAAAGGCTAGAGGTATCAGCAATATAGAAATTGCCATACTCTTGCATTTGTCCTTGTAGTTCTAAAACTACTTCGTTTTTTTCTTCTCTGTTCATGATTAAATCCCCGCTACTGATTTTGTTTCAATTGCAATTCCAGGACTCATTGTAGAAGACACGTGAATGCTCTTAAAATAAGTTCCTTTAGCAGCAGATGGTTTTAATTTTGAAATTACCTGAATGATTTCAAGTGCATTCTCATAAATTTTATCTGCTGGGAATGATACTTTCCCTATTGAAGCGTGTATAATACCGCTTTTGTCTACTTTAAAATCAATCTTACCTGCTTTAACCTCTGTTACAGCTTTACCAACTTCGTTGGTTACTGTACCAGATTTTGGATTTGGCATTAAGTTCCTTGGACCTAAAACGCGGCCTAATTTACCTACTTTTGCCATACAAGCTGGTGTTGTGATAATAATGTCTACATCGGTCCAACCACCTTCAATTTTAGCCACATATTCGTCTAAACCTACGAAGTCTGCGCCGGCTGCTCTTGCTTCTTCTTCCTTATCAGGAGTTACTAGAGCTAAAACACGAACAGTTTTACCTGTACCGTGTGGTAAAGTAGCAATACCACGTACCATTTGATTCGCTTTACGCGGATCAACACCTAAAGATACATCAATATCAACTGACGCATCGAATTTAGTGGTAGTGATTTCTTTTACCAAAGCAGCAGCAGCCTGTAAAGTATAAGCTTTACCAGCTTCTATTTTAGCGTGTGCCTTTTTTTGATTTTTAGTTAATTTCGCCACTGTTGTAAACTGTTTTTTAATTAATTGTTCCAGGGTGCGTCACCAGAAACGGTGATTCCCATACTGCGTGCTGTTCCAGCAACCATACTCATTGCAGATTCGATTGTAAATGCATTTAAATCAGGCATTTTATCCTCAGCAATAACTTTAATCTGGTCCCAGGTCACCGACCCAACTTTTTTACGGTTAGGCTCAGCAGAACCACTCTGTAATTTAGTAGCATCTTTTAACTGGATAGCTACCGGAGGGGTTTTGATGATGAAATCGAATGACTTATCAGCATAAACAGTAATTACAACTGGCAATACTTTACCTGCTTTATCTTGGGTACGAGCGTTGTACTGTTTGCAAAACTCCATAATGTTCACCCCTTTAGCACCTAATGCAGGTCCTACTGGTGGCGATGGATTTGCCGCTCCGCCTTTGATCTGTAATTTGATCATTGCACTGACTTCTTTTGCCATTTTGTGTTTTTTGTTTATTTAAAACTCAATGTTAAATATTGGAAGCATGTAACATTTAATTCCTTAGGGCTCCTATAAAGCTTAAAGGACTGCAAAGATATGGATAATCTTACATTACTGCAATAGATAAGAAGAAATATATTTTATTATCTAGCAACTACCGCTTATAAGTTTAAAAATAAGCTGTCGCAGGTAAATTAATAGTGAATTTATTTCTCTGCTAAGATACTTATAATCTGTTTTAGTTCTCCCACTATTTCTTGATCAGATAATATTGTTGATGTTTTGGGTTCCACGATACTTTTTATCACTTTTCCATCATACAGATAATAACGTGTTTCAGTAGTACTTTTTATTTTAAAATCTTTCAGGTACATTGGCTTATCGTAAAATATTTCCCTTCTGAATACGAAGAATAAGCCCTTACTATTAAGATAATAGTCTTCCTCTGCCTTACCCATTTCGCCGTAAAAAGTACAATGTATCTTTTTTAGAATATTTTTATCATAATAGCCGGTTACCTCTCCACCTTCTGCCGACATGTCGGGTGCATCCTCAGTTTTCTTTCGGTAAAACCTTAAATCTTTATTGATTGCCGAAAAGTCTGATTGTATTTGTCTGATAACGGCCGGAGTATCAATCGAAGTTTTGAATGAATGATGACTTGCACTAAAACTATCAACGCCATACAAAAACATACAAATCAAAAATAGAAGAAGTCCTTTCATAGCCATTGTGGTTTTTAAAACATCGATACCTTATTAAAGATAAACTAAAAACCACTAGTGTTAAAAATTAAAATCGATGTAAACAAAAAGGCCTCAGAAAATAAATCCTAAGGCCTTTCAAATATTTTAAATAATTTTCTTACTCTTTTTCTACCTGCATGTAGTTAAGCTCAAGCGGTGTTTTACGACCAAAGATTTTAACCATTACTTTCAGTTTTTTCTTCTCTTCGTTTACCTCTTCGATAATACCTGAGAAACCATTGAAAGGTCCGTCCATAACTTTAATGCCTTCGCCAACATAGTAAGGTACATTCATCGTTTCGCCCTGCTCGCTCATTTCATCAACCACACCTAAAATACGGTTAACTTCTGCCTGGCGCATTGGAATTGGATTACCGGCTTTATCACCTAAGAAACCAATAACACTATTAATTCCTTTAATAATGTGCTCTAGCTCACCATCAAGAGTAGCTTCGATTAAAACATAACCAGGATAAAAGTTACGTTCTTTGGCAATTTTTTTACCATCTTTCATCTGGTAATATTTTTCCATCGGTATTAATACCTGTGGAACCAAATGAGAGAAACCTAAACGGCTGATCTCAGCATCAATGTACTGTTTTACTTTCTTTTCTTTACCGCTAACAGCCCTTACAACGTACCACTTTAGATCGCTCATTAGTAAATATTAATTAGAAAGTGATTTATAAAAAGTATCTAACACAAATGTAGAACCTTTATCCATTGCAAAAATAACCAATGCAATAATTAAAGAAGCCACTAATACAAGAATTGCAGAACTTTGCAGTTCTCCCCAGGTAGGCCATGTAACCTTCTGGGTCATTTCATCGTACGATTCTTTTATAAACTCAACTACTTTAGCCATATTTAATTTATTGAATGATAGAATGACTAAATGAGTGAATGATAATATTCGAAAGCTAACTTTCAAATTCAATCATTCACTCATTCAATTACTCAACCATTGTTTTGAGCACGGGAACAAGGATTCGAACCCTGATCAAAGGTTTTGGAGACCTCTATTCTACCGTTGAACTATTCCCGTATTTAGAAAGCAAAGTACTTAAGTGAACTCAAGCACTTTGCTTTCAGTTATTTACCTGAAGCCCTTTTAAGGGGTTTGGGGTTTTATTTTAAAATTTCAGTTACCTGACCAGCACCTACTGTTCTACCACCTTCACGGATAGCGAAACGTAGACCTTTTTCCATTGCGATAGCGTTGATCAACTTTACAGTGATGGTAACGTTATCACCTGGCATTACCATCTCAGTACCTTCTGCTAGTGAAATCTCACCAGTAACATCTGTAGTACGGAAATAGAATTGAGGACGGTATTTGTTGAAGAATGGAGTGTGACGACCACCTTCTGCTTTTGATAATACATAGATCTCAGCTTTGAAATCAGTGTGAGGAGTTACTGAACCTGGTTTACAGATTACCATACCACGACGGATATCAGTTTTCTCAATACCACGTAACAATAAACCTACGTTATCACCAGCTTCACCATAATCTAAGATCTTACGGAACATCTCAACACCAGTAACTGTAGATTTTAAGTTCTCAGCACCCATACCTAAGATTTCAACAGGATCTCCAGAGTTGATTACACCACGCTCAATACGACCAGTTGCTACAGTACCACGACCAGTGATCGAGAATACATCTTCAACAGGCATTAAGAATGGAAGATCAGTTAAACGTGGAGGAATTGGAATGTAGCTATCAACAGCATCCATTAATTCCATAATTTTTGCTACCCATTTAGCATCTCCGTTCAAACCACCTAAAGCAGAACCTTGAATAACAGGAATATCATCACCAGGGAAATCGTAGAACGATAATAATTCACGAACTTCCATTTCTACTAATTCTAATAATTCAGGATCATCAACCATATCCACTTTGTTCATGAATACAACCAATGAAGGTACACCAACCTGACGAGCCAATAAGATGTGCTCACGAGTTTGTGGCATTGGACCATCAGTAGCAGCAACAACGATAATAGCACCATCCATTTGAGCCGCACCTGTAACCATGTTTTTAACATAATCCGCGTGACCTGGACAATCTACGTGTGCGTAGTGACGGTTTGCAGTTGAATACTCAACGTGCGCAGTATTAATAGTAATACCTCTTTCTTTTTCCTCTGGAGCAGAGTCAATTGAATCGAATGAACGTGCCTCAGATAAACCTGCATCAGCTAAAACTTTTGTAATAGCTGCTGTTAAAGTTGTTTTACCGTGATCGACGTGACCGATTGTACCGATGTTTAAGTGCGGTTTACTACGGTCAAATTTTTCTTTTGCCATTTTATTTATAACTAATTAGTAGGTTAACTTTTTATTAATTTTTATTTATTGTTTTGATGCAATGCAACACAAAAAACCTTGTCTACCCTGCATATTAAACAGATTTAACAAAGCTTTATTATCCTGAGCCAACTATGGGAATTGAACCCATGACCTCTTCCTTACCAAGGAAGTGCTCTACCGCTGAGCTAAGTCGGCTTTTTAGTTTCCAGTTCCAGCCTTTAGTTTTAACTATATCAAAACTGTTACCGATAACTGCCCACTTTCTAATTTTTATTGGAGCGGAAGACGAGGTTCGAACTCGCGACCTATAGCTTGGAAGGCTATCGCTCTACCAACTGAGCTACTTCCGCTTCTAAAAATCAGTGATTGATTGAATGAAAGAATGAGAGAATTATTCAATCATTAAAACATTTGGTCATTCATTTAAAGTGTGGGGAGAGAAGGATTCGAACCTTCGAAATCTTGCGATAACAGAGTTACAGTCTGTCCCATTTGGCCGCTCTGGAATCTCCCCATTTTTTACTTCAAAATGTTAACACTTTAAAATAAAAAGAGCCTCCTATCGGAATCGAACCAATGACCTACTGATTACAAGTCAGTTGCTCTACCAGCTGAGCTAAGGAGGCTTTAAATTTTGTGCAATGATACGAAAAATCTTCATTTTTCATACTATTAACGTGTTTTTTTAAAACTTTTATCTTTTTAAAGAACAACCCTTTTCTTCTTAGCGCAACGCCGTTTCCGAAAGGGAATGCAAATATACACACTTATATTTCACTTCAAAATAAATTTGAAAAAAATAATGAAGTTATTTTAGTTAGTGCTCATCATACACCTGAAGGAGCTTAATAATCAATCTCTTAAAATCGAATATTTTTTTATGCCTGTTGTCCTTATAAACATGATTACAATCTATAATCACAATAATCAACAGAAAATAACAAATGTATTAATCTCAATAAATTTAAAATTTATATCGTGAGGGAGATTTTTTCACGGAGAATTGCTTAGAAAATTAAATTTGGTTTATAGAAATTGTACGAATAGTTTCCGATTTATTTAAAGAAACTGAGCCATAAAAGCTTTCATCTCAAGGTTGCATACAATTATTATTAATAGATTATAGAATAAAAGTCGTCATTGCGAGAAGGCTTTTTCAGCCGACGAAGCAATCTTACGACGATCGCTACCAGCGTTCGCATTAGGATTGCTTCGTTCCTCGCAATGACGACTTTATTATAACAAAAAGAGCGGCGCATTAACTGCGTCGCTCTTTTAAATTTATAATTAAGCTATTATTAATAATCAGCGGCTTCGCTCTCACTTAAAATTGCTTTATGCTCACTTAATTTTGCACGTGTTTTATCTTTATGTTTCGTAATCTGCTTTCTTAACGATTCGATGGCCAGATCTGTGGCTTCTTCAAATGATTTACATTGTTCTTTAGCGAAGAGGGTACCTCCGGGTACAATTAATTTTATCTCACTAATTTTATTAGCCTCGTCCTCTACGTTCTCTAACTTTAAATACACTTCTCCGCTAATGATCTGGTCAAAAAACTGATCAAGCTTGTTTGCTTTCTTCTGTATAAAATCTAACAACTTACTGTCTGCACTGAAGTGGATTGATTGAACTCCGATTTTCATTTTTCCTCCTTTTTTTACGCCTTTGGATGGGCTTGTTTATAAATTGTTTTTAATCTTTCGATCGAATTGTGGGTGTAAACCTGGGTTGCTGCTAAACTGGCATGGCCCAAAAGTTCTTTAATCGCATTTAAATCTGCTCCTGCATTTAACAGGCTAGTGGCATAGCTATGCCGCAGCACGTGGGGACTTTTCTTTTCATTGGTTGATACATGGTTTAGGTACGAGGTAACAATACGGTATATTAATTTCGGATATGCCGCTGCACCTGTATTGGTAACGATTAATATAAGCAAATTGTTATTAAAGTTTTGCAACTTTTTTAGGTCAATGTAGGTATTTACCTGATTGATAAGCTGTTTATTTACTGGAATAATTCTTTCTTTATTCCTTTTACCCAGCACCTTTATCGTTCCTGAATACATATCAATATCAGTATCTTTTAATTGCAACAGTTCAGCCAAACGGATACCGGTTCCAAAAAGCAGTTCAATGACCAGATGATCGCGAACGGAAGGAAAACTTTCATCGAAATATTGCTCAGAATCCAGCAAATGATCCATTTTCTGCGCATCTATAAATACGGGCAGCCTTTTAGGTATTTTTGGCGCCTTAATTAAAACAGCAGGATTTTGATCAATCGCTCCGGTTCGATGTAAAAATTTATAAAAGCTTCGTAAAGCAGATATTTTTCTGTTAATGGTATTTTCTGAATTTTCCTTTTCCATTAACTCAACCAGGTAACTGCGCAGGTGAGTATGTTTTATTTCAGGAAAATCCAGTTCTAATGCCTTAATAAATACTTCAAACTGATCTAAATCTACCTGATAAGAGGTAATGGTATGTGGAGAATAGCGCTTCTCGTGAGTTAAATAGGTGATAAAACTTTTTAGCAGCATTCAATATCTTTTTGCGGGGCATTGATATGAAGTTACAAATAGTTTTGATATAAAGAAATCATTAATTAATTGTTTATTGAAATGTTCCTGATTTCTTTTTAAAAAGAAAAGTCCTTCCAATTTAACATCGGAAGGACTTTTTGTATTTATATCGTGAACAACTAAGAAGTTGTATCTAGATTCATGTTCTGAATGTAAACAGCATGTTTAATTTCAGTACGGCGAGCAACGGATTTTTTCTCGTATGCTTGGCGACTACGTAGTTCTCTCAATACACCAGTTTTTTCAAACTTTTTCTTGAAACGTTTAAGGGCTTTATCTAATGATTCGCCGTCTTTAATGTTGATAATGATCATAACGCTGAAATACCTCCTCTCGTGGTTTTTAAATTTCCCGTGTTATCGGGGCTGCAAATGTAAGCAAAATATTGAAAAATAGAAAGATTTATAAAAAGAATTTTTATTTAAATCATTAGTAGAACTTATGTGTTGTTTAGCTACATTTATATATAAAATCATATATGACAACAGGTAAAAAAGTAGGTTCAATTATCGCAGTTATAGTTGTTATCGCATTAATCGCAATTTGTTACTACCGTTATTTCTTTGTTTTTGGTGAAGGTGTTAAAGCAGGAGAGTTAAACTATGTAGTAAAAAAAGGCTACGTATTTAAAACCTATGAAGGCAAATTAATTCAGAGCGGAATAAAATCCCGGCAAACAGGAACGCTGCAGAACAACGAATTCGAATTTTCTATCGCTAACCAGGAAATTGCTGAAAAAATGATGGCCAACAGTGGTAAGTTTTTCGAATTACACTACAAAGAATATAAACATTCCCTACCATGGCGGGGATTTAGCGTTTATGTGGTTGACAGCATTTTAACTTCGAAAGATATACCGCAATAAGCTTAGAGCGAAAAATCCAAAGACTAAAGCCCTGGGAAGATAGTTTAGTCACCACACCTATTTGCTTTGGTCTTTAGTCTTTAAGCTTTTAACCTTTCTTAGGCACTTTTGCCCCTGCTTTTTTGGCTTCGGATAGCCCAATAGCAATTGCCTGCTTTTTGGAGGTTACTTTTTTACCCGATCCGCTCTTTAGCTTACCTTTCATTTCGTGCATGGTTTTTTCTACTTTCTCACCAGCTTTTTCTGAATACTTTGCCATATTTTTAGCTCATTAGTTAGTATCTCTAATCGATTAATTATTTAAATCGGCTAACCGACGCCAAACGCCAAACACTAAGCGCCAAACTACTTTAGTCTTTAGTCTTTAGTCTTTAGTCTTTAGTCTTTAGTCTTTAGTCTTTAGTCAAAACACCGGCAATTGAAAGTTGGTTTTGAAATTTTAAAACAAAAAATCCGGAGGTAGTTAAACCATCCGGATTACTCATAATATATTTGGTTTGTTGTATATAAGGTTGAAGGCGTAGGGCATAAGGTTTAAGGTGATCGACATTTGCCTTAAACCCTAAACCTTCTACCTTTCTACCTTTGCAATATTTCTCTGGCAATTACAATCTTTTGTATTTCCGATGTTCCCTCGCCTATTGTACACAACTTGCTGTCGCGATAAAATTTCTCAACCGGAAAGTCTTTGGTATAACCATAACCCCCAAATATTTGAACCGCTTCGGTTGCTACTCTTACCGAAACCTCTGAGGCAAAATATTTCGCCATGGCCGATTCTTTTGTCATAGGTAAATGCCTGTTCTTTAAATCTGCTGCCTGGCGAATCAATAATTCGGCTGCTTCAATCTCTGTAGCCATGTCAGCCAGTTTAAAACTAATAGCCTGGAAGCTGGAGATTGGCTGTCCAAACTGATGCCGTTGTTTCGAATAGGCTACTGCTGCATCAAAAGCACCTTTTGCAATTCCTAAAGCCAATGCGGCAATAGAAATGCGTCCGCCATCTAAAACTTTCATGGCCTGCTTAAAACCTTCGCCAACATTGCCCAATAAATTGGCTTTAGGTACACGGCAATTATCAAAAATCATTTCAGTGGTTTCTGATGCGCGCATACCTAGTTTATTTTCTTTTTTCCCTGCCGTAAAACCAGGTGTACCACGTTCTACCACAATGGCCGAAATCCCTTTCGAGCTTCCCTGCTCCCCTGTTCTTACCATCACAACCGCAACATCTCCGCTTTTGCCATGGGTAATCCAGTTTTTTGCGCCGTTTATAATGTAATCGTCGCCATCTTCAACAGCAGTGGTCATCATTCTTAAGGCATCCGAACCTGTATTTGCTTCGGTTAATCCCCAGGCACCAATCCATTCAGCAGTAGCCAGCTTCGGTAACCATCTTTGTTTCTGTTCTTCGGTCGCAAAGGCCAGAATATGGCCGGTACATAAAGAGTTGTGTGCGGCTAATGATAAACCGATTGAACCGCAAACCCGCGCCACTTCTACAATCACATCTACATATTCCTGGTAGCCCAATCCGGAGCCTCCATATTCTTCCGGAACCAGGACACCCATTAAGCCTAATTCTCCGAGCTGTTTAAACAATCCGACAGGAAAATGCTGTGCTTCATCCCATTCCATGATATGTGGACGAATGTTTTTCTCTGCAAAATCGCGGACCATGGCCTTTACACTCTGCTGAGTTTCTGTTTCTGAAAAATCGAAGCTTACGCTCATTAAATTTATATTTTAAGTTAGTTGAGGCAATTATAAACAATTATTTGATAGTTAGTTACCATTAAATATTTGTGCAATTACAGAATGAAATGGTATTCGGTTCAATTAGTTTATCGGTTAATTTTAAACCTTGAAATTAACAGGGAAAGTTTTTTTCTATTTTTTTACAATTTTAGCCGAATAAGCTAATTATGGTGCATAATGGACTATTTTTAAATCTTGCAAGCAATTAACTCCAATAATTAAACTTGAAAAGGAATTCATAATTTAAAATTGGTTATCTTCTTTTTGGAAATCAGGTACAGAGCGTTTGTCACTATTCAGTCCTGCTCTCCACTTTACTCCGTTTCACTTCGTGTTCGTTCCGATCAGGTTTAGGTGGCAAGGCCGATACTATAATTTGGGGTTAACCAGCATTGCACATACATAATTAAACCTGATTGAAACGAACACGAATCCCGATTTTTTTTAATCGGGTGAGTAAAGTATAAAGCAGGGCTTTCGGAACCGATTAGCACTGGTATTGCTTTCCAAATCACATTTAAAATTTAAGCTTTAAGAGACTGTTTAAATTTTTATAACAAATATAAATGACAGTAGGATTTAATGGAAATAAATCTCTCCGAGGGACCGTCATTGCGAGTACCCATCAGGTCTGTGGTATAAAAAAATAGGAATGATATCCTATGTGCGCTTTCTAGCTTATTAGGTTTAAGATTTTGCATCCTGTAAAACTCATTGAGCTAAGATGTCTAAGGTGGTCGCAAAATTAAAGACTACGCTGTTTAATTAACCACCTTAGACACCTAAGAAAATCTAATTCATTAAATAATCCTTTAGGCTTTCACACCATATAAGAAATATAAGCTTATATGGTCCTTAAATGTCTTATATGGTCAAAACAAAAAACACTGAATATCAGCCGTTTACATAAATGTCATTATAAGAAGGCTTTTTCAGCCCGACGAAGCAATCTTTATAGCATGGATCACTGGATGATAGATTGCTTCGTCGTTCCTTCTCGCAATGACGAATTTTTGGAGGCTGTCAATGATAGCATAATGGATTGCTTTTATAAATGCGCTGAAATGGTCTTCGACTACGCTCAGACTGACATACGAATAAATTTTATTTAATTTTAAACAGGCGCTAAGTTTAAGTTTCTAAAAAGAAATATAAGGCGTAATCTTATCAATAACCTGCTGGTTAAGGAGCACAATCTTCTTCAGATCGGACACGCCGAAATAATTGCCATGCTGTTTACGGTATTGAATAATGGCATTGATCTGTTTGAAAGAAAGATATGGATTGCGCTTTAAATCGTTAAAAGTTGCTGTATTGATATTTATTGTTTTTAATGGAACATTGCTGATCTCAATCTGATCTTTAATTTCTGCATACTTAATGGAATCTAACCCGTAAACTTCGAGAAGTTGTTCTTTTTTGTAAAAACCGCCTAAACGTTCACGGTATTTAATAATCCTAAGTGCAAAAGCTCCACCAATCCCTTTAATCTCATCCAATTGCATAGAATCTGCCTTATTGATATCAACAATCACAGCAGCTTTTTTAGCATATTCCTTTTTTTCAAAAGGGAAATACTTCCTTGAGGCATTGATGGGCTGATCGGGTATGTTAACATAAGGCAATATCTTTTTATACATATCCGGCGAAATGGTATACATTTTTTGAAGATCTTCGGCTTTGTAAAATTTGCCGCCTTTAGCGGTATAATTTATGATGGATTGTGCCTGTTTTACCGATAAGCCTAAAGTTTGCCAACCTTCTGCATCTAAAGTGTTGGGATTGAACTTAAAAAGTTTAATTGTTTTTCGAGGGTTAGCATCTTCAATCCGATCACGAACAGTATTGGCATATATCTGGTCTGTTATACTGATTTGCTGAATTTGTGCTAAAAGATTCGGATCATCGTTAGAAACAGGCTGATAGTAGCCATATATCGTTGGAATGGCCTTAATTACAACAATAATAGAGACAAGAAACAACAATCCGTTGAACTCACTTTTGCTAACACCAAAATTTTTGTTAAACCAAATTCTCATTGATGCGATATGACATGTGTATTATAAATATAAATCTTATTTTTGGGATTGCAAAACAGAATAGGTTTTGCCTATCAACAATCTAAGAATTTATATGAAGATCATAACTACATCTGAGTTTGCGAAAGCAACAAAGATAGATAAGCTAGGTGTACCGGGTTTAGCAGGTTTGATGATGGAGATCATGAAACTGAACGACATTAATGACGTATTTGCTCAAAATCAACATTTTAAAGGCTTAGAATTTGTAGACAAGATATTAGAAACCATTGGCGTTTCTATAGAATTTGATGATGATGATTTAAATTGTATTCCTAAAACAGGTCCTTTTATCGCCATCGCAAATCATCCTTATGGTGGTGTAGAAGGTTTGGCTTTAGTTAAATTATTGTGTACGGTTAGGCCGGATGCGAAGGTAATGGTAAATTTCATTTTGAAAAAAATACCAAACCTCGATGAATTTTTTGTTGCGGTAAATCCTTTCGAAAATGTGCAGCATTCTTCAAGTATCAGTGGATTAAAAACTACTTTTGATTTGCTTAGAAATGGAATCCCAATTGGTATTTTCCCAGCAGGAGAAGTTTCTACCTTTAAATTAGATGCTCAGCAGGTAACGGACAGGATGTGGCATCCTGTTGTTGGAAAACTGATTGCTAAAGCAAAAGTACCTGTTGTACCTATTTATTTTCATGGTAATAACGGTGTTTTCTTTAACATTTTGAGCTTCATACACCCTACCCTGCGCACAGCAAAATTACCTTCAGAATTTTTAAATAAACATGGGCGCACCATTAAGGTACGGATTGGTAAACCAATAGCCGTATCTGAAATTTCGCACATGAACAGCAGCAATAAACTGATGGACTTTCTAAGAGCCCGTACGTATGCGCTTGGTATTGGTTTAGATACAGAGAAGAAACTCTTTAACCCATTAAACTTATTTAAAATTAAAAAGAAACCTGCTGAGGTAATTGAAGAAACTTCGAGGCTTTTGATTAAAAATGAAGTAACGCTTCTGGAAGATTTCAGGGTTTGGACGGAGAAAAATTATGAGGTATATATTGTTCCGACTTTAAAAATCCCGAATATTTTAAGAGAAATTGGCCGTTTACGCGAAATTACTTTCCGTGAAGTGGGTGAAGGTACCAACAAAAAAATCGATCTCGATAATTACGACATCTACTATAACCACTTATTTATATGGGATAAGGATTTAGAAAATATTGTAGGTGCCTACCGTATTGGTAAAGGTGATGAAATTTTAGAGAGCATGGGTCGCCGCGGTTTCTACCTTTCTGAACTTTTTAAAATGAAAGATCAGTTTTACCCCATGTTAAAGCAGGGTATTGAGTTGGGCAGATCGTGGATCAGAAAAGAATACCAGGGCAAGCCACTGCCATTATTCTTACTGTGGAAAGGTATTTTAAAATACCTCATCGATAACCCGCAGTACCGTTACATGTTCGGGCCGGTAAGTATCAGCAACAATTTCTCAAAATTTAGTAAAGCCTTAATTGTAGATTATATTACCAAAAACCATTTCGATTATGAGATGGCCAAATATGTGAAGCCAAGAAACAAATTTAAAGCTGATCTTTTACCAATTTCGACGGATACATTGGTTGATAGCAGCGAATCTTTTAAAGATCTGGATAGCATAATCGGAGACATTGAAAATTCACATATTAAAGTACCGGTGCTATTGAGGCAGTACATGAACCTGAATGCGAAGATTATCTCATTTAATATCGATCCTAAATTCTCTGACTGTCTGGATGGTTTCTTAGTGGTTGATACGCATAATATTCCACCAGAAATGCTCGAAAAACTAGGCAAAAACCTATAAATTAATTCAATAAAAAAACCCAGACATCCATCTGGGTTTTTTATTATCAACTAACCTAAACTTTATAAATACTAACCAAATATTTATGCCACAAAAGTAGGTTCATGTTGTTAAATTGATGTTAATGAAATGTTATTTATAGAATTTCATTCCTTACAATTTCTTAATTGATTAATACACTCTAATTCATATTATTCCATTATCTTTAGGTACTCTGTATGAGCTATGATAAACATTCTTTTTCGTGAGAACCGAATGTTTCCCACCCCTTATATTTAGCTCAAATAAAAATCATTTATCAGGTTGGTTCTCTAATAGAATCAATTTTGAACTATAATTATGACAGTCATTTCTAAAGAGAATTTTTCAAAGGCAACAGGCATTTGTAATATTCCAATTCCTGGTCTTGCTTCCTTTTTAATGAAGTTCTTAAAGATTAACGACTTCAATGGAATTATTAGAGATGCTCATACCTTAGAAGGAGAAAAATTTGCCAATCATATCCTTAATGTTTTGGGCGTTACTATTCAGATCAGCGATGAGGATTTAGCCAACATTCCAAAAGAAGGTGCATTTATTTCGATTGCAAACCATCCCTACGGTGCGATAGAATCATTGGCATTATTAAGTATCCTTGCCAATCACCGATCAGATACAAAGTTTATGGGGAATTTTCTGTTAAAGAAAATCCCAAATCTGGAGAAATGCATTATCGCGGTAAATCCGTTCGAAAAAGTTCAGGATTCATCAAGTATCAGCGGATTAAAAACAACTTTAAAAGCTTTAAAAGACGGCTGCCCAGTTGCTATTTTTCCGGCAGGCGAAGTTTCTTCCTATAAATTCAGAAAAAATCAGATTACCGACCGCGAATGGCATCCCGTGGTTGGAAAAATCATCTCCAAAGCCAATGTACCGATACTACCAGTGTATTTTCACGGCAATAATGGCATCTTTTTTAGCCTGCTGAAATTTATACACCCTTCTTTACAAACAGCAAAGCTAATTTCAGAGTTATTCAACAAAAATGGTCACCAGTTAAAAATCAGTATCGGCAAACCCATTCATTTGAAAGAAATAGCGTGTAAAGATTGTAATATCTCACTTTTAAACCATTTAAGAGAAGAACTTTATGCACTAAAAAATTAATCCTATTTGAATTCACGAAAATCCAATGTTAATTCTCCGTTAAGCGCTACCCCATTGTTCACATAAAGAAATTGTTGCTTTTATGTTAATAATAGGTAAATTTAATGTAACCAAATATGAGGCATTTTGAAAATAGGAATTTACACATATATTTTGAGGACCATTTTGTTCGTTTTCCTGATGATGAATACCGTCATCTCGAAAGGACAGCATTATTCTTTCGATTTTTATGATGGAACTTTCAACTTTAGTGTAGATTCATCAGTTGTTTTTCCTATACCTAAAACAGCAACAACGCCAGCCGTTTCAAATTTTTACAGCCGCATCTCTTCTGGCCAATATGCGCCGCTAATTTCCTCTTTAGAAAAATACCAGAAAAAATATCATTTAAACGACTGGATTTATTACCAACTGATCCGTAAAACAGCCGAACAGATTAGTCCAAAAGCAGATAATTATTTTGCTTATACTTTATATAAATGGTTTTTACTGAGTAAATGCGGCTACGATGCACGGTTAGCTGTAGGGAATGATCAGGTTATCTTTTATGTAAGGAATGAAGAGGACATTAGCGATATTCCATTTTTCATGATTGACAACAAAAAATTTATGTGTTTGAATTATCATGATTATGGCAAACTATTTAAACAGGCCGATGCTTATAAGCCCGTTAAAATTATAATACCAGAGGCTAAAAATCCTTTCTCTTATAAGGTGACCAGAATGCCCGATTTTAAACCGGAAAGTTATCAGGAAAAGGATATCGAATTTAGTTACCGTCAAAAAATCCATCATTTCAAGCTAAAAGTTAATGAAGATGTACAAACCATTTTTAAAAATTATCCGGTAGTAGATTTTGAAAGTTATTTTAATATTCCGTTGAGCAGGGAAACATACAGCTCTCTTATTCCTACCCTGAAAGAAAACCTGAAACACATGGATCAGAAAAAAGGTGTTGATTACCTCATGAGATTTACCCGTTATGGTTTTTTATACGAAGATGACGATGAAAACTTTGGCAAAGAAAAACGTTTCTCGCCTGAACAAACCTTATTAAGTACCTACAGCGATTGCGATGACCGGGCCGCATTATTTTTCTATCTGGTAAAGGAAATCTATAACCTGCCGATGATTGCCCTGCTCTACCCTAAACATTTAACTATCGCCGTACAGTTCGATAAACCAATTGGCGAACCGGTTACTTATAAAGGCAGGAAATATTCGTATTGCGAACCTACACCACAGGCACAAAACTTAAAAATCGGGCAACTTTCTTCAAATTTCAAGAACAGTAAATATGAAGTGGTTTATGCCTACGAGCCCATAAAACGCTAAAGATTTAGCGCCTATTTAAATTTTTATAGCAATATTACTTAGCCTTTTGCTGTCACGCTGAGCGTAATGGATTGCTTTTATCAATGTGTTAAAAATGGTCTTCGACTACGCTACCATTGACGTTATTTCACAAACAATTAATAATCAATATTTTAACTACTTTAGCATTTCCACCCAGCTAGGCCATAGCACAGTATCCACGTTCTACATAAATCCGGCCTAACAAATTTTTCGGGCTGCACTATTCTGACCGAACAACTGGCTTTAAAAGAAAACGGCGAAGCCCTCATGAATGCAGCTGAAAGTTATAAACAACAAATGAATAAATTTTCAGCCGGTGTTTTTTGTTTTTTCATG
>Ga0190271_10000644_pt1 | contig 18170 bp, 20 predicted proteins | sample Popmic356T_FD_133747 | JGI IMG/M metagenome (GOLD analysis project Ga0190271, IMG submission 133747) | Populus adjacent soil microbial communities from riparian zone of Weber River, Utah, USA - 356 T | ecosystem: Environmental > Terrestrial > Soil > Riparian zone | place: USA: Utah | collected...
CCGCTGGTGATCGGCGCCTTCGTACTCTTCACCCTGCTGGCCCTGATCGTGATCCTGCGGGCGCCGCTGCTGGCGTTGCTCGCGGTCTGTCTCAACCTCGCCTCGGTGGCGGCGGCGATCGGGGTGATGACGCTGGTCTGCCAGATCCCCGCCGGCTACCCGCTGGGCGGCCACCCCTATGTCGACACGGTCGGCGCCGGGGCGATCTTCGGCGTCACCTTCGGGCTCTCGATCGACTACGCGGTCTTCCTGATCGCCCGCATGCGCGAGCGCTACGACGTCGACGGCGACAACCGCGCGGCGATCGTCTACGGGCTCGAGAAGACGGCCGGGGTGATCACCGGCGCCGCCGCGATCATGGCCGCAGTCTTCGTCTCCTTCGCGACCGCCCCGATCGCGACCGTGAGCCAGATGGGCGTCGGCCTGACCGTGGCGATCCTGCTCGACGCGACCGTCGTCCGGGTGGTGCTGCTGCCGGCGCTGATGCTGCTGCTCGGCGACCGCGTCTGGCACGTGCCGCCGCTCCTCGACCGCATCCTTCCCCGCCGCAGCGTTCTTAAGGCCAGGGCGGGTACCAGCGAGGCCTAGTCGTGACCAAACCAGAGAGGAAACAGGGAATGCACGCCAACTCAGGGATGGCCCGCCGCGCTTGGGCCGCCGTCTCCGCCGCGCTCGCCGCGCTCCTGCTCGCCGCCACCGCCGCGGCGGCGGAAGCGCCGACCCGCGCCGAATACGTCGACCAGCTCGAGCAGGTTTGCAAACCGGACGCGGAATCGACGCGACAGGTGATGAAGGGCGCCCGCGCCGACGTCAGCGCCGAACGGCTGACGATCGCGGCCGAGAAGTTCGCCGCCGCGACCTCGATCTTCGGCTCGACCGTGCGGGAGATCTCCGCGGCGCCGCGGCCGGAAGCCGACGCCGCCAAGTTGACGAAGTGGTTCGGCTACCTGAAGGCGCAGCAGTCCTACCTGAAGCGGATCACCGCCCAGCTCGGCGCCGGCCACGGGGTCAAGGCCCAGCGCCTCGTCGCCCGCTTCATCCACAACGGCAACCTCGCCAACAACACGGTCCTCGCCTTCGGCTTCGACTACTGCAGCTTCAAGTTCTCCAGGTACGGGTGAGCCGCAGGGCCGCGAGCCGGCGGGTCGCCGCCGCCGCGCTCGCGGTGGCGGCCCCGCTCCTGCTCTGGCAGGGGATGGGCGACCTCGCCCGCGGCGAGCGGACCCAGCACGGCAGCCTGATCGTCTCCCTCGACGGCGGCCTCTCGCCGCTGAAGCTGCCGCGGGACCGGACCGCCCCGGTCACGGTCCGCCTCGACGGCGGCCTGCGCACCGCCGACGGCTCGCTGCTGCCGCGGGTCACCGAGGTCGAGCTGGCGCTGCCGGAGGCGGGCGTGCTCTCGTCCCGCGGCCTGCCCGTCTGCGGTCAGCGCCGGTTGCGCGACGCCACCAGCGAGGAGGCCCTCGCCAACTGCGGCGGCGCCCTGGTCGGCCGCGGCCACATCGAGGCCGACGTGCTGCTGCCGAACCAGCAGCCGTTCGCGATCCGCGCCCGCCTGCTTGTCTTCAACGGGCGGGCGGAGGGGCGCCGCGCCGTCCTCCTCCACGCCTTCGCCACCAAGCCGCCGACCGTCGTCGTCCTGCCCTTCGTCGTCCGCCGCGGCAGCGGCAAGTTCGCGACCGCCCTGGTCGCCGACCTGCCGCCCTCGCTGGGCCCCTGGCCGCACTTCGCGCACTTCGAGATGTCGCTCGGCCGGCGCTACGCCTACCGTGGCCGCGAGCGCGGCTTCATCAGCGCCTCCTGCCCGATCCCGAAGATCTTCACCGCGGGATTCATCCCCTTCGCCCGGGCCACCTACACGCTCGTCGACGGCCGCCGCGTCAGCACCGAGATCGCCCGCGGCTGCCGGGCCGGGCGCGAGCGCTGAACGTTCCCTAGCGCACCCGGACGTCTCACTGCGGTCTGTTAGTGTCCCTAATAACGGACGGGTTGGGGGCGAGGCAAGTTGAGAGGCGACAGCGCGGAGGCGAGGGACCCGGGCGGGGGGCCCGAGTTCGGCCCTGAGGCCGAGTTCGTTCGCTCCCTGAGCGCGCTGGAGACGGCCATCCTCGACGCCTGCGCGGACCCGGAGGAGTGGCCGGCGCAGATCGCCGCCGGCGTCTACGCGGGCGTCGACTTCGTCGTCGGGCACCCCGACGCCGCTCAGGCACTGGCCCACGGCACCACCAGCGGCAGCGACTACAGGCGCCGTTACGACAACGTGGTCGGGCGCCTGACCGGCTTCCTGCGCGTGCGGGCGCCGCACGACCGGCGCCTGCCGGTCTCCACCGACGAGGCGATGGTGGCGGGCGTCGTCGGACTGGTCGGCGACCACATCAGGATCGGCCGCCTCGAGCGGCTGACCGAGCTGCGGCCGGAGCTGGTCCTGCTCACACTGCTGCCCTACCTCGGCTTCGCCGAGGCCCAGCGCTGGGCTGAGGTCGCCAACTGAGGCTCTGAGGCCCTCTGAGGCCTTGACATGCTGGTCCGTCTTTGTTCTTATTCTGGGCGGCGCGCCAACCTCGGGACCGTCCCGTCCATTCCCTGTACGGCACGGTCCCACACGCAAACGTTCATGGCTCGGGGAAGCACCCTGCTTCTCCGAGCCGTTTGCGTTCAGCGGCTGGCGCGGCGGCGTCGCATCGTCGCGACGATCGGGCGGATCGCCGGGCCGAGGGCGTCCTCGAGCGCCGCGGCGGCGGGGCGAGCGAACTCGGTGCCCGCGCCGGGGGCGGCCAGGTAGAAGCCGGCGACGCCGGTGAGGATCGCCGTGTGGCGGCGCCGCCGCGGCAGAGGCGCGATCGCCGCCCGCGCCCGCGCGGCGAGGAGGGCGAGCCGGTTGGCCGCCTCCCCGCGGTCGCGGTAGTAGGCGACGTAGTTGTGAGCGCCCGCCGCCGCGTCCTCGTCGCGGTCGACCAGGTCGTCGAGCAGGACCGTGAGGGCGCCGACGGGGGGGAAGTAGGCGGCGTCGATCAGCTCCGCCGTGCCTGCGGTGATGCCGGGATCGGCCGCGGCTGCGATCAGGGCGTGGGCCGCGACCGACGAGCTGGCCCCCGCCGCGACCTCCCACCAGGCGTAGCCGGGCGGTGCGTCCAGTCCCGGCGCCCACTCCCGCAGCGCCTCGCGGTCGCCCAGCTCGGCGGCGTGGGTGTGGCTCTGGCCGGCGCCGCAGCGGGCGGCGGCGCGCCGGGCGGCGGGGAGCGCCACGTCGGCTGCGGGCAGGCGGGCGACGCTCTGGCGGCAGGCGTCGACCAACGCCGCCAGGTAGCCGCCGTCCTCGCGGCGGGGGTGCAGCGCGTACCAGTCGCGATCGGTGCCCACGGACCCGGCTCCCCCGGAGCTGCTCCCGTCGTCCCCCGGCGCCAGCGCCGCGACCAGCGCCCCGTGCAGTCGCAGCCCGTTCGCCAGCGGCTCGTCCACCTGTTCCTCGCCCAGCGTGTCCAGGTAGTCGACCGCCACCTGCAGGGCCGTCATCGCCTCCACCGCCGCGCGCCGGTGTCGGCCCGGGGCGAGGATCCCGAACACCGCCGTCGCCTCGACGTTGAGGCCCTTCTCCCGCAGCGAGAGGAGCGCTTGCTCGCGCAGAATCGGGTCGGGGATCGCCCCCGCGAGCGCTTCCCAGCGCCCCAGTCCTTCCCGGACCACGGGCACAACCGTGCGTCGGTAGGCGGCGAGCGCGTGGACAACATCGATCCCGTCTCGCACGGAAGCCACCGACACCGCCCGCACCCTAGCTACCATCCGGCCTCTCCGGATGGAAACGATCACCTCCGAACAGCCGGCCGTGCCACCGGCTGAGCCAAACCAGGGGACCGCTCACGACCCGGTCGTGCCGCGGCGATCGCCGCTGCGCGCGGCGATCAAGACCGGGCGTCCCAAGGAGTGGATCAAAAACGTCTTCGTGTTCGCCGGGCTGCTCTTCTCCGGCAAGTTCAGCCAGTCCCATGAGGTCATCGAGGCGGTCATCACCTTCATCTCCTTCTGCCTGATCTCCAGCGCCGGCTACTTCGTCAACGACCTGATCGACGTCGAGCTCGACCGCAAGCACCCGAAGAAGCGCTTCCGGCCGCTCGCCGCCGGCGAGCTCTCCGAGGGGGCCGCGAAGGTGATCGCGCCGGTCATCGCGATCGTCGCGATCGCGATCGCCTTCGGCCTCGTCAACTGGGAGGTCGGCCTGATGGTGGTCGGCTACGGGATCGCCCAGATGGCCTACAGCCTCGGCCTCAAGCAGATCGTGATCGTCGACGTGATGACCCTGGCGGGGCTGTTCATCCTCCGCGTCGCCGCCGGCGCCAGCGCCGTCGACGCCCACGCTTCCGAGTGGCTGATCCTCTGCACCGGCATGCTCGCCGCCTTCCTCGGCTTCACCAAGCGCCGCCAAGAGGCGGTCTCCGAGCTGCACGAGGGGACCTCGACCCGACCGGTCCTCGAGCACTACTCGCTGCCCTTCCTCGACCAGATGGTCTCCCTGGTCACCACCGGGACCGTGATCAGCTACTCGATCTACGCCGTCAACTCGCCGTTGATCGGCAGCCAGATGATGCTGACGATCCCGCCCGTGATCTACGGGATCTTCCGCTACCTCTACCTGATCTACGACCGCTCCGACGATCGCTCGATGGCCCAGATCGTCGCCGGCGACCGCGGCATCCAGGCCGCCGGCGCCTCCTACGCGCTGATCGCCTTCCTGCTCCTCTACGTCTTCAACTAGAGGCGGAGGCGTTCAGACGAGGCTCTCGTCGACGCCTTCCATGAGGTAGAAGCGAGCCCGGCCGATCTCCTCCTCGTCGACGTGGACGACGGCGGCGTGGGGGCCGGCCGCGGCGAAGGTGGCGGAGGCGCCGATCGACATCACCAGGCGCTGCTCCTGGCCAGTCGGCATGCCGGGCGGGCGGCCGGTCTCGAAGCTGGCGGCGAGGCCCTCGCCGAGCTCGACCCCGTCGGGGTCCTGGATGCCGACCCGCAGCTCGTGGGTGGCGTTGGTCTCGTGCCAGCCGATGTCGATCCCGAGGCCGATGTGGAAGGCCCACTCGTGCGGCAGCTCCGGCAGCCGCAGCACGTTCCAGCCGCCGCCGGTCATGTAGAGCTTGCCGTTGACCGCCTCGGCGTGGTCGGCCAGCAGCAGGAAGCCGACGTTCATCGCTCGGAGTCGTCGTAGGGGACGACGGGCAGGTCGGAGACGAGCTCGACCTTGCCGCCGCGGTGGAACTGCAGGTCGATCGTCTCGTTCTTGCGGTAGGTCCCCCATAGCCCCAGGTACATCGCCAGCCAGCGGCTGGTGCCGATCTTCTCCTTGACGATCGGCCGCGTGAAGACCACCTCGCCGCCGCCGATCTCGTAGTCGGCACCCTCGCTCTGCTCGACGCCGTTGATGAAGACGGTGAAGGGCGGCTCGGCGCCGGCCGGCAGCTTCACCCGCTCGCCGGCGGCGTAGCTGCCTTTGGGGATCTCGGTGCCGGAGTCGCTCATCGTTCCTACTTCCCCAGAGTCTCGCGCACGAGCTCGAACGGCGTCTCGTCCCGGCTCGGCTCCAGCTCCTCGCGCTTGACCCCGCCCCGGAACGGCATGAAGGTCCCGTCCCCGCGCACGTCGATTCCCGCCACCGGCTTGCGCAGTCGTCCCTTCCCGGCCAGCTGCAGCCGCCCGACCACCTGCTGCTCCGGCGTGAAGGTGCGAATCATGTTCGCCGTCTTCGGCGGTCCCTGGGCGCGAATCTCCTTCGCCCGCTCCCGCATCGCCTCGACCGCCTCGTCGAGGTCGTCGAAGCCGGCGTGCGACACCTCGGCCCCGTTGCGGACGGTCAGCTTCCAGCGAGAACGAGCCACTCGTGCAGCCTAGGCGAGCCGCGCCGCGGTCCGCGCCAGGATCCTCCGGACGTATGCCGATTCCCGCTTCACCTGCCAGTGGGTGAAGCGCAGCTGGGTCAGCCCGGCCGCCGTGTGCGTCTGGTCGCGCACCCGGTCCCGCGTCTGTGCCGCGGCCGTACGGTGATAGCGCAGCCCGTCTGTCTCGACCACGAGGTCGAGCTTCGGCCAGTAGAAGTCGACTTCGACGCCGTTGACCCACACTTTCGTGAGTTCGACCGGGACGCCGGCCGCGGCGGCGATCGGCCGGAAGAGCCGTTCGAGCTCGTCATCGGAGAGGCGGAAGGTGCGCTTGTCGAGCAGCGCGGCAAGCCGCTTGACGCCCGGCTTGCCGACTCGCTCCTCGAGAGCTTTTCGCAGCGCCTCCGGGTCGATCAGGTCCCGCTTGTCGGCCTCGTTGACAGCCCGCTCCAGCCGCCCGTCCGGCAGTTCGGTCGCCAGGTCGACCAGCGTCTGCACGACCGAGGTAACCGGGATCCCGCGGTGCTCGGTGACATCCGCGCCACGCCACGTCAGCCGACTACGAACCTTCAGTCCCGATCGTCGCGACTCGAAACGTCCGGCGACGGAGAGGTCGATGCGTCCCGGTGTCTCCGCGCCGATGTCCCAGAGTGCTGCGGCGCTGCGATGGCTCAGCATCGCCCCCTCGCCACAGGCGAGGACCGCCGCCATCCAGCGCTGCTCCCGCCCGGGCCGGGGCCAGCCAACGAGGTAGATCCCTCGCGCGACCGAGTGAAGCCGTCCGCTCCGAAGTCGGTGCTGAATCGCGTCGCGGCTGAACCCGAACCCGATCAGCTGCCGCCGCGCGACCACACCATGTTGCGACAGCGCCAGCTCCCACGTCGCTTCGCTGCGCGTGGGTACCCAACTCCGCCCGACCGATCGCGTACCCGACTTTGTACGTCCCATGGCGCGTACAAAGTCGGAAATTCGCCGGATTCTCCCCCTCGGTGGAAGGGGAAGGGCGGATTTAGGGGGCGGCGCGGGGCGCTAGGCGCCGCGACGGGGGCGCTTCGGGCGCCGGGCCGGGGGGCCGACGATTTTCTCGGGGCCGTCGCGGTCGTCGATGGCGACGTACTCGCGCTCGCGATCGCCCGTGTAGATCTGGCGCGGGCGGGCGATTTTCTTCTCCGGGTCGTCCTGCATCTCCATCCACTGCGCCATCCAGCCGGCGGTGCGGGGGATCGTGAAGAGGACCGTGAACATGTTGGTGGGGATCCCGAGCGCCTCGTAGATGATCCCCGAGTAGAAGTCGACGTTGGGGTAGAGCTTGCGCGAGGTGAAGTACTCGTCGGCGAGGGCCTGTTTCTCCAGCTCGCGGGCGATCTCGACCAGCGGGTTGTACTCGGTGGCGTCGAAGACCTCGTCGAGGTGGGTCTGGATGATCCGTGCCCGCGGGTCGTAGTTCTTGTACACCCGGTGGCCGAAGCCCATCAGTTTCTCCTCGCGCTCCTTCACCTTCTCGAGGAAGCCGGGGACGTTGTCGACGCTCTCGATCCGGCGCAGCATCCGCAGCACCGCCTCGTTGGCGCCGCCGTGCAGGGGTCCGTAGAGCGCCGCCACGCCGGCCGCCACCGCCGAGTAGGGGTCGACGTCGGAGGAGCCGACGCCGCGCACGGCGTTGGTCGAGCAGTTCTGTTCGTGGTCGGCGTGGAGGATGAAGAGGACGTCGAGGACCTTCGAGAGGACGTCCTTGGGCACGTGCCGGTCCTCGGTCTTCTTGAACATCATCGAGAGGAAGTTCTCGGCGAAGTTGAGCTCGTTGTCCGGGTAGACGTAGGGCAGACCCATGTTGTGGCGATAGGAGAAGGCCGCCAGGGTCGGGACCTTGGCGATCAGGCGGACCGCCGCCATGTAGCGCTCTTCGGGGTCGCCGATCTGCTTCGCGTCCGGGTAGAAGGTCGAGAGGGCGCCAACGCCGGCCAGCAGCATCCCCATCGGGTGGGCGTCGTAGCGGAAGCCCTCGAAGAACTGCTTGAGGTCCTCGTGGACGAAGGTGTGGTGGGTGATGTCGTAGACCCAGCGGTCGAGCTGCGGCTGGGTCGGCAGCTCGCCGAAGATCAGCAGGTAGGCGGTCTCGAGGAAGCTCGAGCGCTCGCAGAGCTGCTCGATCGAGTAGCCGCGGTGTTCGAGGATGCCGGCGGCGCCGTCGATGTAGGTGACCGCGGAGCGGCAGGAGGCGGTGTTGGTGAAGGCCGGGTCGTAGGACATCAACCCGAATTCGTCCTCGTCGACTTTGATCTGGCGCAGGTCGAGTCCGCGCACGGTGCCGTCCTCGATCGGCAGCTCATACGACTTGCCGGTGCGGTTGTCGGTGACCGTCAACGACTCGCGAGTGGCGGCGTCGGCGCCGTCAGCGGTTGCGTTCTCGGTCTGCTGGTCGGTGGCCATTCACCCCTCCACGAGTCTGTTGGCAGGAGGCGCCAGTATCGCAGTTCGTCCCTGCCGGCCCTGTTGCCGAACGGGGAAGCCGAGAACTACTCGGCGGCGCTGGCGAGACCCTCGAACTGGGTCATCGCTCGCAGCTGCTCGAAGCGCTCGTCGATCTCCTCGCGGCTCAGCCGCGCCACCCGCTCGGTGCCGAACTCCTCGACGTTGAAGGAGGCGAGCACGGTCCCGTAGCCCATCGCCTGGCGCAGCTCGGCCTCGCCCGGCTCGCGGCCGAGCCCGTCGAGGTAGCCGAAGAAACCGCCCGCGAAGCTGTCGCCGGCGCCGGTCGGGTCGCGCACGTCCTCGAGCGGGAAGCCCGGCAGGGCGAAGAAGCCCTCGCCGGTGAAGAGGGCGGCTCCGTACTCGCCCTGCTTGGCGATCACGGCCCGCGGCCCCATCGCCATCACCGCGCGAGCGGCGCGGGCGAGGTTGGACTCGCCGGTCAGCATGCGGATCTCGGCGTCGTTGACGACCAGGCAGTCGACCTCGGCGACCGCCGCCACCAGCGAGTCGCGGGCGGTCTCGATCCAGAGGTTCATCGAGTCGAGGCCGCTGAGCCCGGCGCTGCCGCACTGGGCGCGCACCTGCCTCTGCAGGTCGGGCTGGATGTTGGCGAGGAACAGCGTGTCGGCGCTGCGCGAGGCCTCGGAGAGCTTCGGCTCGAACTCGGCGAAGACGCCGAGCTGGGTGTCGTCGGTGTGGGCGACGTTGAGGTCGTACTCGTAGTGGCCGCGCCAGAAGAAGGACTTGCCGCCCGGCACCCGCTCGATGTCGTCGGTGCGGATGCCCCGCGCCTCGAGGACGGCGAACTCGGCCGCGCCGAAGTCCTCGCCGACCGGCCCCACCGGCCGCACCTCGGTGAAGAAGCTGGCGGCCAGCGAAAAGTGGGTGGCGGCGCCGCCGAGCATCCGCTCGCGCTCCCCGAAGGGCGTCTTCACGGCATCGAAGGCGATCGATCCAACCACGGTCAGCGACATGGGCCAAACAGTATCCGTAGGATCGCCAGCGTGAATCGCAGACTCCTGGCCGTGGTCCTGGCCGTCATCGCGCTCGTCGCTCTCGCCGCCGTCCCTGCCCTCGGCCGCGACACGGTCGCGCCCACCTTCGACCGCAAGGCCTCGGCCGGGGCCCTGGTCAAGGCGAAGCGAGCGCTCAACCAGGCGCGCCAGGCGAGGCGGATCGCCCGCAACGCCGGCGAGCGGGCCGGCGAAGCGCAGGCCCGAGCGAACGGGGCGATCGCGCTGGCCGAAGAGGACCGCAGCCAGCTGACCGCGACGCGGGGCCAGCTGAGCACGACGCAGTCCCAGCTCGAGGCGCTGAAGAAGCAGGTCGAGGCGATCGAGCCGCCGCCGTCCGAGGGTCCCAAGATCGTCTCTGGCACCGCCCCGGCGCTCGTCACCTCCAGCGCGGTCTTCGGCGAGTACGAGGCGCTCGGCGGCCCCTCGGTCCAGGTGACCGTGCCGGACTCGGGGTTGATCGAGGTCTGGGCCCAGGTCGGGATCGAGGAAGAAGAAGGTGGCGCCGTCGGCCTCTACGAGGACGGCGCCAAGATCACCGGGATCTCGGCAGCGGAATTCTGCGGCGACCCGGGCGGGATCCAGGACGGCTCCGCCCTGATCGACATGCAGGGCACCGGCCCCGGCGGCCAGTTCATCCCCGCCGCGACCCCGCCGACCCCCGGCTTCCTTGGCTGCGCCAGCGCCGGATCGCCGGGCTCCGTGCTGCTCAGCCGTCCGCCCGGCGTGCACACCTACGAGCTGCGTTACTCGGAATGCTCCTGCAACCCCGGCGGCGGCGCCGAATTCCGCGACCGCACCCTCCGCGTCGCCCCCCGTCCCTGATGAAGGCGATCCAGATCCAGGAGTTCGGCGGGCCGGAGCTGCTCGAGCTGGTCGAGGTCGAGGAGCCGACGCCCGGCGAGGGCGAGGTCCTCGTCGAGGTCGCTCGCAGCGGCATCAACTTCGCCGACACCCACGCGACCCGCAACGACTACCTGGCCGAGCAGCAGCTGCCGCTGATCCCGGGCGCCGAGGTCAGCGGTCGGACTCCGGACGGTCGCCGCGTCGTCGCCCTGCTGGGCACTGGCGGCTACGCCGAGAAGGTGGCGGTGCCGGAGGCGATGCTGATTCCCGTCCCCGACGGCGTCGACGACGACCAGGCCGCCGGCGCGCTGCTGCAGGGCCTGACCGCGATCGCGCTGGTGCAGCGCTGCGCTCGGATCGAGCCCGGCGAGACGATCGTCGTCGAGGCCGCCGCTGGCGGCACCGGCACCCTCGCCGTCCAGGCCGCCAAGCGGGCCGGGGCGCGGGTGATCGGGCTCGCCTCCAGCGAGGAGAAGCGGGCCCTGGTCGCGGAGCTCGGCGCCGACGCCACGGTCGACTCCCGCGCCGCGGACCTCGGCGAGGCGATCCGCGCCGCCAACGACGGCAAGCGCGTCGACGCGGTTCTGCACATGAGCGGGGGCGCGGCCTTCGACGCCGAGATGGACGTGCTGGCGCCGCTGGGGCGGATGGTCGTCTTCGGGATCGCCTCGCGCGAGCAGCGCGAGATCTCGACCGCGGCGCTGCTGCGTGGCTCGAAGACCGTCGTCGGCTTCTGGCTGGCCCACCTCCTGGCGCGCCGCGATCTGCTGGCGCCGATGATCGGCGACCTGCTCGGCGCCCTCGCCGCGGGCGAGCTGAAGGTCACGGTCGGCGACGTCTACCCACTCTCCGAGGCGCGCCGCGCCCACGAAGACCTGATCGCCCGTCGCACGTCCGGCAAGCTCCTCCTAGACCCCTCGAAATGAGCGCACGCTAATGACCGCATTCACAGACCTCGGCCTCTCGCCGAAAATCCAGCAGGCGCTCGACGAGCTCGGCTTCGAGGACCCGACGCCGATCCAGGATCAGGCGATCCCGGAGCTGCTCGGCGGCCACGACGTGATCGGCCAGGCCCAGACCGGGACCGGCAAGACCGCCGCCTTTGGGCTGCCGCTGCTGCAGTACCTCGACCCCGAGAACGAAGAGGTGCAGGCGATCGTGCTGACGCCGACGCGCGAGCTCTGCATCCAGGTGACGCAGGCGCTGCGCTCCTACGCCGAGCACCTCGACATCGAGATCGTCGCCGTCTTCGGCGGTGCCCCGATCCGCTCGCAGCAGTCGCAGCTGCGCTCCGGCGCCCACGTCGTCGTCGCCACCGTCGGCAGGATGATGGACCTGATGTCGCGCCGCTCGCTGGTCCTCACCGCGGCCCGCTTCGTGGTCCTCGACGAGGCCGACGAGATGCTCGACCTCGGCTTCATCGAGGACGTCGAGAAGATCCTGCGGATGTGCCCGAGCGGCCGCCAGACGGCGCTCTTCTCGGCGACGATGCCGCCGCCGATCCAGAAGCTCGCCGAGGGCTACATGTACGACCCGACGACGATCCGGATCACCCCGAAAACGCTCACGGTCGACGCGATCGCCCAGGCCTTCGTCGAGGTTCCCGCCAAGGACAAGGCCGCCCGCCTGGTCGAGCTGCTGAAGACCGAAGAACCCGAGCAGGCGATCATCTTCACCCGCACCAAGATCGGCGCCTCGCGGCTGGAGAAGACCCTCAAGGACAAAGGCCTCGACGTCAAGGCGCTCCACGGCGACCTCAGCCAGGGCGTTCGCGACGGCGTGATGATCTCTTTCAAGGACCACCGCGTGAAGCTGCTGGTGGCGACCGACATCGCCGCCCGCGGGCTCGACATCGAGCACGTCACCCACGTCATCAACTACGACGTGCCGAACTCCTCCGAGACCTACGTGCACCGGATCGGGCGGACCGGCCGAGTCGGGCGCACCGGCCGCGCGATCACCTTCGTCACCCCGGCCGAGCGCGACGAGATCGGCCGCATCGAGCGCGACGTGAAAACCTCGATCGGCGAGTGGGAGAGTCCCGAGGAGCGGCTCGAGCACGCGCCGCGGCCGCGGCGGCGGGACCGCTCCGAACGACGGGAACGGACCGAGCGGCCCGAGCCGGCGGCGAGCGGTGCCGACGACGACAACGGCGCCAGCGACGACGAGGCCGAGAAGCGCGACACCGTCAAGCTCTTCGTCAACCGCGGCGAGCGCAGCGGGATCAGCGAGGAGGACCTGCGCTGGGCGCTGCGCGAGGGGGCCGTCCTTCCCGACGAGGCCGTCCACGACGTCCGCGTCCTGCACCGCTTCTCGTTCGTCGAGGTCGACCCGGATCAGGCCGAGCGTGCCGTCGAGTTCCTCGATGGCACCAAGCTCAAAGGCAAGGAGATCCGGCTCGAGATCGCCAAGAGCTGAGCGCTCCTAGCGGGTCAGCTCGGCGATCTCTGTGAGCAGCCGGTCGAAGTCGATCGGCTTGGTGACGAAGCCGCTGACCTCGAGGTTGGTGGGGGCGTCGGCGTCGGCGGCGTTCTGATGGGCGCTGACGATCAGGACCGGGGTCTCGAGGCCGGCCGCGCGCAGCTCCCGCAGGGCGTCGATCCCGGACTTGCGCGGCATCATCGCGTCGAGCAGGAGCAGGTCGGGATGCTCGCCGGGCGGTTCGGCGTGGATCCGGTCCGTCACCTCCTGGCCGTCGCTGGCGGTCTCGACCTGATGGCCGGCCATCTCCAGCCGCGTCCGCATCAGCAGCAGGATCGTCTCCGAGTCGTCGGCGACCAGGACGCGGGCCATCAGCTCGCCTCGGCGGCGGTCGGCTCGGGACCGGCGGCGGCGCCCGCGGCCGGCAGCCGGAAGCGGAAGGTCGAGCCCTGCCCAGGCGTCGATTCGGCGCTGATCGTGCCGCCGTGCAGCTCGACCAGCGACTTGGCGATCGCCAGGCCGAGGCCGGTGCCGCCGACGCGCTGGGTCAAGCCGGCGTCGCCGCGCACGAAGCGCTCGAAGATGTGCTGCAGCTGGTTCTCGGGGATGCCCGGCCCGTTATCGCTCACCGCAATCTCCACTTCAGCATCGAGTACCCGCGCCTTTACCCCTATAGACGCCCCTTCGGGCGAGTACTCATGCGCGTTCGTAAGCAGATTCACCAGTATTTGGCGAATTCGGTCGCCCTCGACGTAGATCTGCGGCAGGCCGGGCTCGATCTCGACGCTGAGCGCCTGGCGCGAGGCGTCGGTCTGGGCCCGCATCGTCCGCACCGCTTCTTCGATCAGCGGCGCCACGTCGGTGGGTTGCGGCACGATCCCGAGTCGGCCGGCGTCGCTGCGGGCGAGGTCGAGCAGGTCGTTGAGGAGGCGGACCAGGTGGCGGCAGTTCTCGAGGATGATCTCGACCGTCTCCACCTGCTTCGGGGTCAGCGAGTCGCGGTCCATCATCAGCAGCTCGGCGAAGCCCTGCACCGAGGTGAGCGGGCTGCGCAGCTCGTGCGAGGCGGTCAGCACGAACTCGTCTTTGAGCCGGTCGAGCTGATCGCGCTGGCTCGCTTCGCGCTCCAGCTCGTCGGCCATCTCGTTGAAGGCGGCGCCGAGCGCTGCCGTCTCGGCGACGCCGCCGATCTCGACGCGGGCGGTGCGGTCGCCGCCGGCGAGCCGGCCCGAGGCGTCGACCAGCTCCTCCAGCGGCCGTCGCATCGAGGAGATCAGGCCGCTGAAGAGGAGCAGGGCGCCGGTCAGGCCGGCGATCAGCCCGGCCGCGACGAGGATCGCCGTGTCGCGGGTGTCGTCGGAGATCTTCTCGCGCAGTTCGGTCCGGTGCCGCGCCTCGCGGTGGACGGTCGTGCGCAGCGCCGGACCGCCCCTTCCTTCGGCGAGCCGCGTCCGCGCCACCATCTCCACCTGGTAGGAGCGGGCGATCTCGTCCTCGAAGTCCTGGCGCTGCTGGATGAAGCGGCCGACCCCGATCACCGCCAGCGCGGTGAGGATCGCGAACCCGATCGCGAACCCGATCCGGAGCCGGTTGGCAAGCGATGGGCTCAGGCGGCGACCCCTGCGTGAATATGCTTGCGCGGCTATGGGCGACGAGGCTACAGGCAGCGCCGACGGTAGCGCCAGCGCGCCGGAGGGGATCGACGCCGGCGGCGTCGGCCGCTGGTTCGCCGAGCACGTGCCGGCCGTCGAGCCGCCGCTCAGCTACGAGCGGATCGCCGGCGGCCACTCCAACCTGACCTACCGCGTCCGCGACGCGGCGGGACGCAGCTGGGCGCTGCGGCGGCCGCCGCTCGGCAAGCGCCTCGGCTCCGCCCACGACATGGGCCGCGAGCACAAGGTCGTCTCGGCGCTGGGGCCGACGCCGGTGCCGGTGCCCGCGGTGGTCGGCCTCTGTGAGGACGAGGAGGTCAACGGCGCCCCCTTCTACGTGATGGAGTTCGTCGAGGGCCCGATCCTGCGCGGCCTCGCCGAGGCCGCCGTCTTTCCCGACGAGGGGGACCGCCGCGCGATCGGCGAGCGGGTCGCCGACACGCTGGTCGAGATCCACGCTGTCGACCCAGACGCCGCCGGCCTCGGCGACCTCGGCCGCAAGGAGGACTACGTGGCCCGGCAGCTGCGCCGCTGGCAGGGACAGTGGGAGAAGTCGAAGACGCGCGAGCTGCCGGCGATCGACCGCGTCCACGACGCCCTCGCGGCTCGGATCCCCGAGCAGGGGCCGGCGACGATCGTCCACGGCGACTACCGGCTCGACAACATGATCCTCACCGACGCCGGCGAGGTCGCCGCCGTGCTCGACTGGGAGCTCTGCACCCTCGGCGACCCGCTCGCCGACGTCGGCCAGCTGATGGCCTACTGGCCCGAGCGCGGCGAGGAGACGATCGCCCTCGGCCAGCCCGCCAACCTGGCGCCCGGCTTCCCGAGCCGCGAGGAGGTCGCCGCCCGCTACGCCGAGCGCAGCGGCCGCGACCTCTCCGACCTCGGCTTCTACGTCGCCCTCGGCTACTGGAAGCTGGCGATCATCCTCGAGGGCGTCTACGCCCGCTACGCGGCGGGCGGCTACGGCAAGGTCGACGAGGGCTTCAAGGCCTTCGCGCGGCTGGTCGAGCAACTCGCCGAGGCGGCCGAGGCCGCTGAGCGCGGCGCGGCCTAAGCGTCGTCCACACCGGTTGACAGTCTTCCGCGCGGCCTGCGAAGGTCGAAGCAGTCTCAATCCACCGAGCAGCCGGCCGTTCTCGCCTGCCGGCTGCCATCCCTAAGGAGATATCTCCGTGAAGCAGATACGCAAGCGACTCACGTACGCAAACGTGATGTCGTCAATCGCAGTCTTCCTGGTGCTCGGCGGCGCCACCGCTGTTGCCGCAACCAAGATCGGCGCCGACCAGCTGAAGGCGAACTCGGTCACGACCGGCAAGATCGTCAAAGAAGCGGTCGCCTCCGGCAAGATCAAAAACAACGCCATCAACAGCGCCAAGCTCGCCGACGGGTCGGTGATCACCGTCAAGCTCGCCGATGGCTCGGTCGTCACGGCCAAGGTTGCCAACGGTGCCATCACCACCGAGAAGCTGGCCGACAAAGCGGTGACCGCCCCCAAACTCGGCGACAACGCGGTGACCACGGCGAAAATTCAGAACAGCGCCGTCAACACCGAAAAACTGGCTGGCGAATCCGTCACCAACGGGAAAATCGCCAACGAAGCGGTGAACACCGGCAAACTCGCGAACGAATCCGTCAGCACGGGCAAGCTGGAGAACGAAGCCGTGACCGTGGGCAAGCTCGGCAACGGCTCGGTCCACGCGGCCAAGTTTGGCGCCGCCACCTTCACGCTCGGCCCGAGCGTCGAAGTCGCCGCCGGCGCCACCTCAGTGGCGACGCTGGACTGCCCGGCCGGCAGCCGGATGCTCTCCGGCGGCCCGCTCAACAGCGGCACCGACAAAGAGCTGGTCGTGATCGGCACGCACCCGAACAACGCGAACCAGTGGCGCGTCCAGATGTACAACAGCGGTGCGGCCGCGCACAGCTACCGCATCGTCATTCACTGCCTGCTGCCGTAAGCAGTAGGCGCTAGACCATCCGCGCCGGGTGCCGGGGCTCGAGGGTTCCCTCGGCCTCGGCCTCGGCGCGCTTGGCCCAGCGGTTCAGCTCGCGGCGGGCGAGGACCATCTTGTGGACCTCGTCGGGGCCGTCGGCGAGCCGCAGCATCCGCGAGAAGCGCCAGAGCGCGGCGAGCGGGGTGTCGTCGGTCATCCCCAGCGAGCCGTGGATCTGGATCGCCCGGTCGAGCACGTCCATGACCATGTTGGCGGCGACGATCTTGATCGCCGAGATCTGCTGGCGGGCGGCGCGCTTGCCCTCGGTGTCCATCTTCCAGGCGGCGAAGATGGTCAGCAGGCGGGCCTGGTCGATCTCCATCCGCGAGGCGGCGATCGACTCCTGGACGAACTGCTTGTCGGCCAGCGGGCTGCCGAAGGCTTCGCGCTCGTTGGCGCGGCGGCACATCATCTCGTGGGCCCGCTCGGCGGTCCCGATCGCCCGCATGCAGTGGTGGATGCGGCCCGGGCCTAGCCGGTCCTGGGCGATCGCGAAACCGGCGCCGCGCTCGCCGAGCAGGCTCTCCTTCGGGACCCGGCAGGCTTCGTAGCGGATCTCGCAGTGGCCGGGCCCGCGGTCGTGGCCCATCACCGGGATCGGCCGCACCAGGTTGAAGCCGGGGGCGTCGGTCGGCACGCAGATCATCGAGGCGCGGGCGTAGGGCGGGGCGTCAGGGTCGGTGACGACCATCGCGATCGCCAGGTCCGCTCCGACGGCGCCCGAGGTGAACCACTTGTGGCCCTCGATCACCCACTCGTCGCCGTCGAGCTCGGCCCGCGCCTGCAGCAGCGTCGGGTCCGAGCCGGAGACCTCGGGCTCGGTCATCGAGAAGCAGGAGCGGATCCGGCCCTCCAGCAGCGGCTCCAGCCAGCGCTCGCGCTGCTCCGGGGTGCCGTGCTCGGCGAGGATCTCCATGTTGCCGGTGTCCGGCGCGGCGCAGTTGAAGGCCATCGCCGCCGCCACCGGGCTGCGCCCCATCTCCTCGCAGAGCAGCCCGTACTCCCAGTTGCTGAGGCCGGGGCCGAAGCGCTCGTCGGGCATGAAGAGGTTCCAGAGGCCCTCGGCTTTGGCCTTCTCGCGGATCGCCACCAGCACCTCGGGGTAGGGAGTGCCGGGGCCGACCTCGGCGTCGAGGGCCTCCATGATCTCCCGCTCGGCCGGGTAGACCTCGGCGTCCATGAAGTCGAGCACGCGCTCGCGCAGGCTCGCTACCTCGGGGCTGGGGGTGAAGTCCATCGGGTCCTCTCCTCGTCGACTGGGTGCTCGCCAACGCTAGCTCAGGGGCGGCGGTAGCGGGCGAAGAGCTCGCCGTCCCGCTCCAGCAGCCAGGCCAGCTCCAGCTCGGCGACCTGCGGCAGCTCCCCCTCGAGGATCGTCGGCCCGGCCCCGCCGCTCAGCTTCGGCGCGATCGTCAGAAACAGCTCGTCGACGAGGTTGGCGGCCTGGAGGGAGTCGTGCAGCCGCGGGCCGCCCTCGCAGAGCAGGGCCCTGATGCCTTCCCGGTGAAGCGAGCGCAGCAGGGCGGGCAGGTCGGCCGGGCCCTCCGGCCCGCTTTCGACGACGATCAGCCGCTGAGGCACGTCGCGGTAGCGCTCGGCGCGTTTCGTGCCGGCACCGATCATCAGGGCGTCGAAGCGGCTGCGCAGGCCGACCAGCATCGCCGTGTCGGTCTCCGAGCCGATCGGCCCGGAGACGCCGCCGATCGTCGCCCGCCCGTCGACGGTCGAGGCGAAGTTCATCGCCACGAACGGGCGTCCCTCGCGCTCCTCCTCCCAGGGCCGGTAGGCATCGAGCTGCTCCTCTACCGAGGTCGGGCCCGGGTTCGGGAGTAGGCGCCGCACGGGTTGCTCCTATGTCAAGCCGCCACCGCAAACTGCGGCGCCGGCGAGCCTCTCTGAGTGTCG
>Ga0190271_10000645_pt1 | contig 18163 bp, 17 predicted proteins | sample Popmic356T_FD_133747 | JGI IMG/M metagenome (GOLD analysis project Ga0190271, IMG submission 133747) | Populus adjacent soil microbial communities from riparian zone of Weber River, Utah, USA - 356 T | ecosystem: Environmental > Terrestrial > Soil > Riparian zone | place: USA: Utah | collected...
GCGGAAAAGCGCACCCGTGGTGCGCGGAGCGTGCCGGAAGCGTGCCGATGAGCGCACAGCCCGTCCTGGTCACGGTCACGATCGACGGGCAGGAGCTCCAGGCGCCGAAGGGGCAGGGCCTGGTCGAAACGGCGGCAGCGGTCGGGATCGAGATTCCCGTCTTCTGCTACGAGCCCCGACTCGGCCCGCCGGTCGGGGCCTGCCGGATGTGCCTGTGCGAAGTCGAGGGCCTGCCGAAGCTCCAGGCCGCCTGCACGCTGACGGCCACGGACGGGCTCGTGCTCAAGACGGCCGCAACGAGCGAGAAGGCGTCCGAGGGCCAGAACGCGATCCTCGAATTCATCCTGCTCAACCATCCGCTCGACTGCCCCGACTGCGACAAGGGCGGCGAGTGCCCGCTCCAGGACCTGACCTTCCGCTTCGGGCCGGGCTCCACCCGGATGCACTTCCCGAAGCGCACCTTCGATAAGCCGATCCCCATCTCGCCGTTGATCGCGCTCGACCGGGAGCGCTGCATCCTCTGCTACCGCTGCACGCGGTTCTCCGAGAACGTGTCCGAGGACGGCCAGCTAGTCGCGGTCAATCGGGGCGCCTCGTCGGTGATCGCGACTTTCGAGGACGAGCCTTACCGCGCGCACTTCTCCGGCAACGTCGTCGAGCTCTGCCCCGTCGGCGCGCTGACGTCGACGACCTACCGCTTCCGCGCGCGGCCGTGGGAGATCCAGAACGTCCCGACCGTCTGCGGGCTCTGCCCGGTCGGCTGCAACGTCTGGGCGACGACGCGCGAGGGGAAGGTCGCGCGCATCCTCTCCCGCAACCACCCGGAGATCCACGAGGGTTGGCTCTGCGACAAGGGCCGGTTCGCGTACGACCACTTGCGCGCCGAGGACCGCATCCGGGCACCGCTCGTCCGCGTGCGCCGACGCGGCTTCGAGGCGGTGACGTACGAGGAGGCGCTCGACGCCGCCGAAGCGGGCCTCCGCGAGGCAGACGGCTCGGTCGTGGTCGCGTTCTCGGGCGGCGAGACCATCGAGCAGGCGACCGCCCTCGCCCGGATCGTCCGCGATGGGCTCGGGTCCGACACCGCCCTCCTCCCGGACGACTGGGAAGGTGGCCTCGCCGCCTTCCGCGCCCCCCTCTCCGCGATCCAGGCGGCCGACGTCTGCCTCGTGCTCGGCGACGACCCCGTGATCGAGCGGGCGCCGGTCGTCGACCTCTGGCTGCGCGCCGCCCGGCGCCGGGGCGCCGAGGTGATCACCCTCAACCCGGCCGGAGACGTCCAGGTCGTACCGGGCTCGGCGCCGCAGGTGTGCGCCGCTCTCCGCTCGGGCGCGAAGGTCCCGGCCGAGCTCAGGGAGACGGCCGAGCGCCTGCGCGGGGCCGCCCGCATCGCGCTCGTGTGGTCGGAGGACGACCCCACCGGCGGCCGCCACGTGGGGGCGCTGGCGAGCGACCTTGCCGAGACGGCCGGGGCGCACGTCGCCGTGTACGCGCTGCCGCGCACGCCGAACGGCAGAGGCGTCGCGCAGGCCTGGTACGCGCTGGGCGAGGGACGCTCCGACCCGCCCGCCGAGGGTGAGATCGGCGCTCTGATCGTTTCGGGCGACGAGGCAGGCTCCTACCCACGGGTCGCCGCGCTGGCCGCCCGCGCCCGCTTCGTGCTCACGACCGCGATGTTCCAGAGCGACCTCACCGCCTGGTCGCACGTCGTTGTCCCGGGTACGAGCTACATCGAGCGCGAGGGCACGTTCGTCAACCTCGAAGGGCGGCCGCAGCGCCTGCGCCGCGCCGTCGTCCCGGACGGCCCCGACGAGCTCGAGTGGCTCGCGCGACTCGCTGAGCGCTTCGGCATCGCCGTCGATCCGTGGGCGGCGCCCACAGCCGCGGAGCAGGCCGAGCTGCCGCCCAGCGACGAGTTCGCGTGGACGCAGCCCGACCCGCAGGCGGCGACGGGCAAGGCCGCCGGTCCGGGCCTCGCGCTCGTCCGCTACAGCACGCTCTTCAGCGGCGCCGCGGTCGAGCGCGTGCCGCAGCTCCAGTTCCAACGCCCCCCGGCGGAGGTCGAGCTCGCATACGACGACGCCGCGACGCGCGAGATCGCCGCGGGGGAGACCGTGCGGGTCAGCTCCAACGGGACGACGAAAGAGCTGCGGGCACGGCTAAGCCGCAGGCTCCGCGTCGGCGTCGTCCGGGTCGCGGCCGAGCACGCCGAGGGACTGGCCGACCGCGTTCAGGTGGAGAAGACCGGTGCCTGAGCAGCTGAACCAGCCCTGGTGGATCGACGTCATCAAGGCGTTCATCGTCATCAACCTCGTGATGGTCTGCTTCGCCTATGCGACTTGGCTCGAGCGCAAGCTCCTCGGCCGGATGCAGCTCCGCTACGGGCCGAACCGCGCCGGGCCGTACGGGCTCGGCCAGCCGATCGCCGACCTCGTCAAGCTGATCCGCAAGGAGAGCTTCTCGCCGACCGGGGCCGTCGACCTTCTCTACTTCGCGGCGCCCGTCGTCGCCGCATTCACGGCGCTCGCGGCCTTCAGCGTCATCCCCTTCGGCCCCGTCTGGGAGATCGGCGGCTACGACGTCACGGGTTGGGTGGCCGACGTCTCCATCGGCGTGCTGCTGATCTTCGCTCTCGGCGCGATCGGCATCTACGCCTTCCTCGTCGGCGGGTGGGCGAGCGACTCGAAGTACTCGCTCCTCGGCTCCATGCGCACCGCGGCGCAGCTCGTCTCCTACGAGGTCGCGCTCGCGCTCTCCGTGCTCGGCGTGGTGATCATGGCCGGAAGCCTCTCGCTCGTCGACATCGTCGGGAAGCAGCAGGAGACGATGTGGTTCGCGCTCCCGCAGCTCGTCGCCCTCCTCGTCTTCTTCGTCGCCGGCGTCGCCGAGACGAACCGGCCGCCGTTCGACCTGCCCGAGGCCGAGACCGAGCTCGTGGCGGGCTACCAGACCGAGTACAGCGGCATGCGCTACGGCCTCTTCGCCATGGCGGAGTACGTCAACATGATCACGCTCTCCGGCCTGGCCGTGACGCTCTTCTTCGGCGGCTGGAGCGGCCCCGTGCTTCCCGGCCCGCTCTGGTTCGTCATCAAGCTGGCGCTCGTCGTGTTCATCTTCATGTGGCTGCGCGCGACACTGCCGCGCCTGCGCTACGACCAGCTGATGAAGGTCGGCTGGAAGATCCTCCTTCCGGTCGCCACGCTCAACGCGGTCGTGACGGCCGTGGTGGTGGTGTACGCGTGAGTCCCCAGCCGTTCGACAGCTTCAAGGGCTTCGCGGTCACGTTCCGGCAGATGTTCAAGAAGCCGATCACCCAGCAGTACCCGGACTACAAGCGGCCGGTGTACCCGCGCTTCCGTGGCCGGCACCGGCTCTGGAAGCACGAGAACGGGCTCGAGAAGTGCGTCGGCTGCTCGCTCTGCGCTGCCGCCTGTCCGGCGGACTGCATCCGGGTCGTGGCCGCGGAGAACACGCCGGACAACCGTGTCAGCCCGGGCGAACGCTACGCGCGCATCTACGAGATCAACCTCTCGCGCTGCATCTTCTGCGGGTACTGCGAGCTCGCCTGCCCGTTCGACGCGATCACCCTCGAGGCCGAGTACGAGATCGCGGAGTACTCGCGCGACGACCTCATCTACACGAAGGACATGCTCCTCGCGGAGCCGGTCAAGCGCATGCCGGTTGCCAACCGCGACCTCTACGACACACCGATCCCAGCGTGGAAGTCCGAGTCGTGACAGACCTGAAGGGGCACTAATGGAGGTCGTCCTCGCCGCCTCGGCCTCGAACATCCTCGTCTGGTTCGTGTGGATCGCGGCGGCGCTCGCGCTCCTCGCCTCGGGGGTCGCGGTCGTCCTCTTCGCCAACCCGTTCTTCAGCGCGCTCGCGCTGATCGGCAACCTCGCCTCGCTGGCGGTCCTCTACCTGCTGCTCGCCGGAGAGTTCGTCGCCGGTGCGCAGGTCATCGTCTACGCGGGCGCGATCGTGATCATGTTCGTCTTCGTCCTCGCGTACCTGGGAGGACGCGCTGACGCGCCCTGGGCCGGCGGGCCGACGCTGCAGAATGTGACCGCGATCGTCGCAGCGGCCGCGATCGCGCTCGAGGTGATCGTCGTCATCGCCCTCAAGGCCGGCGACGACCTGAGCAACACCGCTCAGGTCACCGGCGCCTTCGGCTCGCCGGCACAGATCGGCGAGCTCTTCCTCAGCAACCACCTGCTCGCCTTCGAGGTGACATCGATCGTGTTGCTCGTCGCTGCGGTCGGGGGCGTGATCCTCGGGAGCGCCATGCCGACCTCGGACGACGAGGAGGAGGCCGCCTGATGCTCGGGCCTGGGATCGCCGCCTACCTGATCCTCTCGGTCGTCCTCTTCGCCACGGGGGCCTTCGGCGTGCTCATCCGCCGCAGCCCGCTGATCATCCTGCTCGCGCTCGAGCTGATGCTGAACGCCGGCAACCTGGCCCTGATCGCCTTCGCGCGCCAGCTCGGGAACGCCGACGGGCAGATCTTCGCGCTCACCGTCATGGTCGTCGCCGCCGCCGAGGCTGTGCTCGGCCTAGGCCTCATCGTCGCCGTCTCGCGCAAGCGGGTCGAGCTCGACGTCGACCGCCTCACCTCGCTCCGCGGCTAGCGCATGGACGTTCTCGCCTGGACCGCGCTCTTCTCGCCCGCGGTCGCCGTGGTCGCGATCGCGCTCCTCGGCGAGCGAATCGATCGCCGCAGCGCCGGGCTGCTCGCGTCCGGGGCGACGTTCCTCTCCTTCGTCTGCACCGCCGCGCTCTTCTTCCAGCTACTCGGCCGAGAGCCGGAGAACCGCTCGATCCTCTCGACGCCCTGGACCTGGCTGACGGCCGGCGACCTGAAGATCGGGGCCTCGGTCCTGATCGACCCGCTCTCCGTCTTCATGATGCTCGTCGTCACCGGCGTCGGGTTCCTGATCCTCGTCTACGCGATCGGCTACATGGACGGAGACGACGAGGAGCGGCGCTACCACGCCTACAAGGCGCTCTTCATCTTCTCGATGCTCCTGCTCGTCATGGCCGGAAACTTGCTCCTGCTCCTGGCCGGCTGGGGCATGGTCGGGCTCTCCTCGTACCTGCTCATCAACTACTGGCACCAGCGGCGGGCCGCGGTCGAGGCGGGCAAGAAGGCGTTCGTCATGAACGCGGTCGGCGACGCGACGTTCGTCCTCGCGCTCTTCATCCTCGTCCAGCAGACCGGGTCGCTCGACTTCTCGACCGTCTTCGCGGCCGCGCCGGATGCGCTCGGCGACGGATCGACGCTGGCGGTGCTCGTCGCGCTCGGGCTGCTCGGCGGCGCCGTCGCCAAGTCGGCGCAGGTGCCGCTCCACACCTGGCTCCCGGACGCGATGGAAGGCCCGACACCGGTCAGTGCACTCATCCACGCGGCGACGATGGTCACGGCCGGCGTCTACCTGATCGTCCGCACGAGCCCGCTCTTCGAGCTCGCGATCGACGTGCAGGAGCTCGCCGGGATCCTCGGCGCGGTCACGCTGCTCATGGCCGGCCTGATCGCGCTGGTCCAGACCGACATCAAGCGCGTCATCGCCTACTCGACCATGAGCCAGATCGGCTACATGTTCGTCGGCGTCGGGCTCGGCGCCTACGGCGCCAGCATGTTCCACCTGATGACGCACGCCTTCTTCAAGGCGCTGCTCTTCATGGCCGCCGGACTCGTCATCCACGCGCTCTCCGGCGAGCAGGACATCCGCAAGATGGGTGGCCTCGCGCGCGAGCTGCCGTGGACCTACCGGGCGTTCCTCGTCGGCGCGCTCGCGCTGGCGGCGATCCCGCCCTTCGCCGGCTTCTTCTCCAAGGACGCCATCCTCTCGAGCCTGATCGACCAGGGCTCGCTCGGCTGGATCCTCTGGGGCGTCGGGATCGTCGGCGCGTTCCTGACCGGTCTCTACACCTTCCGACTCCTCTTCATCGTCTTCTTCGGGGAACCGGATCCCTACGTCCGCGAGCACCTCCACAGGGAGCGCTTCGAGGGCCCGCTCTCGATGATGTGGCCGGTCGGCGTGCTCGCGGTGCTCTCGATCGTCGCCGGCTTCCTCCAAGTGCCCGAGCAGTGGCATCTGGTCACCGAGTGGCTCGACCCCGTCGTTGAGTCGGTGCCCGAGGCGACCGGCGGGCTCGCACTCTTCTCCATCCTCGCCTCGCTGGGGGCGGCCACCGGTGGCATCGCCGTCGCGTGGGCCTTGTACCGCCGTCCGGGAGATCGACCCGCCGCGATCCGTGCCCGCCTTCCCTGGGCGGCCAACGCGCTCGAGCACAAGCTCTGGTGGGACGAGGCCTACGACGCGCTGTTCTACCGGCCCGCATCCCAGGTCGCCACCTGGCTCCTGGGCCGGATCGAGGGGCCGATCGTCCTCCGCTCCCTCGGCGGCCTCGGCACCGGCGTCCGCGACGTCTCGGACCGCGTCGCCGCTGCCCAGACCGGCCGCGTGCGCGGGTACGTGCTCGCTCTGGCCGTCGGCCTTGCCGTACTCGCAATCGTCTTCCTGGTGGTGGCGTGATCACCACGATCCTCATCCTGCTCCCGATCGCGGCGGCTCTGGCCATCTGGATCTTCCCGTGGCGGAGCCAGCGGGCCGCGGGAAGCTTCGCGCTCCTGGTCGCCCTCGCCGAGCTGGCGCTCTGGGTGGGCACCGCGCTCAACTTCGACTTCGGCGCGACGGGATTGCAGGCCGAGGCCGACGTCACGTGGTTCTCCGACCTCGACGTTGCGTACCAGGTCGGTCTCTACGACTACTCGCTCTGGCTGATTGGCCTGACCGCGGTGGTCACGGCGGCGGCCGTCGGCTACGGCTTCTGGAGCGGGCGGGAGCGGCTCGGCGTCTACCTGAGCCTGCTGCTCTTCCTCGAGGGCGCGACGATCGGCGTCTTCGCCGCGCAGGACCTCGTCCTGTTCTACGTCTTCTGGGAGGCCATGCTCATCCCGCTCTACGTGCTCATCGGCGTGTGGGGCGGGCCGGGGCGGCTCGGGGCGACCTACAAGTTCGTCGCCTACACGGTTGCTGGCTCCCTGCTCATGCTCGTCGCCATCATCGCCACCGGACTCGACGCGGGCACGTTCGACATGACGCAGCTCGGCGGGCAGGGGACGAGCACGTGGATCTTCCTCGGCTTCGCGGCGGCCTTCGCGGTGAAGGCGCCGCTCTGGCCGTTCCACGGCTGGCTGCCCGATGCGTATCGAGAGTCGCCGCCCGAGGTGGCGGCCGTTCTCTCGGGCGTCATCTCGAAGACGGCCGCGTACGGCTTCCTCGCCATCGCGATCCCGTTCTTCCCGGGCCCGGCCGAGGACTGGCGGACGCCGCTGCTCGTACTCGCCTCGATCGGCCTCGTCTACGGCTCCCTGCTCGCCTTCCGCGCACCCGACGTCCGCGGTGTGATCGCCTACTCGAGCCTGGCGCAGATGAACCTGATCCTGATCGGGATCTTCGCCGTGAACGCCTCCGGCTACACCGGCGCGCTCCTGCAGATGGTCAACCACGGGCTCATCTCCGCGGCGCTCTTCCTGCTCGCGGGCGCGATCGAGCGGCGGACGAGCACCGGCGAGCTGAGCCTGCTCGGCGGCATGGCCCGCGGCCGTCCCGTGCTGGCGACGATCCTGATCACGACCGGAGTGATCGCGCTCGCCGTCCCGGGATCGACCGCCTTCGCGGCCGAGTTCCTCGTCCTCAACGGCATCTTCGACATCGGCTGGGGTTGGGCCGTCGTCGGGGCAGTCGCGATCGTGCTCGCCGCCATGTACATGCTGCGGCTGATCTCGGCCGTCCTCCACCAGGAGCCCGGAAGCGCCGTGCCCGCCGAGGCGCTCGACCTGCGCCCGGCAGAGGTCGGCGTGATCGCGCCGCTGGTCGCCGTCTTGCTCGTCCTCTCCTTCTGGCCGGCAGCGATCACCGAGCGCGTCTTCGGAGGCATCTTCTAGTGCCTCCCCGGGCGATGCACACCAGGCCACATCACCTGGAGAGGCACTGATGGAAACCTTCACGGCGCCGACGATCGACTGGACCGCGCTCTCGCCGATCCTCATCACACTGGGCGGGGCGGTCGTCGTCCTGCTCGTGAGCCTCTTCCTGCCCCTCGGCGTGCGCCGGCCATTCGCCGCCGCGGTCGCCGGGGTCTGCTTCGTCGCGGCCGGCGCCGCCGCGATCGCCCTCTTCGCCGCCGACGACACCGGCCGTGGGATCGTCGAGGACGCGATCCGCCGCGACCGCCTCGCCGAGTTCGCCCAGGTGCTCGTCATGGGGGCGGGGCTCCTCAGCGTGCTCGTCTCCTACCGGGAGCGGGACAAGGAGGACCGCGCCGGCGAGTACTACGCGCTCCTTCTGACGGCCACGAGCGGCATGGCGTTCTTCGTCGCTGCGAACAACCTGATGACGCTCTTCCTCGGGCTGGAGTGGTTCTCGATCTGCCTCTACATCCTCACGGCCATCGCGGCCGAGCGGCTGAGCGGGCTGGAGGCGAGCCTCAAGTACCTCATCGTCGGCAGCTTCGGCTCCGCGATCCTGCTCTTCGGGAGCGCGTTCGTCTTCGGCGCCACCGGCGCGCTCGACTTCGCGGGAATCGCAGCGGGCACGGACGACGCCGAGCGGCTGTTCGTGGTCGCCGGCCTGGCAATGATCATCGTCGGCCTGGCGTTCAAGGCCTCCGCGGCCCCGTTCCACATGTGGACGCCCGACGTCTACGAGGGCGCGCCGACGCCAGTGACCGGCTTCATGGCCGCCGCGACCAAGGTGGCGGCGGTCATCGTCACCATGCGCCTGCTCGTCACCGCCTTCCCGGGCGAGGAGGAGCTCTGGACCGTCGCGCTCGCCGTGATCGTCTGCATCTCGCTCGCCTGGGGGAATCTCGCCGCGATCGTCCAGGCGAACCTGAAGCGGCTGCTCGCGTACTCGAGCATCTCGCACGCCGGCTTTCTGCTCATGCCGGTTGCCGCGGGGAACGCGCTCGGTGGCCGCGCGCTTCTCTACTACCTGATCCCGTACGCGGCCATGAGCCTCGGCGCCTTCGCCGTCGTGGCGATCCGCGAGCGCGAGTTGCGCGCGCCGGTGACCCTCCAGAACATGGCCGGCTTCGGCTGGGAGCGGCCGTTCCTCGGCGCCTCGATGGCGCTCTTCATGTTCGGCTTCATCGGCTTCCCGCCGACCGGCATCTTCCTGGGGAAGTTCTATGTCTTCTCGGCGGTGATCGACCGCGGCTGGGCCTGGCTCGCCATCGTCGGCGTCGTCGCCACGGCGATCTCGGTCTACTACTACGCCAACGTGATCCGAGCGATGTACATGCAGCCGCGCGAGCTCGCGGTCGTCGCCGCGGGCGGCTCGCCGCCGCAGGACCGGCTTCTCGTCACCGCGGTCGGGGCGACGGTCGCGGTCGCGATCGGCAGCTTCGTGTTCGCCGACCCGCTCGTCGACATCGCTGCCGACGCGGTCGCCTTCCTTCAGTTCCCCGTTGCCTAAGCGGGTCGTCGTCCTGGGCGCGGGGGTAACGGGCGAGGCGTTCGTCGCCGCGCTTCGGAAGCTCGACGGCGAGGCCGAGGTCACGATCGTCGAGCACGAGCTCGTCGGCGGCGAATGCTCCTACTGGGCCTGCATCCCCTCGAAGGTCCTGCTGCGACCGCTCGAGGTTGTCGCGCGCGCCCGCCTCGCCCCGGGGGCGGCCGAGGCCGTCGACGCCGTCGACCCGGCACGGGTCTTCTGGTGGCGCGACCAGATCGCCGAGAAGGACGACGCGAGCCAGGCGGAGTGGGTGGCGAAGCAGGACGCCGAGCTCGTGCGCGGGACGGGCGTCGTCGCCGAGCCGGGGCTCGTCACGGTTGGCACTCGGGAGCTCCCGTACGACGCGCTGCTCGTTGCCACCGGCTCCGTCCCCGTGACGCCGCCGATCGAGGGGCTGGCGGACGTGCCGTACTGGGGCAGCCGCGAGGGGACGAGCGCGAGCGCAGTGCCTGAGAGCCTCGCGGTCGTCGGCGGCGGCGCGGTCGGCTGCGAGCTGGCGCAGGCCTACGCGCGCCTCGGCGCCCGGGTGACGCTCGTGCAGGACGGCGGGCGCCTATTGCCGCGGCTGGATGCCGAGGCTGCGGAGCTCCTCGCCGGCGCCTTCGCCGAGGAGGGGATCGAGCTACGCCTCGACGCGCGGGCGACGCGCGTCGAGGGAGGCGGCGGCCGGCCCTTCCGGCTGGAGCTGGAGGGCCAGGACCCGGTCGTGGCCGAGAAGCTGCTCGTGGCCACGGGCCGCAAGCCGAACATCGAAGGCTTCGGCCTCGAGCGCCTGGGCCTCACGATCGAACGGCGCGGCATCGTCGTCGACGAAGGCCTGGCCGCAGGCGAAGCTGTCTGGGCGGCCGGGGACGTGACCGGCGTCGCACTCTTCACCCACGTCGGCAAGTACCAGGGCAGGATCGCCGCGCAGAACGTCGCCGGGGGAGAGGCGAAGGCCGACTATCGCGCCATCCCGGCATCCGTCTTCACCGACCCCCAGGTCGCCGCCGCAGGCGACACGAGCGGCGACGGCGCCGTCACGTCCACGTGGCGGCTGGAGTCGGTCTCCCGCACCGGCACGTTCCAGCGGCCGAAGCAGCCTGGGCTCGTGAAGCTCTACGCCGACCCCGCCCGGCGAGTGCTCGTCGGCGCGACCGCGGTCGGGCCCGAGGCGGGCGAGTGGATCGGGCAGCTCACCCTTGCGATCCGCGCCGAGGTCCCGGTCGACGTTCTGCGCGACACCATCCAGCCCTTCCCGACATTCTCCGAAGCCGTGTACTTCGCGGCGCGCGACCTGGCCTTGTAGCCTCGTACGGTCATGACCGACGCCCGTGACGAGCTCGTCCGCAGCCTCGCCGGCCTGGCGCTCTTCGCCGACCTTCGCGACCCCGACCTCTGGGCGATCGCCGACCCGGAGAACGAGCGCCTCTTCGGTGAGGGCGAGCGCGTCCTCCGGCGTAGTCTTTCCGGCGGCGGGTTCTTCGTCATCCTCGACGGCGAGGCGGCGGTCGAGATCCCGGACGGGGAGCCACGCCGCCTCCGGCGCGGGGACTTCTTCGGCGAGGTCTCGACCCTGCTCGCGTGCAAGCCGACCGCCGACGTCGTCGCCTACACAGCTCTGCACACCCTCGAGATTCCAGGACCGCAGCTCGAAGAGCTCCTCCTGCAGTACCCGCAGGTCACCTACCGGATGCTGCAGACCATGGCCCGCCGGATCCGAGACCTCCTCCAGTAGTGGCCGCCAACGAACGGCCCTTTCCGCCCGGGGACTACCCCGTCGTCATCGTCGGAAGCGGGCCGGGGGGCTTGCAGGCGAGCCACTGCCTGGCACGGCTCGGCGTGGAGCACGCGGTCATCTCGCAGGACGACTCTCCCGGCGGAATGTTCTGCCGCTGCCCGATCTACCAGCGGCTGCTCTCCTGGTCCAAGCCCGACGCTCCCGCCGAGCCGGGCACGCGCGCCTACGAATGGTACGACCACAACAGCCTCGTCTCGGACGACCCACGACACCAGGCGCTCGTGCCCACGTTCATGGACCGGGCGTACATGGTGCCGTCGCGGGAGGCGATGGAGCGCGGGCTCGCCACGTTCGCACGACAGGTACCCGTCCCGGTGCGGTACGGCTGCCGCTGGGAGAGCACACGGCGCGAGGACGACGGGCGGCTCGTGCTCGCCACCTCCGACGGTGAGTACCGCGCGCAGGCGGCCGTCTTCGCAATCGGCGTGACGACCCCCTGGTTCTCTCCAATCCCCGGCATCGAGTCGGTGCCGCACTACGTCGACACCCGCGCCCCGTCGGACTACCGCGGCCAGCGCGTCTTCGTGATCGGCAAGCGGAACTCGGGCTTCGAGATCGCGGACGGGCTCCTCCCCTGGGCCCGCCAGGTGATCCTCGGCTCGCCGCGGCCGGTGCAGACCGACGTGATCGCGCAGGCCTCGGTCCGGGTCCGCTATCTGCAGCCGTTCGAGGACGCGAGCCTCGGCGGCGGCACACTCGCGCTCGACCTGGCCGTCGAACGGATCGAGCGCCTCGAGCGCGGGTGGCGCGTCGTCGGCGCCGGCACGACGCAGCCCGGGCCCGTCGACCTCGAAGTGGACGAGGTGATCGCCGCGACCGGCTTCTCGACCCCGCTGCTCGATCTCGGCGACCTCGGCGTCCGCACCGTCGCCCAGGGGCGGATCCCCGCGTTGACGCCCTTCTGGGAGAGCGAGGCCGGCTCCGGGATCTTCTTCGCCGGGAATGCCACGCAAGGCGCTCCGGGCCTGCGCAAGCAGGGCGTGGGCTCGGCCTCGCCGGCAGTGCACGGCTTCCGCTACAACGCCCGCGTGATGGCCCGGCACCTGGCGGGGACGAAGTTGGGTCTCGACGTCCCCGCCGAGCACGTGGAAGGCGACCCGGTCCCGTACCTCCTGGAGGAGGTGACGACGGCACCGGAGCTCTGGACGCAGAAGTCCTACCTCGCGCGGGCGGTGAGCGCCGACGGGGAGGCCGACATCGTGCCGTTGGCGCACTTCCTCGACACGACCGGGCCCGACGCCGTCGCGATTGCGGTCGAGATGGACGCCGCCGGCGCCACGTATCCCGCCGTCTACGTCCGCCGCGGCAACAACGTCCGCGAGCGGCTCCTGCCGCCCCACCTCTTGAACGACTTCCGCGGCCCCGAGCACGAGCGGGAGCTGCGCGCGGTCCTCTGATGCGCCGGGCGGCGTTCACGGCCCTGCTGCTCGCCGTCCCGCTCGCCGGGTTGTTCCTCCTCCTGGGCGTCCCCGACCTGGACGTCGCCTGGGAGCACCATCCGTCGCACTTCTGGCTCGTCCTCTTCTCGGCGCTCCTCAGCTTCCTGCTCGGGTTCCTCATGGCCGAGGCGGCGGCCAGGCGCGGCGACGCGCGCGTGCTGCTCGTCGCGCTCGCCTTCCTCGCCGGCTCCGGGTTCCTGGCGCTGCACGCCCTCGCCACGCCGGGGGTGCTCCTCGCCGGGAAGAACGCCGGCTTCCAGATCGCCTCGCCGATCGGGCTCCTCATTGCCTCCGGGTTCGCGGGCGCGTCCGCACTGCCGCTCGGTGACGACTGGGCTCGTGCGCTCCTGCGCGAGCGGCGGCTTCTCCTCCTCTCGGTCGGCGTCGCGCTCGCCGTCTGGGCGGTGCTCGCCCTGGGGAAGCTGCCGCCGCTCGACGAGGCCATCACCCCGGAGGCCGCCCGCGGCCCGCTCCTCGCCCTCTGGGCGGTCGGGATGGTGCTCTACGGGTACGCCGCCTTCCGCTACGCAGGCCTCTACGCCAGACGCCGGGCGCCCGTGGCGCTGGCGGTCGCCTCCGCCTGGGTGCTCCTCGCGGAGGCCATGCTCGCCATCGCGATCTCGCGGAACTGGCAAGTCAGCTGGTGGGAGTGGCACCTGCTCATGCTGCTCGCGTTCGCGCTCGTCACGCGCAGCGTCTGGGCCGAGTGGAAGCGGGAGGGCTCCAGCGCGGAGGTCTTCGCCGACCTCTACGAAGAGCGGACACTCGGCCGCGAGGAGGACCTCAGCGTCCTCTTCGCCGACCTGCAGGGCTTCACGACCTTCGCGGAGCGAACGCCGCCGGACAAGGTGCGGGCGATGCTCGACGCCTACTTCTCGGCCGCGGCTCCGGTTATCCAGGACGAGGCGGGCGAGCTCGTGCAGACCGTCGGCGACGCGCTCCTGGCCGTCTTCCGGGGCGAGAGGCACGAGATGAGGGCCGCGCGAGCGGCGCTCCGGTTCCAGGAGATCTGCGCCACGCTCCCCGACCGGCAGCCGGACTGGCCGCGGTTCCGGGTCGGAGTCAACTCGGGTGAGGCGCTCATCGGGCTGGTGCAGGCGCCGGGCGTGCGCTCCTTCACGCCGACCGGCGACGTCGTCAATACGGGCGCCCGGCTCGAGCAGCAGGCGCGCGCCGGCGAGGTGGTCGTCTCGGGCCGCACGCGCGCCGCGCTCGGCGAAGGGGCGGTCGTCGAGGACCTCGGCGAGCTGCCTGTGAAGGGGAAGGAGCTGCCGGTGCGCGCGTTCGTCTTACGCGCGCTGCCGACGCGCGGGAACGAGCGCGACGAGCGCCTGCAGGATCAGGATCGCGAAGGAGACGGCTAGCACACCGCTCGCGGTCCCCGGCACGGTGCCCTCAGGCAGGACCGGACCGCGGATGGCCGCACCGACGACGATCGTGAGCACGAGCCCGGTTGCCAGCGAGGCCTGAAGGCGTCCGAGCGCGTCGCCGTGCCCCTCGGTGGAGGCGTCCACCACCCGCGCGAAGCAGATCAGGCCGGCCGCTGCCGTCACCGGCACGCCGAGCACGAGGAGGTAGAACGAGGCGGAGGCATGCCCCAGCGCATCCGCAACGGCAACGGCCAGAAGAAGCGCTCCGGCAAGCTCGACGGCCATCGCTCCGGCGCCGCTGCGCGTCTGCCACATGCGGTTCTCTTCGGCGCCACCCCCGGTTTTCCTCCGTTACCCTGGCGACGTGCCGGACACCGCGGTCACCTGGCTCGGCCACGCCGCCTTCCGGATCGACACGCCCGGCGGCCGGCGGGTCTACGTCGACCCCTGGTTGGAGAGCCCGACGTGCCCGGACGGCGAGCGCAAGCCCGAGCGCGTCGACCTGATCGCGCTCACGCACGGACACGACGACCACGTCGGCCAGACCGTCGAGCTTGCGCAGCGCTTCGACTGCCCGGTGATCGGGCTGGTCGAGCTGCGCGGCTGGCTCTCGACGCAGGGCCTCCCCGCGGACTCGACGCTCGCGGGGAACAAGGGCGGAACGATCGAGCGGGACGGCATCCGGGTCACCTTCACCGACGCCAAGCACTCGAGCTCCGCCTTCCAGGACGGGACGTTCGTCTACCTGGGCGAGCCCGCCGGCCTCGTGATCGAGGTCGAGAACGGGACGAAGCTCTACTTCGCCGGCGACACCTGCGTCTTCGGCGACATGGCGCTGATCGGACGGATCTACCAGCCCGACGTGGCGATCCTCCCCATCGGCGGCCACTACACGATGGACCCGCGCGAGGCCGCAGTCGCGCTCGAGCTCCTCGGCGTCGGCCGCTGCATCCCCTGCCACTACGGCACGTTCCCGCTCCTCACCGGGACGCCCGACGAATGCCGGCGGCTCCTCACGACGGGCTGCGAGATCCTCGGGCCCGAGCCGGGCGAGACGGTGACCGTCTGATGCGCGAGCGCTGGTTCGGTGCGACCGGCCGGCGGGTCCCCGAGATCGCGGTCGAGGGTGGCATCGAGCTCGACGACGCGCTCGTCCTCGACGGCGTCGGCGACGAGGAAGCGCTCCGCGAGGCGCATGCCGCAGGCCGGCCCGTCGTCGTGCGCGCCGGCGACCCCGAGGCCGTCGCGCGCGCGCTCGCGCGCCCCGAAGTGGCGTGCGTTCTGGTCCCCGAGGACCGCCGCGACCTGCTCGACCTCGACCTGCGCCGCATCACGTACGGCTAGAGCCCCGCGCCGCCCAGGTGCTTGTGTTTCACGCGCACAAGCTCTCGCGGCCCTTCACATGGGGACGAGCGCCCCCGCGGAGCCGGGGGGCCTTGTGCGCGTGGAACACAAGGTGGGGTCAGCGGTCGCCTGGGAGCCGCGCGCCGTCGGCCAGGGCTCTGAATGCCGGCACCGGGTCGGCCTCCGGGCGGGCGACGAGCAGCACGGCGCCGAGGCCGTCGCCGGCGAGGGCCTCCACCAGGAGCTGCAGGCCGACGGCGAGGGCGAACGCCTTGTACGCCTGGTCGCCGCCGAAGGGGACGATGTCCTCGAGCGGGGCGCGGCCGGCGAGGGCGTCGCCGTGCGTCGCCTTGGCCATGGAAACGTCGGCCACGATCGGCTCACCGTCCGAGCTCGGCACAGCGATCGCCAGCGGGTTCGTCCCCGTCAGCGGCGGGCCGCCCTCCGGATGGCCAAGCCGGCGAGGCGAGGTCGCCGTCACCGCCGTGACCAGGCCGCCCTCCGCGAGCTTGCGCGCCCAGTAGCCGAGGACGCCGGTCGGTGCCGAGTTGTGGGCGACGACGACCCGGGCGCGGGCGGGCGGCCAGGCCAGCTGCGCCTCGACGACGGCCGCCAGCACCAGGTAGCCGAGCGCCCCGCGGCTTTCCCAGCGCTCGTAGCCCTCCTCCGCCACCACGCGCTCCGGGCGCGCCGTCGGGTCGAGCCCTGGCCACGAAGCGAGCCAGTCGATCCGCGACGTCCCGTGCCCGGGCTTGCCGCGCGCGTCGGCGTCGACGAAGTGCTCGGCGAGGATCTCGGTTTCGCGCTCGCCGAACCCGAGGGCCCGCAGGCGGGCGACAGCGTCGTCCGGCGTCACGAGCGAGGGCGAGGCTTCCACACCGGCCACCTCGTTGGCCCCCCGAGATCTCCGTAGAGCAGGAGCTCCTCGTGATTGATGGTCAGAAAGCGGCGATGGTCGAGCGACAGGAGCCAGACGTCGTCCGAAGCCGGATACCAGAGGTCGTCGAAGTGGTCCGCGAAATCGGCGAGGGCGATCTCGAGGGCGAAGGCGTCGAAGGGCCAGAGCGCACAGACAGTCTCGCCCAGACGATCGCGGTACTCCCTGAGCCGGGCCCGCGTCGCGCTCGGATCGTCGCCGTAGACCCAGTCGGCCCCCGCCGCCTCCAACTGCTCGATGGACTCGTGGTCGCGCAGGAGCGGCGTCAGCCACGTGACCAGCAGCTCGCCGACAGCGGCATCGAGAGGGACGGCCCGACCGGCCAGTCCCGCCTCGTCGAGGCGCTGCAGCATCGCCTCCCGCGCCATCGCAGGCGAGTCTACGACGCGACGAGCGGGAGCGGCTTGACGATGCCGACGCCCTGCTCGCGGCGTGTGGCCACGATCGCGCCGGCCAGCTCGACGATTGCCTGCGAGACGGCTGCCTCGGGCTCCGCGAGCACGATGGGCTCTCCCTCGTCGGCGAGCGCGCCCAGGCGCGGGTCGAAGGGAATCCGTCCCAGGAGCGGCGCCTCCACCTCGGCTGCGAGCGCCTCCCCCCCGCCCGAGCCGAAGAGCTCCTCGCGGGACCCATCCTCCCGCGTCAGGTAGGCCATGTTCTCGACGACGCCCAGGAGGCGCATGTTCGTCTTCCGCGCCATCTGCGCGGCGCGCACCGCCACCTGCTGTGAGGCGCGGTGCGGCGTCGTGACGACGACGGCCTCGGCGCGCGGCAGGAGCTGGCCGAGCGAGATGGCGACGTCCCCCGTCCCCGGAGGCATGTCCACGACGAGCGTGTCCAACTCGCCCCAGTGGACGTCGGACAGGAACTGCTCGAGCGCCCGGTGCAGCATGGGGCCGCGCCACATGACCGGGGTGTTCTCGTCCAGGAAGAACCCGATCGACATCACCTTGAGGTCGCCGCGCACGGGCGGAACGATCATCGCGCGCTCGCCTCCGTCGACCGCGACCGGCCGCTGGTGGATGCCGAGCATGTGCGGGATCGAGTAGCCGTAGACGTCGGCGTCGAGGACGCCCGTCCGATGCCCGAGGCCCGAGAACGCGGCCGCGAGGTTGGCCGCGAGCGACGACTTGCCGACGCCGCCCTTTCCGCTCGCCACCGCGAGGACGCGCGTGCCCGAGTCGACCGAGATGCCCGGGGTCCGCTCGCTGACGCCGCCGCGCAGCCGCGTTGTCAGCGCCGCCTTCTCCTCCGGCGTCATCACGTCGAATCCGAGCTCGACCGCCTCGACGCCGTCGAGGGGGAGGAGCGCGTGCTCGACCTGCTCCTGGAAGCTCGCGCGGAGCGGGCAGCCGGGCACGGTGAGCGCGATCACGACGCGGACGCGACCGCCGTCCACGGCGACGTCGCGGACCATGTCCAGCTCGACCACGGAGCGTCCAAGCTCGGGGTCGTAGACCCCCTCGAGGGCGCTCAAAATCTGCTCGTGCGAGGCCACGACCCTAGGCTAGCAGCGGCGCCGTGCAAGATTGTGGTCGTGGACGCGCGCATCCTGCTCGTCGAGGACGACGCCTCCATCCGGGAGACGACGTCGCTCGGGCTCGAGCGGGCAGGCCTCGACGTGACGACGGCCTCCGACGGGGACGAGGCGCTCGACCGCTTCCGGCGGGAGCCGTTCGACCTGCTCGTCCTCGACCTGATGCTGCCCGGTCGCGACGGCTACGACGTCTGTCGGGAGATCCGCCGGACGAGCCGCGTGCCGATCGTGA
>Ga0190271_10000646_pt1 | contig 18156 bp, 19 predicted proteins | sample Popmic356T_FD_133747 | JGI IMG/M metagenome (GOLD analysis project Ga0190271, IMG submission 133747) | Populus adjacent soil microbial communities from riparian zone of Weber River, Utah, USA - 356 T | ecosystem: Environmental > Terrestrial > Soil > Riparian zone | place: USA: Utah | collected...
ATGGTTTGCGCAGCACCTTGCAACACGTCCGCCTCCATGCCTTCAACGTCAATCTTGATGAGCGCGCAGCGCGGCAGGTTCAGGTCGTCGATCGCGGTCATCGGAACAGCCTCACCTTCGGCGTTGCCAAGCAGCGAAACTGCGCCGAAATTGATGGAGGTCGCGGCACTCATCAACGGAACACGGATGCTGCCGGCCTTGGCACCGACCGCAAAACGCCGGGCATCGACATGCGACAGCCCGTTGAGGGCGACGTTGGCGCACAGGTGCTGGAAAATCGCCCGCTGCGGCTCGAATGACACCACCAGCCCGGACGAGCCGACACGCCGAGCCAACGGCAGCGTTACGGTGCCGATGTTAGCGCCTACGTCGATTGCAACGTCGCCCGGTTTGATGATTTCCATCATCAGCTCGTTCTCGCTCTCGGCAAATTCTCCGTACAGCTCCAGCGCCTGGCCGATAATCGTGTCGGAGGCGAGATAGAGCATGAGACCGTGGCGGCAGACGCGCAGCTTGCTGGTCGCCAGATCCATACCCGGCCAGGCCGCGTTCACCTCGGTTGTCGGCATTGGTTCTCGACGACGGCTGGGATTGACTGACGAATGCAATGCTACAGCGATGGCGCGAGCGCTGACGATGCGGCGGCGCCTGCTCCGCCCCACCTGGTCACGAACGACGCATAGGTCTAAAACTCCCGCCGCGATCATGATTCCCCTATCCTGATGGCTGTGCCGAATGCTGCGCGTTGCGGCACAATGAGTTTTTGGACATTCGAACCGCGATGATTCGTTTCTTCGAGAAGCTCATCAACCCGACCGCCGCCCCGGAGAACCCGGAGCCGCCGGCGAAGCTGATCCCGTTCTATTGGCACTACGCACGGCAAGCGAAGGGCCTGTTCATCCTGCTGTTCGTGATCGAGCTGTTCGTCGCGCTGCTCGACACTGCGGTGCCGTGGTTCATCGGCAAGGTGGTGACGCTGGTATCCACCATTCCGCCGGATCGTTTCCTTGCCGACACCTGGCCGTGGCTGATCGCGATGGCCGTCGTCATGCTGGTGGCGCGGCCCGGCATCGTGTTCGCTCGTTATCTCGTCACCAACCAGGCGCTGGCCGGACCGTTCTCGAACCTGATCCGCTGGCAGAGCCACTGGCACGTCGTACGGCAGAGCTGGGCGTTCTTCCAGAACGACTTCGCCGGCCGCATCTCGAACCGTGTAATGCAGACCGGCCCCGCCGTGCGGGAGAGCCTGGTCTCTTCATTCACCGCGGTCTGGTACATCGTGGTGTACGGCACCACCGCGCTGATCATGATGGCGGTGGCCGATCCCTGGCTCGCCACGCCGGTACTGATCTGGTTCGCCGGCTACATCGCGCTGATGATCTATTTCGTGCCGAAGATGCGCGATCGTTCCAAGATCACGTCCGAAGCGCGCTCGATGCTGATGGGCCGCATCGTCGACAGCTACACCAACATCCTGACCGTCAAGCTGTTCGCGCGGCCGCGCGACGAGGACGAGTACGTCCGCGATGCGGTCGAGTATCACACCCGGCGCATGCAGGACGGCCAGCGGCTGATCTCCGCGTTCGGCACCATCCTCGCCGTGCTCAATGGCGTTCTCGTCGCCGGATCTGGCGCGCTGGCGCTGCTGCTGTGGCGTTACGGCAAGGTGGAAGTCGGCGCCATCGCGATGGTGCTGCCGCTGACCTACCAGCTCACCGCGATGTCGCGCTGGATCGCCTTCGCCATCACCGACATTTTCGAAGAGGTCGGCGTCGTGCAGGAGGGCATGATGTCGATCGCCGTGCCGCTGCAACTGGTCGACCGCGAGGACGCCGAGCAGCTTGTGGTGCAGAAGGGCCGCATTACGTTCGAGGACGTGCGGTTCGGCTACGGCCGCGAGCGCGGCGTGCTGGAAGGCTTCAGCCTCAACGTGCGCGCTGGCGAGAAGATCGGGCTGGTCGGCCGCTCGGGTGCGGGCAAGTCGACCGTGGTCAACCTGCTGCTGCGCTTCTTCGATCTCGAAGGCGGCCGCATCCTGATCGATGGCGAGGACATTGCCGGTAAGACGCAAGAGTCGTTGCGCGCGCAGATCTCGATGGTGACGCAGGACACCTCACTGCTGCACCGCTCGATCCGTCAGAACATCGCCTACGGCAGGCCGCAGGCCAGCGAGTCCGATATCATTCACGCCGCGCAGCTCGCGCACGCGCACGAGTTCATCGGCGACCTCGAGGACTGGCGCCACCGCAAGGGCTACGACGCCCACGTCGGCGAGCGCGGCGTGAAGCTCAGCGGCGGCCAGCGCCAGCGCGTCGCCATCGCGCGTGTCATCCTCAAGGACGCGCCGATCCTGATCATGGACGAGGCCACCTCCTCGCTCGACAGCGAGGTCGAGGCCGCGATCCAGACCAGTCTCGACACGCTGATGGCCGGCAAGACGGTGATCGCGATCGCGCACCGGCTGTCGACGATCGCACGCATGGACCGCCTCGTCGTACTCGATCATGGCCGCATCGTCGAGCAGGGTACGCACGCCGAGCTGCTGCGCGCCGACGGTCACTACGCCGCGCTGTGGCGCCGGCAATCGGGCGGCTTCATCGACGCCGACACCGTCGAAGCGGCGGAGTAGCCACCGCCCCGTTGCCGCAGTTGGCTGGCGGCATGCGCCGAAACATGCTTCCCTTCCGGCAACAAAAATACCGGGAGGCTTGTCCATGAAATTTACACGTCTCGCCGCCGCGGCTCTTGTGTTCGCGGCGCTCGCAGTTCCCGCGCAGGCGCAGACCTTTCCCAGCGGACCGATCCGCATCGTCAGCGGCTTCCCGGCCGGCACCACCGCCGACATTTCCGCCCGCGTCGTCGGCGCCAAGATCGGCCAGATCCTCAACGGCCAGGTCGTGGTGGAGAACCGGCCCGGCGCGGCGTCGAGCATCGCAGCGGCCTCGGTGGCGCGCGCCGACAAGGACGGCCACACGCTCTACATCGGCTCCGCCGCCAACCTGATCAACGCGGCGCAGAACCCCAACCTGACGTTCGACTTTATCAAGGACTTCACGCCGATCACGCTGCTGACCTCGACGCCGACCGTGCTGGTGGTGACGCCGGAACTCGGGCCGAAGAACGTCAAGGAACTGATCGCGCTCGCCAAGGAAAAGCCCGGCGCGATTACGTTCGGATCGTCCGGTGTGGCGAGTTCTACCCACCTGGCGCTGGAGCTGTTCAATTCACTCGCTGGCGTAAAAATCCAGCACGTGCCCTACACCGGCAGCCCGCAGGTCGTGACCGACCTGCTCGCCAACCGCATCCACGGATACTTCTCGCCAGCGTCCACGGTGATGGGCCATGTCGCCGCCGGCAAGCTGGTCGCGCTCGGCACCACCGACGCCAAGCGCACCACCATCCTCCCCGACCTGCCGACCATGGTCGAGGCCGGCGTGCCGGACTGCATATCCGTGTTGTGGTTCGGGCTGGTCGCGCCGACGGGCACGCCGCAGCCGGTCATCGATCGCTTGTCGAAGGCCGCCAATGAGGCGCTCAAAGATGCGGACGTTGCGAAATCCTTGCAATCGTCGAGCATCGCGCGCCTCGGCGGTTCGCCGGACGACTTCCGCCGCCACATCGCCGAAGAGGACAAGCGCTGGACCAAGGTGATCACCGAAGCCGGCCTGAAGAAGACGAATTAACGGAGCCTTTCTTGGACAAGCTGCGTGACTTGATCCGCGGCAACGATCTCGTTGTCGCGCCGCTGGTGCTCAATCCGATAATGGCCCGGATGGCCGCCGCCGCCGAATTCAAGGCCGGCTATCTCAGCGGCGGCTCGCTTGGCTGGTACAAGTGCGTGACCGAGGCCAACATCACGTTGCCCGAGATGGCCCAGGTCTGCGTCGACATCCGCGCCGCCTCCGATCTGCCGATCGTGCTCGACGCCGGCGGCGGCTGGGGCGATCCGGTTCACATGCACCGCACCATCGCGCTCACGCAAGCGGCCGGCTTCGCCGCCATCGAGATCGAGGACCAGGTGCTGCCGCGACGGGTCGAGCATCATCTCGGCCGCGAGCACCTGGTGCCGACCGAGTTCATGGTGGAACGGGTCAAGGAATCGATCGCGGCGCGGACCGATCCGAACCTGCTCATCATTGCGCGCAGCAACGCGGTGCGGCCGTACGGCCTGGACGACGCACTGCGCCGCGGCGAGGCATTCAAGAAAGCCGGCGCCGACATGCTGTTCATCTGGTCTCGCAACGCCGAGGAACTGCGCAAAATCGGCGAACGCCTGCCGCCGCCGCTGATGATGTTCGCGCCGGCCGACGGCTTCGCCGGCTTTCCCCTGTCGAAATCGGAACTGGCCAAGCTCGGCTATCGGCTCGCCGCGTCCTCCGGCAGCGCGCTGGCGGCGATCGTGAAGGCGCTGCGGCAGAACTACGAGGCGCTCGCGAAAGGCGAGATCGATCCATTGCTCGGCAAGGGTGGCGTCGAGCCGGAAATGAAGGCGGCGCAACACATCACCGGCCTCGACGAGCTGGTGGCGATCGAAAAGCGCACGATGAAGGACTAGAGCATGAACCCGAAAAGTGGGAACGGGTTTTCGGATAGGTTCATGCTCAAAAACTAGAGGCTATTCAGCAGCGTCTCGATCCGCTCGGTCGCGAGCTGCTTTGCCGCCCGGTCGAACGTCGGCCGCACGTGATTGAAAAATGAATGCCCGGCCTTCGGGTGCAGCACCACCTCGATCTCCGGCTCGCCATGCTCGTCGATGCCATCCGACACCGCATCGATTTCATCGCGCGGAATATGCTGGTCGCGCAGCCCATAATGGATTTGCATGGGGCATTTCACCTTGCCCAGTTCGTCGAGGTGCTGGGAGATGTGCAAGCCATAGAGCGCGACCACGGCATCAACATCGGTGCGCGCGGCGGCGAGAAACGCGATCCGGCCGCCGCCACAGAAGCCGATCACCGCGACCTTGCCGGTCGAGAACGATTGCGTCCGCAGCCAGCGCGCCGCCGTCGCGATATCGTCACAAGCCGCATTGAGATCGAGCACCTTCAGCCGCTCCCAGGCGGCCGGATGCTGAGTATCGTCATATTCCAGCGGCTGCGGGTTCGCCGAGCGCCAGAACATGTTGGGCACCAGCACAGCACGGCCCCGCCGGGCAAACTCACCGGCGATATAGCGGATCGACGGGTTGAGCCCGAACATGTCGTGCACCATGACAATGCCGACCCGCCGACCCGTCGACGGCCGGGCCAGATAGGCGTCGAAATCACGCCTGCCGTCCTTGGCCAGCGACAACGTGGCCGTCTCGATCATGGTGTTCTCATCCACGGGCACGCTGCAGTATGATAGATGAGACAGGGGTTTCGATAGTCGGCTGGGACAAATGAAAAGACGGGAATTCCTCACTCTTTTGGGCGGAGCGGCGGCGGTCCCGGTGTTCCCGCAAACTGTTGCGGCACAGCCCAAGACGATCCGCCGTGTCGGCTTCCTCGGCGGCGTCGCCACGCTCTCGCCGTCGAGCGAGAGCTACAAGGCCTTCCTGGCGCAAATGGACGAGTTGGGCTTCCGCGCCGGCCGCAACATCATCATCGAATACAAGGCGCTGGCCGATCCGCGCGGTCCTGCTGGCAGCGTCGGCGACCTGCTACGCTCGCAGCCCGAGGTGATCGTGGTGACCGGGCCGGAAATCGCGCTGCAAGCCGTGCTTGCCCAGAGCAAGAACACGCCGGTGGTGTTTCTGGCGCTGCAATACGACCCCGTCGCGCAGAAGCATGTCGCCAGCCTGGACAAGCCGGGCGGCAACGTAACCGGCGTGTTCGTGCGTCCATCGGATGTTGCGCAGAAGCAGATCGAGCTGCTGACCGAGGCGCTGCCCGGGCGGCGGCGCTTCGCCGTGGCCTGGGACAACGACACCGCCGACCTGTTTGCCGCGGTCGAACGGGCCTCGAAGGAAGCGAAGCTCGAATTGCAGCCGCTGCGGCACGAGAAACCGCCGTATAGCATCGAGCTGACGTTCAAGAACATCGTGGTGCGTAAAACACAGATGGCAATGTTCCTGCCCAGCCCGCATTTCGGCGGCCGCCGCTCCAAGATCGCGGAGCTCGCCACGCTGCGCAAGGTGCCGACCCTGTTTGCCTCCAAGGCCTACGTAGAGTCGGGCGGGCTGATGTCGCTCGGCATCGACTACCCGGCGACGCTGCGCAAGCTCGCCGAGCTCACCGCCAAGATCTTGCGCGGCGAGAAGCCGGCCAACCTGCCGGTCGACAGCACCGCCCGGCTCGACATCGCGGTCAACACCAAGACCGCGAAGGCGATCGGCGTCGAACTGCCGGAGGCGGTGGTGAAGCGCGCCAACCACGTGATCGACCACTAAAATTGCCGCGCCGGCCTTAACCCCGCGGTTACGACGATCCCCGTCCGCGGCGATTGCTAGCGCCGTCTTAACGCCACCCGCGCCATTTTAGCGTGGGAGTTTCGCCAGGGGCGACCTGCGCTTCGTGTTCGCCGCCATCGCCGTGTTCGCCGCCGCGTTCGTCGGAATATCATTCGGCATGCCGTGGGCGTCGAAAGGCTTTTCAGTGGCGGCGGTCAACAGCACGCCGTCAAGGCTGAACACCCTTGCCCCGCCTGTCGAGCCGCCTCCGATTGTCGAGGCACGCACCGAGCCGGTTGCCCCGAAACCGCCGCCGATCCCCGGGCCTTCTGCCATGCCTGCTCAATCTGCGGCGCTTCCTGCACCGCCCGCTCACGCCGCAGCGCGCATCGACGCGAGCGACCATCTCGCCCAGACAGCGCTGCAGGCCGCCCAAGCCTATGCCCGCGCGCCGTGCGAGCGGATGGCCAAGACGATGTTCATCGTCGCGGCTTCGACCTATCTGCGCGTCCAGGACAAGTCATCGCAGGCGCCGAAGGATGCGCGCGTTCACGACGCTATCAAGGCTGCGTTCCAGACCGGCCACGTCAGCACCGACGAATTTCCCCCTGACCTGATGATCTCGGGACGCTTCGCGCCCGCGACGCCGAGCCGCGTATCGTGCGTCAATTCGGCTGGTCTTCGACCCTGAGCATACTCAAGACCCGAGCTTGATACCCGCGTCACGCACCACCTTGCCCCACTTCTCGGTTTCGTCCGCGACGAACGTGCGGAATTCGTCCGGCGTGTTGGCGCGGGAATCGATGTTGAGCTGCTTCAGACGCGCCATGATATCGGGTTGTCGCAACACCTCGTTCAATCCGGCATTCAGCTTCTTGATGATGTCGGCCGGCGTTCCGGCCGGCACGAACACGCCGTTCCACTCGTATGCCTCGAAGCCCGGAATGGTGTCCTGCGCAGCCGGCAGGTCCGGCAGCGTGCCGAGCCGGCCCTTGCCGGTGTGCACGATCGCCTTGACCTTGCCGCCCTGGATGAGGCCGACCGACGCCGAGCCGTTCGAGAAGTAGTACTTGATCTGACCGCCGACGAGGTCGTTGAGTGCCGGTCCGCCACCACGATAAGGCACGTGATTGATGGGCACCTTCGCGATGTGCTTGAGCATTTCGAGGCTGAGGTGCTGCAGCGTGCCGTTGCCCGACGACGCAAAGTCGAGCCCGCCCGGCGTCTTTTTCGCCGCTTCGATCACGTCGGCCAATGTCTTGTCCGGTACGTTGCTGTTGGCGACGAGGATGTTCGGCACCAGCGAGACCAGGAACACCGGCGCGAAATCCTTGGCGTAGTTGAACGAAAGATTGCCGTAGAGCGCGTGATTGACCGAATGCGCGGTCGCGTCGTGCATGATCGTGTAGCCGTCTGGATCCGCCTTGGCCACCGCCGCTGCGGCAATCGTGCCGCCGGCTCCGCCCCGGTTGTCGATCACGAACTGCGCGCCCCACATCTCGGCGAGCTTGGCAAAGAAGAGCCGCGCCGTGGTGTCGGCGCCGCCGGCCGGCGGATAGGGGACGACCACCCGGACCGGCCGGTTCGGCCACGAAGCTTGCGCCCAGGCTCCGGTCCCCAGCATGGGCGCGGCGAGCGCGGCCCCGGAACCCTGCAGCAGTTGCCTTCGGGTGAACTTTAAAGTGCGGCGCATGACGCTTCTCCCGTTTGTTGTTCGTCTCCCGGCACGAAACTAGCCGATCGGGCATCCCGGTGTAAGAATAGATTGAGGCGGGCGAATCGAGGCATTCGGCCGGACGGCACGACCAGATTGGAGCGACGATGGCAAACGGCGAAAAGAAAATCCGGCGCACGCTTCAATTCAAGTTCACGCTGGCCGGAGCGCCGGCCCAGGTCATTCCGATGATCAAATCGGCAGCGTCGTTCTACCAGATGTTCGGCGACGCCGAGGTGCGCCTACTGCAGAACGTCGACGATCCCAGCAAGTTCATCCAGGTGGTCGACTACGAACTGCCCGAGAGCATGGAGATGAACCGCCAGGCGATCGCCAGCGATCCGAAGTTTCAAGTGATGCTGCAGGGATGGCGCGCGCTTTTTCCGGGCGGCGTGGAGATCGACGTCTTCCAGGAGGCGTAAAAAATCCGACGCGCGCCGGGCAGGGGGTCTGGCGCGCGCCGGTCTCTCAATGCGGCCCGAGGTCGTGCCGCATCGCGGGAGCTACATCGCCGGCAGGATCGCAATGTCGCGCACGGGGCCCTTGGCGCCCGAGATCTTGGCGACAGCAGTGGCCTTGCCGCGGGCAAGATCGACGCTGTAGAGCGTGTCGCCGGCCATCAGCCAGGCGTCATTCTTGCCCTGGCCATCCGACCAGATGTCGAAGGCGTAGCTGTCGGCCTTGAAGCCGAGCTTGCCGATTGCGTTGAGCACGCCGTCGTTCGGCGGCGCCTGACGGAGCAGCGCGCCAATCGTGGCGTCGATGTTGTAGAGCGTCGTCTCCTTGGTGCCCTTCACCGAATTGGAGTAGGCGCCGGCGACCACGTTCGGCTTCTCGCCCTTGTGCATGTCGGCGTCGGCGAACTTGTGGCTGCCGTCCTTGGTGACCTTGCCGTCGTCGACATTGACGCGCAGGCTGGTGCCGTCGTTGCCCATCACGCGCAGGCGGTCGGCCGCCGGGTTGAAATCGACGGTCGCCTTGACGCCGGCCGGCAGCATGGTTTCGAGCTTGGACTTCTGGGTGGCTTTGCCGGTCTTGGTGTCGACCGTGTAGACAGCGCCGTCGGCGCCGAGCGCATACAGCATGCCGTCCGCCGGGCGCACGTCGATGCCGAGCACCTTGCCGGCGATGCCGGTGATGTTCCAGGTCTTCACCACCTTCTTCTGGCTGGTGTCGACGATCGCGATGGTGTTGTCGCCGGTCAGCGCCGCGACCTCAGCGGCCGAGGCTGCCGACGCGGTGATGATGAGTGCCGTCGAAGCGGCAAGAATCAACTTGATGATCATGGGCAGAACTCCCTGTTCGCTGTCGCCCGAATGCGACTACGAGAGGGGTACGGACCGGACCGTCTGGGCGGATGCAGCCGGCCCGGTCAACAAAATGTGAGGAAGGGTGCATCCATTTACCGTGGCGCCGCGTAACCATGAGCAGATTGGCCCATTCCCGGCCTTTGCGTAGGATGATTGCGGAACCGATAGAACCATGACGGCCCCTGCCCCAGACCGAGCGGTTGAAGCACAGCTCGCCGCGGCGGTCGCGCGTTGCGCGGCCGGCGAGCGCACGGCGATGCGCGTGATCTACGACATCGAGGCGGGACGCATGGTGGGCGTGGCGCGGCGGATGCTGCGCCGTCAGGACCTCGCCGAGGAAGCGGTGCAGGACACCTTCATGCGGATGTGGCGGGCGGCCGGCTCGTTCGATCCGGCGAAGGGCTCGGCACGCACCTGGCTCTACGCCATCCTGCGCAACTGCGCGATCAGCATCCTGCGCGACGAGAGCCGTTTCGAGAGCGATCCCGAAGCCGGCGAGGATGCGGCGCCGGCCACGGAAAGCGCGCTGACGCGATTGCCGGAGACCAGCGCGCTGCGTCGCTGCCTGGAGCAACTCGACCCGCAGCGGCGTTCCGTCGTGGTGCTGGCCTACGTGCATGGACTTTCGCATGGCGAGCTCGCCGGCCGGCTCAACATTCCGCTCGGCACGGTGAAGAGCTGGGTGCGGCGCAGTCTGATCTCTTTGCAAGAGTGCATGGGATGAAGGACGCGCGCGAACCAAATACCCAGGCGGCCGAATACGTGCTCGGTCTGCTCGAAGGAGAAGCCAAGATGGAAGCCGAGCGCAGGCTCGCCTCCGACGCCAGCTTCGCCCGCGAAGTCGAGCAGTGGCGCGCCCGCTTTGGCGAATTCGACGATACGACGCAATCGCAGCCGGCAGGCGAGGCCTTGTGGAACCGCATCGAGGCAACGTTTGCCGACGCGCCGCCGCGCGCGGCTCCGCTATCGGCCTGGTCGAGGCTGTGGAGCGATATCTCCGTGCTGCGCACTGCAACAATTGGCGCTTCGCTCGCCGTGCTGATGCTCGCGGTCGGATTGGGCGTCGCGATCCGTCAGGCACGGCTGCAGCCGGTGATGGTTGCGGTGCTGGTCGACGGCGACCGCACCGGCGCGGTCGTGCATGCGTTCGCAGACGGCCGCGTGGTGCTGCTCCCGCTCACCTCGATCAACGTGCCGTCCGGGCGCACCTTGCAGGTCTGGACGCTGCCGAGCCGCGAGCGCGGCCCGGTGTCGGTCGGCCTGATGGACCGCGCCCGCACCCTCGAGCTGGAGTTGAAGGACTTGCCGACGCCTGGACCCAACCAGCTGTTCGAGATCACTCTCGAGCCGGCCGGCGGCTCGCCGACCGGACGGCCGACCGGACCGATCCTGTTCAAGGGTAATACCGCGCAGACGTTGTAGGCTAAGGTTTCCTTCTCAACACAGCGGGAACCCCAATGATCCTCGAAATCGCGCAGATCGACATCAAGCCTGGAATGGAATCCGAGTTCGAAGCCAGCGTGTCCAAGGCCGCGCCGCTGTTCAAGCGCGCCAAAGGCTGCAAGGGGCTTTCGCTGCAGCGCTCGGTCGAGAAGCCGAGCCGCTACCGGCTGTTTGTGAAATGGGACACGGTCGAGAACCACACCGTGGATTTTCGCGGCTCGGCCGACTTCCAGGAATGGCGCAAGCTGGCCGGGCATTGCTTCGCCTCACCGCCGGAGGTCGAGCACGTTCGCGAGACGGTGTCGGGCTTCTGATTGCCGCAACCATCGAGCCGGTTTGCCATAGTCTGGTTAAATTCACCGCCAAGATGACGGGGATGGGGAGGAAAACCATGACCATCCATCGCAACTGCGGCGCGGCGCTCGGCGCCACCGCCTTGCTCGCGCTTTCAGGCGCACCGTCAAACGCTGCGCCGGCCTACGTCAAATCCACCGTGAACCTGCGCTCCGGACCGGCAACCGCGAACGACATCGTCGGCAAGATTCCGAGCGGCAGCCTGGTCGAGGCCAACAACTGCAGCGACTGGTGCGAGGTCACCTGGCAAGGCAAGACCGGCTACGCGAACAAGTCTGCAATCGACACCAGCGGACGCGTTCCGGCCGCACGCGGCGTCGTGCGGCGCGGTCCGGGTCCCGCAGCCTACGATGGCGACGAGGTGGTAGTCGGCGGGCCGGTTTATTACGGCGCGCCTGTCGTCGCCTACCCGTATCCATACTACCGGCCCTACGGCTATTACCGATTCCGCGGCTATGGCTATCGCTACGGCGGCTGGCGCCGGCGCTGGTAGATTCCAAATCTGACAAGCCGTTCATGCGGCGCCGCACAAGCGAAGCCGCCGTCCGGCCACAATTCACACCCTGCGAAACCATTTTGTCACTCAACGATTGATCCCCATGGGCGGCATGTCGCCAATTCCGGCGGCGCTTTCGTTTTCGGAGGATGCAATGAGAATGTTAATGACCGGCAGCGCAGTAGCCGCGCTGGTCGGAACTGCCTTGACTGTGATGTCACCGCTGCCGGCTTCCGCACAACTCGCGCGTCCGCAGACTGCGGTCAGCATCGGCGGCGACAACACTCTGCTGACAGATGTGCAATGGCGCCGTGGCGGCGGCTGGCGAGGCGGCGGTTATGGTTGGCGCGGCGGCTACCGCGGCTACGGCTATCGCCCTTGGATCGGCGCCGGTGTTGGCTTGGCAACGGGTCTTGCGATCGGCAGCGCTTTTGCTGCGCCATACTATTACGGCCCTCCGGCCGCGTACTACGACGCACCGCCGCCGGCGTATTACAGGGCCCCGGGTCCGGCCGGAGACGCCACGGCCTACTGCATGCAACGGTTCAAGAGCTATGATCCGTCGAGCGGCACGTATCTCGGTTACGACGGCCAGCGGCATCCCTGCCCGTAACGCCCCGCCAAATCCTGCGATCAGGCCCTCCGGAATTCCGGAGGGCCTTTTCATTGCCTCCCGCCTCGGCTTCAGTCGGTCAAATGCCCAGCCGCGCTGACATCGAGATTGCGCTGCGCCGTCTCGCGCCGAACATTCCGCCGCACGAATTCGGCGCGGTGGTCGATCACGCACTCGACAGCGCGGGCCTGCGCACCGCTTCGCCCGAGGCCGCCGCCTGGCTCTCCCTGATCGCCTACGTGCGACACACCTTCACCGACTACGACGAACGGCTCCAGCAGGGCTACGACCGCGACAGCGCACGGTTCTTCGTCGCCGACGAGATCAACAATGTCCTGGAAGGTTGGGGCGCGAAGCGGCGCCTGTTGGAAGAGGACTAGGCCGGACCGGTCATCGCCAAAATCCTCGATGCGTCATCCGTCTTGTCCAACGCCCAGACCGCGTCGATCAGCTTGCCGCCATCCTTGACGCGCGCGCCGGCGAGGCTCTCGAATTTCTGCTCCAATTCGCGATCGGTGAGCGGGCGTCCGGCGCTGCCGCGCGCCGCATCGACTGCAACGCGATGATGCTTGCCGTCTTGGGTCCAGATCTCGACCACCGCCGCCTCAACCGCAATGTTGGAATCCTGTGTCACCTCGACCTTGCGCCGCAGCTCCAGCACCGCCGGATCGTTGACGCATGCGTCGGTGTATTCATCGAGTCCGGCGCCGCCAAAAATCTGCGCCGCCGCCACGCTGTGCTGCACGCTGACCTGCGCCTCGCGGCCGGTGCGGACATTGGGCCGGTCGGCGCGCTCGCTGAGCAGCGGATGGCCGTGCACCAGTACGTGGGCGATGTCGGCAGCGTTGACCTTGGAGCGCAACTCCAGCACGGCGTCGATCACCGGATGGATCACCACCCCGCCGGGATAGGGCTTGTAGGCGTTGATCGACAGCTCCCAGGTGTCGCCGAGGCCATCGAGCAGCGCCGGCCATTTCGGCGCGTCGCCCACCGCGTTGAAGAAGCCGAAGCGGCCTTCGAGCGGCTGTGGCGGACCGGCGAAGCCCTGCTTCGCCAGCAGCGCCGACCACAGGCCGTTGCGCCCGGCATTGCCGACCCCGAGGCTCTTGGTCGGCATGCCGAGCATCTCAACCAGGCCGCAGGCTTGCGAAGCGGCGCCGCCGAATGCCCAGACCATCTGCTGCGTATCGAGACCGAGCAGCCGCCCGGCCGCGGCCGCCGCCCCGAAAACGCCGCAGCTCGCGGTGATGTGCCAGCCGCGGGTGCGGTAGTGCGACGGCGAGATCGAATTTCCGATGCGGCATGCCACTTCGACGCCGAGCGCGAAAGCGTCGAGCAGATCGGCTCCATGCACCCGCTGCAGCTCGGACATCGCATAGAGCGGCGGCATGATCGGGGCGGTCGGATGGATCACGGTCGGCAGGTGCGTGTCGCAAAAATCGTCGATGTTGGCGCCGGCTGAGTTCAGGAAGGTCGCGTTGAGCACATCGGCGCGTTCCTTGCGGCCGATAATGGTCGCCGGTCCCTGCCTCACGTTGGGCAGCGACGCCTGAAGCTTTTCGTAGGTCGGATCGGCCGCGCCGCGGATGCCGGCCGCGAGGATGTTGAGCAGCGCGCGCTTCGCCTCGTGGCGGACGTGGTCGGGGATGCGCGCGGCCGGCGTCTCCACCACGAACCGCGCGATGATTTCGCTGGCGTGACCGCTGTCGCTCATGTCCGGCCCGGGCTCCCCGCGCTTTTGGCGGCGCAGTGTCACATCCGGCCGTGGAAATGGCTAGTTCTTGGCGGTCTTGGTCTTGCTCGGCGTCGAATGTGTCAGCGAGGCGACGCCCCAGCCGGCTTCATCTTCGCCATTACCCCAGTTCCAGGGGCGATAGAAAATGTGCTGACCGTGTTTGACGATCTTTCTCATGTCGCGGATCCAGCGCGGCCGCACGTAAGTGGCGTGGTAGTGCGCCGCCTTGGCCACTTCCGGCAGCCAGTTCTGTGAGTCGAGCGCCTGCTTGGCGATCTTCTGCGCGCGGCTCCAAGGGCCCTTCTCGCGGACGATGTCGGGAATGCCATCGCAGGCGAAGGTGAACTGACAGGCCAGACGCCGGTGCGCGTTCTGATAGACCACGCCGCAGACGTCGCCCGGATAGTACGGCGAAAATACGCGATTGAGCACGACCTGGGCGACGGCGATCTGGCCGCGCACCGGCTCGTTGCGCGCTTCGAAGTAAATCGCGTTAGAGAGGCATTTTTCCGCCTTCGCACGTTCCTTGCCTTCAAGACCGAGCTTCTGCGCCGGCGTCAGCGGCGGACGCGGGCGTGGCAGCACGTCGGTCATTTGCGGAAGCACGACCGGTGGAGCGGTATAGGAGGGCTTAGCCGTTTCCGCAGGCTTCGCGGGCGCCGCGACGTCAGGCGTGGTCCGCACCGGAGAAGGCTTACCCTTGCCTTCAAACGGCGTTGAAGGGATCGGCTCTTCCTCGATCTTGGGATCAACCGGCGACGTCGTTGCAAGTGCGGTCAACGCGACTTCGCTTGAGTCGGCACTGGCCACACGAAACGGCGACGACGGAGCAGCCGGCGGCGTGGGTTCAACGGGAGCAGCGGCCATGACGGGAGCAGGCGCAGCAACAGGCGCTTCCGGCACGGCCGGACCAGCGGAGACAATGGGGGCCGGTTCTGCGACAGGCGTCCGAGCAACAACGGGAAACGACGGTGCGACGGGCGCCATCGTCGCCTCACGAATCACCGGAGCCGCGGGAGCCATCACCGCGTCGCGCGCCACCGGAGCGACAGCGACCACCGCGGGCTGCTCGTCCAACACAAACTCACTGGCGAGGATCGGCGCACGCTCGGCCTTTTGAACGACCTGAGCCTTCGACATAAAGGGGACCGTCATCGCTCGCGCGCGCGCCACTGCGCCAGTTGCGTCAACGGCGCCGCCGGTGCAGCAGATCGCCGCCACGCACCAGATCAATTTCTTGGCGACGACGCAGCAGCGCGGTTCGCTGCCGATGTAATCCGTGTACATGCCCTGCCCCCTGAGAATGCCGATCAGGCCTTGGTTTTCTCGAGGGCAGTCTTAGCGGCGCAGCAGGCTGTCGCGATTCGTTTCGCGAATTAACGTAAAGCTGCAAACGTAAATTTAGCCACGCTTGTTGACGCCATTTCGCAGTTCGCGTGCAAACTCCGAGAAAAACAAACGGCCCGCGATGGCGTCTGCCAACACGGGCCGCGCATTAACCGAGGTTGTCGCGTCAGAGCTTCTGGATCTTCGCCTTCTCGATGATGTCCTTGAACATCGGAATTTCCTTGGCGATGCGCGCGGCATGGCCCTTACCGGTCAAGGCGGTGACATCGAATCCCGCTGCGATCAGCTTCTGTTTCATCTCAGGCTTATTGGTGATGTCGAGAATGGTCTTCTCGAGCTTGGTGACGATCTCCGGTGGCACTTTGGCCGGCGCGACCAGCGCGCAATAGGTGTCGAATACGAAATCCTTGTAGCCGGACTCGGCCATGGTCGGGACGTCCGGCAATCCGACCCAGCGGGTCGAGCCGGTCTGCGCCAAGGCCCGCAGTGTGCCGGCCTTGATATGCGGCAGCGCCGGCGGAACGGTGCCGGAGGAAAGCTGCACGGTGCCGCCGAGGATCGCCTTGACGGCGTCGCCGCCGCCCTGGAACACCACAGTCGCCATCTTCTCGATGCCCTCGCGCATCTTGAGCACCTCGGCCTGAAGCTGCGGCGTGGTGCCAATCGGCGGCGTCGAGACGTTGAACTTGTCGGGATTGACCTTCACCAGCGCGGCGAACTCTTTCATGTTTTTGGCCGGCAGGTCCGCCTTCACCACGAAAACATGCGGCGTGATCACCGGCTCGCAGATCGGCGCGAAATCCTTGAAAGGATCATAGGGGATCGAATTGTAGAGGCTTGGGTTGACCACGTAGGCGCTGGTGGTGAGCAGGATCGTGTAGCCATCCGGCTCTGAGCGCGCCGCGAAGCCATAGCCGATGTTGCCGCCGCCTCCGCCCTTGTTCTCGATGAATGCCGATGCGCCGATCACCTGCTGCATTTCGGCGGCGATCATGCGCGCCACAATGTCGGAGGGCCCGCCAGGCGTATTGGCAACCACGATCTTGATGGCGCGATCCGGATAGGCGGCCAGCGCAGAGCCGATGCGCAGGAACGTCGGCGCCGCGAGCCCGAGCGCAAGCGCTCCACCCGCCTTGATAACGCGGCGGCGCGACGGTGCGCCCTTGATATCCTTGGTCACGTGTTCTCTCCCTGGTGCAATTCCGAGCTTCCTTGCGGGTCATGCTAGAAACTTCGCCTGGGAGCCGCAACCGGGACACCCGCGCATAAGCGCGCACCAACGACCCGCAATCAGACCCAGCCAGCCTCAATGCCCGCGTTCCAGATCAGGCGCAGCGCCAGCGCCGTCAGGATCAGTTGCAGGATCAGGCGGAAACGCTGCTCCGAGGTCTTGTGCAGCGCCACCTCTCCGAACCAGTTGCCGACCGCGCCCGACGCGATCATCGCGGCCATCAGCGGCAAGTAGCTGCCGATCGCGAACCCGATGAAGCCGAACGCGAAAAGCTTGGCAATATGGGTGATCGTCATCAGCGCACCCATGGTCGCTACCATCTTGTAGCGGTTGGGCGTGTGGCTGGCGAGGAACGGCGCCAGCAGAGAGCCGGTCGCGCTGACGAACACGCCAAGGAACGTCGCGAAAAATCCGAGCACCGCGAAGCGTCCGCGCTCGCCGCCGATCCGGCCGAGCTTGGGCAGCCAGGTCACGATCAGCATGAAGACGCCGAGGATCAGCAGCAGCACGGATTGCGGCAACGCGACGAACACGTTGGCGCCCGCAACGGCGCCGATCGCCGCGCCGATGAGGAACGGCAGCACCGTGCCGCGGATCACGTCGCGCCACATGATCATGGTGCGGGTGATGCCGGAGCCGAGCATCACCACGGTGTGCACCGGCAGCAGCACCGCCGGCGGCATGGCCAGCGCCATCACGCCCAGCAGCGCGACGCCACCGGCGGCGCCGGTGAAGACGCCAAGAAAGGACGTCACGAGCGACGCGACCGTCAAACCGATGAATGTGAGTGCGTCGACGCCGGGCGTGCCAAGGAAATCCATGCGCTTCTTTGCAGGGATTTAAGCTGCCAGCGCAAGGGCTGGCCACGCGTGAGTGCCCACCTTCTCGTTCACGACGGACAGACTTAGGTCTTGATCTTGTATCCGGTCTTGAAAATCCACCACACCGTGACGAGGCAGGCGGCCAGGAATGCCGCGGTCGCTGCCAGACTGATTTCCACGCCCACGTCGGCGATCTCGAAGAAGCTCCAGCGGAAGCCGCTGACCAGGTAAACGATCGGGTTGAATAGGCTGATGGTCTGCCAGACCGGCGGCAGCACGCTGATCGAGTAAAACGTGCCGCCGAGAAAGGTCAGCGGCGTAATCACCAGAAGCGGGATGATCTGCAGCTTCTCGAAGCCATCGGCCCAGATGCCGATGATGAAACCGAGCAGGCTGAAGCTCAGCGCGGTCAGCACCAGGAACGCCACCATCCAGAACGGGTGCGCGATACGCAGCGGCACGAAGAAGCCGGCGGTCGCCAGGATGATGACGCCGAGGATGATCGACTTGGTCGCGGCGGCGCCAACGTAGCCCATCACGATTTCCAAATAAGAGACTGGCGCCGATAGCAGCTCGTAGATCGTGCCGATGAACTTGGGAAAGTAGATGCCGAACGAGGCGTTCATCACGCTCTGCGTCAGCAGGGTCAGCATGATCAGGCCGGGCACGATGAACGAACCGTAGGGCACGCCGTCGATCTCGGTGATGCGCGAGCCGATCGC